>ENA-OXEC01000097-OXEC01000097.1-human-gut-metagenome-genome-assembly--contig:-NODE-97-length-60478-cov-36.2414_pt1 | contig 60478 bp, 54 predicted proteins | sample MGYA00249351_ERZ652235 | MGnify/ENA primary metagenome ERZ652235 (study PRJEB26925, sample SAMN05826906) | human gut metagenome | biome: ENVO:2100002; feature: ENVO:00000062; material: ENVO:00002003...
TAGGCACGCCGCCAGCGTTCGTCCTGAGCCAGGATCAAACTCTCAATAAAAAGTTTAATCTTGCTCTTACTCTTATAAAAGAATTGCTGGTTTACTAATTCACTTGTTTATTATATTCTGTTCAATTTTCAAAGATCATTATTTGTCGCAACCAATCGACTTATTTAGTCTATCACTTTGTTTTCACATTGTCAACAACTTTTTAAACATCTTTTGTTCTTATTTGTTGTTTTCTGTACTTGCGACGTTTTTTATCTTAGCACATTACTTTTTGAACATTCTAATTGTAAATTCTACTTTTTAGCAATTACTTTTATATTTCTCATTAATTCTTTATTTTTATTTAATATTCTCATATAGACACGCCCCGTAATGTTGTTTTATAATTTCATTATCTAATCTTTATTATAAGTAATATGATATAATCGTATTATATTTAATAACAAATTACTTTTGAACGAAAGAAGGCATTAATAGTGTTAATACGAAAAGACATTCTTAAATTAGCTATACCTATTGTAATTGAACAAACTTTTGTAATGCTGCTTGGTGTTTGTAATACTATGATGGCAGGACATATCGGGCCCGAAGCTGTATCTGCAATCGGAATGGTCGATACAATCAACAATCTCTTTATTTCATTTTTTGCAGCACTTTCTGTTGGTGCAACTGTAGTCGTTGCTCAACAAATTGGACAAGACCTATATAAAAAAGCTAACGAAACTGCTGTACAAGCCATTGTGTCAGGTTTTATAGTTTCTTCTATAATCACTTTATTTTTATGGTGTTTCCGTATCCCCCTAATTAACATTCTTTATGGTTCCGCTGAAGAATTGGTAAAATCTAATGCAAAACTCTATCTTGAATTCACATTATTTACCTATCCTTTTATAGCAATTGAACAAATATCAAATGGAATACTTCGAGGCTGTGGTGATACCAAGACACCTATGTATATAACTATGTTTATGAATGTAATAAATATAGTTTTAGGCTATATTTTAATATATGGATTAGGCATTATACCATCACTCGGAATCATGGGTGCTTCCCTTGCAATAGCTATAGCAAGAATAATCGGTACATTAATTATAGGATTTGTTTTATTTAGAGGTAGTAAAGTTATTAAAATTAAAAAGATATTTCCATTTAAATTTAATTTTAAAATCCAGAAAAGTATCTTTAATATAGGAATACCCGCTAGTGTGGAGCAAGTCATATTTAATGCTGGCAAGCTAATTGTACAAATTTTTATTGTTACTATGGGAACTTCTTCAATTGCAGCAAATTCAATTGCAATGTCTATTTCCCAAATAATAAATGTTCCTGGAACTGCTCTATGCCTTGCTGCAACTACATTGGTTGGCCAGCATATAGGGCGAGATGATGTTAAGGGAGCTAAAGAAACCTTGATTTATTTAGTTAAGTTTGCAACATTTAGTTTAGTATCTATTGGTATTATATTTATCTTTATTGGAAGATTCGTATCATCACTTTATACAAATGTGCCTGAAGTAATTGATCTTTCAGCAATGCTACTTAGATGGAATAGCGTAGCATTGTTAGCATGGCCTATTTCATTTGTACTTTCAGCTGGACTTAAAGGTGCTGGTGATACAAGATATACCATGTTCACTGCATTTATTGGAATGTGGATTTTTAGGATAGCAATAGGATATTTCCTAGGCATTATACTTAACATTGGAGTTCTTGGAATTTGGATTGGAATGTTTATAGATTGGATTGTACGTGGAATTATGTATCTCATAAGGCTTCATGGGACTAAATGGCTTAAATATAAAATTACAGATTAATTTATCTTTAACAAGTTAAATATGTAATATCTTTTTATAATCATAAACAATGCCTATCGTCTATACATAAAATAAAATAAACTAAATAAATATTACTGATTAATATATACAGTATTATTATTTAGCTTATTTTATTAAGTTCTATTTAACGTTCTAAAATTAATAATAGTTCCAAAAAGTATTAGAATTATAGCAAGTAAATTAGATCCAGTATCACTAATTATTTGTTGATCTCTTTGTTCTGAGCTTGCATTAACAGCAGTCATATATGCATCATAATTAATAAATAGAAATATTACAGTACTAAATAGAAATAATCTATTTGTTAGTTTAGGCAAATACGTCAGATCTTCTATATTTTCAGTATAGTTAGTCTCATTCAAACTATCTAAAGTTTTAATTTTATTCCACTCTACATACCTTATATTTAATAATACACCAACGAGTACAATATAAAGACCTTGAGTTGAAATTCCTAATATGTTTAGCTGCTTAATTAATGCTTGCCTGTCAACTTTTATAGTATCTTCACCTTCTTCATTGGCTTCATTGGCTTGGTTATCAGTATTCTTTTTTGCATTATCATTAACATTGTAGCTGATATTGTCTTTATTGTTCATCTTTCACCTAATCGTTCATACTGATACTCATATATTATATGAATCTTTTATTTCTTTTGATATAAATCATTATAAAAATAAGAAGAACTTAAGTTCTTCTTATTTAATGCATATACTATTAATTTTTAAGGAAGTTTATTTCCTGCCGCTAAGTATATTTCATACCATTCTTGCCTAGTTAATTCCACGTCACTTGCAGTACAAATATCTTTTATTCTATTTGGATTCATAGTTCCAATTATTGTTTGAATTTTTGCTGGATGCCTTAATATCCATGCTGTTGCAATTGAAGTATTAGACACGCCTTTCTTTTCTGCAATTTCATCTATTTTTTTATTTAATTCTGGAAACTTAGGATTATCTAAAAATACTCCTTCAAAAAATCCATATTGATATGGTGACCATGCTTGAATTGTTATATCATTTAGTCTACAATATTCTAAAATTCCACCATCTCTATCTAACCCAGCTTCACATTCCATGTTAGCATTTAACCCCGAGTCTATCATTCCTGTATGCATTATTCCAAATTGCATTTGATTAATAATAATCTTATTATCAAGATATTTATTCAATAATTCAATCTGCATCGGTGTTGCATTGCTAACTCCAAAGTGTTTAACTTTTCCACTTTCAGATAATTTGCTGAAAGCTTCTGCAACTTCTTCTGGCTCCATTAATGTATCTGGACGATGTAGTAATAATGAATCTACATAATCAGTTTTTAATCTTTTTAAGCTAGCATCTACAGAAGTTAAAATATGTTCTTTTGAAAAATCATACATAACACCTGGAACTATTCCACATTTAGTTTGAATTACTATCTTTTCTCTTACATCAGAATTCATTTGAATAGCTTCAGCAAAAATTTCTTCTGATTTTCCTCCACCATATATATCAGCATGATCAAAGAATGTTATTCCTTCAGATAAAGCTTGCTTTATTGTTTTTTCAGCTTCACCTGTACTTAACTCTGCCATTCTCATACATCCAAGTCCAATTTCAGTAACCTCATATTTATTAGCAATATTTATTTTTTTCATTTTTTAATCCTCCCTTTTATTATTCACTCACTTTCAGTATACATTTACATTTATATTTTTACTATATAATTATTATTTATATTTTTCAATATTATTCATATAATTATAATAATTCTTGGATTTTTAGTATGAATGATCTTATCTTTTATTTAATTAATAACCCCTATATCAATCAGGTACATCCTCTTAATCCCCACCAAATAAGTAAATTCTTAAATTCTTAAATTCTTAAATTCTTAAATTCTTAAATTCTTAAATTCTGGGCATTATATTCCATCTTTACCTTTTCTGCAATTAAATTATTTTTTTCATTGAATCATCTATAAGACTTACTAATAAAATATACAATACTACTAAATTTAATAAATATAGCACATTAATTTTATTCTTTTAACCAAACTTAATATGATATATTTATCAAAATATGCTAAAATTGTTTTATAAAATAAAATAAAGGAAGTGTCTAAAATGAATCCAGTTTTACAAAACATATTAACAAGAAGAAGTGTACGAGCTTTTACTGATAAGAAAATCAGTCGTGAAGATCTAGATTTAATACTAAAGGCAGGAATTTACGCACCAAGCGGAATGAACAAACAAACTTGGCAATTTACTGTTATTCAAAATCAAAATAAAATTCAAGAATTAGCAAAAGCAATTGGCAAATCTTTAAAAAGAGATGCTAACTATAATTTTTACGGACCAGATACTATAATTCTTTTATCTAATGAAAAGGACAATTCAAACGGATTAGCTGATTGCTCTTGTGCTCTTCAAAATATATTTTTAATGGCAAATGAACTTGGAATAGGCTCTTGTTGGATTAACCAATTAAAAACCATTTGTGATGAACTGGAAATAAGATCACTACTAAACAGCTATGGAATTCCTGAAAACCATATTGTTTGGGGAATTGCAGTTCTTGGTTATCCTGAAAAACCAAACGAAATAAAACCGAAAAATGAATCTGTTATTAAATTTGTTGACTAATGTCACTATTATAGTTATTTAAATAATATTATAAAATTAAATTTAAATATATATACTCTGATAACATAAAAAGTTCAAGTAATTATAGCACAAGCTATATTTCTTGAACTTTTTATTTTTTACTTTTGCCTTTAGGTCTGTCCTACCTTGAATAGGTATCCAAATTCTATCTTGTTATTTGAATAAACCAGGAACTGCTTTCTTACTTCTTAGATTACTATTATCATTTAATTTAATTTTCTTACCAACTGTTTGAACAATATTCCAAATGCCTTGAACACCGATATCTTGATTACATGCTCTTTTTATATTTTATTAATTACTACTTGTTCCTGCTAAAATTACACTGTAACTCTAAAAAATATCAGTATTAAAAATTTTTTAAAACTGATATTTTTTCATTATATATAATTCTATTTTATAAGCTCATTCATTGATTTAACAACATTACCAAGCTCATTAACATTCGCTTCTATTTCTTCATTAGCCGCTGTATTGCGTTCTATTCCTGCATTAACCACTTCATATTCTTCTATGATATGATTAGTTCTATCAGATACTTCTTCATTAAAGCTTATTACAGATTTTGTTTCCTTAAGAAGAGTTTCTGAAGCATTACCTATTTCAATAATATTACTGCTAAAGTTCTTTAGTTCGTCTCCTATATTCTTTAGACCTTCTACACTTTTATTAATTATACTATTGCCGGTTTGTGATTTTTCATTATTATTTTCCATTTCATGTTCTACTATATTAATTTTATCTTTTAATTCTCCCACTATATCACTAACTTGATTTAATGAATTTTTTGTACCTTCTGCAAGTTTTCTAATTTCTTCTGCAACAACAGCAAATCCTTTTCCATATTCACCTGCTCTTGCAGCTTCAATAGACGCATTTAAAGCAAGGAGATTTGTCTGTTCTGAAATATCCCCTATTAAGTTTAAAATATCATCTACTTGACTTGATTTTTCTTCTAATTCTTTTGCTGATTCAAAAGTAGTATTTATATTATCGCTTATATCATCCATAATCCTTAATGAACTACTTAAATCATGTAAATTTTCATCAATAGTACTTATAAAATCTCCAATTTTGTTTTGACAATCGCTGGTTTTATCTACTACTATTTCATTAGCTTTTAATAATGAGTTTAATATATCTTTATTTTCATTTGCTTTAATAATCATATTATTGGAGTAATTAATAACCCTCTGACTTGTACTTGTAACTTCTAAAAGTGATCCTGTTTGTTCTTCAACTGCAGATGATAAATTCTCACTTGTTTCTACAACATCTGCTGATATTTCAGATATAGTTTTAAATAAATGAACAAGTTTTTCATTTTCAATTTCTAGTTCTTCTTCCTTATTAGCTACTTCCTTCATAAGCTTCGAAGAAAAATATACAATTAGAAATATACCTATTAGTGTCAATACTATTGCTACTATCTTCATCATTATTTCTGATTGAGATAATTGTTCACCTGTAAAACTGCCAGGATTTCTTTTAAATACTATCCCCATACATATGACACCTAAAACCATAGATATAGATACCATTTTTAAATCAAAAAATAAAGCTCCTAATATTATAAAATAGAAGATGATCATCCATTGAGAATCTGAGTGTAGTATTACATCTAAAAGTATATAATGAAAATATGTAATAAATAATATCACGCCTTTTGTCGCATTAAATGCTTTCATATTAAATTCATTTTTCCCCACAGTCCATACATAACAAATTCTAAACACAATTCCATATATGACTATAGCAGCTGTTAGAATTACAATTGCAGATGTAGTTACGGAATCATTAATACCAGTAACCTTCATCGTAATTGCATTTATTAAAGATGCTATGCAGCTTACCAAATAAATAATAAGAACAAATTTTAATGTTTTTTGATTAAATTTAATAATAGAACTCTCTCCATTTTTCATGTTTTATCCTCCTAATAAGTTAATTATAATATTTAATTTTTATTTTATAATTTAATAATTGATATAATATGATATAATATACGTATTATATCATATTTAACAAAATATTCTACATACATTTCCTTATTTTTTAATTTTAGATATTTTATAGCAAGATTTACAGGAGGTTTTTAAGTTTATGAATAAAAATGTTAATATATTAGGAACAGGAATATATCATCCAAATAAAAAAGTGACTAATGATTATTATATTAATCATTTTAAAGAATTAGGAAAGGATATATCAGCGTTTCTTGATACTCTTGGCAGAAATGAGCGATACATTATAGATAATAATAGTGATGAAAATGCTTTAACTATGGCATTAGAAGCTGCAAAAAGAGCATTAGAAGCTGCAAACATATCTCCAGAACAACTTGATGCAATAGTTTATTCATCTGATACGCCAGAATATTTATGTCCATCCAATGCGTTAATCATTAATCATTATTTAAATGCAGTTAATGCACATACAGTTTATGATTTAAATTCGAACTGTGTAGGAATGGTGGTTGCTTTAGATCAAATAAGCCGCTACATGAAAACATCTAAACACATTAAATATGCTCTTGTAGTTGGAAGTGTTTTTTCTAGTTCAATTGCAAGACCAGACTGTAAATACACTTATCCAACTTCAGGTGATGGTGCTGCAGCAGTGGTTCTAGAATGTGTAGATGAACCTGAATTAAGAGGAATAATAGATTCAAAATATTGTACAAAATCAGAATATTATAATACTATTATTTCACCTAAATGTGGACTTTCAAAAATGCGTTCAAATGAAATTCCAGAATATGATAAGAAACAACAATGGACTCCTTTTCCACTTGATTTCTTTTCAGTCGAATGGAGCAAAGCAATACATGAATTTAGTAAAGAGTATGATTTTTCAATGAACAGTATTCACAACTATTTCTTATCTCAATATTCAAAACAGTTTCTTATAGAAACTGCAAAAATACTAGATATAGATGATTATAAAGAAAAATTTACTTATATAGGAGACAAGTATGGTTATACTGGAACTACCAGTCCTATTTTTGCTCTTCATGAAGCTCTTACAACCAAAGAAATTGAACCTGGCTCAAAAGCTGTATTTTGTTCTGTTGGTGCTGGAGTTGCCATGTGTACGCTCTTATATTCTTTTTAGATATATTCCCAATGTTAAAGTCACTTACAAAATCAGTGGCTTTTTCTTTTTCAACAATAAAATAGCAGTAAAAAACTATTATAATATTTTTTCACTGCTATTTTATTCTTTAAGATAATGCTAGTTCTCTATTATAAAATACTCTCTTTGCCTTTCCTTCTGAACGTTTCAGAGTTTCAGGATTAACAAGTTCTAATAAACAATGAATTTGAAGCTCCCTATATAATCTATCAATAATATTTTTCTTCAATTTAATTAAGTATTCTTGTGTATAAAATTCAATATAATTATTCATTTCCACAACAATTGTAATCTTGTCCATATTTCTATCTGTTTCAACATTAATCACATAATGAGCTGATAAATCACCACTATATCCAGCTATTATTTTTTCAATTTGAATTGGATATATGTTTACCCCTCTAATAATCATCATATCATCACTTCTTCCATGAACACGCTTAATTCTTGCTTCATGAGATCCGCACTCACATTTATCATAGCTTAAAACTGTTATATCTCTTGTTCTATATCTTAATATTGGTAGTGCTTCTTTTGTAAGAGTCGTTAATACCAATTCACCTTGTTCTCCACTCACAAGATTTTCTGTAGTTTCACTATTAATTATTTCTGGTAAAAAATACTGTTCATTTATGTGAAGTCCATTTTTCATTTCACACTCACCGGCTACTCCTGGTCCCACAACTTCACTTAATCCATATATATCATACGCTTTTATATTAAAGGACTTTTCTATTCTTTCTCTCATTTCATCAGACCATGGTTCTGCTCCAAAAACTCCAACTCTTAATTTTAGTTCTTCTGGTTTTATCTCCATTTTTTTCATAACATCAGACATATGTAAAGCATACGATGGCGTTGAACAAAGTACTGTAACCCCAAAATTTTTCATTGCTAATATCTGTTTCTCCGTATTTCCTCCAGAAATAGGAATAACCGTAGCGCCAATTTTTTCACATCCGTAATGAAAACCTAATCCTCCTGTAAATAAACCATACGGTATAGAATTTTGAACAATATCTTTTGCTGTAACTCCGTTTCTTTTTAAAATTAATGCCATCATCTCGCTCCATATATCAATATCATTTTTAGTATAGCCAACAACAGTTTGTGTGCCTGTTGTCCCTGATGATGCATGAATTCTAACTATTTTTTCCATAGGAACTGCAAACATTCCATATGGATAATTATCACGTAAGTCTTGTTTAGCTGTAAATGGCACTAGTCTTATATCTTTTATGGACTTAATATGTTCTGGTTTTAATCCTATTTTATCAAACTTTTTTCTGTAAAGTTCAACATTATTATATGCATTATTTACTGTTTCTATCAACCTCTTTGTTTGAATTGCTTCTATTTCTTCTCGTATACTTCCCATAAAGCATCCTCCTTTATATTCATGAACATATAGTCACTTTATAATTATCGTATGTTTTCCATTTTTATTAACATTTTATGTATTCTTATTTATTATATTGTTTAAAAAACATTTATTGTAATTTATTTTAATAAATATTTATATTAAAATAAAAAACCTGCTTATTTAAGATAAAAGCAGGTTTTCTTAATTAAATTATTAATTTTAGATATAAAATCACTATATAATATAAAGAGACAATACTTCTAAATTTTATCTTCCGCCATACATTGCTCATGCCTATTCATACATTCATAAGCATCTTCTTTATTTGAAATTGTAAGTAAAAACAATATTTCTATAACAGCCATAAAAGGAACTCTTGTAAAGTTAAACTCATCTAAAAATAGTTTTTCTCTTGATGCTACACTTATTACATAATCACTTAACTTAGCAAGTTCTGAATTTTCATGTTTAGTTATGCAGATTACTTTAGCCTTTCTTCCAATAGCCATATTTACTAGTGTTAAAAGTTTTTTAGATGATCCTGAATTTGAAATAACAATGACCACATCATCTTCTGATATATTACATGTAAAAGCTAATTGTGTTTCATAAATAGTATTTGCAAAAGACGATATTCCAATTTGATTGAATTTATATGCACCATCTAAAGCAACAGGTATTGTATTGCCAACTGCTGCAAATTGAACAGTTCTTGCTTTTTTTATTACATCAAGAATTTCTTTTATATTCTTTTCATCCATTATGGATATGGTTTGCTTTAATTCCTCTATTTTATTGGCTAGTATATTTTCAAGTGATTGAGCTATTTTGTTTATACTTATCTCATTCGATGTAGTTCTTTCTTCACTGGATCTCATCATCTCTTTAGCTAAACTTATTTTCAAATGATGAAATCCCTTGAAATCACACTTTTTACAAAATCGTATTATAGTTGCTTCACTAGCATTACTGGCATTTGCTAATTCACTAACAGTCATATCTACAACTTTTTTTTGATTGTTAATAACATAATCAGCAATCTTTTTTTCCGCTTCAAAAAGCTTATCATAAACCTGAAATATTCTATCTAAAACAGATTTTTCTTTGCTTGACACTTTCATTTCTCCTTATTTACTTAGAAAGATTTCCTCTTCATTAAATTATTCAAAAGTATATTTTAATCCCCATTGTTCTCTAACATTATCCATTATACCTACTACATCTGTTGATAATTCTAATGTATCATTATCTTTTTTCTTCTCAATATAATCAATCATATCTTTGATTTCATATATTAATGCCTTAGAAGTTTCTCCACATTCTATAGTTTCTACTCTTCCATCAGGATAAGTAATTGTTGCTTTTTCTGCTCTTGGGAAATTTTCTACTGTGATATAAGCTTTTTCTCCACAAACAATTCCTCTCTTAGGCTGCTTTGCTCTCATTGTTAATGAAATGACTGCCATTTCATCTTCTTTATTTTTTAATATTATTCCTGATTGCTCATCAACTCCAGTTTCAAACTTTTTAACTGTTGTCAATATTTCTTCTGGCTGGCTTGAAAGAAAATATCTTGCATATGATAATGCATAAGTACCAATATCAAGTAATGCTCCACCAGCTAAATCTGGACTAAAAAATCTATTTGTAACATCATATTCCTTGAGACTTCCAAAGTTGACCTGTATCATCTTTATCTTTCCAAGGTCTCCGTTCTTAACAATCTCGCCTAATTTCTTATAGAGTGGCATATGGAAAATTGTCATTGCTTCTGTAACTATTAGATTCTTTTCATTAGCCAAATCTTTTATTTCCTTTAATTGCTTTCCATTTACGGTTATTGCTTTTTCACAAATAACATGTTTATTATTTTTTAAACTTTCAATTACATATTCATGATGATTAGAATGTGGTGTTGCTACGTATACAACATCAATATTTTCATCTTTAAGCATTTCATTAAGATCCTTATACACATTTTTTACATTATGATTTTTTGCAAACTCTTTAGCTTTATCAAACTTTCTTCCCCAAACACCATAAACTTCTCCTACTTCTTCGTTTAAAGATTTTGCAAACTCATTTGCTATTGTTCCTGGTCCTATAATTGCCCAATTTAATTTTTTCATATTCTACACCTCACATATATTTATTAATATTACTAATTCATAATCAATTATTTTTTAGATATAACTCTAATCCCTTTTTCACTTGCGACAACTGCTTTTGTTACAACATGTGTAAATAATGATGTCTCAACTACTCCACAGATTTTTATCAAATCATCATTTAGTTTTTCTGCATCTTCAATATTTTTAAACTCAACATCTAGTAATAAATTTCCATCATCACTAATAGTAAATCCATCTTTAATGCTACTACATCTTACTACAGGAATACCACCTAATTCTCTTACTTTTCTTTCAACATATCCTAATGATTCTTCCAGTACTTCAAGCACAACTGGATCTTTAAATGATAATTTTTCTTCAAATTTTTCTTCATCTACAAGTAATATATAGTCATTTGCCATACTTCCAATTATTTTTTCTCTAGTATGAATCCCTCCACCACTTTTTAATGCATTTAAATGTTTATCAACATGGTTGCAGCCATCAAATGCTACATCTATTTTATCTACTGAAAAAGTATGCAATACTTCTAAACCATTTTTTATACATAACATCTTTGTTTTCATTGACGGTGTGACTACTTTAACATTTAGTTTTTCTTCTTTTATGAAATCCACTAAATATGATATAGTTTGGCCGCCACCAAGTCCTATAACTGTATTATCTTTAATATACTTTAAAGCTTCTTTTGCACAATTCTTTTTTAAATCCATGATTCCACTCCTTCTATATGATAATAGTTTTATTTCTTACTCTTATATTATTACGACACATTAATTTCGTCAATATAATTTATAACGAAGTTTTTTTTCTTGAATAAAAATTATAATTATAGATAGTTAATATACAAATATAAAACATGGAATAATTATTCTACCAAAAAATAAGTGCCTATCTAATATTGATATAGATAAGCACTTATTTAAAATTTCTAATTGTCACTCTTATTAAAATATGCAACTCCAATAGCCCCTGGTCCTACATGAACACCAATAACTGGTCCAATAGATTGTATACCTACATGTATATTAAGCTTTTCTTCTAATTTTTTAGCAAGTTCCATTCCTTCATCTTCACAATTAATATGATGTACTATAACATCTCCAATTCCCTTATTGTTACAGTCTTCTAAAACCTTATTTAAAATTGAGTCTACAGCTTTCTTTTTAGTTCTTACTTTCTCAAATACTGTTGTTTCTCCGTTTTCCACTGTAAGGATTGGTTTAATTTGAAATATACCACCTAAAATTGCTGATGCCTTTCCTATTCTTCCACCCTTTTGTAAATACTTAAGAGTATCTGGAACAAAAAGAAATCTACTATTCTCTTTAACACTTTCAGCTACTTTCATAACTTCTTCCATTGTTTTCCCGCTCATTGCAGCTTTCGCAGCTTCTAATGCTATGAATCCCATCTGCATACTATTTGTACTTGAATCAAAAATTTCAATACTTGCATCTTTATAATCTTCTAAAATCATATTTTTTACTAAATGAGCACTTGAATACGTTCCACTCATTTTAGCTGAAATAAATATAGCAAACACCTCATCACCATTATCTATTTTGTCTTTAAATACTTTTAACAATTCATCCATTCCCGGCTGAGATGATGTTGGTATTTCTCCGCTTAAATCCATTTTCTTATAAAATTCTTTATTTTCTAAATCAATTTCCTTATAACTTTCTCCATTTAAAATAACATTCAATGATACTACAGTTATATCTAGTTCTTTAGCCAATTCTTTTGGTATATAACTAGTACTATCAGTTATTATTTTTACTGCCATTTTACTCTCCTCTTAAATTCTATATATTAAAATATTTTGTCTATTGTTTATTGCATCTATTAGAATTATATCCTATATTTTATATTATAATAAATTTCTTTAAAACTAAGTATATCATTCAATATATATTATGCAATATTATTTTCACATTATATGAGTTTAGTTATACTATCTAGCTTTATTATAAATTCCATGTGCAATGCTCTTGTTAATGAAACATATAATAGTTTTTTATCTAATAAACTTTCACTATATCTATCTTCACTTGGATTCAATAGTATTGTACAGTCAAACTCTAACCCCTTTGTTAAATATGATGGAATTATTAAAAAATCTTCTTCACATTTATCATTTTTTTCTGTAACAATTCCAAATTTATATTTACTATTTTTCTGTAATATTCTATAAAAATTATTTGCCTCTTTATCGTCTTTTGTTATAACAGCCATACTTCTTTTATTATTTTCTTTTAAAAGTTTTATTATATTTTCTATCTCTGTTACATACTCTTCTTCTATTTTAACTTCTATTATTTTTGGCTTTTCACCATGCCTTAAAACCGGCTTACATTCTTTAATATTAAGATTTTGTGAGTTTAAAACCTTTGATGCAAAATCTATAATTTCCACAGTTGAACGGTAACTTTGGCTAAGCTGTACATATGTAGCCTCACTATTAAATACGACTTTTATTAATTCATCCCATGAATTTATTCCCTTATAATAATAAATTCCCTGTGCTAAATCTCCTACTAAAGTTAAAGAATTTCCTATAGCTAAATTTCTTATTACATCTAATTGAAACATGCTATAATCTTGAACTTCATCAACTACGATATGTTTAAATCTTTCTTCATCACTTATCCCATCAATTAATATTTTTATATAGTATAAAGGTGCTAAATCATCTTCATCTATAATGTTATTTTTTATATTATTATCAAATTCACTTTTCATATATTGTTCTAATACTTTAGGTATTCTCCCTGCTGTCGCACTATCAAAAAGCTCTTCATTATTAAAAAATTCTTTATATAAGTCACTAGAATTTATTGATTTCCACTCTTTAAAATAAGCATTAAATTCTCTTTTTGCATTCTTTTTTACACTTTCTTTTAGCATATCCCTTTCATCATATATATCAATCAAAAATTTTCTTCTTTTTTCAATATCTTTATGTTCTCTTTTGATTTCTAAGACCTTAAAGTCATATTTTTCATCTATAGCTGCTAATGTAACTTCAACTTTGTTTTTCAAATTCAATTGCAGATATTTTTTTATTTCATCTTTTCTTTTATTTATAGGATGCATCTTAAAGTCATTTTTGTAGAGTTTTTCAATATACTTCTTATCAAATAATACTTCTTCTTTAACTCTAATATCTTTTATGTCAAAGCTTATATGCTCAATTAATTTAATAAATCTTTCAAGCATTTTTTTATAAACTAATGTTCCTTTCACTTTACTAGAATTTAATATCAGTTTTTTCTTAAACTCATCTTTTTCATTTAATATCTGTTTGATTTTTTTATCTTTATCATATACTTCTAATTTAATCTTTAACTTGGATAACATCAGGTATTCAAAGGTGTTTTGTTTAACCTCACTAACATCTAAACTTGGTAGAATATCTGAAATGTAATTTAAGAACAATTTATTTGGTGCTAAAACTAATATATCTTCACCTTTTAAATTTTCATTATATCTGTATATAAGGTATGCCAATCTATGTAATGCTATTGTTGTTTTTCCAGAGCCTGCTGACCCTTGAACTATTATAGGTAAGTTTTTAGGCCATCTTATTATTTCATTTTGTTCCTTTTGTATAGTTGATACTACTTCTTTAAGTTTTTTTCCAGTATTAGCTTCTAAATTTATCTTTAGAAATTCATCCACTAACTCTTTTCCTTCTTCACCACTTACCATTATTTGATCAATAGCCTCATCAAAAACTTTTTCGATTTCATCATTATTAAATAAGAACTTTCGTTTAGTTTCTAGCTTTCCTTCAATAATGCCTTTAGGCGATTTATAATATGACTCTTTTGATGTTCCACTATAATATAAATCAGCAACTGGTGCTCTCCAGTCAACCACTATTTCTTCAACATCTTTTGTATTACTTATTCCATTCTTTCCTATATATATTATCTCTTCAAAATTTCCGTTTTCTTTAAAATCAATTCTTCCAAAGTATGGATTATTTATTGCTTCAGTATAATTTCCTATATCTTTTTCCAAAGATTCTTTTAATACCTTAAAAGTTTCTTTTTCTACGCTATAACTTCCTTTCACTTCTTTTACAAGCTGACTCAATTTGGTTGCTATCTCTTCTAATCTATTGCTTTTAAAATTAATCTCATTCTTTATTAATTTTCTTTTGTCCTCTAACACTCTCTGCTCTTCCAATAATATTTCATCCATATCTTGCACCTCCTTAAAAAATAACAAATAACATATTTTAACAAGTAAGATAAATGAATATTGTATCATAAAAACTAAAAATACAATAGTATATATATTCTTTTAAAAAATAATCCACATACAAATTACATAGCAGTTGCTTAATTTGTTGAAGAATTAAATTTTCAACATATATATAATAATTATTATTAATTTTATAACTTACATAAACGAATAAATTAATTATCTTCTTAATTTATTTTATCATAGTACATTTTTCTTTAAATTAGTGTACTATTATTTATATACATTTCTTCTAAACAAATAAAAGAAAGTTTCTAAATAAGAAAGGAGTGAATTATTGAGAATATAAATAATTATGTTCTCATAATTAGATATGAATAGTAGAACTTTGAATGATTATAATATTGAAATTGGAAAACTTCCCAAAGGACCTCTAAATAAAATATCTGATGTACCTGGCATAAAGGTTGGGCATTGTACTATTGATAATGAAGATCACAAAACTGGAGTAACTGTTATAATTCCTAGTGAAAATAATATCTTTGAAAATAAACTTATAGCTTCTTCTTTTGTTTTAAATGGGTTTGGCAAGAGTTTAGGACTTGTGCAGATAGATGAACTTGGAACATTAGAAACACCAATAACCATAACTAATACATTAAACGTTGGTCTTGTTCATGATGCTATCATAGAATACATGATTAAAACATGTAAAAAAGAAAATATAGATATTCGTTCAATCAATCCTGTAGTATGTGAATGTAATGATAGTGGCTTAAATAACATCCAAGAAAGAGCTGTGCATAAAGAACATGTTTTTAAAGCAATAGAAAATGCATGTTCTAATTTTGATGAAGGCGATGTAGGTGCCGGAAAAGGTACTGTATGTTATGGATTAAAAGGTGGAATCGGCTCATCATCACGCATAATTGAATTAGATGGAAATAAATATACACTTGGAGTCCTAGTACAATCAAATCATGGCATATTAGATGATTTAATCGTAGATAACAATAACATTGGAAGAAAATTAAGTGAATATATTGAAACAAATGTAGTAGATAAAGGTTCAATAATAATGATTATTGCAACAGATACGCCATTAAGTGATAGACAACTTAAAAGAATAATAAAACGTGCCAGCGTTGGGCTTGCAAGAACTGGTTCATTTATTGGACATGGTAGTGGTGAAGTTATGATTGGATTCTCTACAGCTAATACAATACATCATTCAGAAAAAAATGATATTATAAATATTAATATCCTAAATGAAAATTCTATAGATAAAGCTTTTAGAGCTGTTGCAGAAGCTACTGAAGAAGCTGTTCTAAAATCACTGTTAGCATCTGATACCGTAACTGGATTTGATAAAAAAACAAAATATAGTATAAACGAATTCCTAAATAATATGATATAATAACTTAAGAAAACGTATTAATAATTGCTTTTAGGAGGACAAACTATGAAAATTGCATTGATAGCTCATGATAAGAAAAAAGAAGAAATGATTGAGTTTTCTAAAAAACACACAGAAACATTAGCTAAATATGAATTAGTCGCTACTGGGACTACTGGTAAGAAGATTTCAGAAGCCACTGGACTTGAAGTTAAACGATATCTATCTGGACCATATGGTGGAGATCAACAATTAGGTGGACGTATTGCAGAAGGTAAAATAGATTTAGTAATCTTTTTAAGAGATCCTCTTACTGCTCAACCTCATGAGCCTGATGTTTCTGCCTTACTTAGAGTATGTGATGTACATAATGTTCCTGTAGTTACTAATATAGCTACTGCTGAACTTATAATTACACAATTTTAGTATTAATAAAATTAAACTAGAGAACTAATAGTAATTAGACTTTATTTCCTATTAGTTCTCTTTTAAATTAAATATTAATTATATATTCAATTATCATTTCTTACTTTTACAAATTATTTTCTATTCTTCTCCATCCATTTAGTAGCCCAATCCACTAATAATCTTTGCCTTATTAGCCTTACTTCTGCATTTCCAACTCTATGAATATTAATATTCATTTCTTTATCATATTCTTGTCCCATTTGAATAAAATCACTATCATCAACATCTTGGGTGTTATAAGTAACCCATTCTCTTTTTCCATCAATCATTATGGCACTGCTTTCATTGGTAAATTTCTTTCCTTTAAAATCTGCTATTGTTTCGGATAAATGAAATGATGTATTTTTGTCATATCCGACACCAATTAAAAGAATATATCCATCTAACTTATAAAGCTTATCTATTGGAGAATTTTCTCCAAAAATATTACTCAAATCATGATCTTTTGTTAGATATTCTGCATTCTTTCCATAAGCTGCAACGGATCTTGCAGGATGATCAGATCGCTTAACACCTGGCCATTTTGCAAATAATTCTGCAACTGCTCCCATACCAATAGCTGGTGTTACATTTTTATCATATGCAGGCCAATTTTCTCTTATAATATCATACCATTCTTCTGGTTCCTCCCAATGAACGCCTTTAATTGGATCTAGATTTTTCCAAGTCTGTGTTGGCATCATTATTGTGCCTTCTTCTCCCACTATGTCAATAAGTGCTCTTATTACAGTTTCAGCTCCTCCTACAACAAATCCCAGCTTCTTTAGTGATATATGAACCATTATATTTTGTCCTTCTGCAACACCGCATTTTTTTAAACCATTTATTAAATCCTCTCTTGTTAAAATTACTCTTGTTTCTTTCTCAGAATTCATTTTATTTTCACTCCCCTTTTAAAAAATTATTGCCATATATCAAAATACTTCTCTTATATCTTATTAAATACTTTTCTGTCTTATATTTCAAGTTATCTTTTTTCTAAAATCATACCTACATTAAATAAAGGACGTGCTAAGTTTAGAGGATAACAACCGACCATAAGATCTTCATTTCTTTGTTTCATCTAAACTCATAGTATAAAGTCTATTACTACTAACAGGCGTTATATTTCTATGATTATAGAGAAAACAAAGAAATTCAATATATGAATACCCGACTCATATTCATTCGCTGGGTAAGCGATTCACACCAAATCACAGATTTGGGTTCTCTGCTTAGGCGTAGTATTGTATTAAGAAATTTAAGCTTTTAACTTCTTAGAGATAGGCTGTTCCAAAATAATTTGTCCAACACTTGCTGTTGGAGCAAATTGTTTTGGGCACAGCATATCTCTTTAGAAGTTTTAGCTTAAATTTCCCTACAATCGAGCCTATCATATATTGAATTTCGGTTGTTATCCACTAAACTCTGATTCTACATCCCTTATTTATGTTGTGATCAATATATACTTCACTAAAGATATTCTTTTAATATTTTTCCTAGTATTTTTAGGCCTTCAACGATTCTTTCTTCAGGCATATTAGAATAATTTATTCTAAAGAAATTTTCATTTCCTCCATTTGGAAAGAAAGGTCCTCCTGGAACGAATGCTACATTATGTTTTAGACATTCATCTAAAAGTTCTCTTGCATCAATATTCTTTGGAAGTTCAACCCATGTAAATAAACCTCCATCTGGTCTATTAAACTTTACATTCTCAGGGAATTCTTTTTCCATAGTTTCTACTGCTAAATCGCATCTCTTTTTATACAGTTCACGAATTGTTTCTATATGTTCATCAATATCATTTAATTCTAAGTATTTTGCTATATCCATTTGTGCAATTGTATTACATTGTAAATCAGTACTTTGTTTAATTACTACTAGCTTCTCTATTATTTCTTCATGTGCTGCTACCCATGCAATCCTATATCCTGGACAAAATATTTTTGAAAAAGTACCTAAACAAACAACATTTCCACATTCATCAAATGATTTTAGAGATGGTAGATTTTCTCCTTTAAATCTAAGTTCTCCGTAGGGATTATCCTCAATTACTATCTTGTTATATTTATCAGCAAGTTCAGCTACCCCTTTACGTCTTTCTATTGACCATGTAACCCCAGTTGGATTTTGAAATGTTGGTATTGTGTATATTAGCTTAACATTTTTTGTTGTCTTTAATATTTTTTCAAGTTCATCAACAATCATTCCATCTTTATCTGTAGGTACTTCTATAAAGTTACATTCATATGCTTTAAAAGCAGTAATAGCCGCAAGATATGTCGGACTCTCGCATAATACAACATCATCTTTATTTAAAAATATTTTTCCTAAAAAATCTAAACCTTGTTGTGATCCATGTGTTATTAATATATTCTCATATGAAAAATTAGCCCCTAAAGTTTTATTCATTCTTTCTGCTATCCATTTTCTTAGTGGATTATATCCTTCTGTTGTAGCATATTGAAGTGCCTTTTCCCCATTTTCCTCAAGCACCTTCTGATTTGCTTCCTTTATTGCTTCTATCGGAAATGTCTCCGGTGCTGGAAGACCTCCAGCAAATGATATAATTTCTGGTTTTTCAGTAACCTTTAATATTTCTCTAATTACAGATGCTTCTAGTTTATTCATTCTTTCTGCAAACTCAAATCTCATTTTTACAGCCCCCAATTCATTTGAATATTTATTAACATTTTAATATTGTAAATGTATGATTTCAATGATAAAATTGTATGCAAAACAATATTTTATAAAATTTAAAAAATATGTTATTTATAATTTAAATATAAATTTATTAAAAATTAAGAATATAAGAGGTGGTCTAAATGCCAGTAAACTCCTTTGATAATTATCCTATGTCATGGAAACCAAATACGAAAGACTTAACTCCGCCACTATATAAATCTCTTGCTCAACTACTAGAAAATGATATACAAAATGGTACTTTAAATCCTGGAGATAAATTACCCCCTCAAAGGGAATTAGCCGACTTTTTAGATTTAAATTTAAGTACTATAACAAGAGCTTTTAAAATATGTGAGCTGAAGGGTTTAATAAGTGGTACAACAGGTAAAGGAACTTATATTTCTTCTGATGTACAAACTTCTCCTTTACTTCTAAGTACATTAAATGAAGATTATATAGATATGGGAGCCGCTTTTCCATTATACGAGCAAAATAAATATATAATTGATTTAATAAAAAAGCTTATAAAAAAAACTAATATTGAAAATTTTCTTCAGTACTCGCCTCCAATTGGACTTTTATCTCATAGAAAAACCGCATGCAAATATCTAAGGAAATTTAACATAAATGCAACTCCAGAAAATATAATGATAACTTCCGGATCTCAAAATGCCTTATCAATTATTTTAATGTCCCTATTTGCTTCTGGAGACAAAATAGGAACTGATCCTCTAACATATCCTGCATTTAAATCACTTGCAAACATGCTTGGAATACGACTTTTTCCTCTTCCAATAAATAATACATCGGTTACTTATGAAAATTTAGATACCATATGTAAAAACGAAAACATTAAAGGATTATACTTAATTACTGAAATGCATAATCCAACAACTTATTCTATGTCAAAAAATCAAAAGGAAAAGCTATCAAAAATTATAAAAAATAATAACTTACTCTTAATTGAGGATGGAATATATTCATATTTAAGTGATTCTAATAATATACCTTTATCGGCTATGGCTCCAAACCACAGTTTATATATATCAAGCCTTTCTAAATCTCTATGTGCTGGCTTACGTGTTTCTTTTATGGTAGTACCTAATAAATATAAATCTAAAATTGAACAAGGCATTTATAATGTTAATGTAACTACTTCATCTTTTAACGTTGAAATAGCATGCCAAGCTATAGAAACACACTTGAGTGATAAAATCATATCTGAAAGAAAGAAATTAACGCTCGAAAGAAATACGATAGTAAATAGGATATTAAAAAATAGAACCGTTTATGGAAATGATTATAGTTTATTCAGATGGCTAGTATTACCCAAGCACATTTGTGGAAGCAAATTTGAAATACGAGCATTAGAAAAAGGTGTTCAAGTATTTTGTGCTGATAGATTCGTTGTTGGGAATAGCAAGTTTGAACCAGCAGCAAGACTGTCAGTGTGTTCTCCAAAGAATAATGAAGAATTAGAACATGCATTAATTATAATTGATAATATAATTAATGAAATGTAAATTATGATATAATTTCTAAAGAATAAAATAAGAATTATATAACCTAATTGAATCTAATTAATAGAATTCAATTAGGTTATGATTTTAAATAAGCTATATTTTATAAAAACTCTTCTAATATGTAGCTCATATCATCTTCTGTTTTAACTATTAGTTGGTTAATATTCTTTTCTGCATAGATTATATTCCCCTTTAGAATTTCAATACAATCATCAACAAGAAATGGAATATCATTAACAACTATCATTTCACTTTCATTACATTTCTCTTTTAGCCATGTATTAAGCACATATTCTGGTGATTCAATGGATACTATTTCCACTTTCTTCATCTCCTTGACCTTCTATAAATATTACCCTTATAATTAATTTTATCGTAATATAATATAATTACTTTATTATTTTATTTAATTTGGCTTTAATTTGATACACATTTCTCTATTTTCTTTCCTTTATTGGTATATATTTCTTGCGCTTGCTAACATTCTCATATGCTGGTCTTATTATTTTATCAGCATTAATTAATTCCTCTATTCTATGAGCACTCCATCCTGCTATACGAGCTATTGCAAATATTGGTGTATAAAGTTCTAATGGAAGATCCAACATACTATATACAAATCCACTATAAAAATCAACATTTGCACTTACTCCTTTATATGTTTTTCTTTCTTCCATAATTACATCAGGTGCTAATTTTTCAACTAATGAATATAAAGCATATTCTTCTGTCAAACCCTTTTCTTCTGACAAACTTTTTACAAAGCTTTTAAATATTTTTGCTCTTGGATCAGATAAGGAATATATAGCATGTCCCATACCATAGATTAATCCTGCCTTATCAAAAGCCTCTTTATGAAGTAAAGCTTTTAAATATTTTCTTACTTCATCTTCATCATTCCAATTTCTTATATTCTTCTTCATATCATTAAACATTTCAACTACTTTTATATTTGCTCCACCATGCTTTGGACCTTTTAAAGATCCCAATGCTGCTGATATTGCTGAATACGTATCAGTACCTGATGATGAAACAACATGTGTTGTAAATGTAGAATTATTTCCACCACCATGTTCTGCATGAATAACTAAAGCTATATCAAGAATTCTTGCTTCAAGTTCAGTATATTTACTATCTGATCTAAGCATATAGAGAATATTTTCAGCTGTTGATAACTCTGGCTGAGGTGTATGAATAATTAAGCTATTTCCATTATAGTAATGATCATAAGCTTGATAACCATAAACTGATAATAATGGAAATTGAGCTGTAAGTGATAGACATTGGCGCATTACATTTTCCACAGAAATATCATCAGCTTTATCATCATATGAATATAATGTTAGTACACTTCTTGCTAGAGCATTCATCATATTTAAGCTTGGAGCTTTCATTATTACATCTCTTACAAAACTAGGTGGTAAAGACCTATATCTTCCTAGTATCTCATTGAATCCATTTAATTCTTCTTTATTAGGGAGCTTTCCCATTATTAAAAGATATGAAACTTCTTCAAAACCAAATCTTTTTTCTTTTACAAAGCCTTCAACTAATTTTTCTATATCAATGCCTCTATAAAAAAGTTTCCCATCACAGGGAACTTCTTTACCATCAACAATTATTTTAGAATAAATCTCTGATATTTCAGTAAGGCCTGTAAGAACTCCTTTACCATTTACATCACGGAGTCCTCTATTTACTTTCTTTTCTATATACAACTTCTTTTCAATTGTACTGTTTTCCACACATATATCCTTCAACTTTAATATGTCTGGTATAATTTCAGAAAAAGCTATATCTGGTGCAATACTCATCTTTTAAAGTCCCCCTCACTATAAATAAATCTAATGTATAATATTAACATTCTAACATAAAAACATTTATAAATCCAACCTTCTTTAATTATATATATAATAAAACACAGCTATTTAATGCATAATATCAATAAATAACCGTGTTTTTTTCAAATTTATTAATATGTACCTATTAATTCTTAATCTGGCTCATTTCCAAAAGTCCTATCTTCAGCTTCTTTATAACCATTTTCATCATCACTACTATCCTCTTCTTCATTTGCATAAGGATCAGATACTATATCATTTGGATTTGCACTAGAATCTATAGGATTAAAAGTTTCATCATCTGGACCTGGAATAATATCATTCATATTATAATTAGGATCCGGTGAAGAATTGTTGTTATTATTAGTAGTAGTGCTACTATTATTAGTGTTACTATTAGTAGTGGTATTCTGTGGTTTTGATGCTGCCATATTATTTTCTGCTGGTTTGTTTTTATTATTTCCTGTCACAACATTTTCTCTTTTATTTGTATTTTCTTTTTCTTCAAGTGGATTTTCATTAGATTCTCCAAATACCCAATTAGAAGCTGTATTTTCTTCTTTACTTGTTGTTATGAAATATGTTTTTAAATCTTTTCTAGTTGATTTATTACTTTCTGCTGCTTCCTTGTCAGATGAATTATTACATGATATTAAACTTAAACTCAATATAACAATAAAACCACTTAATATTATTTTTCTCATCTTTTCATCCATTCCCCTTTTGTTATTGTATACTTAATAACTATATTTTATAATAAGTTTACAACTATTACAATTTTTTATTGAATCATATGAATAAGGCAGAATATCTTTCAAAAGTTTATTTTTAAAGATATTCTGCTCATTTTTGTTTAATATAGAAATTATTTTTCATCTTTCCACACTTACAGCCTGTTTCACAATTTTCTAGACAATAATCCCTAGACTCCATAAATAGGTCCACCATGATTTATTGCAAATAACTTCCTAACTCCATAGAGGCTAATAAGATATGCAATCATTTCAACTATATCCCCTAGCAATAATTCAAAGTTAGCTGATCTCGCTGCACTTACTCTACCAATTCTGAAATGAAGTGGAGTATTCCTATATTGAATTTTCGAAATATGAACTAGTACTGCTTGTGCGATTACTTCATACTGTGATCCTAATAACAATGCAATGTCTGGATCCGGTTCAAATCCTGATTCATTATTGCTCTGTCTTATTTTAATTACTTCTATTGCTTGTAATGTAGATATATATTCCAAAACATATCCTAATATCATAACCAGCAAAGCAGAAGCCTGAATATTTAAAAGTCTAATATCAAATTCATCCAATCCTGGTATACTTTCTTCTGTTCCTTCGTCATTTTCCCTATCTCTATTATTATCTTCTTCATCATCATATGATGTATTAAAATCGTTATCTCGGGCTATTGGTATCACCCCCTATAACTATAATATATATTAATACCTAAACTGTTCATAACTTAGATGATTTAAATATTTTCTGCTTGTTTCTTTTCATTATATATAGTTATTCCTAATGTAACTATAAGCCCTCCCCATAAGACTGCGCCTCCAAGCCCAAAAACTATTATTGCTGACGTTGTCATTTTAACACCTCCATTATCTCATGTGGCTATCGCATTAAATAATTTCTATCATCTCATTTTTTGAGATATTATAAATTAGAATTTATATTTTAATTGAAGCTATAAAAGTGAAGATATCAAATCTATAATTTTACCCCCTCTAAAATTCATAAAATCATAGGATTAAAAAACTGAAAGCTTCTTTTCCTTAGCTCTTATCTATACATTCTTACTTTTTCTCTTTTTAGCTGAAATTTGTAATTACGACAGTCCCATATTTTTATATTATCATTCAGACTTTTAAATTTATATCTGCTTATCTTTCCATGGTTTTTTAGCGATTAATAACGCGCCTATTATTCCAATACCTATTACAGACCATCCATATAATAGTAATGATAACATTGGATATCCACCATATGGATTTTTTATTTCTGTAAATATACTTTGTATTAACATAAATATTAATATTGCTGGTGTTAAATATTTTATAGTTAGATCCCACCAAATACCTATCTTAAAGTATGAAATTTCATTAGTATGTTCTCTGATTTTCTTAGGTTTTACTATCCATCCTATTAATAAGACTTCAAGTAATCCAACAACTACTATTCCGTAGTTATTAATGAAATTATCAATTATATCTAATAAGTATAATCCTGCACCTGTTGCAAAAACAGAACTTATTATAAATCCAATAACGCAAATTATTGTGACCATTTTATTCTTTTCAATTCCGAATTTATCACTAAATGGTGCTGCAACTGCCTCTGTTAATGATACTGAAGATGTTATTCCTGCAAATATCAAGCATAAGAAGAATAACGAACCTAATATTGTTCCTAAAACCCCCATAGTACTAAATACTTTAGGGAAAACAACAAATGCAAGCCCTACTCCACTTGAAACAACTTCAGACATTGGTAAGTTTTGAGAAGTAGCCATATATCCAAGTATTGCAAAAACAGCTATTGCTGATAAAAATTCAAATCCACAGTTTGCAAACGCAGTCATAAAAGCACTATTATTTATATCAGTCTTTTTCGGTAAGTAGCTTGAATAAGTCATCATTATTCCCATAGCTAAACTTAATGAAAAGAATACTTGCCCATATGCTGCTACCCATACCTTTGGTTTCATTACCATTGACCAATCAGGTGTAAATAATGTATTCAATCCTGTAGTTGCTCCATTTAGAGTAACTGCTCTAATTGCAATTATAATCATTATTGTTATTAATGTTGGTAATAGAATTTTACTTGCTTTTTCTATTCCACCTTTAACACCCTTATAACATATAAACCAGTTTATAGCCCATATAAAAGCTATCCCTAATAAAATCGGCCATACCATTTTCACAAATTCAAATGGTGAGGATGTTAGTTGTAAGAAATCATTGTGGAAAAATGCATTTGAATCATTTCCCCATCTTTTTGAAAAACTAAAAGTAAAATAGTTTACTGCCCAGCTTAATATCATTGAATAATAACCTAATATCATAAATGCACTTATAGTTGGCCACCATCCAAGCCATTCCCATTTTTTATTGGTTCTTGCTATAGCAAGTGGCGTTGAACCTTTATATTTATGTCCCATTCCATATTCTAATATTAATAAAGGGATTCCTGCTGTAAATATTGCAAAAAAGTATGGAACTAAAAACGCTCCTCCACCATTTGTATATGCTACATAAGGAAACCTCCATATATTACCTAATCCTACTGCTGACCCTACTGCTGCCAATATAAATCCTAATTTGGACCCCCACTGCTCCCTCTTTTCTTCCATCATATTTCTCCTTTATGTCGTTTTTTATCATTAGTTTTATAAATAAGTTTAATAATAGGTATATAATATTATAATTAATTAATAAAGACAACCTTGTTTTAGATATTTTCATCGAAATGCAGTCTATATTTTGCCAGTTTAATATTTAATTAATAGAAATCTATTAATTGATAACATATAATTTTGTATTACTGTTAATTTCGCATGTTTCCATCGTATTTTAAATTAACAAATTAAAAAATCTTCTAAAATTAAAATTTTAGAAGATTTCTTTTATTACATTGACTTTTCCACATTTAATACCTAATATATCTTTATTATTCTCTATATAATCTTTAATTATATTTATACTTTTTCTGGTTATTTTTTCTCCTGCACAAATCATTGGAATTCCTGGGGGGTATGGTATTATTGCTTCTTTAGCAATTTTATCTTCACACTTATCATATTCTAAATATTCACCTTCTTTATTAAATACTTCATATGGTTCTAATACTTTTTGTGGAATATCTAAATCATAACACTCTTCAATTTTTCCTCTTAATACTCCCATATCCAAATTTAAAATTGCATTATGTATGCTTTCAAAATCTTTATCATTATTGAAAGGTGATAATATTAAAACTACACCTCGTGAAAAACTCATTTCAGCTTGTATATTGCATTTTTTTAAATATAATAATAATTCATTACCATTATATCCTTTTGGTAAAATCATTAAATATCGTGTTAAATCTATTTGATAGTTTTTAAATTCAAGATCTTCTTTAGATGTTATTATTACCTTATGTAAATCATTAATTTTCTTTTTCCAATACTCTGCTCTATTTATTAACTCTTCATAGTCACCACTTCCATATTCATCTAAATAATATCTTGCATAATCAAGTGATGCCATAATTAAATATGATGGAGACGTAGTCATAAATGCCTTTAAATAAAATTCTAAGTTTTCATTTTCTTTATTTACTAATAGATATGCTCCTTGAGTAAGTGCTGGCAATGTTTTATGAGCACTAAGCACAATATAATCACCTATGTTTGTTATAGATTTAGGTAGTCTATTACTAAAATTAAAATGAGCTCCATGTGCACAGTCTATAATTGTTGCAATTCCCTTTTTCTTCATATCAACCAATACATCTTCAATATCATAAGTAATACCAAAATAATTAGGATATGTTAATATTATTCCTTTAGGATTTTTGCACTTTTTTAATGATGAATATATATTTTCTTTGCTTACAGGTAGAAATATTCCATTCTTTTTGTCAATTACAGGTTCAATATATATAACTTTAAGCTTTCTTAAAATTAATCCATTATAAATTGATTTATGGCAATTTCTCTCAACAATTACTTCATCACCTTCATTGAATTCAGAAAAAATTGCAGTTAAATTTCCGCTTGAACTTCCATTGACTAAAAAATATGCCTTTTTGCTATTATACGTTTTGGCTAGAGCTTCTTGAGCTAGCTTAATCACACCTTCTGGACAATGTAAATTATCTAATGGATCTACTTCTGTTATGTCTAGCTTTCCCATTCTTCTTAAGAACTCTCTTCCTATATCATCCTTTGTAAATCCTAGTCCACATTTATTTCCCGGCATAGAAAGTATTAAATTATTTTCATCATTATATTTTAATAATTCCTTTAATAATAATGGTGTATTCATAAAATTCCCCTTTATTTTAATTTATAGAAATTAACAAATAACTTGTACACTTGAAGCTTTAAGTACTTTTTCAGCTACTTTAAAAACTTCTTCTTTATATATTTCTGATAAATTATTTAATTCATCTACATATATATTATAGTCACCAAACATTGTATCATAAACTGCAAGTTCTTTAGCTAGTATTATGCTTTTTTCTTCTTTAAATAATCTTTTTATTTTTAAAGCTTTAACAAATCCATTAGTATCTTGTTTACTTATATTTATTTTATAATGCTCCAAATTGTTTATGCAATTATTTATAAGTTCAATACATTTATCAACATTTTCTTTGGAAGTAGTAAACATTATTTTATATAATTTAATATAATTCTCATTATTTATACTTGCTATAACATCATATATGAGACCATTTTTAGTTCTTAAAGTATCGTATAATAATGAGTTTACCCCTTCACAAAAATATTCATTAAATACTTTTAATAATTTTGTTTCATTATGATTTAACATATCAATTGGAAAGACCATTTGAACCTTGCATGTTTTTATTCCATCTCTTTTATCATTAAATCTTCTTGTTACTAATTTATCATATTCTATTATATATTTCTCTTCTTCTCTATTTAATTTCCTTTTATTCCACTGTTCAAAATGTTTTACTACTATATCTTTTACTTCTTCAAATGATTTTGATGAAATTACCACAATCGAAGTATTTTCCGGGAAATAATTTTCAACATAAAATTCTTTTATGTCCATTAAAGTTATACTATTTAAGCTTTCTTTAGTTCCTATTATAGGATGTTTAATTCTTCTTTCATTAAAACAGTTAAAGAATAACTTATCTTCACAGTATTGTTCAAGCTCCTCATCCCACTCATTAAGTTCTTCTTTTATTATATCCATTTCTTCTTTAAAGCCTTCAACTGGAAATGCAGGTCTTATAATTATATCTGAAAATATCTCTATTCCTTTTTCTAAATCTTCATTTAACAATGTACCATAATAAATAACATATGGATAATTGGTCATAGCATTTTGAAATCCAAATATGCTACTTAATTCTTTATTAATTTGAGCTTCATTTCTTTTTTCAGTTCCCTTATATAACATGTGCTCTGTTGCATGAGCTAACCCAAGCTTGCCTTTTTCAACTCCTGCACCTGCATTTAATGATATACAAATTGATGATAGTTCACTTTCTGCTTTCTTATATATCAACTTTAAATTGTTTTTTAAAATATATTCTCTCATTTTTGTCTCCTGATATTTATAAATTCCTTTATATTTTATCATAATTTATGAAGCTATTTAATTTTTACTTTCAAAAAATACTAATAAAAAACTAAAGACTACTACATAACATAAATAATTGACGTAAAATCAAAGTTTAGTGGAAAATAACCGAATTGCAGTATGGCTACTCTTTGGCATATAATGCTTGATGAGGTACGAGCCTAACAGTATGGCCCATCTTTATTTATATCTTTTAATAGATGATAAAATATTACTTTTTTAAATCTTTAGCGTATATAAACAACTATTTCTTAATCTCAAAATAATTATAATTACAACAACAATAATATGGATACTATGAGTTCATCTGAAACAAAGAAATAAAGCTATCATGTTCTGCTAAGACTTGCATTCAAAAATGAAACTTTAGAATTCTTACATCAATGATTGTTCCAAAATTGTTTGTCAAATTGCTTAATTGGAGCAAACGGTTTTGGACACAATCATTGATGTTTGAATTCTTAGTTTCATTTTTGTAGCAAGCGAGCAGAATCTGACAGCTTTATTTCGGTTATTCACTCTAAACTCAGTACATCCTATATGTTTATTCTACAGCTTTAAGAGCAATTGCACACTCAATTCTCTTCTTTTGCATTTTACATCCAATTTCATATGGAATATTCATATCACCATTAAAGTTTACATTATTAGCCTGGCATCCACCACTACAGTAGAATCTTGCCCAACATTCTCTACATTTTGGCTTATTATAAATATGTGATAATTTAAATTTCTTAGCAAGATCACTATTGAAAGTATCTTCATAAATATCACCAAGTTTAAATTCTTCTTTACCTACAAATTGATGACATGGATATACTTCTCCCTGTGGAGTAATAGCCACATATTCAAAACCTGCTCCACAGCCTGATATTCTCTTATATACACATGGACCACCTTGAAGATCTATATTAAAATGATAGAATTTGAATTCATCGCCTTCTTGCTTTCTTCTCTTCATTTCATGATATAATTTATCATAATTTTCAAATATTTGTGGTAAATCTTCTTCTCTAAGTGATAATGGATGACCATCTTCTAAAACAACAGGTTCTATTGATAATTCTCTAAATCCCTCATTTACCATCGCCATAACATCTTCATAAAAATCTGTATTATCCCTAGTAAATGTACCTCTTACATAATAAGTTTTCCCTGGTGTTCTTCTTTTTATCATTTCTTTAATATTGGGAACTATGTCATCATAAGATCCGCTGTTATCAGCTTTTATTCTAACATTATCATTAACACACTTTCTTCCGTCTAATGAAAGAATTATATTTCCCATTTCTTTATCCATATAATCCATCATTTCTGGATTTAAAAGAGTGGCATTAGTAGTCATTGTGAATCTTATATTCTTATTCCACTTAGCCTCATTATCTCTAGCATATTGAATGATTTCTTTAATCTTATCCATGATTAACGTTGGTTCTCCACCAAATAAATCTATTTCGATATTTTTTCTTGGTCCACTTCTTTTAATTACATAGTCAATTGCTTTTTTAGCCGTCTCAACACTCATAACACCACCATGTCCATGGTAATCACCTTCATCAGCAAAGCAATACTTACATCTTAAATTACATCCATGAATAACATTTAAACAAATAGCTTTTATATAGTCCCTATCATCCATTGAACTATGAGCTATTTCTTCATACGCATCTTCAGAATATAGTATTCCATCTTCAGCTAATTCTTGTATTTCATCATAAGCTTCTGATAATTCTTCTTCATCATATTTAGCCACTAGATCTCTTAATATTTCTGATTTATTTCTTAATTTATCATCATCTAAAATATCATACACCATTTCATCTACAATATGAACTGCACCTGTATTCACATCTAAAACAAAATAGTTTCCGTCTTGTTTGAATTTATGTATTAAACTCATCACGCATCCTCCTAATAATAAATAAAGTCTCCCATTATTTTAAACTCTAAAATTATACTTCTTTAATTTAACCCTAAAACATAAATGAAGCAGCAACTTCCAGTTACTGCTTGGTCAAAATTAGTTTTCACATTCTAAGTTTGCAACTGTGCAAGAAGTCTTACAAGCTGATTGGCAAGAATTTGCACATTCTTTACATCCTGGTTTGCATAAACTATTTTTGATGTTTGGTCTGTTTATTGTCTTAATATGTTTCATTGATGAAATTCCTCCATTTGAAATTTTCCCTAGTAATTATACCATTGTTAGGCTAAATTCTCAACAACTATAAATTACTTTGGAAAATTGTACATTATTTATTACTCAGTATTACTTTATGATTATAATTTTATAATTATGATAATAAATTAATAACTATATAAAAATATCTATAAATTATACGTATATAAATTATATTATCTTACTTTACTCGACCTTAAAATCCTGTACAGAATTATATAAAGTTTCACTTATAGCATAAGTATCATCAGAGTCGTCTTTTAACCTATCACTGCTAACTGCTATAGAATTAGCTGATTCTGTTAATGTCTCAACTGTGGCTAATACCTCTTCAACCCCTGCACTTTGTTCTTCTGAAATAGCTGCAATATTTGTAGCTATTTGTGTACATGATGCTATTTTTTCTTTAATTATTTTACTATTTTTACCAGTCATTTCAACTGCATTAATAATTTTTTCAAATGTTTCTAAAGTTTTAGTAACTACATCTTTGCTTGAATTAACACATTCAACGCTTTCTCTAGTTGCCTCACTTGTATCATTTAAATTATTATTAATATTATTTATTAATTCAGTTATATCATCAACAGCAGAATTACTTCTTTCTGCTAATTTTCTTATTTCATTAGCAACAACTGAAAAACCTTTACCTGCTTCCCCAGCCCTCGCACTTTCAATACTTGCATTTAATGACAGTAAATTAGTCTGCTCTGCAATTCCCTTTATTAACTCTATAATGCTCTTCATTTCCTTATTAGCATCTATTACTGTATTAATATTTAATTCAAGTGTGTTGGTTGATTGCTTTATTTGTCTCATAACCTGATCTAATTCATTCATTGCTATTTTACTTGCATTTGATATCTCAATAGTAGAACTTACTCTTTCATTTATATTATCGCCTAACTCAGAACACTCTTCCATTGATTCTGATAAACTTACAGTACTTTCTGCAACATCAGATACACTTGTTGCTATTTGCGTCATAGTCTCTTTTAATTCACTCATAGATTGTGACTGAGTCATTGCTTCATTTTGAAGTGTATCTACAAGTAAATTTCCTTCTTTACTCTTTTGTTTTAATGTATCTGATGTACTTATAAATGTACCCACTTTTTCTCTCATACTTCTTGAATATTTTCTTAATGTATTAGCCATTAATCCTAATTCATCGTTACTTCTAGTTTCAACTTCTATTGTTAAATCTCCACTAATCATATCTGTTAATGCATTTGTAACGTTTTGTACAGGTTTAGTTATAGTTGATAAAAGTCTCCATTGTAATCCCCCTATAATTATCATACATAAAATAGCTGAACTAAACATAAAAGTAATAGTTTTATCTAAATCACTAAGTAATATATCAGTTTGTATAAAACTAACTAATTCCCAGTTTGTACCTTCAACATCTTTGCTTTCAACTGTATATTCTCCAACTTCAGCAGGGCTACTATTTTTTATAGCATCTTCAAGTGAAAAATCATTGAACTTTTGTATACTATTACCTATATATTCTGTGTTTTCATATGCTATTATGCTATTATCTGTTTTATCCATCAACAACACTTTTCCATTATCAAGAACTTTTGTTTCAGATATTTCTTTACTTAATTCATCTAAAAAAATATCTGCACAAATTATAGTTCCATCTTTAAGAGTTCTACTCGCTGTAACTATTTGTCTTCCAGTATCAGCATCTTTATAAACTTGTCCCAGTTCAAATTTTTCTTTATGCTCATTTCCTTCTTTATACCAATCTCTTGTTTTTGGATCTACTTCCGACACATATCCTGTAGAATCCATATACTCTCCATCTGATGTATAAAGATATATTCCAGTTTCTAATCCAAAACTGCCAGATAATGATTCTATATAATTTTTATTATATCCATTTTCTTCTATAGCTTGTCCTATAGATTCTAATATAGAAATTTTTCCTCCTACTTCATTTTCTATTGTTTTAGTTTTTTCATCAGTCTTTGCTTGCAAAATTTCCTTGCTATAAGTTATTATTGAATTTTTATTTAAAGTGTATGAAAAAATCAATAATCCAACTACCAGAACTAAAATTAATGGCAATGTAGCTAGTAATAATTTTTGTTTTAAGCTTATTTTTACCCGTTTGTTTTTCATAATCATTCCCCTTATTCTATTATTATTTTTTCATATTTGCTATTATTTCTGCTATTTCATTAACAGACCATTATATATTTTTATCGTTTATTCTACAAAAAAACTTTAATCATTATCATATATATATAATATTTTTAACATTTATATAATATATTTAATATTTATGTTGTTTTTTAAGTTTTAAAATAAATTTTATAAAAAAATAAGTAGTTATTTGAAATTAATCAAACAACTACTTATTTTTAAAGAAGATTTTTATTATAGTGAAATAACTTTACTTAATAATTCATTATTTCTCTTCAAGAATTTATCCATTTCATCTGCATTTAATTCTTTATTTGCAATTTTAGCTAAATCTAAAATGTGTTCACAAATAACCTTAACATCATCTTTTTTAGAATCATCTTTAGCCACTTCTGCAAGTTTCTTAACAATATTGTTATTGTTATTTACAACTAAAGTTTTTTCTTCATTAAACATTCCTGCAAATCCCATTCCAGATTGAGCATACATCTTACTCATTTCAGCCATTCTTCTTGATTCTTCTGAAATTAAAATCATAGCTGGAGTTTCAGCATTTTTAAGAGATTCAACTGATATCTTAGGAGCATTTTCTCCAAGAGCATTCTTAAATACTTCCTCTATTGTCTTATTTGCTTCAACAGCTTCAGTATCATTTTCATCAGTTTTTGACCCTAATGTTTCAGATATATCTGAATCTATTCTCTTAAATTTAACTCCATTTTCATGCATTTCAAGGAATGTTATGAAATGATCATCTAAAGTACAATCTAATATAACAGCATCTAAATCATATTCTTTAAACATCTTAATATATTGTGATTGCTTTAATTCATCATTTGCATAGAAAACTTTGTTTTCATGCTTTTCTTTATTGGCTTCAAGATAATCTTTTAATGTTATAAATTCACCTTTTAGATTCTTGAATATGATTATATCTTTAATCTTATCATAGAACTTCTCATCTCTTAAACATCCATATTTAATGAATATTTGAATATCTGGCCAGAATTTATTATATTCTTCTCTACTGTTTTTAAATAAATCAACAAGCTTATCAGCAACCTTCTTTATTATATGATTAGATATCTTAGCAACATCTCTATCATTTTGAAGGAAACTTCTTGATACATTTAAAGGTAGATCAGGACAATCAATTACTCCTTTTAATAATAACAAGAATTCTGGAATAACTTCTTTTATATTATCTGCTACGAATACTTGGTTATTAAATAATTTAACTTGACCTTCTCTTATTTCAACTTCATGAGTTAATTTAGGGAAGTATAGGATTCCTTTTAAGTTAAATGGATAATCAACATTTAAATGAATCCAGAATAATGGTTCATTAAAGTCCATAAATACTTTTCTGTAGAAATCTTTATATTCTTCATCTGTACATTCATTTGGCTTTTTCATCCATAGTGGATGTGTATCATTTAAAGGCTTTGGAGCTTCTGGTTCAACTAATTCTTGATATTCAGTTCCATCTTCCTTTTTCTTAGTTTCATATTTAGGTTCTTCTTTTGGTTTATTTTCATCTTCTAAATATATTTCTGTAGGCAAGAATGAACAATATTTTGTTATTATTTCTCTTACTTTATATTCTTCTAAAAATTCTTTATCTTCTTCATTTATGTATAATGTAATTGTAGTACCTCTTGCACTTCTGTCTTCTGAAGAAGAAATTTCATAATCTGTGCCGCCTTCGCAAACCCATTTAACTGCTTCAGCACCATCTTTAAAAGATAATGTATCTATTTGAACTTTAGTAGATACCATAAATGTTGAGTAAAATCCAAGACCAAAATGTCCTATTATATCTTTACCTTCATCCATCTTATCTTTATATTTTTCAAGGAAATCTGTAGCACCTGAAAAAGCAACTTGATTAATATATTTCTTTACTTCTTCTTCAGTCATACCAATACCATTATCACTGAATTTTAAAGTTCCTTTTTCCTTATTAACTGAAACTACTACTTTATATTCCTCATCTTCTGACGCTTTAGCTTCTCCAAGTGATACTAGTCTTTGAAATTTACTGATTGCATCGCAACCATTACTTATAACTTCTCTAATAAAAATGTCTTTGTCAGAGTATAACCACTTTTTGATTATTGGAAATATATTCTCTGTATCAATTGAAATATTACCATTTTCTTTTATCATATATAACCACTCCTCTATTTTTTTCTCTAAAAGATATTTTATATCTACACAAAATGATTGTCAAATCATAACTGTACTATATTTATAACCTTTATATATATATATATATATATGTATGTTTTTCATATATTTATTTAATATGTTTTATAAAATGTTCAACTATATCTGGATCAAACTGACTTCCTGAACATCTTTTTAGTTCTCTAATAGCATCATCTTTTTTTATAGCTTTTTTATAAACTCTATCATGAGTCATTACATCATAAGAATCAGCCACATTTATTATTCTTGCTATAACAGGTATCTCTTTCCCCTTTAATCCTAATGGATGCCCTGTTCCATCATATTTTTCATGATGTGCTAATACACATTTAGCTACATTTACAAGTTCACTAGAAGCATTTATTATTCTATACCCTTTTTCTGCATGAGCTTTCATTATTTCAAATTCTTCATCTGTAAGATTTCCCTTTTTCAAAAGTACTTCTTCATTAATTGCAATTTTGCCTATATCATGAAGCTCTGCTGATAATATTAGTTCATCTAATTCAGAAGTTTTTAGCTTCATAACCCTTCCTATGTTTAGTGCATATTCTGTTACTCTTTCAGTATGTTCCCTAGTTCCCAAGCTCTTTTCCTCTAAGCTTTTCTGTAAAGATTCCATAATTGTACTTTTAAAACTTTTCTTCTCCAAAAGTTTCTTTCTATAAAGTTTTTCTTCAGCTCTTTTGATACATTAGAATTTTCTGTTATACATTCTTTTATCTGATCATTATATATTTTAGCTAGATCTTTTGGAAATGCTTCTTCATTACTTTTTCCAATTACTTCATTATATTTTACACCATACGTCTTTTCATATAGACTATTCAAATACAATATTTTGAACTCTATATCTTCAATCCATACTGCAAATGGAAGGTTTTCTAAAAACATTTCATATACTTCTAATATATTAGTATAATCATTCACCAAAAATTCACTCCTTAGTTTCATTTATTTTATACTTTCAAAATTATCATGTTATATATAAAACTTTTATTTTATCCAAATATGCCATATAAAACTAATAATATCAGATTTTTGGTTATTTTAATAGAAAAAACGTATCTTTAAAAATATACTTTAAAGATACGTAAACATAAATTGTCTTAATATACTTAACTTATTTTGTTAAATTAGTAAATTTATAATATAAATAATTAATTTTATAATTTTTATTATAATGATATTAACATAAACCATCTTTCCCTCTAACTAAGTTCATTATTTATTACATTTTTATAAGATATATATGTGGCATATAAATATCCACCATATACAATTACTAATATTAAGGCTGTGATTAACATAGGATAAATTTTATTACTTTCTCCTAATGCAAGAAGATAACTATTTACAGTTTTTATTCCAACATAAGAATGTACTAATGCTAAAGCTAATGGAAATAAAAAGAAGGTTAATACTTGCTTAAATATACTTTTATTAATAATCTTCTTACTTGCTCCAATTTTATTTAATGATATATACCTCTCTAATGAATCATTACATTCACATAACTGCTGAAGTGATAATACTGCTGCACTTGCTAAAAGAAATACTATTCCTATATAAATTGCTATAAATAGAAGTATGGCAGATAAACCTTTATTCTCTGTATAACACATTTCACGAGTATATCCATCTATATAAAAATCTTCTTTCTTACTATTGTTATTTCTATCCAATAACAATTTATCCATTATCCCTTCTAACTCTTCTTCTTTACTATCTCCTACTATGTTAAAATTTAAAGCTTCAGCAATCTTATTATTCTCACTTACAGTATTATCTGGAACAATTATAGAAAAAACATTTATGGCAATTGGCATATTAAAAAAAGATTCTTCAAGCAATTTATCATTTTTTATCTTATATTCTTTATTTTCAATTTTTATTTTTTTATTTTTATCTAAATAATTTTTAACCATATCAATCATAGAGGAATAGTTACTGCTTATTATAACTTCATCTTCATTTAATACTATTGGATCTAAATCTCTTAATTTTCTAAAATTATTATAATCTGATATAGTTATAAAATCCGCCTGACTCGCAATAGGGTAATTAAGCATTTCACGTTTATCATCGCTCTCTGCATAGTTATATAATAAGCTCTTTAAATCAAAATTTATTGAGTAAGCTGAAAGAATTGAATATCTCATCTTACTTAAATCAAGATCATATTTCTTTACACTTTCCTTTAACAAATCAATATCTTTAAAATTATTTTTAGAATCATTACTCTCCCAAAGAATTGATACGTCGACTGGAGTATTTTTCTCTAATCCCTGCTCCATGGAATTTTTTACACTTAATCCTGATGCTAAGCTTCCTATAGTAACTAATAACATTAAACATATTACACTCATCGAAAGAAAATTTGTATTGAATTTACTTGAAATCTGCTTAATTGTAAAAGCGTTTAATCCATTTAAATATAAATTATCATTCTTTTGTAATATTAATATCATAAGTGATGAAGCACTATAAAAAAATAATATTGTACCTATAATTCCAAATGCAATTGCTATTTTAAACTGTATTGTATAAAAATCTAATTCCGATATGGTTATGCATTTATACGCAATTCCAATAAGCATAAGTGATAGAAGTAAAAATATACTTGATATATATGGATTTTTTATTTTTATTTTTTCACTCTTTTTATTTACATATAGCAGATCTATTAATTTATATTTCGATATAACAATTATGTTAAATATCATTACAATTACATACATTACTCCAAAATATACTACTGTTTTTACAATTGCCTCAATAGATATTGAAAAAACATATTTAGTCATCTCAACATCAAATAATTTTGCTGTAAATACTGATAAAACTTGTGACAAAATAAGTCCTATTATTAAACCAATTCCAAGAGATATTAAACCTATAAATAAAGTTTCAAAGAATAATATTATTGACATTGATCTTTTTCTCATACCAAGAGTCATATAGACTCCAAATTCTTTGTTTCTTCTTTTTATCAAAAAGTTTGTTGCATATATTATTAAACTTCCAAGTATTACAGAAACACCAACTGATAAAATAGACATAAATTGATTCATTAAATCTATATAATCTCTTTGCAATGAATTCATCTCTACCATCATTGTTTGTGAATTAATTGAATTAAAGCTATAAAATATACATACCGCAAATGTTAATGTCAAAAAGTAAACTGCATAATCTTTAAAACTTTTTTTTACATTATTTACTGCCATTTTAAAGTACATCTTTACTTTCACCTCCAAGAACAGTTACAACATCAATAATTTTATTAAAAAATTCTTTTCTACTGTCTTCACCCCTTACAAGTTCATTAAATATTTTTCCATCCTTTATAAATAAAATTCTATTTGCATAGCTAGCTGTAAAGGCATCATGTGTTACCATCAAAATAGTTGCTTCTAGATCTTTGTTCAAATTTTCAATAGAATTTAATAATAATCTTGCTGACTTAGAATCTAATGCTCCAGTTGGCTCATCAGCTAAAATTAATTTAGGATTATTTACTATTGCTCTTGCTGCTGCAACTCTTTGCTTTTGACCACCTGACATCTGATATGGATACTTATTAAGAACTTCTTTAATATCAAGACTCTCAGCTGCTTTATCTACTAATTTTTTAACTTCTTTGCCCTTCTTCCCTGCAATAGTAAGAGCTAATGATATATTTTCAAAAGCAGTTAATGTATCTAGCAAATTAAAATCTTGAAATATGAATCCCAATTTTTCTCTTCTGAAATCCTCTAACTTTCTGCCTTTTAATCTTGTAATATCATCATTATCAATAACTATAGAGCCTGTTGTTACATTGTCTATTGTAGATATGCAATTAAGAAGTGTTGTTTTACCACTTCCTGATGGCCCCATTATTCCAACAAATTCACCTTTTTCAACTCTAAAACTTATATTATCAATAGCTTTTGTTACATTATCTTTATTTCCATAATACTTTTCTATATTAACTACATTTAAAATACTTTCCATTTTTTAATTCCTCCTAATTTTGAAAATTACTTTTGTAAAAGCATTCTTAATAAGGAATAACTAATTTTTTTCTTTCTCATAACAATCATCCCTCATATTTATTTCTAACTTATAAGTTTATTTTAAACAATTTAATAGATTTTTCATATTGAAGTATCTTTCATTAACCTTACATTTTTGAAAGATAAAAAAAATATCTGTATTATAGAAGATAAATATATTGTGTGGAATCAGAATTTAGTGGATAACAACCGAAATCCAATACCTAAAAATATAGTTTTCTATCAATTATAGTAATTTATGAAGATGCTTATAAAAGTTATGTAATTCCCAATAAATAAGCAAATTCTTAAGAACCTATATTCTGATATCTATAAATTGATATCCTTTAAAAAATGGTAAAATATTAACTTTTTGAATCTTTAACATCTATAAATAACTATTCCTTAAATTAAAAATGTATTTATGTATAGCAATAATAATACCGATACTATGAATTTAGATGAGACAAAGAAATAAAGCTCTTATGTTGGCGGTGTCTTGCATTCAAAAATGAAGCTAAGAATTCAAACATGCAAGGTCTGCATGTTTGAATTCTTAGCTTCATTTTTGTAGCAAGCGAGCCATACATAAGAGCTTTATTTCGGTTGTTTCATTCTAAACTTTGTGCGTCCCTTATTTAAATTGTGAAAATATTAATCTCATTTGATAATTTGTCACTAATTTCATTTACTTTATTTGCTGATTCATATGCATCATTCATTATTTTGTTAAGCTCTGCTGATATTCCAGCAGTTTCCTCTGTACTAGCTGCATTCTCTTCTGCTATAGAAGTAAGAATTTGTATATCTTCAACAATTTCTTTTCTAGAATTATCTAAAGTTCCTACATTATCGCTTATCTCTTTAACACTTTGATTTGTTATGTTAATTCCTTCATTAAACACATTGAAAGTATCTTTAGTCTTATGTACATTATTATTCTGAACTTCTATAATGTCTTCAACTTTTTTCATAGTCTCTACAGTATCATTAGAATTTATTATAAGATCTTTTATTATCATTTCTATTTTCTTAGCTGATTCAGTTGACTGATTAGCTAATTCTTGAATTTGACTAGCTACAACTGCAAATCCCTTACCATGTTCTCCAGCTCTAGCTGCTTCTATATTCGCATTTAAAGCTAACAATGTAGTTTCTGATGCTATTTCTGTAATTAATTCTGTTGCTTTCTTTATATGTTCAACTGAATTATTAGTATTTTGTGTTTTTGCAGAAATTGTATTAATTGCATTTTTAGTTCTTTCATTTGCATCACTTAAATTATCTAGAATATCTAAAACTTCATTTCTTAGTCTACTCATATTTTCACAATTCTTATATAGTTCCTTAACATTTATAACACTCTTTTCTACCATTTCACCAATCACCATAACACTCTCTGCTGCTGATTGGGTATTTTCAGCTTGATTAGTAGAACTCTGTGCAACTTCTTCTACAGTCTTTTCAACTTCTTTTGTCATGTTGCTTGACTTATTAGATTTTTCCCTCAAATCTGATGCAAAATCTATTAATGTACTAGTTGTGTCTGTTATGTTCTGCACTATACCTTTTATGGAATTCCTAACATCTTCTGTTGCTCGTGCAATATCACCAATCTCATCTTTTCTCTTTAAATCTTTACTATCTAATTTCGAATTTAGTATTCCTTTTGAAACTAATTCCAGATTGACTACGCTTCTTCTAAGACTTTTTATAATCATACTCATAGAAATTAAAATTAGAAGTATTGCAATTATAATAACGATAGAAGTGCTTGTAACATTTCCTATTATTACTGTTAATATAGAAGAATCCATATCAGCTTTTGGTATTCCTGCAAAAAACATCCCCACTACCGCTTGAGTACTTGGTTGTTTTATAGGTATATAATATCCATAATATTCTTTATCTCCAATAAGAGTATGTGTACTAAAATATTCCTCATTATTAGTCAAAACAGCTATAATTGCTTCATCCTCAGCTTCAAAGCCTAGTAATCTGTTGCCTCTATCATCTTTCATTGTGGTTGATACTATATCTTTTCCATAAAAAAATGTATATTCTATATTAGTATTTTGCTTTAAATAGTCTATTTCTTCACTATAATTAGAAACTACAAATTTATACCCTTTACCTAATTTACCATTTGATAATACTGTATAATCTTCTTTATTAATCATATCATATGTTTTTAATGCTGAATGTGCTGCTACTTTTAATTGCTGCTTGGACATATCTTGTATCGTATTTCTAACATTTAATGAAGTGAAGCCCCCTAAAGATATGCCTAATACTGCTAATGGTATCAATGCTAGTAATAAAATTTTTCCTTTTAATTTAAGTTTCATATTGCCCCCTCCTGTACTGCTCAATAAAATTCTGTTCATAAATATAACAAAATTTTACTTCTAATTAATAAAAATATAGTGCTTTAAGGTCAATTTTTATCTAAACCTTAAAACACCCTTGTTTTGTAATAAATACCTAATTTATTATATCTTTCTATTTACTATTTTTCAAGTTTTTTATAATTTTTTTTGTAAAATATTAAAATTTTTGCTATAAACTTAATAATAACAGAGTTCCTTCTTCTATATTATAAAAAATATCATATGTTCATTATTTTCTAAATTACAAAATAAATTGTAATCCTTTTTTCTTCATTCTGCATATTTTTTTACTGCTCCTCTACCTTAATATTCAAGCATCAAAAGTTAATTATCGCTCTTGTCCCATTATTAACTTCTGACTTTAAGTTAATCTCTATATTTAATTTAGTGCAGAGTTTTTTACAAAGATATAATCCTATTCCAGTAGATTTTCCATGCACACGCCCATTTTCTCCAGTGAAGCCCTTATCAAAGACTCTGTTAATATCACTTTTAGGTATTCCAATACCATTATCTTCTATTATCAAAGAAATTTTATTATTTTCATTTTCTAATGAATATATATTTATATAACCTCTTTCTTTTTTACTATATTTAATGGAATTTATAATTATCTGATTTATGATAAACTTAATCCATTTTTGATCACTAGTTACTTTTATATCTATGTTTTCAATATTTACTGCTATTTTTTTATTGATAAAATCCCTTCTATTATCCCTAATACATTCATTAATTATATTTTCAAGATTAAATTCTCTTACAATATAATCATTGCTTACATCTGTGCTTCTTGAATAATATAACGCCTGTGTTATATACTGATCTACTTTACTTATTTCATCAATTAAAGCTATTTTTTCTTTTATATAGCTATTTTCTAATATAAGCTTAGCCGATGCTATAGGTGTTTTAATTTCATGAACCCATGTTTCTATATAATCCCTATATTCACTTTGAAGATGTTTATAGAAATTAACTTCTTCATGCATATTTCGATTTGCTTCTTTTAACGCATTATAAAAGATTTCACCTTCATAATAATTAGGCTTCTTTATTACTTCAGCCAACAAATATTTTTTATCCAATTTTTCAGTTATGCTGATTATTTCTCCATAAAATCTTCTTTCTTTTATGTATTCTAATACCATATAAACTATTAGAGGTACAAACCAAATCATAAATATTAAAAATAATATAATTTCTGGCGTACTAGCTACTTTTAAAAGAGCTACTAATAAAAAATAAATAACTAAATTTATTATTAAATATGGAATTTTTGATACAATATAATTTTTTATTTTCATAGCAAAATATATCCTAGCCCTCTCTTAGTCTCTATTGCATTTTTAAAGCCTATATCATCTAGCTTTTTTCTAAGCCTTGTTATATTAACAGATAAAGTGTTATCATCAATAAAAAGATCTGAACTCCATAAATAATCCATTAACTCTTCCCTACTCATTATTTTCCCTTTATTCTTCATTAAGCATGCTAAAATTTTAAGTTCGTTTTTGCTTAAATCTGTAGTATTATTATTAAAAGTTATTTCTCCTTTGCTAATATTTAACTTCAATCCATTATGCTCAATGAAATCCTGTTCTAAAACTTGCGCTTTCGTTCTTCTAAGAACAGCACCTATTCTTGCAAGTAATACCTGAGTGTTATATGGTTTTGTTATAAAATCATCTGCTCCAAAATTAATACTCATAATTTCATCCATATCACTATCTCTACTTGTTACAATAATTATCGGTATATCTTTAATTCTTCTTATTTCTCTACACACATAGTATCCATCATAATATGGAAGATTTATATCTAATAAAATCAAATCAGGGTTACTCTCTACTGATAAATTAATAATATTTTTAAAGTCATCTATTCCATAAGCCTCATACCCATACTTTGATAAAAAATCTATTAATTCTTTTTTTATATTTTCATTATCTTCTATAATTAACATTTTCAGCATTATAATCCTCCTAGTTTTATATATGGGTAATTATATAATATTTTTTATTTATTGTATATTTATCACCACATAATTCTTAATATAATTATAAAATTTCTTTTTCTAAATATTTAAAATAAATACTTTTAATATTTAGCACCTTTGAAAAAAATCTGAATACATATTTAATGAGAGATAAAAGTTATTCTAAATAAAGGACGGTGTTAATTATTAATACTAATAATATTGTGGAATTTATTAATTCAGAAGCAAAAAATTATCTAAAATTTCTTAATAATTTCGAAAACGTATTAGATGAAATCAATCCGCAATTAGAATATAAATTTAGAATTTCTACTGATAAGCCATATATAATATGTTCAATTAAACAGCTTGGATTATCAAAAAAAATTACTTTTTATGATATGAAAATAATTATGGATCAAAAAAATTGTAATGAAAAAGAAGCTATACTTCAATTATTACAAAGTATTTTGGATAAAAATAATGCTTAGCACATTAGGAATGTTAGCAGATATAATTTCTACTAACATTCTACATAATCAACTTATTCAATCATGCCTAAAAAAGCATTCATTGCAGATGTTATATATTTTTTCTTATTATAAAGAACCTGAGTATACATTTTGAATTCACACCCTTCAACGGTTAATTCTACTAACTCTTTATTTTTTAATTCTTCTTCTACTGTCATTTTAGGAAGCAATGTAATTCCTATATTACTTTTAACAAATCTCTTAATTGCCTCTATGCTACCTGATTCTAAAACTAAATTTGTATTTATAGATTTCTTTTGGAAGATTTCTTCAAAGTCCTTTCTATAACTACATCCCTTCTCTGTTAGAATTAAAGACTCATTTTGTATATCCTCTAAAGTAACCTTACTCTTTTTCATTAATTTATTTGATGGTGAACATAATATTACCATATGTTCATATTTATCCATACACGAAATAAATTGTTCATCATCAATTTTCCTATCTAAAATAAAAATAATATCAACAATATTCTTCTTTAGCATTTTTCTAAGTTCTGAGCATATTCCCACTTTCAGTTCAATATTAACATCCGGATATCTTTCATGATACGCTTCAAGTATCTTAGGTAACCTAATTGTACAAAGTGACTCAACAACCCCAATCTTTAATGTTCCTTTTGGAATGCTTTCATTTCTTATAACTTCCTTACCTTCATTCACCAAATCAATTATCTCATTTGCATATTTAAGAAAAGTTTCACCACTATTTGTCAGCTTTATTTTTCTCCCAGTTCTTTCAATTAGCTTTACTCCTAGTTCTTGTTCTAAAAGCTGCATTTGTGTTGCAATTGTTGATTGTGCATATCCTAAGTTTTCTGCTTCTTTTGATTAGCTGTTAAGTGCTGCAATCTTAGAAAATGTTATTAAATTTCTAATTTCCATATTGTTTTACTCCAAATTCCTCACTATTTATTTTTATATCAATAAAATCGAACTATTTATTCAAATAATTCAATTTTGTCAAACTATAAATTCATATCACATTTTGTAAGCATCGTGTATATATCTTTATCCTTTGTAACCATTGGAACAAATACTTATAATGATACACATTCATTTACTTTTTTAAGTTCACTTATTTCATTGTCATTTTGAAAAACTTCTGGATATATAATTGCTTTTTTAACTATTCTTATAACATTTTGCTCTATTCACTCGTGTATTTCTGGCTTTTCTAGAGTTATATATAATGCTGCACGTTCAGGAATATTTCCAAGGGCACTATCTAAAATACATGAAAAGTATAATACTCCTATAAATGCTCTTTTATTTTTAGGCTGCGGCTTTACCATTGTCCTATTATTCTTTTCATTTATATCACCAGATTTAAATTTAATACTAAAATTTCCTGGCTCAGTATTTTCATTTTCTTATATAATTGCAATTGCATGTGGATTAAAATTATTTGATAAATACAGTCTTACTTAGATACTTTCTTCATCAAGTCTTATTGTCTGCTGTATACTTTTTGTTCTTGGAGGACTATTTTCTTTATTTCCAATTATTCTAAGTGGAGTTGGATATATTTATATAAGTACTAAAAAATAAGCTAAGAAGTAAAAACTAAAAGTGAATAGTTAGAAATAACTACAATAAATGAAACACACTACTCATATAAAGTCGCAGATGTGAGCTTTAATTTATAACATCTGAAAAAATGACTGACGCAATTTAATGCGTCAGTCATTTTTTATTATGGTACACTCATACTAAGATAAAATAAATATGAAAAGTTTCCAATTACAAATATCATCTTTTGGGCATATAATGCTTGGTGAGGTATCAGCCTATCAGTATAGCCCATCACCCTCTACTGATGAAGATGTTTCCTTAAGGAGAGAGCCCAAATCTTGTATTTGGTGCGAATCGCTTACTCAACGAACGTATGTGAGTCGAGTTTCCTTTAGTACCTTAACTACCATAAAATAAGCAAATTCTTAAGTTCTAAAATTCTTAAATTCTCCAGCCAAAAATACAACTATAATAATTGCACTAATTATATCTGCAATTGGCTGAACAAACCATACTCCTGTTAAATTAAATGCTTTTGGCAATACAAGTATTAATGGAATTAGCAAAATGCATTGTCTTAAAAGACTTAAAACCATTGAATGCTTAGCCTTTCCTATTGCTTGAAAGTAACTTGGTCCAATAATTACAATTCCTAAAATAGGCAGTGTCATAAGATATATTCTTATTCCATAAACGGCTATGTTCATAAGACTTTCATCTCTATTAAATATAGAAATCATAATTCTCGGAGTCAGTTCTACTAATAAAAATCCTATTATAAGAATCACTGTAGCTGCAAATACTGATAGAAGTAAAGCCTTCCTACATCTATCTAGCTTTTTTGCTCCATAATTATAACCTATTATTGTCTGAACACCTTGTGTTATACCAAACACTGGCATCATAAACATAAGTCCAATTGTACTTATAGCAGTCATAGCTCCTATTGCTAAATCTCCACCATATATTTTAAACATATTATTGAAAAGAACATTTACAACACCAGCAGAAATTTCAACTGCAAAAGGTGCTGCACCTACAATAAATATTCTTTTTATTATTTTTAAATTTAATTTCATATTAACTTTTCTAAGCTTTAAATTAGATTTCTTTTTAAAAAAGTAATATAATATCCAGCTGAAGATTATATAATTGCAAAGCACAGTTACAATTGCTGCACCTTTTATTCCTAAATCAAATACAAAAATAAAGATTGGGTCTAAAATTAAATTTAGGACACATCCTACAATCATTGTCTTAGCTGCCATTTTAGGATTTCCATCTGCCCTGATTGCAGTATTTAAAACAAATCCAGTTACACTGCATATTGTTCCTAAGAATATTATTCCTATATATTCTTTAGCATAAATCAATGTATTTTCGCTTGCACCAAATGCATATAATATTTCATCTAAAAATATCAGGCCAAATATCATAATTATAATAGAAAAGATTATAGATACAGTAAATGCATTTCCTAAGAACAATTCACCTTCTTCTCTATTTCCTTCTCCAAGCTTAATTGACATATTTGTTGCTGCGCCCATTCCAATAAATACACCAAAAGCAACTATTAATGTAAATACAGGCATAGTTATTCCAAGACCTGCTATTGCTAATGGTCCAACGTTTGGAATAGCTCCAATAAAAGCTCTGTCTGCAATATTATAAAGAGATGTAATCATCATACTCATTATTGCCGGAACAGAATATTTTATAAGGAGCTTTCCTATACTTTCTTTTCCTAATTCATTTTCCTTTTCCATTATCTCTCCCACTTTATCTTTTGTTTCTCTATTACAATTTATTTTTCAATCATTACATATGGACTCACTTACAAATTTTATTTAATGCTACAGCCACATTCTTTCATTTTTAAATCTTATCGTATGTTATTAAAACTGGTCTGTTATGTCTTGGATCAGTTACAATCTCTCCATCAATATTGAAAAGCTCTTTAAGATTTTCTTTTGTCATAACTTCCTCTGGGGTACCTTCACATACTATTCTGCCTTTTTTTATTCCAACCATATGATCTGCAAATCTCGCTGCATTATTAAGTTCGTGAATTACCATAACTATTGTTCTCTTCTGAGTCTTATTTAACTTTTGTAGTAATTTCAAAATATCTAATTGATGTGCTAAATCTAAATATGTAGTCGGCTCATCTAATACAACAATATCAGTCTTTTGCGCTAATGCCATAGCAATCCATGCTCTTTGCCTTTGTCCTCCTGATAATGCTTCTATTGGTCTTTCTTTAAATTCTAATATGCCAGTTTCTTTTAATGCCCATTCAATTATTTCTTTATCTTCTTTTTTTAAGCTTCCAAACTTATTTTGATGAGGAAATCTCCCATAAGCAACCAACTCTTCAACACTAAGTCCCTTAGGTGCTACTGGGCTTTGCAGAAGTACTGCCATAGCTTTAGCAAGTTCATTTGAGCTTTGCTTTGAAACTTCTAAATCATTTATGTAAATTTCTCCACTTTTTGCTTTAAGTATTCTTGCTATTGTCTTTAATATTGTTGATTTTCCACATCCATTTGCACCAATTATAGTCGTAATTTTCCCTTTTGGAATATTTAAATTTAAGTCTTTAACAATATCTATATTTCCGTATGATATATTTAAATCTTTTGTTTTTATACAATACATAAAATCATCCTCTTTAAAATCTAAAAATTATTCATTCATCATAAGATAAATAAAATATGGCACACCAATAATTGCTACAACTATACCAACAGGAACTTCTATTGGTGCAAGTAAATTTCTTGATATTGTGTCACCAATTAATAAAATAAGCGTACCAACCAAAGCAGCAGTTGGTATAAGCCTCTTATGTTTAGGGCCTACTAATTTTCTTGCTATATGTGGTGATATAAGTCCTAAAAATCCTATACTTCCTGCAACAGAAGTTGCTACTCCTGCAAGACCAACTGCATATATTATTAGTTTTCTTCTTTCTTTTTCAACATCTACACCAAGCCCAACAGAAAGCTCATCACCTAAATTTAATACATCCAAATATCTACTTTTATATATTGTAAGCACCATGAATATTATTATGAAAGGAGCTATAGCTATTACATACTTCCAGCTCACGCCCCATATACTACCTTGTATCCATGCCATTACCCTGTTAAATTCCTGTGTAGTAAATCTTAGTTGAAATATTGTAAGAAGTGAAGTAAATGCTATGTTTATGCCTATTCCTGTTAATATTAACCTTGACGATGATATTCCATTTTTCCAAGCTAAAATATATACAATAAAAGCTCCAAATCCTGCACCTAAAAGTGCTACAATAGGCATAGTGAATATTGTTAAATTACTTATCCCTTCATACACATTTCCATTTGTTAAATATATATATATGACAACAAATAATGCTGCTCCTGAATTAATACCTATTATTCCTGAATCAGCTAAATCATTTTTTGTAACACCTTGAAGTATTGTTCCTGATACTGCAAGGGCACTTCCTACAAATAAAGCTATTATTATTCTTGGAAGCCTCAAATTAAAAATAACTATATTTTGACTCTTACTTCCCTGCCCAATTAATGTCTTTATAACATCACCGAAACCAATTGAATAAGAACCTAAATTTAAGCTTATTACGAACACCGTAAATATAAGAATTGCTAAAATGCTGCATATTAGGAATACTTTTTTGTTCTTATTCATTAATCATTTCCTCCTTTTCTAACAAGATAAATAAATATTGGAACTCCTATAAGTGCTGTCAATGAACCAATTGGAGTTTCATATGGAGGATTAATTATTCTTGCTATAATATCGCTATAAACTAAAAGTACTGCACCTAATACTAAAGATGATGGAATAATATATTTATAATCTGAACCTACTATTCCTCTTGCTATTTGTGGAACAATAAGACCTACAAAAACTATATTTCCTGCAACCGCTACACTTGCTCCTGTTAAAATAATCACTATTATTATGCATATAAATCTTATTAAATTAGTTCTCTGGCCAAGACCTATTGCAACTTCTTCACCTAAGCTTAAAATTGTTATCTTTGGAGCCATAATAAATGCACCTATCATACCTATGCCTCCAAATACAAATAACATTATCGCACCTTGCCATTTTGTGCTGGCTAATCCTCCTGCTATCCAAAAGCTTAATTCCTGTGATAAGTTAAAATACATTGCACTTCCCATAGCAAGTGAAATAAATAATGTACCCAGTGCTGTACCTGCAAGTGCAAGCTTTACAGGATCTGATTTTCTTCCCCTTTTAGAACTAAAAAAATAAACTAAAAGCCCGCTGATACTTGCGCCTATAAAAGCAAAGAACATAATAGCAGTGCTTCTTATTGATATTTCAGGTACTATCTTTTGAATTATGAATGCTATAGCAATAGAAAATGTAGCCCCTTGAGTTATACCCATAACTGATGGCTCTGCTATAGGATTTCTAGTTATGCCCTGCATTATTGCCCCTGATACTGATAAAAATCCTCCAACCATTACAGCAGCCAATGCTCTAGGTATTCTTACATCTCTTATTATGTTACTCTCAAGAGTATTATCATTTACAAATATGCTTCTTATTATTGTGTTGAAGTCTATAGATTTTGTTCCTATATATAGAGATATTCCCATACCAATAGCAAGTAAAATCAAACTTATTAAAATTAATAGAAAAGTTTTCACTTTTTTACTTTTTAAGGCCATATTTTACCTCCTTAATTTTCACAATATATTTATTTATTAATAATCTCATTTACGCAAAAAAGGGCTGTCTCAAAATCTAACATAAAATGTCTCAATTTTGATACATCCTTTTTATAATTTATTACTTCATTAATTCATTTTTTAAAGATTCTAATAAAAGTAATCTTCCAATTGGATTATAAGATTGACTAAAGTATGGGCTTGCATTTAATATTGTTACATTTCCTTCTTTAACAGCTCTTATATTTTGCCATACTGAATTTTCTTCAAGTTCAGCTTTGTCTGCATCTGTCGCTATAAGTACAATATGATCTGCATCTATCTCAGCTAATCCTTCAATGCTTAACATTGGAAGAGTTATTCCATCTTGTACCGGTAAGTTCTCAGGTCTTGCAAGGCCCATGTCTTCATTTATTATAGTTCCTATTCCTGCATCACTAAATACCATAAATTGTCCTGAGCTTGAAAGTACTGGTAAGTAGCTTTCTTCTCCATTATTAGCCGCAACTTCTTCTCCAAGCTTTTTAGCAGTTTCATCGTAATTTGAAAGCCATTCTGTAGCTTTATCTTCTTTGTTAAACATTTTTGCTATATCAGTTAATCTATCTCTCCAGTCATTACCATAATCTTTTATCATAACAGTTGGAGCTATTTCTTTTAATTGATCGTAAATTTGTGATTGTCTTTCACTCATTATTATTAAATCAGGATTACATGCAAGTATTGCTTCCATATCCATTGTTTCCATCATTGAGTGTCCAACTACTTTAGCACTTCCTAATTGATCTTTAACATAACTTGCAACCTCTGTTGTACTATATGAATCAATATTAGCTGTTCCAACTGGCGTATACCCTAATATTAATAATTCTTCACTGCTTCCTGAGATATCAACTATTCTTTCAGGGTTTGCTGGAATTTCAACATTTCCTTTTAATGATTCTACAACCATTGTTTTATTTCCCGAATTATTTGCTTCCCCATCATTAGATGAACATCCAGTGATTATCCCAATCATAGCTACAGTAAGTATTCCTGCAACTATCTTCTTTATTTTCTTCATTTGTATCCTCCTATGTATAGCAATATATGTTTCAATCAATCATATATTGATAAAAATTCTCATTTATGCTTTTTCATTATATCAATTTGAGAATAATAGTCAATAACTTTATTCAATTTTATCTTTATGTAAATTATACAGTTACTGTACATATATATTACACAAAGAAAAAACAGGAATATATTCAAATTAATACATTCCTGTTTTTATTTTATTATTTTGCTAAATATAATCCTTTTCCTTGCTCAGTATCCTTAACCATATCATTAGATATGATTGCAACTCCCGAAACATTATCAATACTATTTAGAGTATCTGATTCATTAACATCTGAATAATCATAACCATCATATTTTAAAACCACATATTCTTTTTCTGCTCCTCCGCCACTTCTTTCTACAATAATATCTCTATATCCATTTGTTTTTTCATTACTGATAATTATAGGATTGTGTATCAATGTAAATTCATCAAACTCTTCTAATCTTCCATTTACTTCTGTAAAGATTATTGCAGTGTCTCCACCAGTTCCACTTGTATATGTTCCTACTAGTTCAACAAATATTTCATTTACACCGTCATCATTTAAATCAACGTAATTGTAATAATATCTTGTTTGTTTAGCAGCTTCTTCATCTAAATCTAATTCATTAATTATAGCCTTTACTAGATTTGGATTATCTACATTTTCTGAAAGCTTACCTGTTATATTATCGTTATCAATTAGTATAATATTACTTTGACTATCTTTATTTTCACTATTGTTTGTAGTTGAATTATTTTCTATATTTTCTTCATCTTTAACATTTGTATTTTCTGTATTTGGATTAACATTAGAATCTGAGTTTGAACTACAACCATATATAGCTATTATTGAGCATATTAATAATGATATTGCAATTATTCCTTTTATAAATTTACTCTTCATTTGTTACTAGCTCCTTTAAAATTTATTCTATGATATTAAGTATTTACAAAAGTCTTTAATAATATTAATTACAATTGACTGTATCCATTTTTCGGTATTAATTGCAATTAGCAAACCTGCTTAAAATTAATATATTATCTTTATTTAATATTTTCAATAAAATCTTTCAACTTTTTGTTCCATTTTTCTGGATACTCATAAAACATTAAATGTCCCCCCATAATATAAGTCTCCGTTCCAGGGAAGTTCTCATTCATAAAAGTTTCTGCAATATCTGACCAGTGCTCAGCAATAAACATAATTGATGGTAAAGTCTCTGATATTTCCTTAGCAACTTCAAAATAATTTGATAAGACAGCATTACAGAACAAACTACTGCAGATATAATATGGTGTCTTTGCAGATATATCTAATAAATATTCTAATTCTTCTTCCTCAACATTCCTTTGTATCATTACAGCAGTTATATATTCACTAAAAAAATCTCTAACTCCTTTTGGTGAAATTAAAATTTCAGATGCCGCAGTTCTAAGCTCATCTAAGCTTCCTTCAACCCAGCAACTAGGATCTATCGACAATGGAACTGGAGACATATCAATAGTTACAACTGCTTTAACTCTTTTCTTTCCAAACTGTGAAATATATGACCAAACCTCTAAATTCCCAGTAGACCATCCAACTAAAATCAAATCTTTTAAATCCAATATTTCTATTAATTTAGCTAAATCCTTCCCATGTGTTGCATAATCATTACCATGAACTGTTTTGGTAGATGTCCCTTGCCCCCTAGGATCTATAGCAATTACTCTATTAGTTTTCGAAAAGTAATCAATTTGAGACTCAAAAATTTCACTACTAAAAGTTAATCCTGGAATAAATAATATCGGCTGACCGGCCCCTTTCTCAACATAATGTAACTCTACTAAAGGCGCAACTTGAACATAATTACTTTCTAATCTTTCTACAGACATAATTTCTACCTCCCATAATAATACAATTGATTAAAAAAGAAGTTTCAATTCAATCTAAATATCTATGAACTAAAACCTCTTTATCTTTTCTCTATAATATACTATTATACCATAATTTAGTCTTTAAATTACTAATAAAATATTAAAATACTAACAATCTTATTCAATGATTCCCCCGCCATGAAACTTGCATTCATAAATTTTGACATCATTTTTATAAATAACTTCTTCACCATCAAACCATTCAAAATTCCCAGCAAAACTGCATTCATATTTAAACTCACCATTTTCATATGACAACGGTCCACGATATGGATATTCTTCATTAACAATTCTTAATGCTTCTTTTAAAAACCACCCTTCAAATCCTTCTTCCACAATTCTTCCTGCATAGTTCATTGACCATAGTGGTATATTATCATTCCATATAGCTTCTTCCCCCACAAATTTTTCTCCACCCAAATAAGTATCAATGTATATTAAATTGCCTTCACAATATTTCAAGTCATGTGAATTAGGCCTGCATGGAATGCATTCTTTTGCATTTCCTGATGCATAAGTCTCTCTTTTAGCTCTACATAAAAACTCTACTATTTTTTTATCCATTTTATATTCTCCAATCTTAGTTATATTCTTTTTAAGATTGCAATCATTATTTTTTTCTTTTAAAAGACTATCAATTGAAATATTAAAGTAATTACTTATTTCTATTAATTTATCAATATCAGGATAAGATTTTCCAAGCTCCCATTTTGCAATAGCTTGTCTTGAAACATTCATGATTTCTGCTAGCTTTTCTTGTGATAATTTATTTAATTTTCTTAAAGTTCTTATCTTTTCCGGAAAACTCATGATATTTACCTCCTAATAATACTATATCCCTAATTAATCGCTCTTTCTATAAACTATTTGTACTTATTTTTGTAAACTATAGGTTGCAAATTTTAATATGAACTATCTTTTATTTTGTATATTTCTATAAATTTTATAAAGTTTCTTTTAAACTGCCACTCTATAAAATTATAATTTAAAATATAATAAGATTTCTTTGCTATGGATTGATATAATAAAAAAGAATATATAGATCCTTTTGAATAAAAAGAAAATGATTGAGATATAAAAACATTACTAAAAAATTGTATTATCATTATAGAGAAAAGAAATTAAATACTTAAAAAGAAAGAGATTCTACATTATAAAAACAAAAAGAAGGGAGCATAGTATGATACTTAAAATTAATAATATAGATTTATTCTATGAAAAATTCGGATCTGGAACTCCAATTATTCTTGTTCATGGTAATGGTGAAAATCATAATATATTTGATAAAATCATACCTCTGCTTAGTGAATTATTTACTGTCTATGCAATTGATTTACGTGGTCATGGAAAAAGCAGCATAATTAATGAATATAACTATCAAGATATGGCAGATGATATAGTATGCTTTGTAAAAGAATTGCAGTTAAAAAATCCTATTTATTATGGATTTAGCGATGGTGGTATTATTGGTCTGCTTATTGCTTCTCAGCATCAAGAGCTTTTATCTCATCTTATTGTAAGTGGTGCAAATACATGTCCACATGGATTAAAGAATAAATGGTATTACTTATTTAAATTAATGTATTTTTTTAAACGAGATAAAAAAATGAAAATGATGCTTACACAGCCTAATATATCAAAAGAGGAATTAGAAAAAATAACCATTCCAACTCTTGTCCTTGCTGGAAGTAATGATATGATTAGTGAAAATAATACTAGAGAAATTGCACACTGTATAAAAAATAGTACTTTAAATATTTTAGACGGTGAAACTCATAGCAGCTATGTAGTTCACTCTCCAAAATTGTTTGATTTAATAACATCTTTTTACAGTTAATAAATTATAGGAGAAGAAACATGAAAAATTCATTGATTCCAATTAGCACTATAGACTTTAATAATACAATCAATATAAAATTTAATAATATTTTAGATGGTTTTGATTTTTTCAAAAATTTCACTATTGATGGTAACGTTACTTGCGGTGAAGAAAAAATCATAACATTCATCGAGAAGATTTTTGAAGAAAACATTGATGATACTTATATTGATTTTTATATAAATAGAATATCATCTGAAGATAAAAGTAATCTAATGAATCTTATATCAGACAATGATAAAAATACTTTAAGAGAATTCATGAATATTACACATGATGGAGTATATTTTAAACTTATTGACAAAAATCTAATTCCTTTTTTTGTCCGTTTAAATACCAAAGAAGTATTTTTTGTTACCTTCTATTTTAATAATAGACCAATAACAGTATGGGGAAATTACAATATGAAGTTTCCTTGTTTTGTTAATAATGATGAAGACCTAGAATACTATTTACAATTAGCATCTAAATTAAATTTAGCTTAATTAAATTCAAATATTACAGATAAATTAAGAGCATTTATACCAAGCATAAATGCTCTTACACCTTATATTTTTTTTAACTCTACTATAGGAATATCTTGTCCATCTTTATTCTTAAGTTCAATATCATACTTCTCAATAAGATTTTTTACTATTTTTGTACCAACAAGTGCACATAACATGAGATATTCTGCTACAACTGCTATGTTTATTCCCTCTGCTGCTGCAAATACTGTTACTGTTGTGGCTGAAAATGCTAAAGAAATTCCTGAACTTTCTGCTGATATAACAAGACTGGCTATAATTGTAGCACCAGCTCCTGATGCAAAAGCAATTAATGATGCCAACTTTGGCTGAGACAATTTTTGTATCTTTTCAGCTTTTTCAAATTTCTCAGCTAATTTTCCTTCTAATATTATTTCATCATATCCTTTTTCAACTGCTTCTTTCAAATCATTTCTATTTCTTACTATTAAGGTGTTCATATATATCACTTCCTTAAAATATATCATTTTCTAAAAAATATTTTTATATTATACCAATAAAATATAATTTAATTTTTACTTAAATACTTTTGCTTACTTACCTTATTATAATACTCCTCAATTTTAGGAGGCATTGTTTTCCATCCATATAAGTATACATCCGGTATTTTAGGAACCCAATCCTCATTCGTATCTATTGTATTTTTAGATCTGTTTTTAATATCAAACTTTATATCTTTAATTATAATATCTGACTTTTCATTATATAATCTTCATATAATCTTCTTGAAACAACTTTTCCACTTCTATCAATTATTTGAGTTGCTCCTATTATTTCTCTAACATCTTCTTTATCACCATTAGGAAAAGTTCCCCCTTGAAATTTTGCATTATAACTAGCATGAATTACTGGAACAATTTATTTATTTTTTTAATTTAAACTGAAATGAAGAATCCTACAACTCCAAATAAAATACTAATAACAGCACCACCTATTACATCTGTGGGATAGTGAACTCCTGCTAGTACTCTAGTCGCCCCAACTATTATTGCTATAAACATCACAATAAATCCATATGTATGATTTAAATATAAACATGCCATAGCAATTATAAAAGCACTTGCTGTATGCCTGCTTGGAAAAGATTGTCCTTTTCCTTTTTCATAATCTACTAATGGTTCATAATCATATGTATCATACGGTCTAGGTTTATTTAATATTTTTCTAAATATAGAAACAAAAATTAAATTTAATGCTGGTATAATCAAAAACAATATTAATCTTTTATCATTTTTTAAATATAAAAAAATACTTGTACACATATATAACATTATAATGAGTATTTGTGAATACTTGCACAATATTTTTATGCCTTCACTTCTAAATTTACTTTTTCTAAAAAAATGTGTTATTTCTCTATATTGATTTTCTGTCATCTTTTCAATTCCTTTACTATATAACAAATTCATTTATAACTAATTAATTATTATATCATAAAAAGATATTCATAAGAACTTTCTTAATTTACCTCAAGAATACTTCTTATAAATATCTTATAAATATTATTCCCCTAAATGACTTTCTTCAAATTTTTCAGTAAAGTTACTTATAATTTTACTTAGCGGCTTTTTTAGAAATATTCCTATTAGTGCTGATCCAATTATAATAGAAATTATTACAACTATATCCTTTATAAGTACTTCTCTTACAATTCCTCCAATACTCTCCCTCATTAAAGAAATGGTATATGTAAATGGTAAAAATGGATGTATTCTTTGAAAGAATTTTGGTGTAAGCTCTATAGGGAAAGTTCCTCCTGATCCTCCTATTTGGAATACTAATAAAACTATTCCAACTACTTTTCCTGCATTTCCAAGCACTGAACATGCAGTATATATAATAAAAGCAAATGTTATACTTGTTAATATTGAAACTAAAACAAATAAGAATTGATTTAAACAATATACTTTTAGTATATATAAATCACCTATTGAAACTATAAGCGCCTGAATTATACCTATACTTACAAATAATAATAACTTCCCAAAATAACTCTCTATTACCGTATATTTAGTAATCATCTCTTTTTTAGAACTATCAGCTTCTTCGGTATTTATTTCATGTGGATTAACTGCCAATATAGAAACTAATAAAAGTTCTCCTACCCATAATGATAAAATTGTATAAAATGGCGTCATAGCACTTCCATAGTTTCCCATAGGAAATAGCTGTTTTTCTACTAAATTTACCGGATTAGCCAAAAAGTCACTTCTAGCCTGAACATCACTTTTTAATAAATCCAAAAGTTCACTTATTCCTTTGTCATTATTGGCTTTTTCCATTTTATCAATTAATTCATTTAACATTTCTTCTGCCTTTGGTAAATTCTTTCTAACATTATCTATTACTGAAACAGCTTTTTCTGAACCTTCTCCGGCTGTATTTAATAAATTACTTATTTGTGGAAGTTTACTTTCTGCTTCATCTAATGCATTTATAATATTATCTGTTGTACTATATGTAGAATCAAATATATCATTTATTTTAGTTAAAATATCACTGTCATATTTAAAATATAAATCTGATAGTAAAGAATTCATATTATCAGAAAAGTCCTTAATATTATTTAATAATGTTAAATCTGGCTTACCACCTGCTAATATATCATCTTTTATGTTTTGAAGTGTATTTTGAAAATTATTTATTGTAGTGTTAATATTTTTTAGATTAGTTATTACGTCATTTAATTTAGGATTTATCTTATTTAGCGCTTCTAGAATTTTTAAAATAGATTTTATTAGACTATCTAAATTATTAGTTTTGCTTATAAGATTATCAATCATTTCTGGCGCTTTATCACTTCCATTATTTATTGCATCTATAACTACACTTGTATAGTTTGAAATATCTTTACTTATATCACTTGCTATTCTTATATTTTCTTTAATTGTTGGTGATATTTCATTTAAACTATTTCTTGATGTAGATACAAATTCTTTAACACTATTTCCAAGCTCTCTACTGCTATTTATAGTATCTTGCAACAATGGTATATCACTTTGAAATTTTTCTGATAAATCATTAATATTAGTAGCACCATCATAAGCTAAATCTACAATATCATTTATATCTGAAAATCTTTCCTGAACATCTTTTAGTATATTATATACATTTGTAATCTTTGGCTTAACATTTTCAATTTCAATTGATGCATTTTTAGTTGCTGTAAACAGTGCATTTGATACAGTTTCAACTAAGGCTTTACTTATATTTTCCTGAACTCCAGTTGCACCTTTACTAGTCAATTTAGGCGCTATTGCATTAATTTTTTCATTAACAGTATAAATTATTTCTCCTTTTTTAATATCACTTGTTATTAAGGAAGTCATATCACTTGAAAATTCACTTGGTATAACAATAGTTGCATAAAGATTTCCATTTCTTAGCTTATCATTTGCTTCTTCTTCACTTATAAAATTCCATCCTAATAAATCATTATTCTTAAGCTCATCTATTATTGTATTTCCTAAATTTATCGATGTACCATTAAGCTCTGCTCCTGCATCATTATTTACAACTCCAATTTGAATCTGACTGGTAGCCTCTTTTGAATAAGGATCCCATGAAGCTGCTATATTGAACCAGGCATACATTGAAGGAAGTATACATAATGCTATTATTGTAATAAATGCTGCATAGTTTGTTACAATATTTTTTATATCTTGTTTATAAATCTTAATTATATTATTCAAAATTCTTCCTCCTACACATAAATTCTTTCCCTCTTATGTTTCCTTGATTTTATATGTAATATTCCTGTCTCTTATACACATCTCCGAGCCCACG
>ENA-OXEC01000100-OXEC01000100.1-human-gut-metagenome-genome-assembly--contig:-NODE-100-length-59261-cov-118.2_pt1 | contig 59261 bp, 50 predicted proteins | sample MGYA00249351_ERZ652235 | MGnify/ENA primary metagenome ERZ652235 (study PRJEB26925, sample SAMN05826906) | human gut metagenome | biome: ENVO:2100002; feature: ENVO:00000062; material: ENVO:00002003...
TCCGGGCGCCGGGCACGGCGCTTTTATTTTCCATATCGACTTTTCATCCTAAATCTGTTACACTGAGGACAGTTGAAATACTACAAAAACAGGAGGATTTTCCCCATGAAGATCGCACTCATCAACGAGAACAGTCAGGCCGCAAAGAACGGCATCATCGAGGCCGCTCTGAAGAAGGTCGTGGAGCCGATGGGCCACGAGGTGGTCAACTACGGTATGTATGCCGCCGATGACGCCGCCCAGCTGACCTATGTGCAGTGCGGCATCCTCGCCGCCATCCTGCTGAACAGCGGCGCTGCCGACTACGTCATCACCGGCTGCGGCACCGGCGAGGGCGCCATGCTGGCCCTGAACAGCTTCCCCGGCGTCATCTGCGGCCATGTGGAGGACCCTGTGGATGCTTACACCTTCGCCCACGTCAACGACGGCAACGCAGTCGCCATGCCCTTTGCCAAGGGCTTCGGCTGGGGCGGCGAGCTGAACCTTGAGTACTGCTTCGAGAAGCTGTTCGGCTTCGGCCACGGTCAGGGCTACCCCAAGGAGCGGGTCGAGCCGGAGCAGCGGAACAAGAAGATCCTCGACGGCGTCCGCGCCGCCACCTTCAAGCCCCTCATCGAGTGCCTCAAGAGCATCGATCAGGATCTGCTGAAGGGTGCCATCGCCGGTGAGAAGTTCCGCGAGCTGTTCTTTGCCTCCTGCAAGGACGAGGAGCTGGCCGCCTATGTCAAGAGCCTGCTGGTCTGAGCGGTGACGTGAAGATGACTGCCCTGTATCACCTGAATGAGAACATCGCCCATCTGCTGGAGGGCTTTCTGGAATCCGCCGTCCCCCTCATCGCAGGACTGGCTGAGGCCATCGGCCTGTTCATCATCGTGACGAGTCTGGCCCGGGCCACCTATCACTATGTGCGGACGACCTTCTTCCACGACCGGTACGACTTCCACCACGAGATGAGCACCGGCCTGACGACGGCGCTGGAGTTCCTCATGTCGGCAGAGATCGCCAAGACCTTTCTTTTGCAGAACCTCGAGTCGGTCGTGCCGCTGGCCGCGACCTTCGCGCTGCGGGCGCTGATGAGCCTGCTGCTCCATGTCGAAATGCGGGCGGGCCACACCGAGGAAAAATGATGTCTGCCAAAGTTTTCTTTTCCCCTTCTTTTCCGGTTTGTGTAAAATGTCAAAAATAGCGTTCTGCTCTTGACACTTTGACCAAACCGCTCTATACTTTTGCCATCGAAAGCAAAGGCGCTGACGGATGAATATCCGGTCAGCGCCTTTTGTATTTCCGGGGGAGGCTTGTCCCCTGCGGCCAAGGGAGAGATAGAGGGCTTCCTTTTCCGGATTTTCCGCGCTGCTGCGCAGATAGAGGGACGCAGCAGCCGGGTGTGTACGAGCCGCCGGGCTGGCACCCGGCGGCAAAATATGTGGGGAGGTATCTGCGTTATGTTCAGCTCCATCAACACCTGTTGGACGCTCGTGGGAGCGTTCCTCGTCTACTTCATGCAGGCCGGCTTCGCGCTCTGCGAGGCAGGCTTCACCCGCGCCAAGAACACCGGCAATATCCTCATGAAAAATATGATGGATTTTTGCATCGGCACGCCCTGCTACTGGCTCATCGGCTTCGGCCTGATGTTCGGCGGCACCGGCGCTCTCATCGGCGGGTTCGACCCCTTCATTCAGGGTGATTATTCCCATCTGGGCCTCGACATCCCGCTGTGGGTGTACATCGTGTTCCAGACCGTCTTCTGCGCAACGGCCGCCACCATCGTTTCCGGTTCGATGGCCGAGCGCACCAACTTCAAAGCCTACTGCGTCTACTCCGCAGCCATCTCGCTGGTGGTCTACCCCATCTGCGGCCACTGGATGTGGGGCGGCGGCTGGCTGCAGAGCATGGGTTTCCATGACTTTGCCGGTTCCGCAGCCGTCCACAACGTCGGCGGTGTCATCGCCATGCTGGGCGCTGCCCTGCTGGGACCCCGCATCGGCAAGTACGACAAGGACGGCAAGCCCCACGCCATTCCCGGCCACAACCTGACCGCCGGTGCTCTGGGCGTGTTCATCCTCTGGTTCTGCTGGTTCGGCTTCAACGGCGGCTCTTCCCTGAGCCTCTCCACCGATGAGACCATGACCCTGACCGGTCTGGTCTGCTTCAACACCAACCTTGCGGCGGCTGTGGCCACCTGCGTGACCATGCTCTTCACCTGGAAGCGGTACGGCAAGCCGGATGTCTCCATGACCCTGAACGGCTCTCTGGCCGGTCTGGTCGCCATCACCGCAGGCTGCGACACCGTTTCTCCCTTTGGCGCTTTCTTCATCGGCTTTGTGGCCGGCATCCTCGTGGTGCTGAGCGTCGAGTTCTTCGATAAGGTCGCAAAGATCGACGACCCCGTGGGCGCTGTCTCCGTCCACTTTGCAAACGGCGTCTGGGGCACCATCGCCGTCGGCCTCTTCTCTGACGGCGGCAACGGCGTCGGCAAGGGCCTGTTCTACGGCGGCGGTCTGAGCCAGCTGGGTATCCAGCTGCTGGGCCTCGTCGTGGTGGATGCCTACGTCCTCATCGTCATGTTCCTCATCTTCAAGATCATCGACAAGACCATCGGCCTCCGCGTCCCCGCTGAGGTGGAGATCGACGGTCTGGACATCCACGAGCACGGTCTGGCTTCCGCCTACGCAGGCTTCGCTATCTCCGATGCAAACTCCGCCGCCATGGTCCCCAACGAGAACACCGACCTCGGCGAGGACGATGCCTCCAAGGCTTCCGCCAAGCAGATCGACGCCGCCGTGCCGGTGGTGCGTGAGGCTGCGGTCATCCACGACGGCATCTACGACACCGGTATGCACAAGGTGTCCATCATCGCCAAGCTTTCCAAGTTCGACCAGCTCAAGAGCGCCCTGAACGATCTGGGCGTCACCGGCATGACGGTCACGCAGGTCATGGGCTGCGGCATCCAGAAGGGCACCCCCGAGAAATACCGCGGCGTGCCGGTGGACAGCACCCTGCTGCCCAAGATCAAGGTGGAGGTCATCGTCTCCAAGATCTCTGTGGACTCCGTGGTGGAGGCCGCAAAGAAGGCTCTTTACACCGGCCACATCGGCGACGGCAAGATCTTCGTCTACAATGTGACCCGCGTGGTCAAGATCCGCACCGGCGAGGAAGACTTCGCCGCCCTGCAGGACGTGGAGTAAGCGTTCTGCCCCAAACTTCATACGCTGTCCCGCCGTGAGGCGTGACGATATTGTTCTCCTTTTTCCTTTTTTCTGATAATTCCAAACGCAGCTCAAAGCCCCGCTCCTTCGCACAAGGGAGCGGGGCTTTGGCGTTTCTTGACAGCGTCCGGTCTCCGTGCTATCTTTGGGGGAGTAGGAACAAAATACAGGAGTGTCAATATGAAAGATTTTCTGAAAAAGGAGCTTTATTCCCTCCGGGCCGTGACGGCCATTCTGGCCCGCTGGCTGCTGCTGGCCGTCCCCACCGGCCTCGTCTGCGGCGCAGTGGGCACGGCGTTCCATCTTGCGGTCGAACACGTCACCGAGTGGCGGGGCGAACACGTCTGGCTGCTCTGGCTGCTGCCGCTGGCAGGCCTCGCCATCGTGGCCCTTTATAAGCTGACCGGCTGTGAGGGGATGGGCACCAACAATGTCATCCGGGCCGTCCACAGTAGTGAGAGCGTCAGCCCGCTGCTGGTGCCGGCCATCTTTCTGGGCACCGTGCTCACCCACCTCTGCGGCGGCTCGGCCGGCCGTGAGGGCGCGGCGCTCCAGATGGGCGGCAGCATCGGCTACAACATCGCCAAGCTCTTCCGCTTCTCCGACCATGACCGCCGCACGGCCACGGCCTGCGGCATGGCGGCGTTCTTCTCGGCGCTGTTCGGCACGCCGCTGGCGGCGACCCTCTTCGGCATCATGGTGGAGGACGTGGGCCTTGCGTTTTCGGTGGCCTTTGTGCCCGGCTTCGCCGCCGCCCTCATCGCCTACGGCGTCTCGCTGGCCTGCGGCATCGCCCCCACCCACTTCGGGCTGACCGCACCGGCCCTCTCCATCGACACGGCCCTTCTGGCGGCGGTGCTGGGCGCAGCCTGTGCGCTGGTGTCCCGGGGGTTCTGCTGGCTCCTCCACACGATGGAGCACGAAATGCCCCGCCGTCTGCCCAACCCGTGGGTGCGGGCCGTCGTGGGCGGCGCGGCCGTGGTGGCCCTGTCCTACCTGATGGGAGTAGGGCGGTACAACGGCGCGGGCATGGGCGTCATCACCGCTGCCATCGAGCAGGGACAGGCCCTGCCGTGGGACTTTCTCTGCAAGATACTGCTGACGGCCCTGACCCTCTCGGCGGGCTTCAAGGGCGGTGAGGTCGTACCCAGCTTCTACATCGGTGCGACCTTCGGCTGCGTGTTCGGCCCGCTGCTGGGCCTGCCCGCCGGGTTTGCGGCGGCGGTCGGCCTCATCTCGGTCTTCTGCGGCGCGACCAACACCCTCATTCCCTCCATCCTGCTGGCCTATGAGCTGTTCGGCGGGGCAGGCCTCGAGCTGATCGCACTGGGCTGCGGCGTCTGCTATATGCTCTCGGGCACCCACGGGCTCTACAGCAGCCAGCTCTTCGTCACTGAGAAGCTGCTGTCGGAGTATACCGCCAGCTGGGGAGAGCGGCTTCGCCATCATTGACCTCTTTCATTTTCCAGCGATGAGGCCTTGATTTTTTCTGCGCTCCGTGCTACAATTACTCGTAGTTTCATCCTGTGATGCACACAGCGTGCGGCGTTTCTGCCGCCGGTGCGTCAAAATCAAATGTCCTAAAACGATGATGCGGACAAACCGAGGTCCCGTTTCTCCATGCCGCAGAGAGGGCTGCCGTCCGGAAGGACGCGCTGCAAGCAGCCTGCCATGTGCCGGACTTCTACCACCGCAGAGTGCAGAGGTGAACCTCTGCCGGGTGCGCCCGTTACAGCACAGCGAGTGGCGTGCAGCAGCACGCAATTCGGGTGGAACCGTGGAACGCAGTTGAGTCTTTCAAAGGCGCTTCATCCCGTAGAGCATATACGGGGTGAAGCGTCTTTTTTGTCGTATCCAAACGCATTTTTCATCTCAAAAAGGAGCAATATCATGAAGATCATCTATAAGGACGGTCATGTGGACGAGTGCCCGCAGGATCAGGAACTGCACGTTATCCGTCACACCGCAGCCCATGTCATGGCACAGGCCATCAAGCGCCTCTACCCCGAGGCTGACTTTGCCTTCGGCCCCGCCACCGAGAACGGCTTCTACTACGACGTTGACCTCGGCGACACCAAGCTGACCGACGAAGACCTCGCCAGCATCGAGAAGGAGATGCGCAAGATCACCAAGGAGAATCTGGCCATCAAGCCCTTCATCCTGCCCCGCGCCGAGGCCGTCAAGCTGATGGAGGAGCGCCACGAGAACTACAAGATCGAGCACATGGCCGATCTGGCTGACGAGACCGAGTTCAGCTTCTTCCAGCAGGGCGAATATGTCGATATGTGCATCGGACCCCACCTGACCTACACCAAGGCTCTGAAGGCCTTCAAGATCACCCAGCAGTCCGGCGCATACTGGAAGAACGACAAGGAAAACAAGATGCTGACCCGCATCAACGGCGTGGCTTTCCGTAATCAGGAAGAGCTGGACGCTTGGGAGAAGGAGCAGCAGGAGGCCCGTGAGCGCGACCACCGCAAGATCGGCAAGGAGATGGGCCTGTTCATGACCGACGACCTCGTGGGCCGCGGCCTGCCCATGTTCCTGCCCGCAGGCTACACCGTCTGGCAGGAGCTGGAGAACTATATCAAGGAGAAGGAGCGTGCCCGCGGCTACCTGCACGTCATGACCCCCTGCATCGGCACCGTGAACCTCTACAAGACCTCCGGCCACTGGGACCACTACCGCGAGAATATGTTCCCCGCCATGGAGATGGAGGGTGAGAGCTACGTCCTGCGCCCGATGAACTGCCCCCACCACATGATGATCTACGCCAACCGTCCCCACTCCTACCGCGACCTGCCCATGCGTATCGGCGAGATCGCACACGACTTCCGCTATGAGTCCTCCGGCACCCTGAAGGGCATCGAGCGCGGCCGTCACTTCTGCCAGAACGACGCCCATCTGTTCTGCACCCCCGAGCAGATCAAGAGCGAGGTCGCCGACGTCTGCAACCTCATCTTTGAGACCTACAAGGACTTCAACATCACCGACTACCGCTGCGTGCTGAGCCTGCGCGACCCCGCCGACAAGAAGAAGTACCATGACGACGACGCCATGTGGAACCACGCCGAGAACGCTCTGCGCGAGGTTCTGACCGAGCTGGGCATCCACTTCACCGAGGAGATCGGCGAGGCCGCCTTCTACGGCCCGAAGCTGGACGTCAACGTCAAGCCCGCCGTCGGCGCAGAGTACACCCTGTCCACCTGCCAGCTGGACTTCTGCCTGCCCGCAAAGTTCCACCTGACCTATGTGGACAAGGACGGCACCGAGAAGACCCCCGTGGTCCTGCACCGCGCAATTCTGGGTTCTCTCGACCGCTTCATGGCCTACCTCATCGAGGAGACCAAGGGCAAGTTCCCCACATGGCTGGCTCCCGTGCAGGTCAAGGTCCTGCCCGTCTCCGAGAAGACCCTCGAGTACGCCGAGGCCATCACCGAGAAGCTGGTGGAGGCCGGTGTCCGCGTGGCTCTGGACGACGACAACCAGAAGATCGGCTATAAGATCCGCGCCGCACAGCAGGTGGACCGCGTGCCTTATATGCTGGTGCTGGGCGCCAAGGAAGCCGAGGCCGGAAACGTCTCCGTCCGTGACCGCAAGGGCGAGACCACCACGATGGAAGTGGATGAGTTCATCGCAAAGGTCACCGCCGAGATCAAGAACCGCAGCCTGTAAGCGATATGATTCCTGATTATCTTGATGAAGTCGAGCGTCCGAATAAGGAAACGATTGCCGCCATGTTGGAGGCCGAGCGCATTGCGAAGGACCCCAACGTAAAGCACTACACCGATTTGGATGAACTTTTTGAAGACTTAAGGAAATAACAAATGCCGCTCTTCCCTTGATAGGAGAGCGGCATTTTTGTGCCTTGGAATCAGGTCATCCCTTTGGTTTTCTCGTCAATCAGCGAAAAAATCCTATCATATGTACCGTTCGGAATCGCCTGGCGCGGCATCCAGAAATCAAACAGCTCTTTTAGCCCTGCCGAGTCCCCGCAGATTTTTCGGGTCTGCTCATAGGCAAATGTATTCGCATCGACTTCATGCGGTTGTCCGAGATACAGGCTTGTAAAATATCCTTCGCCACCCTCTAATTTACATTTCAGATAATGATTTTTCACCAGCTTATAGCAAGTCCCGTCGAACATGATGATATACTGAATGCTTCGATTTATCGTCTCATTAAATCGCTCTGGTTCAAGATACTGGGATGCGTGCCGCAGCTCATGAAAAAGATAGAACATTCTTTCGTACTCAGGCTCTTTGTCCAGCCCCTCTGCATTTATAAACACAGTCCTGCTGGAAGCGTCAAATGTTCCCTTTGCTGTTTCGTATCCGGCAGGCATCTCAAAGGACAAATACAGATTCAGCCCATGCTCCCTGCAATACGCGTCGAAATGCTTTTTATATCCAGTCATTCTCTCGTCACCGGCTCGCAATTCCTATGAAAAATGCCCCTGCCGAAGCTATTTTTAAGCGTTCTGCAAGGGAATTTTATTTACCAATCGTTATTTCAGCAGGTTATCATCCGTAAAGTAATCGATCTTCATGGACTTGCGCACCTCGTCGAGGGTGGCGGCGGCGGTCTTTTCGGCCACAGCGCTGCCCTCCTTCAGAATTTCGACCACCTCGGGCAGGCGCTGCTCCCACTCCTTGCGGCGGGTACGGATCGGCTCCAGCTCGGCCTGCATGACGGCGTTCAGGAACTTTTTCACCTTCACATCGCCCAGACCACCGCGCTGATAGTGGGCCTTCAGCTCATCGAGGTTCTGGTACTCGGGCAGGAACTCCGCAAAGTGCTCCGGGCGGCTGAATGCGTCCAGATAGATGAAGACGGGGTTGCCCTCCACCTTACCGGGGTCCTGCACCCGCAGGTGGTTCGGGTCGGTGTACATGGACATGATCTTCTTCTTGATGTCCTCCGGCTCATCGGAGAGGTAGATGCAGTTGCCGAGGCTCTTGCTCATCTTGGCCTTGCCGTCGGTGCCGGGCAGACGCAGGCAGGCGGCGTTCTGGGGCAGGACGATCTCCGGCTCCACCAGTGTCTCACCGTAGACCGAGTTGAACTTGCGGACGATCTCGCAGCACTGCTCGATCATGGGGCGCTGATCCTCGCCGGCAGGGACGGTGGTCGCCTTGAAAGCGGTGATGTCGGCGGCCTGACTGATGGGGTAGGTGAAGAAGCCTACCGGGATGCTGGACTCAAAATTCTTCTGCTGGATCTCGGCCTTGACGGTCGGGTTGCGCTGCAGGCGGGAAACGGTGACAAGGTTCATATAATAGAAGCTCAGCTCGGTCAGCTGGGGCACCATCGACTGGATGAAGATGTGTGCCTTGGCCGGGTCGATGCCCACAGCCAGATAGTCCAGCGCCACCTGCAGCACGTTCTGGCGCACCTTCTCCGGGTTATCGGCATTGTCCGTCAGAGCCTGCGCGTCGGCGATCATGATAAAGATCTCGTCGAACTTGCCGGAGTTCTGCAGCCGGACACGCTCCTTCAGAGAGCCGACATAGTGGCCGACATGGAGACGGCCCGTTGGGCGGTCGCCCGTCAGAATGATCTGTTTCATACGTTTCTCCTTTTTCATCAGGCTTATCTTTTCTCGGTTTTTCCAAAGGCTCTCCCATCCGGAGAGCTGGACGCCGCAGGCGGCCTGAGCAGTTCGTTTTTTATAAGTATATCCCCCGCCGCATTTTCTGTCAACAAAAGCCGCGCCGGAACAGGAAAAAGAAAAAAGCGATGGAAAATTTCCATCGCTTTGCTGGCGCCTCTTGCCTGACTCGAACAGGCGACACCCTGATTAACAGTCAGGTGCTCTAACCGACTGAGCTAAAGAGGCATCTATATAAAACGGCATACAGCCGTTTTATTACTAAAAATGGTGACCCGTACCGGAATCGAACCGATGTTAAAGGCGTGAGAGGCCTCTGTCTTAACCGCTTGACCAACGGGCCATACTACCATTTGCATCGGGTGTTGTTCCCGACTCGATTATTTTATCACAGCCTCCCCGCTTTGTCAACAGGTATTTTCAATTTTTTCGGCAATTTCTTCAAAAATCAGAACAGATGCCGCACGCCGCCCCTGACAGCCCCCAGAAGGACGCTCAGGTAGAGGCCCATGACGCTCTCCACCTCGCCCATTTCCATGCTCTGGCGCTGGGGCAGGTCGGCCAGCGTGCCCCGGTAGAGGCAGCGCAGCTGAGGCAGCTCGGCGTAATCGCTGGGGTGCATAAGGGTGCTGGGCTTGGGCAGGTCCAGCGCGCCGCTCTTCTGGAGCACCTCGCTGACGAACTGGGAGCAGAAATAATGCCGGCGGCGCCGCCAGCGGATATGCATCCAGCAGAGCAGCAGGCCCAGCGAATTGAAGCGGTACAGCTCGCCGTGGTGCATCATGTGCTGGGTGCGGCGCTTGGCCCGGATGTAGGCCTCGTCGGTCACTTCCAGCGCATAGAGGGCGCAGGGGATGTTCTCCCGCATGAGGAACACGCCCCGGTTCAGGTACTCCCGGCTGGGGCCTGCGGGGAACATGGTGTAGCCGTTCTTCCGGGTAGAGCTGTAGAGGGTGCTCAGATCCTCGTCGAAGGCGAGAGAGATGTGGGTGTACTGCGCCCCAGTAAGGCGGTACACGAGGTTCGAGAGCAGGGTCCCGGAGCGGGTGAGAAATATGTAAAGCGTCTTCATCGTTGTTGTTTCTCCATGCTGGCGGCTCATGGCCGTGAGTCAAGTCTGCTCAGTATACCACAGGCCGCGTCTTTTTTCCAGATGCATCGCAGAATATACACAATATTTGTGTCTCTATTTATAATACGGCCTTCCGCCGCCAAAAATTGCACCGCGCCGCCCTCTCGTTTCCCGCCCTTGTATCCCAAATCGATAAAATTTTATCAAAGATTCGTTTTGGGCCGGTTTTCTTTAATTTGTGCGGCCAAACGGGGCCGGATTTTTTACGAAACCGCCTCAAATGGAAAAGATTCTTAATAAGATTTGTTGCTTTTACCCGAAAGAAACCACTCTGCCGGTTGATTTTAGACCCGATTTATGTATAATGGTATACAGGAGAATACGCATCTGTATTTCTTTCATCGTCCCGCTGCGGTGCCCTTTTGGCTGAGGGCGGCTTGCCGCAGGCGCGCGGGGCAATGACCTGAACGAAAGAAGAGGTATAAGTATCATGGCAAAGTTAGATCTGAGCAAGTATGGTATCACCGGCACGACCGAGATCGTGTACAACCCCTCTTATGAGCAGCTGTTCAACGAGGAGACCAAGCCCGAGCTGGAAGGCTACGAGAAGGGTCAGGTCAGCGAGCTGGGCGCTGTCAACGTCATGACCGGCATCTACACCGGCCGCTCTCCCAAGGATAAGTTCATCGTCATGGACGAAAACTCCAAGGACACCGTGTGGTGGACTTCCGACGAGTACAAGAACGACAACCACCCCGCTTCTCAGGAAGCATGGGAGGCCGTGAAGGAGATCGCCAAGAAGGAGCTCTCCAACAAGCGCCTGTACGTCGTCGATGCTTTCTGCGGCGCCAACAAGGACACCCGCATGGCCGTCCGCTTCATCATGGAAGTGGCCTGGCAGGCACATTTCGTCACCAATATGTTCATCAAGCCCACCGCTGAGGAGCTGGCAAACTTCGAGCCTGATTTCGTGGTCTACAACGCTTCCAAGGCCAAGGTCGAGAACTACAAGGAGCTGGGCCTGAACTCCGAGACTGCTGTCCTGTTCAACATCACCAGCAAGGAGCAGGTCATCGTCAACACCTGGTACGGCGGCGAGATGAAGAAGGGCATGTTCTCCATGATGAACTACTTCCTGCCGCTGAAGGGCATTGCTTCCATGCACTGCTCTGCCAACACCGATATGGAGGGCAAGAACACTGCCATCTTCTTCGGTCTGTCCGGCACCGGCAAGACCACCCTGTCCACCGACCCCAAGCGTCTGCTCATCGGCGATGACGAGCACGGCTGGGACGACAACGGCGTCTTCAACTTCGAGGGCGGCTGCTACGCAAAGGTCATCAATCTGGACAAGGACTCCGAGCCTGACATCTACAACGCCATCAAGCGCAACGCTCTGCTGGAGAACGTCACTCTGGACGCCGAGGGCCACATCGATTTCGCCGACAAGAGCGTGACCGAGAACACCCGCGTCTCCTACCCCATCGACCACATCCAGAACATCGTGCGCCCCATCTCTTCTGCTCCCGCTGCCAAGAACGTCATCTTCCTGTCTGCGGATGCATTCGGCGTCCTGCCCCCGGTCTCCATCCTGACCCCGGAGCAGACCCAGTACTACTTCCTGTCCGGCTTTACCGCAAAGCTGGCCGGCACCGAGCGCGGCATCACCGAGCCTACCCCCACCTTCTCTGCCTGCTTCGGTCAGGCCTTCCTCGAGCTGCACCCCACCAAGTACGCTGAGGAGCTGGTCAAGAAGATGCAGAAGAGCGGCGCCAAGGCTTATCTGGTCAACACCGGCTGGAACGGCACCGGCAAGCGCATCTCCATCAAGGATACCCGCGGCATCATCGACGCCATCCTGAGCGGCGCCATCAACGAGGCTCCCACCAAGAAGATCCCCTACTTCGACTTTGAGGTCCCCACCGCTCTGCCCGGTGTTGACCCCGCCATCCTCGACCCCCGCGACACCTACGCAGATGCCGCTCAGTGGGAAGAGAAGGCCAAGGATCTGGCTGGCCGCTTCATCAAGAACTTCGCAAAGTACGAGGGCAACGAGCACGGCAAGGCTCTGGTCTCTGCCGGCCCCCAGCTGTAAGCTGACAGCGCCTCTTACATAAGGCCATAAAATCAAAACCCATCCGATTTCCCGCAAAAAGGAAGTCGGATGGGTTTTTCTTGTAATTCATCTCGTTTTATGGTACTCTAATGCGATGTGAATGATCTCACGGGATGTCTTTCGGGACAGACCTCGAGCAAAACATTATTCCAGCAACAAAAAAGATTGACCGCCTCTGTTCCCCAACGGATCGGTCAATCTTTTTTAACTAGATGCCGGTAAGGAGCTGACCATTTTGCAGGCAGTGCCTTTTCCTTATTTTTAGTATAGTGGCATCTCCCCTTTTTGTCAAGCATCTCTCCCTTCTAAAAAATGACCGATCCTATTTTTTTTTTGCAAAAATCTGTTATACTGAACCCAGCTTCTGCCCTGCGGCAGGAAGCACATAGGGGGATATTGCATATGAAAAAAGCAACGGTCAACGACTACTTCCGGCATCACTGGGCGAAGCTCATGATCTTCGCGCTCTTTACAGCGGCGGTATCCTTTTTCGCGCCGCTGAAAAACTTCCAGCTCAAGTGGCTCATCGACTCCAAGAGCAAGCAGGAGGCGCTGGGCTATATGGGGCTGGTGTTCCTCATCACCTTCACCAGCTGGTTTTTCGAACGGCTGAGCCGCCGCTCCTTTACAAAACTCGCCTGCGGCGCAGTGGAGCAGGTACGGGGGCAGGTCATGGAGCGGGTGCTGCGCCGCCCGGTGTCCCAATATCAGCGGGAGGGCGACGCAACCTATCTCTCCCTGCTGACCACCGACCTGCGTACTCTCTACGACGACTATTATATGTCCCTCTTCAACATCGCGTTCTGGGGCGGCATCATGCTCTGTGCGCTGGGGATGTACCTTTACATCAGCCCGGTGATGCTGGCGGCCATCCTGCTTGTGACCGTGCCGCCGCTGGTCCTGCCCCGGAAGATGAATGAGCAGCTCAAAGCCTCCCGAGACGCTTTTTCGCTCCAGATGGCGGGCTACACCCAGCAGCTCAAGGAGCTTCTGGGCGGGTTCGAGGTCATCCGGGGCTTTCTGCGGGAGGACGCCTATGCCGCCCGCCACCGGGATGCTGCCCGGCAGGCCCGCGACAGCGAGCAGGCCTACCAGCAGAGCCTCAACGCCATGGTGGTCAATACCTCTCTCATCAGCAACCTCATCTTCCCCATCGTCATGCTGGTGGGCCTTTTTCTCGCTTTCGACGGGAGGCTGACGATGGGCACCGTCTCCACCGCCGCCAGCATGGCGAACTTCGTCATCACGCCCTGTAATCAGATCGCCCAGTGCTGGGCCAAGGTCAAGTCCTCGAAGGGCATCCGTCAGCGGCTGGAAGCAGCCATGTCCGGCCCGGAAGAAATCTCTGCGGGCCGGGCCATCGGCAAGCTTGAGCGCATCGAGTGCAAGGACACCGGCTTTGCCTACCCCGGAGCCGCTGCACCGGTGCTGCGCGGCGTCCGGCTGACGGTCTCCGGGCAGGAAAAAGCCGTCCTCGTGGGCGAAAGCGGCTGCGGCAAGTCTACACTGGCAAAGCTGCTGTTCCAGTACTACCCAGACTATACCGGCAGCATCCTCTTCAACGGCCAGCAGCTGCGGGACATCGACCGTCAGAGCCTCTACCAGCGGGTAGGCTACATTGCCCAGACAACCTATCTCTTCAATGACACCCTCCGCAGCAACATCTGCCTCGGCGCGGACTTCCCCGAGGCTCAGCTTTCCCACGCCATCGGGACGGCGGGCCTCACCGACTGGGTGAGCACCCTGCCCGACGGCCTCGACACCCTCATCAGCGAGAACGGCAAGAATCTCTCGGGCGGGCAGCGCCAGCGCATCGGCATTGCACGGCTGGCGCTTCGCCGGTACGACCTCATCATCGCCGACGAGATCACCGCCAGCCTCGACCCCGACACCAGCGGACAGGTCATGGAAAATCTGCTCGCCCTCCCCTGCATGGTGGTGGCCATCACCCACGACGTCTCGGGGGCGTTCATGAATCAGTTTGACAAGGTATACCGGGTGGAGCACGGAAGCGTCACACAAGCATAAAAAGGAGGGCCTGTGCCGGGTTTCAGCGCAGGCCCTCCTCTTGTTTTATTGGTTATTTTGCCGCGTCGAACTCGGCGAGGATGTCGGCCTCCGGGGCCGGGGTCACAAGGCTGACCACCACGCAGACAGCCAGCGAGACGAGGAAGGCGGGCAGCAGCTCATAGATGCCAAAGACGCCGCCCAGCGGGCTGACGAGGTACTTCCAGACGAAGACCATCAGGCCGCCGGAGAGCATACCGGCCAGCGCGCCCTGCCAGTTGCAGCGCTTCCAGAACAGAGCGCAGAGGACGACCGCGCCGAAGGAGCCGCCGAATCCGGCCCACGCGAAGCTGACGATACCGAAGACGCTGGAGTTGGGGTCGCGGGCCAGCACCACACCCACCACGCTGACGCAGACGATGGTCAGGCGGGCGGCGAAGAGGCTCTGCTTCTCGCTCAGCTTGAGGTGGGCGAACTCCTGCAGGATGTTCTGGGACACGCTGGACGCAGCGGCCAGCATCTGGCTGTCCGCCGTGGACATGGTGGCCGCGAGGATGCCTGCAAGGATGAGTCCGGCCAGAATGGCCGCCAGTACGCCGTGCTGGCTGATGAGACTGGCGACGCGGACGATGAGGGTCTCACTGGTGGAGCCGCTGAGGAATTCCAGCGCACCGGCCTTGGTCATGCCGAGGCCCACCATGCCGATGAGGATGGACGCTGCCATGGCGATGACCACCCAGACGGTCGCAATGCGGCGGCTGAGCACCAGCTTCTTCTCGTCCTCGATGGCCATGAAGCGGAGCAGGATATGGGGCATTCCAAAGTAGCCGAGGCCCCACGCCATCGTGGAGACGATGTCCAGCAGGCTGTAGGACGTCGCCCCGCCGGTCACGGCGTCGTGGCTGGCGGTCATGGTCAGGTAGCCGGAAAGGCTCTGGGCGTTCTCCACCACAGCGCCCCAGCCTCCGGCCACGACGATGCCATAGCCCAGAACCGCCGCGAGGGCCAGCGACATGACCACCGACTGGATGAGGTCGGTGGTGGTGACGGCCCGGAAGCCGCCCAGAATGGTATAGCCCACGATGACGAGGGCCGACACCAGCATGGCGGCCATGTAGTCCACCCCGAAAAGGCTGTGGAACAGCTTGCCGCAGGCCGCAAAGCCCGAAGCCGTGTAGGGCACGAAAAAGACGATGATGATGACCGCGCCCAGAGCGTTCAGCAGGTTGCGCTGGTCATGGAAGCGGAGCGACAAGAACTGCGGCACGGTGATGGCGTCGAGGTTGGCCGAGTAGCGGCGCAGACGCCGGGCTACGATGAGCCAGTTGAGCCATGTGCCCAGCGCAAGGCCGATGGCCGTCCAGCCCGGCGAGGCGATGCCGCTCAGGTAGGCCAGACCCGGCATACCCATCAGAAGCCAGCTGGACATATCGCTGGCCTCGGCGCTCATGGCCGTGACCAGCGGGCCCATCTTCCGCCCGCCGAGGTAGAAGTCGGCGCTGTCGTTGTTGGTCTTGCTGTAGGCGAAGCCCACCAGCAGCATGGCCGCAAGATAGACGATGATGGTGACGATGATACAGATCTCACTCATATACATTTCCCCCTTTGCTGCTTTCTCTATAAAAGCATGGCACGATTTTACCACACTAAAGCAGCAAAGTGCAACCCTCTCCGACAGATTCTTCCCCTATGACCGAAAATTCGTCCTTTCCAGCGTCCAGAATCGCTCAATATGCCAACAGGCCGCCCCCTTTTCAGGGGACGGCCTGTTGGTTTGGATGAAGAAAATGATGAAAATAGAGAAGATGTCAGCTTATTTTGCGGCCTCGCCCTCGGGGAAGATGATCTTGTTCACGAAGAAGAAGATCACCATCGAGATGCCGCCGTTGAGCACGGTGGTGCCGATGTTGTAGATGAAGTCGGGCACCAGCAGACCGGCCACCGCCACCCAGATGCAGTTGATGGAGTTGACGATACAGGTGATGAGACAGAAGGCCAGCAGGTACCAGCCGATCTGTTTTGCCAGATTGCCCTTGCTGCGGAAGACGAGGCTGCGCTGGATGGGGAAATTGATGCACTCGCCGATGATCATGGCCACCATGTAGGCGCAGAAGTAGGGCAGGCCGCCGTGGGCCGCATCGTAGCCGAGGATGTTCCACTTGAAGGTCTCCCCGAAGAGGGTGATGTCGATGCCCGGCCAGCCGAAGTCCACCACCGGCAGACCGGCAAACGCTTTGGGCAGAAATTGCAGCAGCAGGTACTTGAACACGGTGATGAGGTTGGACACGATAACGAACAGTCCGCCCTCCCGCACCCATTTGGCCGCAGCCGGATGCTTTTGGGCAAAGATATTCCAGAAATTCACGGTCGTTCCTCCTTCTCAGCCCTGACGCAGCCGCTTTTTCAGCTGGGCGTTCAGGATGGCGTTCTTGATAAATTCGTAGATGACCCGGACGATGCCCACCAGCCAGAAGCCCTTCAGCTCCCAGACGAGGCCGTCCACCATCCCCATGCTGACCATGCCGTTGGTCATCTTGGCCAGCGCACGGAGGGGCATATTGTACTGGAAGACGGTGTTCAGGTCGGGCTTGCCCTTTGCAAAGCTGGCGTCGAGACGGCTGCGCAGCACCTTCTGGGCCAGCCAGCCCAGCGGGCTGCGGCCATGGTCCATCTCGCCCAGCGTCATGTTCCGGTCGATGCGGACGACGTCCTCCGGGATGGGATGGCCCAGCAGGGCCTCGAACTCGGCGTCGGTCACATAGGTGATCTGACCGGAGACGTAGTGGGTCAGGCTCAGGCCCGCGTAGGGGTCGGGGGCATCGGTGCCCTTGACGGTGATGTCTGCCGTCAGGCGGATGTCCACGCTGGACGCGCCCACCCGGAGCTGGTAGCTGCCGCCCTCGACCTCCCATGCGTTGGTCTTGACGTTCCAGTAGCGGAACGCCTTATCGTCCAGCGCGATGGCCACGGTCTTGCTCTCGCCGGGGGCAAGAGAGACCTTTGCAAAGCCCTTCAGCTCCTGCTCGGGGCGGAAGACCTTCGCATCCGGCTTTGCGACGTAGAGCTGGACGATCTCGGCACCGGCGGCGCTGCCGGTGTTGGTGACGGTAAGGGTCACGCCCGTTTCGTCGGCCTTGAGGCCGCTGTATTCGAAGGTGGTGTAGCTCAGGCCGTAGCCGAAGGGGAAGGCAGGCTTCACACCGGCGGTCTGATAGTAGCGGTAGCCCACATACAGGCCCTCGCGGTACTCCACGTTCCGGCCCTCGCCGCCGAAGTTTGCCTTGGCGGGGGTGTCGTCGTGGGCCTTTGCCCACGTCTGGGACAGCTTGCCGCAGGGGCAGAGCTTCCCGGTGAGGATGTCCGCTGCCGCACCGGCACCCGCCTGTCCGCCCAGCGCGCCGTAGACCAGCGCCTTGCACCGGCCCACCCACGGGGTCTCCACCGGCGCACCGGCGCTCAGCAGGACGACGACATTCGGGTTGACGGCGGCCACTGCGTCCAGAAGCTGCTGCTGGTTCTCGGCCAGCGCCATATCGGCGCGGTCGAGACCCTCGCTCTCCCGCAGCTCATCGAGGCCGAGGCAGAGCAGGACGGTGTCGGCCTGCTTTGCGAGGGAGACGGCCTCCTCCTGCTTTTTGGGGTCTGCGGCTCCCTGACGGTCGAAGCCGGAGGCGTAGCCCACGAAGGCGATGCCGCTGTCGTCGGCTTTGATGCAGTCCAGCAGAGCATCTACCTGAAGCGCATTGACGGCGCTGGAGCCTGCGCCCTGATAGCGGGGCGTCTGGGCAAAGTCGCCGATGACGGCCAGCTTTTCGCCCGCCTTCAGGGGCAGGATGCCGTCCTCGTTCTTGAGCAGGACGATGCTCTCGGCGGCGGCGCGGCGGGCCAGTGCGTGGTGGGCAGCCGCGTCAAAGGTGCGGGGGGCTTTCTCCACTGCCGCGTGGGTGGAGAGCACCAGCTCCAGCAGCTCGTCGAGGCGGGCGTCGAGGTCGGCCTCGGTGACTTTGCCGTCCTTCACGGCCTTCATCAGCTCCCGGATGGAGTCGCCGCCGGGGCAGGGCATCTCGAGGGTGGAGCCGTTCTTCACGCCGAGGGCGTGGTCGTTGGAGCCGCCCCAGTCGGTGACGACCGCCCCGTCGAAGCCCCAATCCTTCCGCAGGATGTCCTGCAAAAGATGGGCGTTCTCGTTGGCGTAGGTGCCGTTGACGAGGTTGTAGGAGGTCATGATGGTCTTGGGCCGGGCCTCCTTGACCACGATCTCGAAGCCGGTCAGGTACAGCTCCCGCAGGGTGCGCTCGTCCACCACCGAGTCGGAGGCCATCCGGCGCAGCTCCTGACTGTTGACCGCGAAGTGCTTGGGGCAGGCCGCGATGCCTTTTTTCTGGATGCCCCGCACATAGGCCGCAGCCATTTTGCCCGCAAGGATGGGGTCCTCCGAAAAATACTCGAAGTCACGGCCGCAGAGGGGGCTGCGCTGGATGTTCAGGCCGGGGCCGAGGAGGACAGCCACCTCCTGTGCGGCGGCCTCCTCGCCCATCGCCTCGCCCACGGCCTCGCCGAGGGCCTCGTCCCAGCTGCACGCCGTGGCGGAGGAGGTCGGGAAGCAGGTGGCCGGAACGCTGGGGTTCAGGCCCAGATGGTCGGCCGCCCCCGCCTGCTTGCGGACGCCGTTGGGGCCGTCCGACAGGGTAATGGACGGGATGCCCTTGCCGGGCAGGGCACGGGTGGTAAAGACCGTCTCGCCCGAGAGCAGGGCACATTTCTGTTCTAGGTTCAGTTTCCGGATGATGTCAGTGTGCTTCATCGCATTTTCCTCATTGATCCCTGAGCGGGGCAAAGGCCCGCTGTTCGCTGCAGCGGGCCTTTGCCATCGGTTTTGTTCAGGTGCTGCACGGAGAGTGCTTACGTCTTAGACTTCTTCCTCTTCCTTGCGCTTTTTGTAGTTCTTGATGGCAGTGTACTCCAGACCCACGATGAGCAGTGCGGCGACGACGTCTGCACCGATCAGGACGATCTTCCACTTTGCCATACCGGGGTTCAGGTTCTCCTCATCGTAAGCGCGGCTGTTGACCACGGTGTAGAGGATGTTCTTGGCAGCGGTGCGCATGGCCTGCTTGCTGCTGTTGGTCAGGACGGTCACGTTGTTGTAATCGTTGCCCGTGGTGCAGAGCATCAGGTCGCCGCCGTTGCGGACAGCCTGATCGGCGGTCATGTAGCCGTAGACGCCGAAGTAGTCGGTCTCGACGAAGCCGAGGAAGCCCCACTCGCCGCGCAGGACGTTCTGCAGCAGCTCAGAGCAGCCGCCGGCCCAGCGATTGCCGATGTAGTTGAAAGAGGACATGACTGCGTGGCAGTCTGCATCCTTGACCGACATTTCGAAGGGCTTGAGGTAGATCTCACGGATGGCCTGCTCGTTGGACCAGGTGGCCGCCATGCAGTTGCGGTTGCCCTCCTGATCGTTCAGGGCAAAGTGCTTCATGTAAGCGTAGACGCCGTGCTCCTGTGCGCCTGCGATGGCACTTGCAGCCATTGCGCCGGACAGGACGCCGTCCTCCGAGTAATACTCGAAGTTGCGGCCGGAGAATGCGGTGCGGTGGATGTTCATGGCCGGGCCGTACCAGCCGGAGGTGTTCATCTCGTTGGCCATCTTGCCGATGCTGTCGCCGAAGTCATGGGCCAGATCCTTGCTCCAGGTCATGCCGATGAGGGTAGCAGCCGGGAAGCCGACCGAGCCGACGCCGGTGAAGTTGTTGTTGATGGAGGCGGGGCCGTCGCAGTCGTTGGTGCGCACCTTGCCGACGCTGTCCACCGCTGCGGTCTGATAGCCGCCGAAGCCGATGGTCTGCTGCAGGTTGTCGATGCTCATCTCGTCCAGCAGGTCATCCCACTTGGAGTCGTTGTAATCCACGCCGCGCAGGTCAGCCAGCTTGAGGCCGTTCTTTGCGCCGGTGGTAATGTCCTCTGCGTTGGGGTCCTCGTCCTTCTCGTAGCCGGACTCGGTGTAGGTGAAGCAGTTCTCGAAGCCAGCCTTGACCTCGTCGCTCATCTCGTAGGTGGCAGGAGCGGCAGTGGCTTCATCGTAGTTTGCGAAGCCGTCTGCACGGGACAGATAGGTGATCTCGCCCTCAGCGAAATCGAACTGGTTGGTGGCCACGACCTCATCGCTCCCGCGCTTGTTGGACTCGTTGTAGACGATGTCCGAAGCGACAGTGCAGGTCTTGGAATCCAGAGCGGTGTGGGAGTCTGCGTTGGTGCTGATGACGTAGTCGCCAGCCTCCAGCACATAGCAGCCGTTGTTCTGGTAATCGTAGGAAGCCAGCTCCTCCACCGGGATGGTGAAATCGATGGTCTCGCTCTCGCCGGGAGCCAGCTCGTCGGTCTTGGCGAAGTCCAGCAGGTTTGCGGAGGCCTTCTCGATGCCGCCGTTGGTATACGGAGGATCGCTGTAGATCTCGACAACATCCTTGCCGGCAACAGAGCCGGTGTTGGTGACGGTGACGGAGAACTTCAGGTCTGCGCCATCGTTGGTGATGTCGCTCATCTTCTGGGTGAAGGTGGTGTAGCTCAGGCCGTAGCCGAAGGGATAGACCACTTCCTTGTCGTAGTCGATGAGGCCCTCATCGGCAGCCGTCTCATAGAATTTGTAGCCGACATAGATGCCCTCGACGTAGTTGACGAAGGAGGGAGTGGTGCCCTCGGGGTCGAACATACTTGCATTGGAGTTGAACTCGGAAGCGTTGGTGTACTTGAAGTCGCCGAAGTTGTTCCACCACGGAGAGGCGGTCAGGTCGGTGACATAGGTATCTGCGGTGCGGCCGGAGGGGTTGACCTCACCGGCGACCACGCGGCCAAAGCCCTCAAAACCGGACTGGCCGGTGCCGGGGCAGAGCAGAACGCCCTTGATCTGGGGGTAATCCTTGACCCAGCCCATCTCGAATGCGTTTGCGCCGTTGTAGACGACGATGACGTTGTCGAAGTTGGAAGTGACCAGATCGATCAGCTCTTCCTCGCGGTTGGACAGCTGCAGGAAGTGGTCGCCTGCATCCCAGTCGTTGCCCTCGTTCAGGGTGTCGTCATAAGAGCCGTTGTAATAGCCAGCGCCGCGCTGAGAGCCGCGGTAGTCTGCCACACGGCGGACCCAGCTGCCGTCCACGACAGCAGCCATGTCGGTGGGAAGGTCTGCGCCCTCGCCGCCGACGCGGGTGATGACCACCATGGCGGTGTCAGAGTATTCCTTGGCGTTTGCCATCATCTCGTCGGTGTACAGGCTGACGTTCGGCTCGGGCAGGGTCCAGTCCTGCTGTGCCATGCCGACGCTGGGACGGGTAGCGCAGTAGTCGGTGTAGAACTTGCTCAGCTCGTCGTTGGTCTCGATGCCCGCATCGTGCAGGCCGGTGAGCAGGTCGGTGACGGGATAGGCGTCGTTCAGTGCGCCGGAGCCGGTGCCGCCGTAGCAGGGGCTGGTGGAGGCCCAGCCAAAGACGTTCAGCTTGGAGCCAGAGGCCACGGGCAGGATGTTGTCATCGTTCTGTGCCAGAACGATGCCCTCCTGCGTGATCTCGTTCACCAGCTCGGTCGCCTCTGCGGAGGTCTCCTCGCTGATGGAGCCTTCACCGGAGACCAGATCCAGCATGGTGGACATGGGGCCGGTGCAGATGAGGTTGACAACGATGACCAGTGCCAGCAGAATGGCGACACCAGACTGCGCACGGACCATCTTCTTCTTGGCTTTCGGCAGCTTCTTGGCCGCAAACATCGCAACGAGTGCGACCACGACCACGACGCCGAAGGCGATCAGGTAGTTCTGGATGTTGGAAACCACCTGCATTACATCATCCATATTGACGGACAACATAATTCTTCCTCCTTATTCTGAATTCATATTTCCCGGGCACAGCTCCCGGACTGTCGGCATCCATTATAAAGGAATTCAATGAAAATTTACAAAGATTTTCACAACCTGTCATTTCTGAGGCATATTTTGCAGAAGTTTCATTTTGGTTTCAAATTTTATTGTGCTTATCCACAAATACAGGCCCGGCTTTATTGTGCAAAACAGAAAAACCTCTCCGTCTCGCCTGCGGCGTGCCACCTCTCCTACCGAGGAGAGGCCTTGGCATTCCGTAAAGCTTTATCTCTTCGCCAGAGGCTCCCCTCGGTAGGGGAGCTGTCGAGCGAATGCGAGACTGAGAGGTTTTTCTTTATTCCGGGATCGGCAGCAGGATCCGCAGCGTGAACCAGCCGTCGGCCCAGTGAAGGGTCATGGTGCCGTCGTGGTCCTGCGCTGCCGCCTGCACGCCCCGCAGGTCGTAGCCGCCGTGGGTGTTGTGGCGGGGCAGGCCGTCTGCGCCCAGCTCCACGGGCTGGGCGCAGTAATTCTCGAAGCGGAGCATCACACAGCCGCTCTGGTCATAGACGGCCACCCGCAGCAGCCGCTTTTCGGGGTCCGGCTCTGCCGCGACACACTCGATGGCGTTGTCCAGCGGCGCGCCCACGAGGGTGCACAGCTCACGGGTCGTCAGGAACCCCAGCTTGCTGCCATCGGCCACGCTGGTCATGTTGATGCCCCGCTGCTGGCAGTCCATGCTCTTTGCGGTGAGCAGGGTGTCCAGCACCGGATTGCCGGTCTTGTTCTCGGCCTCATACCGGCGGATGCCGCTTTCCATCCGGGCCAGCGCGGCGTCCTGCTTGGCCCGGTCGCGCTCGGCACGGATGTCTGCGATCTGAATTTTCAACTCATGGTAGCGGCTGTTGATGAGCCGGATGCCCTCTTTGCTCCGCTTGTACTGCTCATACTGGCGGTGGAGCACCTCGTCCATCGCCGCAAGCTCGCTGTGGAGGGCCGCTTCCCGCAGCTGCTCGTGCTGGACGGTCAGGATGAGGACGCCGCAGATGTCCACCAGCGTGCGGATGTAGTAGACGCTCATGTCCACCTCGCGGTCGCCCAAGAAGAGCAGGTTGCTCACCGCGAAGACCATCGCCGCCATGACGACGGCCACGAGGGCCGCTTTTCCGCTGATGACGATGCGGCCCTTAGGGCTGGTGTGCTTGTGCTCCAGCAGCCAGATGCAGCCAAAGACCCCGCTGTAGACCACCGCCAGCAGCGCCAGCGACAGGCCATCGGCCCCCCTGCGCTGAGGCCAGAGGAAACAGTGCAGCTGCCACTCGGCGCTGGCGGCCAGCTCGGCCAGAACAAAGGCCCGGGCGCAGACATACCCGGCCTCCAGCAGCGAGATGGTGCGGGTGAGCCAGAGGTAGAGGTACTGCATCGCCACCGCCGCCGCCATGCAGGGGATCCACCACGCCAGCGGGACGCTGCCCGTGGCCTGCAAAAAAGCGCAGAGGACCAGCGCCCACGCCGCGCTGACGGCGAGAGTGGCTTTCGGGCCGAAGCGGCGACCCAGCGGCAGGGCGTAGATGCCCACGGCCAGACACTCGGCCAGCGCCGTGTAGAGGCGCGGGATACTAGGCAGCGCCGTCATGCGCCTCCACCTCCGATGTGGTCGGCCAGCGCCGCGAGGAAAGCTTTCCGCCGGGGCCGGCTCAGCTGCAATTCATAGGGTCCTACCTGCACCATTCCCTGCTGCACCCCCTTCACCTGCGCCAGATTGACGAGGTAGCCGCTGTTGCAGCGGGCAAAGGGCCGCTCAGCCAGCTTCTCCTCGAAGGCTTTCAGGGTGCCCGCCGCCGCGAAGTCCCCCTCCTCGGTGTAGAAGTGGACGCGGTGGCCCTCGCTCTCCAGATAATAGATGAGGGAGGAGTCCAGCCGCCGAAGCCCGCCCTCCACCGGCAGAGCCAGATAGTGCCGCACCCGGCGGCGCAGCTGCTCCTCCACCTTCCGGAGCTGCTGCGAAAAGGCAAAGTAGGGCACCGGTTTGAGCACATAGTCCAGCGCACCCACCGCGTACCCGCCGATGGCGTACTGGGCCATATTCGTGATGAAAACGATGATGACTTCCTTGTCCAGCTCCCGCACCCGCCGGGCCGTCTCCATCCCGTCCAGATGCTTCATCTCCACGTCCAGAAACAGGACATCGTACACCGGGCGGTAATCATCCAGCAGCTCCATCCCGTCGGCAAACTCCGTCACAGCAAACTCGGTGCCATACTGCCGGGTGTGCCGCTGCACATAGCCTTGCAGCTGCGCCCGCACCTCTGCCTCGTCCTCCACAAGAGCGATGCGTATCATTGCCGCACCTCCTTTTTCCGCAATTTCTCTGGTTTTTATTGTAACACGAAACTGGGTCGGTGGCAAATGGGAAGGCCCTTTTTCTGCCGCGTCCCCCAGTCTAACAGCTAAACACAAAAGCAGCAGCCTCACTCTGCGTTCGGTGAGGCTGCTGCTTTGTTCTTTCAGGGAAGATCTCAGTTCGTCTTGACGGCCACGAGGATGCGGATCTTCTTTCCGCCTGCGCAGCCGAAGTTGTCGTACCAGCCGATGAGCTTGTAGTCCTCGGTGTTGACCTTGGGCAGCGAGGTGGCGAAATACTGGCCGTTCGACCACAGATAGACCTGCATATCGTCGGCGGTCTCATACCGCTTGTCCCCGCTCATGACCGAAGCCGCGCCCAGTCTGTCGATGACCACCGGCGAGAGCTGAAGCATCCGGTTGATGGTCTTGCCGTCGGCAGAGCGGCCGATGGCGATGCCGCCCGCCACGATGGGATACTTGGTGGCGGTGCTGTAGGCCACCTGCTTGCCGCCGGTGTAGCAGACGTAGGTGGCACCCTCACCCAGATAGTTGAGGAAATCGCCCAGCGTGCCGCCCACACTGTCGCCGGTGCGGCGGAGCACATAGCTGAAGAGCTGGTCCGTCTTGCCGGTGAGGGTGTTCCAGGTAGAGCTGACGATGCTGCCGTCGATGAGGCCGTAGAGCACATCGCTGGTGCTGGGCACCAGAATGTTCTTCACGTCCTGAAAGGTCTCCTCGTCGGTCTTCTTCACCGTGGTGGTGGTCGTTGTCGTCGTGGGGAGGCCTGCGGCCTTCTTTGCGGCGTCCTGCGCCTTCTCGCTGATCTTCTCGTCGATCTTCTTAGCGGCTTCGTCCGTCAGGCGGCGGACGGAATCCAGCGCGGCATACTCCCACAGGTCGCCGGTCACATCGTTGAGGATGACCCGGTCGATCTCACCGGCGGCGTTGGTGGTGTAGTAGCGGACGTCGTTCTCACTCAGCGTTACCCCCGATAGGCGGCTGGGGCGAACTGCCCCAGCCACACCCTCCGACGTCGTATCAAGGATCTGCACGTTGTCTGCAAACGGGGTGTCGCCCAGTGCGGTGCCGTCGGCGCGGATGGTGCCGCTGACCGGGCGGGGCGAGATGGACTTAACGCTCTCGCCGCCCTCGTCCACGCGGACCTCCACCAGCTTGCCCGCCGGGAAATTGAGCTTATTGTTTACGTTGACGGTGCGGGCCGTGCCGTCGGTGCACATGATGGAGACAGCCTGCTGCACCTCAGCGCTGTTGGTCTCCACGAGGGTGCGGGATGAGGACTGCACCACGCCGTAAAAGACGGCGTCGGCCTCGTCCCCGGTGAGGACGGAGACTGCGGCGTCGTTCATGCCCAGCAGCAGCGTGACCACCTGACCCACGCCGCCGCCGGACAGGGAGGAGAGCTGGTAGGCCACGGAGGGCGAGGCGATGGTGTAGCTGACCCCGGCCACAGTCACAGAGGTCGGGGCGCTGGCCGAGGGCGCGACCGCCGTCACACGGCCTGCGGCACGCTTATTGTAGATCCACAGGGTGCGGGCGCTCTCATTATAATAGTAGACATCATAGGGCGAGAGGGCCGCAGAGGTGGTGACTTCGTCGTTGCGGTAGATGGCCGCCGGGGCAAAGGGCAGGGCCGTGGCCGCATCGGCCACGAAGGGGCCTTTGACGTTGTCCAGCAGGACGGAGGAGATGTCCACCTGACCGTTGCTCACCGCAAAGCCCAGCGTGGAGGCGTAGACCTGACCGCTGCCGTTCATGGCCGTGAGGGCATTGTAGAAGAGCACAGTGCCCTGCTCGAGGGTCAGCACCTCGCCCTGACGGGCGCTGATGTCGTTGCGCAGGCCCAGTGCGCTCGCCTTATTGAGCTGGGCCGAGGGGAAGGTGCCGCCGAGGCTCGCCACATCGTAGCCCAGCAGGCGGAGGGCCATGGTGCAGGCCTCCTCCAGCGTGACGGCATTGTCCGGGCGGAAGCTGCCATCGGAGTAGCCGGTCATCCAGCCGTTCTGGACGGCGGTGCGGATGTAGACGGCGTAGGGCGAATCGCTGTCCACATCGCTGTACAGACGGCCGGTGCGGCCCTGTGCTGCGGCGGTGTCGCGGTAGGCCGAGAAAGCCGTCAGGAGACGGGCCGCCTGCCCACGGGTGAGGGGCGCGCCCAGAGAAGCGGACTGCTCGGCGGTCAGGCCGCCCAGCGCCGTCGCCGTCTGGACTGCCGCGTTGGAGCCGACCGCCGAGGCGGGCAGCACCAGCATGGAAACCGCCACGCAGACGGCCAGCAGGAATGCGAGGAATCTTTTTTTCATGGTAAACTCCTTATAGAATCAACGCCATCGCCTCTCCCTTTGGGAGAGGTGGCGAGCGAATGCGAGACGGAGAGGGCAAGCCGCCGGACAAAGGAGAAGCATCCTTGCCCTCTCAGTCACCTTCGGTGACAGCTCTCCCAAAGGGAGAGCCAGAAGCATTCCCGAGAGGTTAATCATACCTCAACGCCTCGATGGGGTTCAGGCGGGCGGCACGGCGGGCAGGCAGGAAGCCGAACAGGACGCCGATGCCGCAGGAGATGCCCACGGCGATGGCCGCTGCGTCCGCCGAGGGGGTGACGTTCAGGGTGATGTCCGTCAGGACGAACGGAAGGATCTGGTTGATGATGGCCGAGACGATGTAGCCCAGCACGATGCCGAAGCAGCCGCCCAGCGCCGACGTGACGCCGGCCTCCACGACGAACTGGGTCAGGATGGTGCTCTCCTGTGCGCCCAGCGCCTTCCGGATGCCGATCTCGCGGGTGCGCTCGGTGACAGACACCAGCATGATGTTCATGATGCCGATGCCGCCCACCAGAAGCGAGATGCCTGCGATGGCCGTCAGGACGCCCACCATAATATTGATCATAGAGGACATCTGCGACATTGCCGCACTCAGGCTCATGACGAAGACGTAGTCATCCTTACTGACCAGCTTCTTGAGCCGCGACTGCAAAAACTCCTGTGCCTCGTCCGAGTGGTCTGCATCCTGCAGCACGACGTAATACTGGCTGACGCTGCTTCCGCTGCTGAGGCTCAGCAGGGTGGTATAGGGGATCAGGACGACGTCGTCGTTTCCGCCCTCGTACTGGGCGGCGGGCTTGGAGCGGCCTTCCAGCACGCCCACGATGCGAAACTCGTTTGCACCCACCTTGAGGGTGCTGCCGAGGCCGTTGCCGCCGAAGATCTTACGGTCCACATAGTCGCCGATGACGCAGATGTTCTTGTTGTCCATCAGGTCGGCGTACTGGATGCCCCGGCCCTTGGCCACCTTATAGTTGTTGATGGTCAGATAATCCTCATTGACGCCGCTGATGTTGGTGCGGCGGTACTTCTCCCCTGCCACCCGCAGCGGATCCGTCCCGGCGCTGGCGATGGGCGAAAGGCCCCTGTAATACTCCGGCTTCTGGTTGATGATGTTATACACATCGCTGACCTCCACCGTGCGGGTGCTGGCGGTCATGACGTTGACCGACAGAATATCGCTGCCCATATCGGAGTAGAAGTCCTGCATCATGTGGGTCATGCCGTTGCCGAGGCCGACGATGACGATGACGGCCATAACGCCGATGATGATGCCCAGCATGGTGAGGAAGGTGCGGACTTTATTGCTCCACACGTTCTGGATGGCCTGCTTGAAGGTCTCCTTTATCATGCGTGCGCTCCCTCCTCTCCGGCTTTCGGGGCCGACATCATGAGGTTCGGCTGCACCACCGCCTCGGGGGCGTGGGCGTCGCCGTCGTAGACGACGACACCGTCCTCCAACCGGATGATGCGCTCTGCCTGCACGGCGATGGAGTTGTCGTGGGTGATGAGGACCACGGTGTGTCCCTGTTTGTGCAGTTCCTGAAGCATCCCCAGCACCTCCCGGCCGGTATGGGAGTCCAGCGCGCCCGTCGGCTCGTCGGCCAGAATGATGGGCGGGTTGCGGACAAGGGCGCGGGCAATGGACACACGCTGCTGCTGGCCGCCGGAGAGCTGGTTGGGCTTGTTCCGGAGCTTGCTGCCCAGACCCACCTGCTCCAGCGCTGCGATGGCGCGGCGGCGGCGCTCGCTGCCGCCCACGCCTGCGTAGATGAGGGGGACTTCCACGTTTTCCAGCAGGGTCAGCTTGGGCAGCAGATTATACTGCTGGAAGATGAAGCCCAGCTTCTCGTTCCGGATGGCCGCCAGCTCACGGCGGTTCATCTTGCCGACGTCGCTGCCGTCCAGCAGATACCGGCCGTGGGTGGGCACATCCAGACAGCCGATGATGTTCATGCAGGTGGATTTGCCGGAGCCGGACTGGCCCACGATGGCCACGAACTCGCCCCGGTCTATCTTCATGGAGATGTGGTCTGCCGCTTTGACGAGGGTGTCACCCATCTGGTAGTATTTGCAGACCTCGTCAAACTCGATCAGGGCGCTCATTCGTCGCCTCCTTCGGCAGACACCATCATGTTGCTGTAGAAGTCGGTCGCGCTGACCGTCGAGGTGTCGTAAGCGATGGTGTCGCCCTCCTGCAGGCCGCTCTTCACCTCGATGTAATCATCGTCGCTGATGCCGGTGGTCACTTTGACGTAGACATAGCCCTCGGGGGCGGTCATGGAGGCCTCGGCATTGGCGGCGCTGGGCGAATCCTTCGTCACCAGCACATAGCTGCCCCGGACGAGGGCGGCGTTGGGCAGGGCCAGAACGTCTTTGACGCTGGCGGTGGTGATCTTGGCCGAGGCATTCATGCCGGGCAGCAGATCGCCCATCTCGTCGATGCGGACGGTGACGGGGTAGCTGGTGGAGCCGTTGGCAGTGGTGCCGGCCACGAGGATGCTGCTGATGGTGCCCTTATAGGTCTCGCCCGGGACGGCGTCGGCGGCGATCTCCACCTCCTGCCCGACCTTCAGCGAGCGGATCTTCAGCTCATCCACGTTGAGCTTCAGCTCCAGATAGCTCATATCGTAGATGGTGCAGAGGTTCTGCATGGCTGCGTCGTTGGCGCTGAGCTTATCGCCGGCTTTGACCTTTTTATCCACGATGGTGCCGCTGATGGGCGCATCGATGGTGTAGTGGCTGATATTCCGCTCTGCCGAAGACATCCGCAGCTCGGCGGAGCGGAGATTGTCGGCGGCGTTCTGGGCCTGCTTGTCCAGATCCTTGCCGGTGATGCGGAGGAGCACATCGTCCTGACGGACGGTGCTGCCCTCCCTGACGCAAAGCTCGGACACGGTGCCGGAGGCAGCGGCCACGACGGTCTCCTCGCGCTGGTACGCAAAATGGGCCGAGTTGAGGGAGCTGACGCCGTTCACCTGCGCCACTGCGGCCTGCGCGGTGGTCAGGCTGCCCGTGTTGGGCACCGCGATGGTGACGGTGCAGGTCATGAGGCTGGCGTCACCGGAGGGGTCTGCGCCCGATACCGAGCGGATGGTGCCGTTCAGCACCTCAAAGGTGGTGTCCGGCATGACCTGCGCGGCCTGACCGACGGCGAAGCTCTGGGCCTCGGCGGCGGGGAAATCCACGGCCAGCAGCATCACAGAGGTGTCGCGGACGGTGGCGACGGTCTGACCGGCCTGCACCGCATCGCCAGCGGCCACGGCAAAGGAGCTGACCTCGCCGCTGATCTTCGTGCGGACGTTCCGGGCGTCGGCAGCGTCATCGTAGCTGCGCTGGGCCTGAGACACCGAAAGCTGTGCGCTTTCGAGGTCGCCCTCCACATCCGAGCTGTCGATGACGTAGAGGACATCGCCCTTCTGGATGGTGTCGCCCAGCTCGAAGTCAGCGGTGAGCACCGTGCCGGTGACGAGGGACTTGACGGTGTAGGAATCGGCGGCATTGATGGTGCCGCTGCCGTCGTAGACGTTCACGATGTCGCGGCGTCCCAGCGCCTCCTGCACATACGCCATGTCTGCCGATGCACTGCGGCTCCTGCGGGGGATGACCACCACCGCCAGCACCGCCACGGCCACGACCGCGGCGATGCAGCGCTTTTTGTGGGTCCGGATAAAATGGAGCACCTTATTTTCCCCGCCGGTGTTCTCCTGCGGAGAGGCGTCCTGTGTCTTTTTGTTGAAACCTAGCATGAAAAGCCTGACCTCCTGTGATTTTTCCTGTAGACCTGAGATAAAGAAGAATGCCTTCTTCCTGCGTTCATCGCTCTGCGCCCTTCCCTCTGCACCCGCAAAAATCATCCCACCTGCGAGTTCCTGCTCCGGGTCAGCTGCGCAAATCAATGTCATGATACCATCTTATAAAACGGACTACAAGGAAGATTTCCTGCACGATTTGCAACTTTTTTGAAAATTTTTCCACTGTCCTGAATATCCCGGGAAATAAAGGCTCCCACCCGGGGCAGATCCTCCGGGCGGGAGCCTTGCTGTTTTTTACGTCTGCTTACAGACAGCCGCATGGCAGGCGGAACAGGCTCATCTTGCAGGAAATGAAAAACAGGAAGCTCCCGCCGGGGAACTCCCTGTTGTACATATCGTAGAGGTTACCGCAGTATCCCATAGGTTTTCTCCGCCACCGGCTCGCACCACTCGTTAGAGGTGCCTTCGCCGGGCACTTCCACTGCCAGATGAGAGAACCAGCAATCGGGTGCAGCACCGTGCCAGTGCTTGACCTCCGGGGGAATGTTCACCACATCGCCCGGATGCAGTTCCTGCGGCGCCTTGTCCCATTCCTGATAGTAGCCCCGGCCTGCCACGCAGACAAGGATCTGTCCGCCGCCCTTTGCGGCATGATGGATGTGCCAGTTGTTCCGGCAGCCCGGCTCAAAGGTGACGTTGTAAATGCCAGCCTGTGCGGTGGACAAGGGCGCCAGATAGCTTTTTCCGCTGAAATATTGTGCAAAGCCGTCGTTGGGCGCGCCGATGGGGAACACCATTTCACTCTGGTGCTTTGCCTTGGCATCCTCTGCAGCGTCCTCTGCCCAGACTTCCTTGGCCATGCGGAAAGCCGCCCACGCCTTGGGCCAGCCTGCATAAAACGCCGCATGGGTCAGGATCTCTGCAATCTCACACCGGGTAATACCGTTGTTTTTTGCTGCCGTCAAATGATACCGAAACGAGGAGTCCGTCAGTCCCTGCGCCATCAGTGCCACCACCGTCACAAGGCTGCGGTCCCGGAGGGAGAGTTTATCCTCTCGGCTCCACACCTGCCCGAATAGTACCTCATCGTTAAGTTCTGCAAATTTTGGTGCAAATTCGCCCAGAGCATCCCGCCCTGCTGTCTGTTTCACTGCCATTATACGTTCCTCCCCATCTCGTAAGCCTGTGCCATGGCAGGCGTACCGCACACCGCACCCGGCTCGTAAACGCCACCTGCTACAAGGACTCCCTTTTCCACAGCACCTTCCACGCAGTCTGCATAGCCCCGGAAGCAGGCCAGCGTAGTGTCCGCAGAGGCTTTTTCCTCGTCTGCCATGGTGGTGATGTAGTAGAATTCCTTGTCTTTGACCTCAAGCCACCGTGCCACGGTACGGTCGATCACTGCCTTCAACTGGGCACTGATGGAGTAGAAGTATACCGGGCTTGCCAGCACAATGACATCGGCATCGATCATCTTTTGCAGGATGTCTGCCATATCATCCTTGTGGACGCAGGCTCCACCGTGGGTGCTGCAGTAGTAGCAGCCGGAGCAGGGAGCCACCTTTTTCTCAGCGACCCGGATCTTTTCTGCTTTGTGCCCGGCATCCTGCGCTCCACGCAGAAATTCGTCGCATAGAATATCAGAGTTACCGCCCTTCCGGGGACTGCCAGACAAAATCAATACCTTCTTGCTCATAGAGGCCTCCTTGACAGCGGAGTGCATCCGCATTATGATGTTGATAAAGTTTGATTTTATCATACAACTTAAAGCGCACTTTAAGTCAAGGGCTTTTTGAAAAAACGGAGGTTTCAGATGATCTATACCGTAGGTGAAATGGCACAAAAGCTGGGCGTACCTGCCTCCACCCTGCGCTACTACGACAAAGAAGGGTTACTTCCCTTTGTGGAGCGTTCCTCCGGCGGCATTCGGATGTTTCGGGAAAGCGACTTCGAGTGGCTGCAGGTCATCCGCTGCATGAAAAAAGCCGGAATGTCCATCAAGGATATCCGGCAGTATATTGAGCTTTCCATGCAGGGAGACGACACCATTGACACTCGGCTGGAAATGTTCCGGCATCAGCGCGAGGTGCTCACCCAGCAGATCCAGCAGTTACAGCACACGCTGGAGACCGTGGAGTATAAATGCTGGTTCTATGAAGCCGCCAAAGCCGCTGGGACAGTGGATGTCCCCGGTGCGATGACCGATGCGGATGTACCTGATCAGTTCCGTGCCATCCGGCAGGAGCTTCGGGGACAGAAGATGCCGAATATCGAAAGATAAGAAATGCCGTTCTGCACGTTTTGAAACCGTGCACTTACTCTCCGACAAACAAAATCACCCTATCCCCCACCGACTTGACGGCATTGGTTTGAGTGACCGCATACCAAAATCAAGTATTGGAGGATACTACTATGATGAAACTGCTTTCCTGCCGCTACAACATGGACACCAACCGGGTGAAAGCCCGGTTCGCGGATGGCTCCACCGTTGCCATTGACTGCATCGCTATCGAGGACGAGTACGGCAACACCCCGGCACAGCGGGCAGAACTGGACTGGCTGCTCTACAATAAACCATTGGAGTACGCCCAGCTTGTACTGGGTGGTGAGATTGAACATTATCTCTCGCTCGGCCGCGACCATGGCAGATTAGAAGATTGACCTTTAATTAGAATATTCCAAACAGACCAACAGCTCTCTACTTGCGATCATTGCAAATAGAGGGCTATCGGTTTGTTAATAGTTATCAAGTTTTTCCACAACTTTTGTCGCCTATTTGTTCTTACTCATCTGCTTGAAAAAATTCCTGCTTCGTCCCGATAATATCTTCATAGTTGCTTTGAGTTACTGTGACTTCCAGATGATCTCCCTTATTTTCAATTTCTGCTTTTATATCATTTCCTCTGTCGTCTTTGCCGCTAAAGCTAAGAATCCCTGTTTCAGAATCGTAAGTTCCAATCGCGTTTTCGACATAAAGCAAATGGGTAATGCTATACTCGATCCTATATGTGCCATCATCTTCTTTAGTGATATTCAGAATTTCATCAAAATCATTACTATAATAGCCTTCCTCTGGCATTTGAAAATTCGCAGTATCATTATTGGTTAAATGCTCGTTTGATACTATATCACTAACATTTTTGTTTTCTACTTGTACTGAAGTGCTTTCAGTCGATGGTTCTTTATTTTCCTGAGATTGCCCACATCCAGCTAACCCCAAAACCATGCATAGCACAAACAGGTAAATTACTTTTTTCATAGCATTCTTCTCCTTTATTCAATCTATTTTTGTCGATTTATTTGTTATCGCATTTTATCATACCATAATTATTAACTTTTCTGTTTAAATAACGAACTTCAAGCCTGATTTATTTCATCTGTCCACAATTTTTTCAAAATCATATGGCTGCACATAAATTTCCAGAAAACTTGTAGCACAATCACGATTTTTCTTTTCGTTCATACAAACCACCACGGCAGTTCCAGCCACGGGTTATCCATAGCTTGTTCCTCCGTCTTTTTGGCGCGGCCTTTTGGCAGGTGAAAGTATATCGCCGTGCCGATCAGCGGATGCTCCTCGCCATCGGTAAAGCCATAGCGGTACAGCAGGTAGGTCTGCTCTCGCTGGATCAGCCGTTTCAAGGCATCGTACAGTTCCCAGCGCGATTCCTGCTCCTCCATAATGCTCTGCGGCTGCATGGCATAGGGGTCGGCTATGGCTTCGATGCACCGCAGCTGTTCCACTCCCGGCAGAACATCATCCAGCGAAACACGCTGGTAACAGATGCCGTCCTTATCCTCTGTCACCATCTGCTGTTCAAAAGCGGTAAAGGCATCCCGCACCATGTCCATCATGGCATTGCGGATGCAGAGAGCCGCATAAGTCAAGAACTTCATGCTCCGCGCTGCATCGAACTTCGGCACAGCTTTCCATAAGCCCAGATTGCCCGCTTGTTTCAAATCGTCCGTGTCAAGGTTCAGGGCTGATCGTTGAGCCACTGCAGAGTATCGCGGCCATCCGGGCGCTCATTGACGTTGGGTTCCCAATGTCCTTCGCTCTTGCCTGTGCCGCGGCAGACATCTGTTGCATAGGGGCAGCACTGTTCGATTATAGAACAGGAGGAACGGGATCGCCAGCAGAACAAAAACAGCGCCCATCACCAGCAAGATCTGATACGGCGCAAAGTACACTCCAAAATGCTGGCAGGGAACCAGATACAATACCGTCAGCGCTTTGACCTGTTTGCGCACCACCAGTCGGCTGTCCTTTTATTTCAAACCTCCTGCTGCTTGCATCCTGCGGAAAATGCGATTATAATAAAAACCGTCCAACTCGTTTCGTACAACGTCGTACCACAATCAAAAAGAAGAGGCTCCTTATGCAGGAACAGAACATTGCACAAATGCTTGAAAATCCATTCATGCAGTACAATCACATCGAGATCGTATCGGTAACGTCGGACAGCGCCGTCATGTCGCTGGACATCCGGCGGGACACCACCAACATCTACGGTTACGTGCATGGCGGCGCATTTTTCACCATGGCCGACTGCTGTGCCGGGCTGACTGCCCGCTCTGACGGACGGCAGTATGTCACCCAGAACGCTTCGGTCAATTTCATCCACAACGTCAAAGCCGGTCACCTGACAGCCCGCGGCCGAACGGTCAGCCGCCGCCGACACATCTGTGTGGTGGCTGTGGAGATCACAGACGAGACCGACACCCTGTTATTTTCCAGCACCTTTTCCATGTACTGTATCAGCGCCGAGGGCTGACTGCTCTTTCTTCCCCGTACTGCGCACGTTTTGCGTGCTGGTGCGGGGCTTTTTTATTGTGCAGCGTATTCTGTCAGCGGCCCACAGCTCTCCCTGGGAACATACTCGATCGGCAGCAGTCGGCTTTCCGGAGTGACAATCTGACCGTCCAGCTGCCCCAGCACCAGCTGGATGCACTCCCGCGCCATATCCTCCATGGGCAGATAGACCACGCTCAGGCTCGGGATCGAAAACGCATCGGATTCCTCCGGGCCGTTGCCTACAGCGATCAGCCGGGGCAGCTTCTCGCCGATATATCCGGCCTCACAAAAAGCCCGCAGCGCACCGTGCGCAATGGCCGAGGAACCGCAGAACACTGCGTCCGGCAGCTGCTGCTTCCACTCATGCCTCAGCCGATGCGAAACCGCCTCGTAACCGCCTCGTATGCTGTTTTCACAATACCGGTTGGTCAGGATCGTCAACCCGTGGTGCTCCCCTTCCAGCCGGAACCCATGCATCCGGTTTTCCATCCCCTCAAAGACCGGGCTGCTCGTCAGGACTGCCGCCGTCCTGCATCCCTGATCGGCAAAAGCCCGCGCCGCCAGAGCACCCATCTTCAGATCATCCACATTGACGCTGCAATACCCATTGCAAACACGGTTGTACAGCACCACAGGGATCGGCAGCTGCGTGTCCTCCAAAAACTGCAGATCCGCATAGGACGCATTGCAAATGATGGCAGCATGGCAGTTTGCGCCACTGGTCAGTGCCTCACTTTCCTTCAGGTGGTCGTTGACATACGGGTAGATGACCAGCCGCACCGGACGTACCGTTTTTTCGATCTCGGCCCGCAGACCATCCCAGAAGCGGAACATCATGCTGGCCCGGAAATCCTGTGCCCAGAACATGGCCACCACCAGCTCATTGGCACCGCTGCCGCCCCGCAGGCTCCGGGCAGCCATATTGGGCTGGTATCCAAGCCGTGCCGCCGCTGCAAAAATTTTTTTCTGCGTGGCCGTACTGATCTTCCGCTCTGCCGCCTTGCCGCCCAAAACAATGCTGACCGTACTGGACGAGATCCCGACCTCCTGCGCGATTTCCTTGATCGTAACCATGCTCTTCCCCACCTTTTTCTGATATCAGATTTATTGTACCCGTTTCCCTGTATCTTGACAAGCCAAAAAAGCCTCTCTCATCTCAAGCCATCCGTTTTTGTGCACTCTGTATATTTTTCTCTTTTTCTTTTTAGCTATCTCAACAAAGTTGCATTTCTTTTCCTCCAAACTTCGTTTTTTTCTTGACATTAGTAAATCGTTGTACTACACTCAGTACGACGATTGAGTCAAACGTTGTACTGATGTTTGGCGCTGATATCACCTTTCCATCTATAAGGAGGCTATCGAATGAAGAAAGTTGCAATCGGCGGTGGCCAGGGCTTCTGGGGCGACAGCCCGGACGCGGCCATCCACATGATCCGCAATGCCGATATCCAGTATATGGGCTGTGATTATCTGGCAGAGCTGACCCTCTCCATCATGGCAAAGCAGCAGCTCAAGGATCCCACCAAGGGCTTTGCGCCCGACTTTACCACCCGCATCCTGAAGGAGGCCGGCAAGGAAGCCTGGGACAAGCACATCAAGATCTGCACCAACGCAGGCGGCATGAACATCAATGGCTGCGTGGACGGCATCCGCCAGTGGGCAGAAGGCAACAGCATGAGCGGCTATAAGATCGGTTATGTGACCGGCGATAACATCAAGGATAAGATCCCGCAGCTGCTGAAGGATGGCTGGACCTTCCCCAACTTCGACTACGACGGCAATTTCAACGATATTCTGGATAAGATCTACAACTGCAATGTCTACATCGGCCATGAGGGCATTGAGGGATGCCTGGCAGAGGGTGCCGATGTGGTCATCACCGGCCGTGCGGCTGACAGCGCCCTGTTCCTGGCTCCGCTGAAGTACGAGTTTGGCTGGGCTGCTGACGATTGGGACAATCTGGCCCGCGGCATCATGGCAGGCCATCTGCTGGAGTGCGGCGGTCAGGGTGCCGGCGGCAACTATATGTACGACTGGCGCAATGTCCCCCGCATGGACGAGCTGGGCTTCCCCATCGCAGAGCTGACCGATGATACCTTTGAGATCACCAAGGCTCCCGACTGCGGCGGCATCATCTGCGAACAGAGCTGCAAGGAGCAGTTCCTGTACGAGGTCCACGATCCTGCCAACTACCTGACCCCGGATGTCAACGTGGATATCAGCCATGCTACCATCACTCAGGTGGGTGACAACCGTGTCCGCATCGGCGGTGTCAAGGGCAAGCCCCGCCCCGACACGCTCAAGCTCTGCGTGGGTTACCACAAGGGCTGGAAGACTGTTTCCATGCTGAGCTTTGCATGGCCTGATGCCTACGAAAAGGCTCAGTACTGCGCCGAGGTCATCATGAAGAAGATGCAGCGCCGCGGCATGAAAGCCGATGACATCCACATCAGCTACATCGGCCTGAACAGCCTGCATCTGGGCGTGGCCGATATGAGCGAAGAGGCGCTGAAGAACCTGAACGAGTGTGTCCTGCGCATTGCTGTGTTCAGCGAGGACAAGAGCGAGTGCGCCAAGATCATTCCCGAGATCAGCCCCATGCAGCTGAACGGCCCTCCGGGTGCTTCCTTCTTCGGCGGCCGTGCCCGTGTGCAGGAAGTGATGGCGCTGTGGCCCACCACCGTACCTCGCGATGCCGTACAGGTCGAAAGTCACATTCTGGAGGTGAAGTAAGATGGCAGAGATCTATCTGAACGATATTGCTCACGGCCGCTCCGGCGACAAGGGCGATACCAGCAATGTCTGTGTGTATGCACGCAAACCGGAATACTATAAGATCATTGAGCGCGAGGTGACCCCCGAAAAACTCAAAGCCTACTTTGGCGACATGGTCAAGGGCGAGATCACCCGCTACGACGTGCCCAGCCTGAACGGCTTCAACTTTGTTATGAAGCACGCTCTGGGCGGCGGTGCCACCATGAGCCTGCGTCTGGACAGCCTGGGCAAATCCATGGGCAGTGCCGTGATGCGCATGAAGATCCACGTTGAGGATGGAGAGCTGTAACATGAGTGAACATATGGCATTGGAGAACCTGACCGTTCTCGACCTGACCCGTGTGCTTGCCGGTCCCTTCTGCACCATGATGCTGGCTGACATGGGAGCCAACGTCATCAAGATCGAGGTCCCCAAAGGCGGTGACGACACCCGCGGCTATCCCCCCTTCCGTGCCAAAAATCTGAATGGTGAGCGGGAAAGCGTCTATTTTGCCAACATCAACCGCAACAAAAAGGGGATCACCCTGAACCTGAAGGCCCCTGAGGGCAAGGAGATCTTCAAGGAGCTTGTCAAAAAAGCGGATATTGTGGTGGAAAACTACCGCCCCGGCGTGATGGACAAGTTGGGACTGGGCTATGATGTCCTGAAGGAGATCAATCCCCGCATCATCTATGCGGCGGTCTCTGGCTTTGGCTGCTACGGTCCCTACCACCTGCGCCCGGGCTATGATATTCTGGCTCAGGCCATGGGCGGTATGATGTCCATCACCGGTTCCAAGGGCGGGGAGCCCACCCGTGCCGGTTCGGCGCTGGGTGATATTCTGGGCGGACTTCATGTAACCATCGGCATCCTTGCCGCAGTCAACGCCCGCACCATTACCGGCAAAGGACAGCGGGTGGACGTGAGCCTGATGGACAGCATGATCGCTGCCACTGAGAACACTGCCCTGAAGTACATCGAGACCGGCAACATCCCGGCCCCCATGGGCAACCGTTATGCCGCTGTTTCCCCCTACGACAGCTTCACCTGCAAGGGCGGCAAGGTCATCATCGCGGCAGGCAACCAGAAGCTGTACGAGAAGCTCTGCAATGAGGTGTTGGAGCGTCCGGACATGATCACCGATCCCCGGTTCGTGGATATGCCGGGCCGTCTGGCCAATCAGGATGCCATTGCCGAGGTCATTGAGGATCGGATCAAGGATCTGACCCCCAACGAGGCCGCCGAGCTGGTACTGGCCCACGGCATCCCCGCAGGCCCCATTATGAACATCAAGGAGATCCTGGACGATCCCCATGTCAAGGAGCGCGAGATGTTCGTGGAGATGGATCATCCCACTCTGGGCAAGGTCACCGTGAACGGCTGTGCCATCAAACTGATGGACACCAAGCCCTCTGTGCGCACTCCCGCTCCCCAGCTGGGGCAGAACAACCGGGATATCTTTGAGGGTGTTCTGGGCATGACCGAAGAGCAGTTCAACACTCTGCACGAGAAGCAGGTGTTCTGATCTCTGACCACCTTTACACACATTATCGAGGAGAAATCACATGCTGGCAGTATTAGGATTCATCACCATTCTGCTGGTGCTGGCACTGATCATGAGCAAGAAGGTCTCTACCCTTGTAGCTCTGATCTTTGTTCCCGCCATCACCGGCTTCATCGCAGCATTCATCAACGCCCCCAATGTCATCATCCAAGCCGCACAGGCTGCTGCCGAAAAGGCCGGAACTGCTTATGTTGAGCCGGTCATCACGTTCGGCACCCGCTTTACCAAGGCACTTTCCATCCTCAGCGCAGATTATATGGGCAAGGGCCTGAGCAGCATCGTTGCCACAGGTGTCATGTTCATCTTTGCCATCCTGTTTTTCAGTACCTGCTCGGATGCCGGTGTCTTTGATCCTATCATCAACCGCATCCTGAAGTTTACCGGCGAAGACCCCGTCAAGGTCTGTATCGGCACCTTCCTCATCGGCTGCATCTGCCATCTGGATGGCTCCGGTGCCACCACCTTCCTGATTGCCATCCCCGCCTGTATGCCCCTGTTCCAGAAGCTGAAAATGAACCTCTGGGTAGAGGCTACCATCGTGGCGCTGGCCGCCGGTATCATGAATGTTATGCCTTGGGGCGGCCCCACGGTCCGTGCAGCCGCAGCCATGTCCGGTCTGGGCTATGAAGTCACCGGCAGCGAGCTGTGGGTGGGCATCATGCCCGCCTGGATCGCAGGCTTGGCGACCTGCCTGCTCATCGCGGCTTTTCTGGGCAAAAAGGAAGCCAAGCGCATTGCTGCAGGCATCCCCGCGCAGGAGGTCACCGGTCTGACCGAAGCAAAGACCACCAACACCTCCAACGAACTGGCCCGCTCCGGCTGGCGTTGGTACTTCAATGTGGCACTGATCCTGGTCATCCTGTACATCCTCGTTACCAACCGCCTCAGCCCGGCTGTCACCTTTATGATCGGCTACTGCGTCCTGCTCATCGTCAACTACCCCAGTGTGGATCTGCAGCACAAGATCATCAACAGTCATGCACAGGCCGCATTCCTGATGGTCTCCATCGTCTTTGCCGCAGGCGCATTCACCGGTGTGGTAAAAAATTCCGGTATGCTGGCTTCCATGACCGACGCTCTGGTCTCCATCATCCCCACCAGCATGGGCACCTTCATTGCCCCCATCGTCGGCCTGTTCAGCGTTCCGCTGAGCCTGCTGTTTGACCCGGACTCCTACTACTACGGTGTTATGCCGGTCATCGCCAACGCGGTTTCCGCTATGGGCGGCAACGCACTGGCTGTGGCAAAGGCTTCCATCATGGGCCAGATGACGCTGGGCTTCCCGCTCAGTCCCCTGACGGGTGCCACCTTCCTGCTGCTGGGCCTTTCCGGTCAGGACCTGGGCGACCACCAGAAGCACACCCTCCCCTACGCATGGGTTGCATCTGCCATTATGGTCGCTGTGGGCTGCGTAGCCTGTGGGCTGCTGTTCTGAGGTCTCACCAAAAGAAACACCTTCCTCCTTTTTCACCCATTCCTTCATCCTGATTCCGAAACGTATGCCGGGCGAAGTACCCGCAGCACGCCACGGAATGCGTGCAAACCAGCAGACTTCCACCCGGTGCTCCGGGTGGTGTCGGCTGGTTTTGCCGTTTTTGAAGGATACCGTCCTGCCCTTGGGGCAGAAAGGAGTTTTCTCTTATGCCCGAGTCCATCCAGACTCCTGTTCCTGCGGCGGACGAACTGGCCGCACAGGTGCTGCTGCTGGCACAGAGTCGGTTGACTGCCGACCTGCGTTTTTTATCCTCCGCTCTGGAACAGCTGAAGCCGATTCCCGTCCCTGCGCTGGACACCCTGTTTGCCGGGGATGGCCGCTGCTTATACTATTGCCCTGAAACGCTGCTCCGCACATTCCGGGCACAGCAGTCTGTGCCCACCCGTGCCCTGCTGCATGTCACCCTGCACTTTCTTCTGGGGCATCCCTTCCAACGGCAGGAAATGGATCACCGCCTATGGAGCCTTGCCTGCGACATTGCAGTAGAGGAAGTCATCCGGGAACTGGAGATCCCCTCCTGCGCCCTGCCGGATGATGCTGCACAGGACAGCTGGCGCAGCCGCCTGCAGGATGCCTGCCCTCACCTGACGGCAGAAGCCATCTATAATTTTCTGCTGGAACGGCAGTACCCCGCCGATGTTCTGGCGGAATTGACCCAGCTTTTTTCCCGGGACAGCCATGCGCTCTGGTATGCTGCGCCACGGCCCGGCTCTCGTCCGGCCCCCAACGGACAGCTGCTGCCCGCCGGGGAGGATGAGGATATCACCAACGAGACCGAGCTGCGCAAAGCCGACACCCGGGACGAAACGCTGCAGCAGATGCAGCAGCGGCAGAAGGAAACCCTGCGCAGACAATGGAAGCAGCTGGCCCGCCAGGCCAAGACCGATCTGGAGACCTTCAGCCGCCGTCACGGCAAGCGTGCCGGAGCATTGATGGATGGGTTAGAGCCTGTGACCTTTGAGGAATGCGACTATACTGACTTTCTTCGCCGGTTCGGAGCACAAAACGAGGTGCTGCAGCTTTCCGAGGACGAATTCGACCTCATCTATTACACTTACGGTCTGCGCACCTACGGCAACATTCCTCTGGTCGAGCCGCTGGAATACCGGGACGACAAGCGCATCCGGGAATTTGTGATCGCCATCGACACCTCCGGCAGTGTACAGGGCGATATCGTTCAGAGCTTTTTGCAGCGCACCTGCGACGTTCTGCGGCAGAGCGGCTCCTTCACGGAGCGGGTAGAGATCTATCTCATCCAATGCGATGCCGAGGTGCAGAGCGTGGAGCGGCTGACCAGTCTGGACCAGCTGCATGAACTGATCCCCCGGCTGAAGCTCCGGGGCTTCGGCGGTACCGACTTCCGGCCGGTGTTCGCCTATGTAGACAAGCTGCTGGAAGAGAAAAAGCTGACGAACCTCAACGGCCTGCTCTATTTTACCGACGGCGTGGGCACCTACCCGGAAAAATCCCCTGCCTACAAGACTGCCTTCATCTTTAACCGTGACGACCACATCAGCCCCCACGTTCCCAGCTGGGCCATCCGGGCTGTACTTACCACTGACAACATCCGCCTGCTTGAACCGCAGAAGACCCGAACCGAGGAGGACACCGAATCATGGATATAGCAAGTGCAAAGCAACAGATCAAAAATACCGTGCAGATCTACCTGCAGAAGGACGCTCTGGGCCGCTACCGACTTCCGCTGGTGCACCAGCGGCCCATCTTCCTGCTGGGTGCGCCGGGTCTGGGCAAGACTGCCATTATGCAGCAGGTCGCTGATGAGATGGGGCTTGGCCTTGTGAGCTATTCCATGACTCACCACACCCGCCAGAGCGCACTGGGTCTGCCTGTGATCGTAGAAAAGGAATACGGCGGCAAGCACTATCAGGTCAGCGAATACACCATGAGCGAGATCATCGCCAGCGTCTACGACTGTATGCGCACCACCGGCAAAACGCAGGGCATCCTGTTTCTGGACGAGATCAACTGCGTCTCCGAGACCCTCTCCCCTGCCATGCTGCTGTTCCTGCAATACAAAGTCTTTGGTGGGCATCAGATCCCCGAGGGTTGGGTGGTGGTCACCGCCGGCAACCCGCCCCGCTTCAACAAAAGCGTCCGGGAGTTCGACGCTGCCACCCGTGACCGGCTGAAGGTGATCGAAGTTGAGCCAAGTTATGAAGCATGGAAGGCCTATGCGCTGGAACACGGTGTCAGCCGCAGCGTCATCAGCTATCTGGATATCCGTCCCGAGGATTTTTACAAGGTCGAGACCACTGTGGACGGTCTGACCGTGGTAACGCCCCGTGCGTGGGAGGACCTTTCCGAGATCCTGCAGTATCACGAAGAGCTGGGCCTTGCAGTCAGTGAAGAGCTGACCACCCAGTATCTGCAGAACAAGCAGGTCGCCCGGGATTTTGCCATCTACTATGAACTTTATCAGAAATATCGTCAGGCCTACAATATTGATGCCATCCTGCAGGGTGTGTGGGATGAGGATGTCCTCACGCAGGCACGCAGCGCCAAGATGGACGAGCGGATGAGCCTTGTCAGCCTGCTGCTGGAAGCCGTGTTCCTGCAGATGGAACGCTGCACCCTGCGCCACGATGCGCTGCGTCTTATCGCGGCCACCCTCAAAGCCCAGCGCGGGACGCTGGATGTTCCCGGCGATGCCCTGACCGCCCTCGCCGGGCTGGAGGACAACTGGCGCGCCGAAGCCAACAAAGCCCCCTCTGCCCGGCAGAAGGTCTATCTCGATCTGCTGTCGCTGACTGCCCAATGGCACGGAGAACTTTCCGGCTCTACCCCCTTTGCCGCCCTCAAGGCCTGCTATCAGCGCTCGGTCGCCGACCTGCAGGCTGAGGTCGCTGAAACGCAGAAGAAGCTTGGCAATCTGCTCCGTTTTTTACAGGAAGCCTTCGGTAAGGGAACGGAGCTGAGCATGGCGGTAAACGATCTGACCGTAGCCCCCGTAGCCACCGCATTTCTGGGGCAGTTTCTCAGCACCGATTACTTTGCAGCCAGCCGGGATCTGCAGCTGCACCGGCAGTCGGAGCAGCTGCTGCACCAGATCGATCTGACAGGACTGGTGTAAAATGGAACTGCTGCAATTTGAAGTAACCAACGCCGGAACGCTGGGCAGCCGCTGGACACCCCCCGCCCCGGAAACAAAAAAGGCCTCCTCCCTGCCCGGAGCCGCACTGGCAGCTCTCTTGCAGGAGGAGGATGACGAGGATGATTGGGGCGGCGATGCTCCCGACATGAGCGCAGAGTTTGCACGGCTCAGCCATCTGAACGAAGAGTCCGACACCGATGCCCTGCCCCTGACAGCAGACTTTGCCCCTCTGCCGGATGGCTCTCTCGCGCTGGTGCGCTGGCCCCGGCTGGCACGGCCTGCTGTGGTACCCGACACTGTAGAAGGCCGCACTGTCACCGCCATTGCCGCTACCGCCTTTGCTGCCAGCCATCTGGATGAGGGCTGCTTTGCGCAGTTCGGGCAATCGCCTATCAGTTTCAGCATATTTTGTATGCGAATGGGCCGCGCAGTCACCACCGAAACGCTGGACGAAGGCGGGCCGACTTCCGTCACACTGCCGGACAGCATCACCCACATTGGTCCCTACGCGTTCTACCACTGCACAAATCTGACTTTCATCACCCTGCCGGATGCCATTTCCGCCCTGCCTGCCGGTGTATTCGGCGACTGCAGCCGCCTTACCAGCGTCCATCTGCCGGAGCAGCTGCAGGCTCTGGGCTATCTGCCCCGCCCCACGGATCAGATCATGCCAGATGTCGGCACGTTTGCCGGGTGTCATGCCCTGAAACAGCTGACGCTGCCTCCACAGCTTAAAATGCTGGGCGCTCACAGCTTCAACAGTTCCGGTCTGGTAACCCTGACTACACGGGATGCTGGGTGTGAAAATTGGAGCCGTACTGTCACTGTGGCTGTGTCTGCATTTGACCACACTGCCGCACTGCTCTGGCTGGAAAAGGCCGATGTTTCCGGCCATGTGGTGGCGCGGCTGGGTCTGCCCGTGGCCCGGGATAAAATTCTGGCAGGCGATGCCAAATTCGGAGCCATCCTGCGGGTACCGGTGCTGTTCTTCACCCAGCCGATGCCTTACTTTGACCAACTGGCCCAAAACGCGTTCCGGCTGGATTTCTCGGCTCGTATGGCGCTGGCTCGGCTGGAAGCCTCTGCAGGGCTTTCCCCCGCCGACCGCCAGTGGTATTGTGCAGTTCTGGTGCAGTATTTCGACCGGGCTTCACAGTTCATGCCCTGCCCGGCAGAGCAGGCGTATGCCGCGTTATTCCGTTTTCTCTGCCGCTGTGAATTGCTGACTGCTGCCGATGTCAGTGCCATCCTCCGGATGGCCGGTGCGCTCTGCCTGCCCGCCGAACTCATCAGCGAGATGATGGAGGTGCGCACCCGCCGGTTTGAAACAGTCACCGGCTTTGAGGATCTGGAGCTGGATTGATCAAAACCATAAACACTGCGTAGAAAGATGCCTAAGCCCTACCACATGGAGAACCTCTACACAATCCTGAGCAAAACGCCCTGCGGTTCGTATATCGAGGGAAAGAAGCAGGAACTGACCGAAAAGCAGAAGAAGCGGTTTCTATCCGGCACGACGATCCACGAGGTTCATCGGCTGCTGGGTACAGCCTTCCAGTATGCCGTAGAGTGGGGCATCCTTGTCAAAAGCCCTGTTCCCGTGGACAGCCCCAAGAAGTCCACGCAGGAGCGCATCATTTGGACGGTAGAGGAAATGCGAGCGGCACTGGACAGCACGGAGAATTCCATCCTGCATCTGGCAGTCCACCTCACACTGGTGGGCGCACTGCGAGAGGGTGAGATCGTAGGCCCGACCCCGGAAGATCTTGATTTTGACGCAGCAGATGGCATCGGAACCTTCCGTGCTGATTCGCAAAAAGTTCCTCAAATGGCAGGATGCACACCCGGAGTTCCCCCGCATTGTCTTTCACGGTCTGCGGCATTCCAGTGCCACCTATCAGCTGATGATTTCCGGCGGCGATGTGAAGGCCGTTCAGGGCACCACAGGACACGCTACGGCAAATATGTTGGTGAACACCTACGCCCATATCCAGCAGTCCCCCCGTGTAGAGCTGGGCAGGAAGTTCGAGGAAGGCTTCTATGCTAAGTCCGAAAGCCCCAGCCCGCAGGCTGTACCCGCCGCAGGCGAACCGACCATCTCTATGACTGCTCTGCTGGAACTGCTGAAGAATGCAGACCCCGAAGTAAAGGCGCAGCTCCGTCTGGCTCTGCTGACCTAATGCAAAATTTACCACGCATTTCAAAGTAATTCCAGCCTATGCAGAAGATTCCTAAGAAAAAGCCGACCGTGCATCGCCCGTGCAGACCCCGATTTTTGGGGTTACATAACAAAAAAACGTCAAATCTTACTATTTGACGTTCAAAATTTGGTGCACCTCCAGGGACTCGAACCCTGGGCCCACTGATTAAGAGAGCAAGCCGCTGGTTCGTCTCAATTTATGGAAGTTTCGCGTCATCGTTATTTTTGAACAAAGCAGCGTAGTTTTTCACCCGGCAATTTCTGCGTCCTTTGTCGGATTTTGCATCAAAAAGCACCCTCTGCACGTTTTGAAACCGTGCAAAATCCGTGCAGAAACCGTGCACCTACTCTCCGACAAACAAAATCGCTCTATCCCCCACCGGCTTGACGGCATTGGTTTGAGTGGCCGCACCCCGCTTTGTACCCGAACAAACAAAAATACAGAAGCCGCACGTCCTGTCAATGCGCGGCTTCTGTGTTAAAAAAGGGGGATTGATATGGTTCTTGCGGTGGTTCTCAAGCCTCCGGCATCTGATACTCGTGGGTCTGCATATACTCTTCTACCTGATCCAAGGTGGGCATGGCATCGGAGCAACTATGGCCGGTAATGGTGATTGAAGCAGCTGCTGCAGCATACTTCAGTGCTTCTTCCAGACTCTTCCCACATATCAACGCATTGTTGAAAGAGCCGGAGTAGGAGTCTCCCGCACCAAAACTCTTGAGCACCTTTGTTGGATAGATACCGCCCATGGTGCGACCCTCGGCGGTATAGAGATGAGAGCCTTTTTTGCCCTGCTTGATGGAGACAAGGCTTACGCCCTTCTCCAGCAACCAGTGAGCACTCCGGTCGTCATCATGATTGCCCGGGTGGAAAAGTTCTTCCATCTTATCAAACTCTTCCCGGGTTCCCAGCACCATATCAGCCTGCTGGGCGGCGAGGGTAAAATAGATACTGGTCTCGTCGTCATTGTCCCAGGTTCCGTCACGGTAGTCGAGGTCAAAGGCAACAACCACACCGTTCCGCTTTGCCATGGCGATGGCGAGGAACACAGCCTCCCGCGCCGGAGAATGGGAGAGAGATGTGCCCGAGATGAGCAGCAGCTTGTGGCTGGCGATATAGCTCTCGTCCAGCTGAGCACAGTCGATGTGAAGGTCGGCGCAGTCGGTGCGGTACATGAAACAGTTGCACGAGCCCTCTTTGATCTCACCCATGGTCACACCGGAACGGATGCCGGGGGCGGCTGTCTCGATGTGGGAGGTATCCACCCCCTGGTCAGCCAGATATCTGACGATGAAGCGTCCGAACTGGTCATCGGACACCTTTCCGATGTAGCCAACTTTCAGGCCCAGACGGGCCATGGCGACAGCGGTGTTGGCGGGAGAGCCGCCCACATATTTGGAGAAGGTCTTTGCTTCCTCCATGGGGCCGATCTCATTGGCATAGAGATCGATGGTGGCGCGGCCAAAGGCTACCACATCATTGGGCTTCTGAAGATCAAATTTCAGCATAGCGGTCCTCCCTTATGCATCCTCATGCTCCAGCGTGTCCAGCAGCTCCATGGCTTCCTTCACGGACAGACCATTGTGTACCACCTGTCCCAGAGTCTTGACCAGCGGGGTCACATGAGGGTATTGGAACACGAAGCGTCCGTAAGTCACGCCTGCAGCACCGGCATCCATGACATCACGGGTCATCTGAATGAAATCCTGTGCGGTCTTGCAGCCGTTGCCTCCGGCAATGGCCACCCGGGTAGGGGCAGCCTGCACCACCCGGGCAAAGCTCTCGGGGTCGCCGGTGTAGGTGGTCTTTACCAGATCCACCCCCAGCTCTGCAGCAGTGCGGGCAGCGTACATCACGTTCTCCACGCTACGCTGGTCGTCCCCGGTGATATGGTTGCCGCGGGGATAGATATGGCTGATGAGGGGCATCCCGTTGCGGTGAGCTTCCTCGCTGATGCGGCCCAGCATGGCGATCTGCTGCTCCTGATTGTCACCGCCCAGGATGCAGCCCACCGACACGGCATCGGCACCCATGGCAATGGCTTCTTCCACACTGGCCACCTGCACATCGCTCTCGTAATGGTAGACGCCAAAGGTGGTCAACTTGAGCACAAGACAGGTCTTGCCTGCGTAGGGAGCAAAGCAGTGTTCTGCAATGCCCTTATGCATGGTGATGGCATTCGGACCGCCGGCCACCATCTTGGCAATGGTATCATCGATGGTATCCAGACCTTTCATCACACCACGGCCCATGGCATGGTCTACAGTCAAGCCGAAGTACTTACCGTCCTCAGTGGGCATCAGGCGCTTGAGACGAATTTCTTTTCCAATCATAATGCTGTTACCTCGTTGCTGCTGTTTACGCAAGCATGTTCACAAAAAAGTTGATGTACTGCGGGCAGAGGGTGGTGACCAGGATGGCGATCAGGCCCACGCCCATAAAGGGGATGGCTTCCTTGACCGTTTCTCCAAATGTGGAGTGGGCGATCTTGGTGGAAACGAAGATACCGACAGCAAAGGGAGGAGTCAGGAAGCCAACGCACATATTGACCAGCATGATGGCACCGAAGTGGACGGTGCTGATGCCGTAAGTCTGCGCCACGGGCAACAACAGCGGGGTCATGATGAGGATGGTGGCGTTAATGTCCATGAATGTGCCCATGAAGATGAACAGGATGTTGATCATCAGCAGGAAGCCCCAGCGGCTGGAGATGTTGGCCGTGATTAGGTTGGACAGGAAGGAGGAGATACCGGCCAGCGTCATGACCTTGCCGGCCACAGCAGAGAAGGCGTTCAGCAGACCGATAACGGCAGTGGACGCACCGGCGATGGCGCAGCAGCGCCAGAAGGTGATCTGGATCTTCTTTTTGTTGATGATTTTCAGAACGGCGAAATAGAGGATACCGTAGACGCAGCTCACAGCGCCTGCCTCCGTAACGGTACAGAAGCCGCCGTAGATAGCGCCATAGATGATGATGGGCATCAGCAGGGCCGGGATAGCGTAGAAGGTGGATTTGCCGATCCGACGGACCTTTTCGCTGAACGCCACATTGACCTTTTCCGGCTTGACCTGATGACGGCCGATGCGGAAGTAGTTAATGACGAAGTAGCCCACTGCAAAAATGAAGGCAGGGCCGACGGTAGACATCCAGATTTCAGAGATCTTGCCGCCGGAGGCCAGAGCGTACATGATGCCGGGGACACTCGGGGGAATGAGAATGCCCAGAAAGCAGGTAGCCGCCAGCAAAGCGGAGTTATAAGCCTTGGGATAGCCCTCTTTTTCCAGCTCGGGCACCATCATCTTGCCGATGGCGGAGATGGTAGCCATGGCCGAGCCAGTCAGAACGCCGAAGGCCATGCAGGCGCAGATGGTGATGACGCCGGTGGCGCCGCGAATACGACCCACAAAAGATTTGATCCAGTCGATCAGCATCTTGGAGATGCCGCTGTATTCCATGATGACACCGGCGAAGATGTAGAACGGGATGGCCAGCAGAGCAAAGCTGTCCAGACCGGAGAACGCGAACTGGGGCACAGTGACCAGATTGTAGCCGCCAAAAGCCAGCACCAGTAGAGAGGATGTGCCCAGTGCAAAGGAGACCGGCATTTTGAACAGGACGGCCACCACCATGAAGGAGATCAGGAAGATAAGCAAAGCTTGAAGCGCTGTCATAATTTCACCCTCTTTCTCAGTTGTCCGCCTCGGCGGCAGACTTCTTATCGCCGCCCAGCAGGCAGGCTGCAAGCATGTACACCTCGTGCAGGGCTGCCAGCACGATGCCTATAAACACCGGCAGGTAGACCCAGCCCATGGGGATGCGCATGGTGGGCGAAGTCTGGGTGGTACTGAAAATCTTCATCATATAGTCGAAGAAGAGCTTGGCAAAGACGACCAGGAATGCAAAAGTGGAAACGATGGCTGCGACTTCCAGCGCCTTGAGCCACTTTTCGCGGGCCGGGCCCTTGATCTTCATAAGCACCTGCTTGAGCACATCGATCTCGGTGTGGCTGTTGTCGCAGATGGCATAGGCTGAGCCGATGTAGGTCAGCCAAATGAAGAGATAACGGGTGAACTCTTCTGCCCACGCGGCAGAGATAAACAGGAAATACCGGCAAACCACCTCGATGAAGATGGCCGCGACCAGCAGAATTGTGATAAGAGCCAGCAGGAAGATCTCGATGCCCAACAGTCTGTCGTTGACTTTCTTCAAGCCCTGCAGCGTTTTGTTATTGCTGTTCACAGCATTTGCCTCCTTTCATAAACTGCCGCCCCCGGGCACTCCCCGCAAGGCGGCAGAATCACTTTACATCAAAATATGGAGCGCCACATAGCCTTACTTGTTCTTGTAATCACCGCTGGTGATGGCGTCCATGATCTCGTCGCTGTAGGAGCCGCGACTCTCTTCCCAGATCTGCTGGTAGATCTCCTGCAGCTTAGCCTTCATATCATCGGAGGGCTGATCCACGGTCCACTGGCCGCTGGCCACGCCGTCGTTGGTGACCTTCTCGGTCTTCTCACGGAAGAACTCGGTGAACTCGTCAGAAGCCTCCTGTGCAGCCTCCTTGAAGGCGGCCTTGTCCTCGTCGCTCAGCTTTTCCCAGAAGGGAGCGCCTGCGATGAAGCAGCCGCCGGAGTAGCAGTAGTTGAGTTCGGTGATGTGGGTGATGACATCCAGAATGCCCTGGTTGGTGTAATTGAAGACCGCGTTGTCCAGACCATCGACGGTACCGGTCTGCAGGGCATTCAGCACCTCAGAACCGGCGATCATGACGGGCAGTGCGCCGCACTTCTCATAGAAAGAGACAACAGAGGCGACGGACGGGGTGCGGATCTTCAGGCCGGCCAAGTCAGACATCTCGGTGACGGGGCGGACGATATTGCCCACCTGACGGAAGCCGTTGCAGTAAGAAGAGATGCGGATGAGGCTGTTCTGCTCCATGATCTTGGCCACTTCGTCGGCGATCCAGCCCTTGAGGTAGTATTTATCCGCCTCGTCGTAGTCAGCCACCAGACCGGGCAGCCATGCGAAGCCCAGTGCGCCGTCCAGCACGCCGTCTATGGTCATATCGTCGCTCATCAGCACATCCAGCGTACCCATCTGCAGCATCTGTGCCATGTCGGAGCCGTTGCCCAGAGAGCCTGCGGCGATGACGTTAGCCTGATAGCGGCCGCCGGTCTTGTCGGAGATGAGCTCAGCAAAGCGTTCCACATAGGGGGCGCGGTCACCGGTGACGTCTGCAGTGACCGAGAAAGTAGCGCTCTCAGCCGATGCAGCAGCAGAGCCTGCACTGCCGGTGGTGGAAGCTGCGGTGCTGGAAGAGCCGCCGCAGGCGGTCAGGCCAATGGCAGCAGCGGAGATTCCGGCTACCTTCAGGAAATCACGGCGGGAAATTTTCTTGGTGCTCATAAGATTATTCTCCTTTTTCTTTTTGTTTTTATATCCTGTGTTTACAGTTCGTAATTATCAAAGCTTCAGCGGAGGCAGGCCAGCTGCTGCAGGAACGCGATCTTGGCTGTATCTTCCAACAGCTCTGCCTGGTCGAAGCACTCTTCCATGGTCTTGCCCATAACGAGGATGCCGTGGCCTTCCATCAGGAAAGCCCTTGTGTCCGCCGATGCTTTGGCCACCGTTTCTGCCACGACATCGGCCAGCTCTGTGGAACCGGGTGCCCGGTCGGGCACGATGGGCACCTCGCCGAGCTTGAGCTTTGCCGACTCGGTGTAGAGGGGCAGCGGCTTTTTCTGAAGCGTCCAGAGCACCGAATAGGTGGGGTGGGCGTGGATGATATAGTTGATCTCAGGGCGGAGGCGGTAGACATCCAGATGGAACCGCGTCTCTTTAGAGGGCTTCAGCCCCTGCGCTGCTCGCTTGACATGCCCCTCAGCGTCGCAGAGCACAAGACCTTCGTAGGTGACTGCCCGCAGCGGCACGTTGCTGCCGGTGATGAGCATATCACCTCCCAGCCGGGCACTGACATTTCCTCCCGCTGCACTTACCAAACCCTTCTGGTAGACCAGTGCCGAGTAGCGGATGATGTCATCGGCCGGTTTCGGCCAGACGATCGATTCATGTTCCATCAGTAAACGACCTCCTTCCGGCAGAGCATCTTTTCCAGCGTATCCTCACGGCCCATGCTGCCGCCCTTGAGAGCGAACTCCCGGCCTGCGAAGCAGCCGTCCAGCATCAGGCCCTGTGCCACGCCGGGTTCCAGTGCGCAGCCGAGCTGCAGATGCTCAACACCGAACTGCCGGAGCACGCCCTGCGAAGTCTCGCCTCCGATGATGACCAGCCGGTCGAATGCGGCATCGTGGTCAAACGCTGCCGCAGCCTGTGCAAAGCACTCCATGATAGCTTTGCTGGTGCCGGGCTTGTAGGAGTATTTTTCCACCTGCGGGAAGAGGATGACGCTCCCCTGCCCCAGCAGCTGCTCTGCTTGCTTTGCGGCCCGCTGCGGCACCTCTTTGCCGCCATCGATGTAGGCGTCGATGTCCAGCGGCACGGTCTGCAGCCCACGCTCCGCAGAATAAGTGATCTGCTTATGAGCGATGTCGTAGGCCGAAGCGCAGAAGCAAAGGCTCCGGATGTCCCGCACAGGGAAGGTGTGAGTCTGCGCCGGGCCGTAGAGATATTCGGCCAGACCATCCGCGATGCCCAGAGAGCCGGTCCAGAACACCTTGGGGTATCGGGGCGCCAGCGTCTTGAGCAGATGAAGGACATCTGCCCGGGTGATGGCGTCGAACACCAGAATGCGTGTTCCCTCGGCCAGCTGATGTTCCACAGCGGCCAGCAGCGTTTCCTCGCTGCCCTTTACTGCGTCGATGTCCACCAGACCGATCTTCTTGTCGGTGTCCTTTCCCAGAATTTTGGGGATGTAGGATTCCGTCGGTGGGAAGATAGGGTCGTTAGCATAAACCGACTTGGGGAGGATCTCGCCCTCACAGTACTGGTTGCCATAAAGGGTAAAGGTGCCAAGGTCGGGAGCGTTGTCCACAATGAACACATTGTAGTCCGGCCAGCCGTCCAGCAGACCGTCCAGCTCGTAGGAGTCATTGCCCCGGAAGCCGGTGCCGATCTTCTTCATATAGAAGCCGCCCGGCTCGAGCCGCCTCAGAAGGTCTGCGTGGAGCTGCCGCGCCTTGTCCTGCGCGGTGTTGCGGGAAGAGAGGTTCACGGTCAGGATCTCGTCGGTCTCATGTTCCAGACTGCACCGTCCATTCGTACAGATACGCACCTTCCGGCCTCGTGCGGTGAAGTAACTGCCGGAATCAGCAGCGCCCGTCAGGTCGTCTGTTATCTCTGTCAGTCTCACAGCTCTGCTCCTCTCTGTTTATTCAAACATACTGTTTGTTCGTTCTCTGAGCAGAGAATAACATTCTCTCCCGGATTCGTCAATAGTTTTTGTTTCATTTCATGACATTGCACACATTTCCGGGCATATTTTGTTCACTTGCGCCATTAAAATCATGCTATTTTTGTTCTTTTGAACATTTTTTGCATTGTATTCTTTTCTCCTTGGCTCAAGTATCCAGCATCGTCGCAAAAAATCTTTTCTACGTCATATTTTGTTTATTCAAACAAGGTTCTTTTGAATTTTTCGGTTCGTCCAGACGGCTTTCACCCGCCTATCAAGCACAAAAAAGTTATATCTTGCTCACTCAAATCATGTTTAAATGAACACAAAAAGGGGCTGTTGCAAAATAGCACAACACAACTAGCTATAACAATTTCAAAAATAAGCGAAAAAGTGAACAATACAAAAAGCAAGTGCATCACATCTCCATCAAAAAATTCTGGTTTTCGAGAAAAAGTGTTGCACTTGCTTTTCTTTATGTAAGATTGCAGTTTAAATTATCGCGTATTACCGTTAAAATAGAGAGTGCTGCATTTTGCAACAGCCCCCTCATCTTCATTTTATCAGACCATTTTGAGCTGCGTCTGTGCATTTGCCAGGATCTTTTTCCACCCGGCAGGAAGGTTGGTATCGGTGATGACCAGATCCATATCCGGGATGTCCGCAAAGTGGTTGGCCTTTACCAGCCCGAACTTGCTGGAATCCGCCAGAATGATGTTCTGGGCCGAGGACTCGATCATGGCCTTTTTGTTCTCCACGATGTTGGCGTTGATACAGGTGATGCCAAGACTCTGGTGGACACCCGACACCGAGAGGAAAGCTTTGTTGGCACGGTGGCGGCGGATGAACTCCACAGCCTCCGGGGAAGTAAAGTTATAATCCTCGGGGTGGTAGTAGCCGCCGGGAAAAATGACCTTGATATTCGAGTGTTTGAGCAATTCAGCCAGGATGAGGAAGTTGTAGCAGAGCACCGTATACTCAAAATCTGTGGGCAGGTAGAACGTCATCCGTGAAACGGTGGTGCCGTTGTCGAGGAACACCCAGTCGTCCGGGCGGATGAGAGAAGCTGCATATTTGGCGATGCGGTCTTTCTCCGCAAAATTTTCCAGCCGTGCCCGGCGCAGATCGTAGTTTTCGCCTTCGTAAGAATAGCCGTTTCCTCCTTCTACCAGCGTGGCATAACCATAGCTACGCTCCAGCACATGGTTCTTGCGCAGCAGTTCCAAATCGCGCCGCACGGTCATCTCAGATACCCCAAGCGCTGCTGCCAGTTCTTTTACTGATATTTTCTGATGTTTTTTCAAAAGGTCCAGTTCCTGGACCATCCGCTTTTCCTTGCCGCTTTCTGTTTTCAACGCCAAAACCTCCTCACAGGTCGTTGTCTGCCTTTATTATGCACTTTTTGACTGTTCAATGCAACAATAAGCTGTTCGTTTTCCTTCAATTCAACCTTTTCCACAGGTTTTTCCTGTGTTTTCTATCAAAACCATCCAGTTTTCGGGGCTTTTGTTTCTCGACCGCGTGTTTCGTCTGGCAGTGATAAATTTTTCTTTATTAAAAAGAGCTGTAGCAACTGAACAGGTCCGTAAAAAGTAGACAATAGACAAAAAGTCTCCCCGTGTAGGATAATAGAACTACACGAGGAGGTTTTGCTATGTCCAGAAAATATGTAAAGATCAACGAACACGGAAAAGAAATTTTAGAACTGAAGCGAGAAGGTAAGACGAATCGAGAAATTGCACAGAAGTTTGGAGTAGACAGAGAGTGCATCAGAAACTGGGTAACTCGGTTCAATCGGCAGCAGCGGAAGCTGACGGCAGGTATCAAGCCACGCCCAAAAGGCAGACCTCGGAAAGATGCTCAGCCAAGAGATATTGTCGCAGAGCAAGCATATGAGATCAACCGATTGAAAATTGAGAATGAACTGCTGTGGGATTTTATGCGATCCATGGAAAGGAAGTGAAGCCAAGTTTTAAATATGCAGTCATTCATCGGCACCGTACAAAGTATACAGTAAAAGCTCTGTGCGAGATTCTTCAGATTTCCAGAAGTGGTTACTACAAGTACGTCAAACATCTGAACCGCACGGCGAAAGACTTTGAACTTGCAGAAAAGATTCGTACAAAGCAGGAATCTTGTAAAAAGACATACGGCTACCGCCGAATGAAACTCTGGCTGGATAGTGAAGGAATCACTAAGAATCCAAAGACAATCTTGCGAATCATGCACAAGTACGACCTTTTGAGTGAGATTCGTCGCAGAAAAAGATGGCAAAAAATGGGCGAGGACAAGCACAGATATGACAACTGGCTGAACCGAGAATTCAATGCCGAGCATCCAAATCAGAAATGGGTTACCGATATTTCTTACATTCAAACTCAAGAAGGGGTTCTTTACCTATCCATGATTCGTGATTTATACGATAGAAGCATTGTTGCTTACAGGACTGGATCCAGCCAGACAATCAATCTTGTATTGGATACCATTCATCTTGCAATGAAGTCTGTGAAAACAGAAAGTCGCCGGGAGTTGCACCTCCACAGCGACCAAGGGTTCCAATACACCTCACAAGCATATTTCGACCTGACTAAAGAATACGGCATTTTGCCGTCTATGTCAAGGCGTGGAAACTGCTATGACAATGCGTTGGCTGAAAACTTTTTCGGAATCCTCAAAACGGAGTGCATCTACCGAAACAAGCCGGAATCTTTTGAGGAAGCCAACAAGATGATCGATGATTACATTTACTTCTACAACCACGAACGCATCCAACTAAAAACCGGACTGTCTCCACTTTCGCTTCGTCAGTCCGGTTAAGACACACCCTACATGAGGCGCTTTTTATTCATGTCTACTAATTCTGGGGCAGTTCAATCCGGCATTTATATCAGACTCTTGTATGCGTCCAGATACCGCAGTCCCAGCGTGCGCAGGCTCTCGGTGGTAAAGTGCAGGCCATCCGGGCGGGCGGTAAGCCCGGTAGCGGAGACCTCTGCACAGTGCGGCAGCTGCGCGGCCAGCTCCGGCAGGCGGCGGTTGAATTCCTTCAGCAACTCCGCCGGGGTGCCGTGGAAACCATGTTCCGGATAGCCCAGTTCACCCACCACAATGGGCAGGTCCCCCAGCTCTGCGCGGAACGCCCGCATAGTGCGCAAGAACTGCTCCGGGTAGGCTTCCAGCTGCTCCGGGGCAAGGCAGTCGCTCTCGCCCTGATGCCAGAGAATCGCCGTCAGCGCAGAAGTCCGCGCAGCCAACTTTGCCTGAAAAACGGCGTGGTCGAACAGCACCTCGCCCGGCTGCCACTGACTGATGCGGGTACCGCCGTCTGCGCAGGGAATCAGACCGATCTTTGCTCCGGTCTCCTTTTGCAGCTGCGCGGCAAAGCTTGCGGCAAGGTTTGCGCCGCTGCGGGGAACTGCACCCTCTGCCACCGCGCGGTCTACGTTGATGGGTTCACTCATGGGCTGCCAGCGCCCCATGCGCAGCATAAAGCAGTCCGGGGCGGTGATCGTGTTCTCCGGGGTCAGGTCGCCCCGCCCCGCCATGTTGGACTGTCCCACCAGTAAAAACGAGCGGATGCCCTGCGCTGCTTCGTGGAGTCCATCGTTGATCCATAGTGCCATAATACAAAACGCCTCCTGCGTGTTTTTTTACCCTAGTATAGCACAAAAGCAGCCGACATTCACCTACGGCTGCTTCTATGCTGAAAATGATGAAGAAGGAGAAAACCAGAACAAAAAGTCTGGGAGGGCTTCCGCATCTCCGATGCTGTGTGACAAACCATGCATTCGGAGCTGCACGCTGCGGAGTTCCTGTGGCTATAGAATAGCACATTTTCTTGTTTCCCGCCTGTACAAATCCGGCATCCTTCTTGAAGCGGGGCGACATTTTCAAGGCGGGCTTGCAAATATTCTCCAAATATATTATTGTATAAATAGGAGAATGATCAGAAAAAGGAGGTTCTTGCTTTCACAGGCTGTTGATCGTGGACGATGAGGAGATCGAGCACGGGGGTATGGCGCAGTTCATCCCGTGGGACACTTACGGGATGAAGGTGGTAGGCACGGCCAGAAACGGTGCCGAAGGGCTGGAAAAGATTGCAAAATACAAGCCCGACCTCGCCATCGTGGACATCAAGATGCCGGTGATGAACGGCATTGAGATGATTCGCAAAGCAAAGAAGCAGTACCCGGACATGACCTTTGTGGTGCTGTCCGGCTACGGCGACTACGAGTTTACCAGTCAGGCCATGGAGCTGGGGGTGCGGCACTATATCCTGAAGCCCTGCGATGAAGCCAAGATGATCCCGGTGCTGAACAAGGCGATCGCCGAGATGGAAGAGCCCCGTGCCCAGAATGCCCGCTCCGAAAAGGTAGAAGCCGAAGCACGGCTGCTCAAGCCCTACGCACGGGAGCAGCTGTTCCGCGACCTTTTGCAGGGATGTGCGCTGCCACAGGGCAGCAGCACCCGGCAGCTTTTGGAGGAGCTGGGCGGCGAGGAGCGCAGCATTTTGCTGCTGGATTTCCGGCTCAAGTGCGGCTTCGACTCGCTGGAGCGGTATGTGGTAGGCAATATGCTGGGGGATCTTCTGCCGGACAGCACCCTGCTGATGACCACCGGCATCGACCGGGATGTGCTGGTGCTGGCAGATGCCGCCGCAGAGCCAAGCCTTGAAAGCGCTGTGCAGGTGCTAAAAAAGAGTTCAAGCGGTTCGAGACGGTAAATATACTCTCAGCCGCCAGCCGCACCGGCACACTGGACGAGCTTTCTACCCTGTTCCAGCAGGTGCGGGAGCTTTTGCAGCTGAACCCGGACGAAAACGAGACGGCCCTGCTGCGCCCCGGCCAGAACGCCGCTTTGCCGGAAACAGTGAACGAAATTTTCGACATCCGCGCCCTGCGGCAGGCGGGCAGCTACGAGAAGCTGCTGCGGGAGCTGTCCCTCGCCTTTGCCCGGATGGAGGCCAAAAACTACCGTCCCCGGCAGCGGACGCAGCTGTGTGAGCTGGCGTGGAAGCTGCTGTTTGAGGGCAAGACCCCGCCGGAGGAATCGCTGGCGGCTTGGGCAGATGCCCTGACCGCTGCGTGGAGCCTGCCCCAGCCGGATGCCCGCAGCCGGGAGATCTTTCTGGCGATTTACGAAAACCTCTCCGACCCGGATTTCAGCTTGCAGACCATTGCGCAGCAGCGGTTGTTCATGAGCGAGGACCACTTGCGGCGCATCTTCTCCCAGATGACCGGCGAGCGATTTTCGGCTTATCTGGAGCGTGCCCGCATCACGCAGGCGCAGCGGCTTTTGGAATACCATCCGGAAATGAAAATCAGCCGCTTGGCAGCGCTGGTGGGCTACCCGCTGGACGGGCAGTATGCAAAGGAAAGCAGGCTGTGAAAACCTTGCGCAGAAAAGCCCCTGATTCGGGCAAATGTGCAAACGGTGTGCAGAAAGTGTACAGCCGCTTTCTTACATAAAGAAAGAACGCCAAATCTTACGATTTGACGTTCAAAATTTGGTGCACCTCCAGGGACTCGAACCCTGGGCCCACTGATTAAGAGTCAGTTGCTCTACCAACTGAGCTAGAGGTGCATATTGTCAAGATGCGGTTTCTTCATCCTGACAACTATGAGTCGGCGACTACCTATTTTCACAAGCCGTTTCCAGCTAACTATCTTGGGCACGAGTGAGCTTA
>ENA-OXEC01000105-OXEC01000105.1-human-gut-metagenome-genome-assembly--contig:-NODE-105-length-57657-cov-48.5538_pt1 | contig 57657 bp, 49 predicted proteins | sample MGYA00249351_ERZ652235 | MGnify/ENA primary metagenome ERZ652235 (study PRJEB26925, sample SAMN05826906) | human gut metagenome | biome: ENVO:2100002; feature: ENVO:00000062; material: ENVO:00002003...
ATTCTTATATTCTTATATTCTTATATTCTTATATTCTTATATTCTTATATTCTTAAGCACTTAAGCAGAGAACTTAAGTCTTGCATATGATGCGAATAGAGAGTCTATTGAACATATATGAATCAAGTTTCATTTTAAAATTATAATATCTTTGTTATTTTATAAAACTCTCATATAATAAGTTCTAGATTTAATCTAAATATTTGCTCAGCAAAAGTAAATTGTGAATAAAATTTAGAGTTATATACAAAAATAAAATGATATCCACAGAAAAATTCTTTAGAAGAATTGTATCTGTGGATATTTTTTTATAATTTTAAGTTTCTATATCTATTAAAGCACGAAATAATTTCTTGCTTTCTTGGCATAGATAAAGTTCCATTCCCATAAGAAGTGGAACTTATACTTATAAGTCCGTTCTTATTAATAAAGTCTAAAACATCAGTAACTATTTCTTGAAGTGTTTTATTATTATTTATTATTTTATCTTCTGCAAGCTTCATTATATATCCTAAAGCATCTATCTGCTCAGGATCTACAATTTGTTCTAATGATTTTAAATCTATTATATCTTTATTTATACACAAAGAGTCAGTGCCAATACTTTTGATTTTTACATTTCCTTTATAATCAGCAGATATAGTGCCTTTCTTTATCTTTCTATCAAAATCAATAGATATATGATTTTGACTATTTTGCCTTTCTTCAGATATAAAATTAGAGCTTATATCTTTAGCTATAGAGGTTACATCTGTAACTTCATATTCATCCATTTGAATTACACAATCAGCTACATTAAAATAATCTCCACAGCTACCAACAACTAATATAGTTGATATATCTAATTGTGTATATAAATCTTTAACTACGTGTATAAATGGAGTTATTGGTTCTTTATCTTTATTCACTAATCTCTGCATTAACCTATCTCTAATCATGAAATTGGTAGCAGAGGTATCCTCATCTATAAGAAATAGGGAAGTATCAGATTCAATTCCTTCTATGATATTAGCCGCTTGTGATGTACTTCCGCTGGCGTTTTCACTATTAAATTTTTTGGTGTCTTTGCTATTAGGTAAATTATTTATAAAGAGTGATATATCTGTATCTTTTATTGACCTACCATCTTCAGATTTTATTTTTATGGCAGAATCATCTGTAATTACATATTCACGTCCATCTCCAATTATGTGGTTATAAACTCCAAGTTCTAAAGCTTTTAATAAAGTAGATTTTCCATGGTATCCTCCTCCGACTATTAAAGTTATACCTTTTTTTATTCCCATCCCAATAATCTTGCCTCGATTTGGCAGGTTAAGCTCTACTTGGAGATTTGATGGAGATTTAAATTTAATAGAATTTTTTAGTGGTTTGTTTGATATGCCGCTTTCTCTAGGTAAAATTGATCCATTAGCAACAAATGCAACAAGATTAAGCTCTTGTAATTTGCTTCTTATATAATTTTGATCTTCACTTAAATCAATTACAGATTTAATCTTATTTTTATCAAGATTATCATACTTAAGTGAGTTATCTATGATTTTAGGGATGTATTCAAATAATATTTTTTCTAACTCTGAAGATAGAATACTTCTACCTCTTGCAGGAAAACCAACTTTAAATCTAACTTGAATTTCTTCTTCATTAATTAATACACATGTTCTTTCAATTACCTCTTGATCACATTTGCTTATTAGCATAAGTCCACTTTTACCAGATCCAGAACCTTTAGAAGCAATCATAAATATATTATTGTAAAATAATCGTGTTATATAATCTTCTAAGGCAATTTTCTTGTACTTTTTATTAAAAAGTTCACTGGGAAATCCAGCTACATTTTGAGTAATTATTATTCTAATGCTTGATGGAGAGGCAAATGGATCGCCTTGAATATGATCAATGCTTAATACATAATCCTTAAATAAATATTTTCCGGAAATAGTCTTATAAAGTCCATAACTTTTATTATTTAATGAAGAAAGTTGCTTTTTTAAATCAACAGAAGTTCTCACTATTTTTTCTCCTTTGCATCTTCAAAGCATTCGTCAATAATTCTTTCGCTCATTCGCCTAAATAAATTACTCATACTTACATAAGAACATGCAAGAAGAAGTTTTTCTTCATAATTGCCAAGATTTTTGTTTTTATTTTTTAAAATGTTCAAGGTATTTTCTTCAATTCTATGAGATGATTCTTTAAGTTCTTCCAAATTCAAATCATACATATCAAGAAATGATTGATATATATCATATAATGGATATTCTTTATCACTATCAAAGCTTTGAATAATTGGAGTAAGAAGAGTTTTTATATCAGTTAGGGATAAAGCCCCCTTTAAGTTATAAATTAATCCCATTAGAATTAAGTGATTCTTAGTATATTTTTTGTTTTTAATTTTCATTAATAGATTATCTTTAGCATAATTGTTGATCATAGTTTTAGTAAGAACCTTATCATCTGGATTTCTTTTTGTATATGCTAATCTTGTTTCAAATAGCTGCATTACCTGATCCATATATAAATCTAATTCTGGAAAATCATTTAGATCGATATTATTAGATCCTTTCTGGTCATTTATAAATGTATCAATATTAAAATCATTCATTATAAAATTCAACTCCTTACATAGTATTTAATACTACGTGATGTTATGTTATTTACAATTTAAATATTAATTGAAAGATTGGTAGATTTCAATACCTTATGAAAGAAATAATATATATTAAATAAAAAAAGTTACAAAACATATTGAAATATTAGCAGTTATATGGAATAATATATATATACTCAATACATAGTTATCAAAACTATGTAAAAATAAATGGAGGTGTGAGAATGGAGAAACATATAAGAGAGCCTATTAATGGAATAACTCATATGATAGGTGCTGTATTATCACTTTTTGCTTTAGTTGCAATGATATCAAAGGTTTGGATAATGGGAGGATCAAAAATAGTACTTGGGTCGGTAATATTTTTTGGAGTAAGCATGATATTATTATATAGTGCTTCAGCTACTTACCATTCTGTAATGGCAAATGAAAAAATTATAAAAAGATTTAAGAGATTAGATCATTCAATGATATTTGTACTAATTGCTGGTTCTTATGCTCCGTTCTGTTTAGTTGCATTACATGGAAAAATTGGAATGAAGTTATTTTTAGCAGTAACAATATGTGCAGCAATTGGAATTATATTTAAGCTATGTTGGGTGACTTGCCCAAAATGGTTAAGTAGTGTTATGTATATAGGAATTGGATGGTTTGCTATATTTGCTATATATCCGATGTCACAAGTTCTGGAGCTACCAGCATTAATACTATTAGTATTAGGCGGAGTAATGTATACAATAGGTGGAGTAATATATGCGTTAAAATCTAAGAAAATAAAGATTGGCAAGTTTGAAAATCATGAGATATTTCATATATTCATAATGCTTGGAACATTGTGTCACTTTATATGTGTATTTAAGTATATAATTTAAAATGTTTTATTATAAAAAATTAAGGTATTAATGAAAATATTTATTTAGAGTATTTTCTTTAATACCTTAATTTCTTTGGCTAGAATATTATATTAGCGCATAGTACTATGATAGGAAGCGTAACCAATGTTCTTTCAATAAATATTATTATTAGATCTAAGAATTTTACTGGTATTTTTGATCCCAATAATAATCCACCCACTTCAGACATAAATATTAATTGAGTTACAGAAGTACATGCTATTATAAATCTTGTCATTGCGTTTGGAATAGTAGTAGCTATTACTGAAGGAATAAACATATCTGCAAAGCCTACTACTAATGTTTGAGAAGCAGCAGCAGCTTCAGGTACTTGGAGTAATTTTAATAACGGTATAAATGGTAATCCTAAAATTTGAAAGAAGTTTGTATATTCAGCAATTATTAATGCTATTGTTCCCATTGCCATTACTGTTGGTAAAACACCAATCCACATATCCATTACATTTTTAAATCCTTCTATAAAGAATTCATATATATTACTGTTCTTTTCTGCTCTTTTCATGGCGTTTTCTAAACCAAAGGTAAATGAATTATAGCCAGATGGTATTACTTCGTTATCTTTTTTGCTTGAACCATCTATATATACATCAGGTTTTTTGGATAAAGGTGGTATTCTAGGTACTATTATAGCGGCTATAATCCCAGCAAGAGTAACTGTAAGGTAAAAAGGAACAAATAAATGTCCAAGTCCAACTTGAGAAATTATTACTAAACAAAATGTTATTGATACAGCAGAAAATGTAGTACCTATTATACATGCTTCTTTTTTGGTATAAAATTTTTCCTCATATTGTTTACCTGTAAGCAATATTCCAATAGTTCCATCACCAAGCCATGAAGTTATACAGTCTATAGATGAACGCCCAGGTAATTTAAAAATTGGTCTCATTATTTTAGATAGTAATGCACCAACAAAATCTAATAATCCATAATTTAACAGTAGAGGTAGAAGCATTCCAGCAAATAAAAATACAGAAAATAGTACTGGCAATAAACTAAATAATACCATGCCTCCAGTATCTACAGACCAAATAAATTCAGGACCAATTTCAAAATATGTAATAATTATTAGTATCATACCTATTATTCTTAGTATTAGCCATAATGTTGATACATTAAATAGTGAATTAATATACTTAAACTTATTTAATTTTTCAGGAGAGATAAATTTTATAATTATTCCTCCAATTGCAGAGATACTTATAAAGATAACTGCAAGTATAGGAAAAATGTTTTCTAATGCAGCAACTGTTAAATTAGATAATTGAGCTATTGGTATAGTAAACTCACCATTAATTTTTATTGGTGTCATAAATAATACAATACCTAACAGAGATGGAATCAAAAATTTTAGTAATGATCTTATATTATTTTGGTATGTCCAAATCTTTTTCATAACTTCTCCTTTTCATTTGTTGATTTATGTATAAAAAATTTATAAATATGCAATAATATTCATTTTAATACAAAACGACAAAAAATCAATATGAATTATTTAATGTTTATATAATAAAATTAAATATAATTGTAAATATTAGTATTCCTTTAATTTATAACGATAATTCATTATAAATACATATGGAAAACATAAAAAAAAGCACGTATAATTAAATATAGATTGTAAGCGCGATTATATTTAGGAGTGTTATAAATGAGTTATAGAAAATATGTAGAAAAAGCAAATAGAATAGTTGTAAAAGTTGGTACATCAACATTAACTTATTCTAATGGTAAAATAAATTTAACAAGAATAGAAAAGCTAACAAGAGTTCTTTCAGACTTGTTGAATTCGGGAAAAGAAGTGGCATTAGTTACATCTGGTGCAGTTGGCGTTGGTGCAAGTAAATTAAAATTATCTAAAAAACCAGAAACAGTAATTGAGAAGCAAGCTGTTGCATCAGTTGGTCAATGTGAACTTATGCATATATATAGTAAATTTTTTGGTGAATATAGTCATATTGTTGGTCAAGTTTTATTAACAAGAGATGTTGTAGAGAATGATCATATTAGAGAAAATGTTTGTAATACATTTGAAAAACTTTTAGAAAAAGGTATAGTACCAATTGTTAATGAAAATGATACTGTATCAATAGATGAAATTGAAAACATATGCAATTTTGGGGATAATGATAATTTGTCGGCTATAGTTGCAGAATTGGTTAATGCTGATTTATTAATTATACTTTCTGATATAGATGGTTTTTATGATAAAGATCCAAGAAAAAATAAAGATTCGAAATTATTAAAAGAAGTATTAGAAGTAACTAAAGAACTAGAAGATTGTGCAGGCGGTGCAGGCAGCAATTTTGGTACTGGTGGAATGATAACAAAATTACAAGCAGCTAAGCGTGCAAATAATGCAGGAGTTCATATGGTTCTTGCTAATGGTGAAGATCCAGAGATATTAAATAGTATAGTAAAAGGTGATGAAATAGGAACTCTATTTGTGTCAAAGAAGAAAATTAACTAGTATTTATAAATATTATATAGGATAGGAGGAGATAAAGTGAGTGAATTAATAATTAAGGGGCAAAAAGCTAAAGAAGCATCTTATGAACTAAGTAATGCATCAACAAATGCTAAAAATGATGCATTATTATTTATGGCGGAGGAACTTATTAATGAAAAAGTATCAATATTAAAGGCTAATGAAATTGATGTTGAAAATGCTAAAGCAAACGGCATGTCAGAAGCTATGCTAGATAGATTATCATTAAATGAAGATAGAATTAATGGCATGGCTGATGGACTTAAAGAGCTTATAGGTCTTCAAGATCCAATTGGAGAAGTTATTTCTATGTGGCAAAGACCAAATGGTCTTCAAATAGGGCAAAAAAGAGTTCCATTTGGCGTTATAGGAATAATATATGAAGCAAGACCAAATGTAACTTGTGATGCAGCTGGACTTTGTTTAAAGTCAGGAAATACAGTTATATTAAGAGGTGGAAGTGATGCTATAAATTCGAATAAAGAAATAGTTAGAGTTTTAATTAAAGGATTAGAAAAAGCAGGGCTTCCAAAAGAATGTGTTCAGCTTATAGAAGATACGAGTAGACAAGTTGCTACAGATATGATGAAATTAAATGAATATATTGATGTTCTTATTCCAAGAGGTGGAGCAGGATTGATTCAATCGATAGTCAAAAATGCTACAGTTCCTGTTATAGAAACTGGAACAGGAAATTGCCATATATATGTTGATGAGAGTGCAGATTTTGATATGGCTAAAAATATTGCTGTTAATGCAAAAGCATCAAGACCTTCAGTATGTAATGCGGCTGAAAAATTATTAATTAATGAAAATATAGCTGAAGAATTTCTTCCAATAGCAGTAAAAGAGCTTAGAGAGGCTGGAGTTGTTCTTAGAGGAGATGAAAAGTCACAGGCTATTATTGATGATATAGAAAAGGCTAATGATGAGGATTGGAGTAAAGAATATTTAGATTATGTTATGGCAGTTAAAATAGTAAAGGATGTAGATGAAGCTATAAACCATATAAATAAGTATGGCACAGGCCATTCAGAAGCAATTATTACTGAGAGCTATAAAAACTCTCAGAAATTCTTGCAAAAGGTTGATGCAGCAGCTGTTTATGTAAATGCATCTACTAGATTTACTGATGGTTCTGAATTTGGTTTCGGTGCAGAAATAGGAATAAGCACTCAAAAGCTACATGCTAGAGGACCAATGGGGCTTAAAGAGCTTACTACTATAAAGTATGTTATTTATGGAAATGGTCAAATAAGATAATATTAGAAAATAAGAAAGATGCTTATGATGAATCATAAGCATCTTTTCTTTTACATTGATTCAGATAAGGTCAGTTCAGAAGAGGATAACTGTAACTGCCTAAATATTCTGAATATTTTTATATTTTAATTATATCATAAATAAAAATAAATTCAATGATTATCATAAATATGGATTGGGTCATCTTTATGATAATATGACTCATAAGAATAAAGATGTAGTGGAGGTATTGAATAGAATACAAGATAAACATATGAATTTGCATAAATTAGGTGAGGAGATAATCTCCCAAATAAAATCAGGTGATTATGATGTTATTAATAAATATAATACTACAGAGCAAATATCTAAAGAGCTAATAAATGAATTTAATATGATAATAAATATAGCTAAGAAGTTGGATGATAGCGGTAGAAATGTATATGAAGAATAGCTTGAATAGATAAATTATAGATAAAAAAGTATGTTAAGTAGAAATAAAAATATAAGTTATATGAATATTTATACTTATTTATGAATAAATATGCTATAATGGTTAATGAATAAAGATTCTGTTTTTAAAAATTAAAGTTGATATATTTTATTCATATAAAAATATTAAAACTATCCTTAATATGTCTTGACATACTATTATCTATGAACTAGAATTATTAGAAAGAGAAAGTTAAGATGCACTTTAACTTGGTCCTGTGAGGCCAGAAAGGGATTAAAACTATGATTTTTATGCATATATGCATAATAAAGGTAATTTCATAGCTTATTTTTTGAAGGCGAATAATATAGTAAGGTCACACAGGATAGTAAAAAGAAACAGTTTATTATTGTATTCTTTTTGTTATCCTTTTATTTTATTCAAATTTAAGGTGTAGTTTTAGCTAAAAATATATATTGTAGGAGGCTTAAGCATGAAGGCAAAGCTTATATTAGAAAATGGAATGATTTTTGAAGGTAAAGCTTTTGGCTACCTTAAAGAAAGTGTTGGTGAAGTAGTATTTACCACAGGTATGACAGGATATCAAGAAGTATTAACAGATCCATCATACTATGGTCAAATAGTAACTATGACTTATCCACTAATAGGTAACTATGGAATTAATCTTGAAGATATGGAATCTGATTCAGTAAAGGTAAGTGGATTTATTGTAAGAGAAAAGTGTAACTTACCAAGTAATTTTAGATGTGAATTAGATTTAGATAATTATTTAAAACAAGAAAAAGTCATTGGGCTTGAAGGAATAGATACAAGAGCATTAACAAAGGTGCTAAGAAATAGCGGTACAATGAAAGGAATCATTACACTAGAAAATGTAGATGATGAATATGTAAAAGAAAGACTTGAAAGTTTTTCAAACAAAAATGCTGTTAAATCTGTAACTGCAAAAGATTCATATGTAATTGAAGGTACTGGAAAGCATGTAGCTATAATGGATTTTGGCATAAAGACTAATATAATAAGAAACTTTAAAAAGAGAGGGTGCAAAATAACTGTATTCCCTGCAACAGCAACAGCTGAAGAGGTTTTAAACGTTAATCCAGATTTAGTATTCTTATCAAATGGTCCTGGAGATCCAGAAGACTTAGATTTTGTTGTAGAAAATGTTAAAAAGATTGTTGGCAAGAAACCAATAGTAGGAATATGTTTAGGACACCAATTATTAGCTTTAACATTAGGTGGAAAAACAACTAAATTAAAGTTTGGTCATAGAGGCTGTAACCATCCAGTTAAAGATTTAGAAAGAAATATCGTTCATATAACTTCTCAAAATCATGGATATGTTGTACAAACATTACCAGAGAATATGGAAGTTACTCATGTAAATATTAATGATGGAACTGTAGAAGGAATGAAACATAAGCAATTACCAATATATTCAGTACAATTTCATCCAGAAGCATCAGCAGGTCCACAAGACAGTGAATATATATTTGATAGATTCTTAGAATATGCACTATAGGAGGTTACGAAAATGCCATTAAATAAAGATATAAAAAAGGTTTTAGTTATAGGATCAGGTCCAATAGTTATAGGTCAGGCGGCAGAGTTTGATTACTCAGGAACTCAAGCTTGTGAAGCTTTGAAATCAGAAGGAATAGAAGTTGTACTTGTAAATTCAAATCCTGCAACAATAATGACTGATAAAGAAGTTGCAGATAAAATATACTTAGAACCATTAACTTTAGAATTTGTTGAAAAAGTTATAGCAAAAGAAAGACCAGATAGCTTACTTGCAGGAATGGGTGGTCAAACAGGGCTTAACCTTGCAGTAGACTTATATGATGCTGGAATTTTAGATAAATATAATGTAAAAGTAATCGGAACATCTATTGAATCTATCAAAGAAGGAGAAGATAGAGAACTATTCAGAGATATGATGAATAGAATTGGAGAACCTGTTATAAAGAGTGAGATTGTAACAGATCTTCAAGCAGGATTAAATTTTGCAAATGAAATAGGGTATCCAGTAATAGTTAGACCAGCATATACACTTGGAGGTTCAGGTGGTGGTATAGCTGAGAATGAAGAAGAATTAAGAACTATATTAGATTCAGGTCTTCAACTTAGTACTATAGGTCAAGTATTACTTGAAAAGAGTGTTAAGGGATGGAAAGAAATAGAGTACGAAGTTATGAGAGACTCTTATGGAAACTGTATTACAGTATGTAACATGGAAAACATAGATCCAGTTGGTATACATACAGGAGATAGTATAGTTGTTGCTCCATCGCAAACTTTATCAGATAAAGAATATCAAATGCTTAGAACAGCATCAATAAACATAATAAATGCAGTAGGAATTGAAGGTGGATGTAATGTACAATTCTCATTAAATCCAACTACATTTGAATATGCAGTTATAGAAATAAATCCTAGAGTTTCAAGAAGTTCAGCTTTAGCATCTAAAGCAACTGGTTACCCTATAGCTAAGCTTGCTGCTAAGATAGCATTAGGTTATGGATTAGATGAAATAATGAATGCGGTAACTAAAAAGACATATGCATGTTTTGAACCAACATTAGATTATGTTGTAGTAAAAATTCCAAAATGGCCATTTGATAAGTTCTTTGGTGCAGATAGACAACTTGGAACTAAGATGATGGCAACTGGTGAAATAATGTCTATAGGAGCTAATTTCGAGCAAGCCTTCCTAAAGGGAATAAGAAGCTTAGAAATCGGAAAATACTCTTTAGACCATCCTAAGTTTAAAGAACATAGCATGTCTGAACTTAAAGCATTAGTAATGAAGCCAGATGATGAAAGAATCTTTGCTTTAGCAGAAATGCTTAGACGTGATTATATGATTGATAAGATTAATAAATTAACAGGTATAGATTTATTCTTCTTAGAAAAAATTAAATGGATAGTTGAAGAAGAACAAAGATTAAAATTAAGTAAGATTGAAGATTTAGATAAAGAATGGTTACACAGCTTAAAGAAAAAAGGATTCTCAGATAAGGCTATAGCTGACATGCTAAAAGTAAGCCCAGATGATATCTATAGATTAAGAGATATATGGAATATTAAGCCATCATACAAAATGGTTGATACATGTGGTGGAGAATTTGAAGCCTTATCACCATATTACTATTCAACTTATGAACAATATGATGAGGTTGAAATATCAGATAAAAAGAAAGTTATAGTTATAGGATCTGGTCCTATAAGAATAGGTCAAGGTATTGAGTTTGACTATGCTTCAGTTCACTGTGTAAAGTCATTAAAGAAACTTGGAATTGAAACTATAATAGTTAATAATAACCCAGAAACAGTAAGTACAGACTTTGATGTTTCTGATAAATTATACTTTGAACCATTAACAGAAGAAGATGTTTTAAATATAATAGAAAAAGAAAATCCAGATGGAGTAATACTTCAATTTGGTGGTCAAACAGCTATTAAATTAGCAAACTTCTTAAAAGAAAAAAATATTGTAACTTTAGGAACTACAGCAGATCAAATAGATATGGCTGAAGATAGAGAAAAGTTTGATGAATTACTAGAAAGATTAGGAATATCTAGACCTAAGGGTAAAGGGATCTGGTCACTTGAAGAAGGATTAGAAGAAGCTAGTAGATTAGGCTTCCCAGTACTTGTTAGACCTTCATATGTAATTGGTGGTCAAGGTATGGAAATAACTCATGATGAAGAAGAATTAACATTTTATTTAGTGAATGCATTTGCTAAAGATAAGAAGAATCCAATACTTATAGATAAGTATCTAATGGGTAGAGAAATTGAAGTAGATGCAATATCAGATGGAGAAAATGTATTAATACCAGGAATTATGGAACACTTAGAAAGAGCAGGGGTGCACTCTGGAGATAGTGTTACTATGTATCCAAGTCAAAATATATCTGATGACATGAAGGGCAGAATTTTAGATTATACTAAGAAGTTGGCTTTAGCAATAGGCATAAAAGGCATGATAAACATTCAATTCATAGAATTTGAAGGAAATCTTTATGTAATTGAAGTTAATCCAAGAGCATCAAGAACAGTACCATACATTAGTAAGGTAAGTGGTGTTCCAATAGTAGATTTAGCTACTAATGTAATGCTTGGAGCAAAACTTGTTGATTTAGGGTATGGAGTAGATATATATAAGGAACCGGAATTAGTTTCAGTTAAAGTTCCAGTATTCTCAACTCAAAAATTACCTAACGTTGAAGTGTGCTTAGGACCTGAAATGAGATCAACAGGAGAAGTTTTAGGTGTAGGTAGAAATGTTAAGGAAGCACTTTATAAAGGGTTTGTAGGGGCTAATATGTATCCATCAAAGGAAAAAGGAAAGATACTTGCTACAATTAATAAGCATAACAAACAGGAATTTTTAGAGATAGCTAAAGATCTTGCTAAAGTTGGATATACATTTATGGCTACTACAGGAACTTGTAAATTATTAAAAGATGCTGGTATAGAAGTTGAAGAAGTTAGAAGAATTAATGAACAAGAGCCTAATATACTTAATGTAGTCAAGAATAGAGAAGTGGATTTAGTGGTTAATACTCCAACTAAAGGAAATGATTCTAAAACTGATGGGTTCTTAATAAGAAGAGCAGCAGTTGAAAGAAACTTAGGAGTTATAACAGCATTAGATACGTTAAGAGCTATAGCAGATGTAGAACTTGAAAAGTTAGATGAAAATAAAGATTTAGAAGTATTTAATATAGCAGAAGTATAATATAGAAGAGCTACCGTTAATCGATAAGATTAACGGTAGTTTTAATTTTATTGTCTACTTTTTAGGGTAAAGTTCAAATTTTACGGGTAGTCCTGACTATTTCGAAATATTTATCCATGTATATAACACATTTTGATATAAATATCATAATATATACTATAATCTGCGAAGATAAAAATTAAGATACAAAAGTTTAATATTTTGGAGGTATATTATGAATATAATATCAGAAGATGAAAGATGCGATGATTTTAGAAGGGAAGGAAGAAGAGGGCGTAGAAGTTCTTGTGGTTGTTCTAGTTCTACTATTACTAGTACAAGCTGTTCTACAGAAGGTGGAAAGTCTATATTAAGATGTGGCTGTGCAAATGCCGGACCACTTCCAATACTCGGAACACAGGGGCTAATACCATCATTACCAATACCAGTTGGTAGTGTAAGTATAGATACTAGTAATTTATGCAAACCTTCAGTATTAGTAACTGCAAATTTATTGATCAATACACCAGCAGCTTTATTGTCTAGTTTAACATTTAGAATTGTTAGATGTTTAGATGGCTGTTTTCAATCAGTAGGCGGAAGTTTTACTTTCTCAGATCCAATTGAAGCTTTATCAAGTAACTCATTCACATTTTCATTCTGTGATTGTTCTTCATGCAGCGGATGTATAACTTATGGAGTGGAAGTTACATCAGCAACTTTATTGCAGGCTGGAACAACAATTGGAGGAACAATCTCTGCTCTTGCAGTAGAAAATCTTTGTTAGTAAGTTTTTTAGTTTGGAGTATTACAATTTGTAATACTCCTATTATTTTATAAAAATAATATTATATTTTGTTATTTTGATAAATTGTAATGAATATATTATATTATAGTAACTTAATTAGGAGCTTAAAATGTCTGAGATGAATAATTTAAATGAATTAAAGTGTGAGTACTACATTCCTATGGGAAAGCCGGGATCTATTGTTATAAAGGCACCTGTAGTACTTTCAACACTAAAAATATCAATTCCAATAAATAAAAGAATAAATTTAAATTCTAAGAGTTCAAGAATTGAAATAATATCAAATAAAATTTCTATAAAGAAACCAAAGTTTAATAAAGATAATAGGCTTGTAATAAATGGATATATACATAAATATATTAAATACTTCAATAATAATTCTAATAAGAATATAGGTAGAAATTTAGAAGTAAAGATTCCTATTAATTCAGAAATATTAATTAATTTTGATCAAATTCCAATTTATAATCCTGTCAGTAATAAAAATATTTTTTATGAAGAATCAAAAGCAATTAAGTGCGACTTTGAATGTATAAAACTTATTAGTGATTGTATAGCACAATCAGAATATAGATATTTTAATGACTCATTATTAGAATTAACTGTAACATTGACCCAAATTCAAAATATATTTATTCCTGAGCCTGATGGAGATTTTGTTTTAATTACTAATAACCTAAAGCCAAATCAGTTTAAAAATAATGGGGCTGAAAATAAGAATAGTCATTATTTAGTTGGATATGATAGTAGCAGAGGCTTAATTGCTAATATAATAGAACCTAATAAAAAAAGGTAGAAAAATGCGGCTAAAAATTATTTTAACTATTTTTTAGTCGCATTTTTTATTATTTAAATAAGAAAGATAAAATAGAAATATTGACATACGAATATATGTTCGATATAATAAAAATATAAATTGTGAACATATGTTTGCTAAAAAGGGGATGTGTACCATGAACAATGAAGGTAATTTTTTTGTAAAATTAAATTGTAAAAATATCGACAGTATAAGAAGTTTAATAGTGGACAGGCCGATTAAAGATATAGATCAAAAAGAAAAATACATAATGTGTGCTGGAAAATATGATAAAAATGGATGGACAATAGTTTTTAGGGCTAGGACATATCAAGAAGCTGAGAAGTTAGCTAGTTTAAATCCATTTGAATATAGAAGATCAAAGGTAAGTTAAAAATTTAGTATATAAAAATATAAAAAGCAATTCTTATAAGAGTTGCTTTTTATACTTCATATTGAATATTAGATATAACAACTGAAAGTTTTTCTATAAGATTAATTATTGAACCAATCTTTTTAGAGTTATCACTTTTGATTATTTCGATAATAGGTCTTAGTGGAAAGTTAGGCAATGTTTCTTTAACTATTCCTATGTCACCGTTGCTAAGTGAAACAATAGTTCCTGCTGGAAACGGTATTATTACTTTTGAAAAAATATTCACTATATTAAAATCAAATGCAGATCCAGCATTTGACATTAGATATTCAACTGCATCACTTGGGCATAAGGCACGTTTATAAGGTCTATCAGATGTAAGAGCATCATAAACATCTGCCACTGATACTATTCTAGCTAAATGATTTATTTCTTCACCAAGTAATTTATTAGGATAACCTAATCCATCAAATCTTTCATGATGTTGAAGGACTATTGAATTTATATGTGAACTAAAGTTGTATGTTTTTTTTATAAAATCATAGCCTTCTTTAGGATGATTTTCTATTATTTTAAATTCATCTTCTGTTAAACGTGATGGTTTTTGTAATATCTCTTTAGGAATAAATGATTTACCTATATCATGAATAAGGGCACCTATACAAAGATATTTTAGATGTCTCTTAGGTAAATTTAAACTGATTCCAAGTACAAGAGAAATTACCGCTACATTAACACTATGCGCATATGTATAGTTGTCCATACTTTTTATATCTACAAGAGAAAGCAAGACATTTTTATTATTTAATATTTCTGAAATAAGTTCTTCTGCTAAATTATCAATTGAATGAAAATAATCTTGTTCTTTTTTGGTATAATCATTAAATTTTCTTTTCTCAAATTTATGTATGTTAGCAATTCTTTCAATGTCGGCAAATGTTTCCTTAACAATTCTAATAGCTTTTTGCCTTAGTTCTGGCTTTATTATATCTTCAATCTCTTCAGAACTATATTCATCAATTATATATAACGAATATATATGTAAATATTTAACTTTATCTATTAATGATTTAGTTAACACGCACCCTGACTTTAGCAAAACTCTTCCATCATAAGCGTATATACTTTTACCCAATATTGAATTTTCTCTAACACACTCAATAGGAATTAATCGCATCAACATCTACCTTTCATTGGTTAATAACTAAATTATATCATAAAAATATTATAAAATGAGAAAAACTACTAATAATTATTTTATAAAAAATAGTTATTAGTAGTTTTTTTATTAAATATCTAAAAGATTTTGCTTATAATCAGAATAATACTGTCTTAATCTTGACATTTTATCTTCTAATTCAAGATATAATCTTGATGCTTCAGGATAGTTTTTATTTGAAAATGCTTCTTTAATTTTAGTAAATAAACTTTTACTAGTATAAGTATCTTTCATAATTTCTAATCTTAAATCATTTATCTTCATCCAATTAGAAACATCTAAATCTAAAGCTTTATCTAAAGAATGAAGACATTTATAACTACGAATTTCATCTTTATAGTTAGAAATTACTCTTTTTGTTATTTCAGTAGTCCATCTTTCAATAACAGCTAATCTAAAGCTATTTAGGATAGAGTCAGTAAATACATCATTTCTCTTTAGAATATGAAGTTTTGAAGGATTGTTTTCTAATTGAGATATATTTTCGTAAATAGTAGCAGGTGCTTTTCCAAAGAATTTGTTTCTTTCAGATTCGCTATAGTCATCAAAAATATTCTTTTCAGTTCTATATGCTCTAGATTTTTCTAAATAATCTGCAGATTCACCAGGCTCTTTTGATAATTCAGCTAGTAGAGCATCTGCATCTTTATTATTTTCAACAGCATATATAATACCATCAAGCATAGCCATGTAAGAAGCGGCCATTACAAGATATGTATTTGAATGAGGATTTGGGGATCTAAGCTCAAACCTTGTAGCCATTGGAGAATTGATATCTCGAATTAATCCTGCAAGAACTGTTCTATTTCTTGATGGATTATCTGGAGATAAACCAAGTGATGTTACTGTACAAACAGGGGCTTCAAATCCAGGCTTTAATCTTTTTAATGAGTTATTAGTTGATGAAACAAATGGATTTACAATTTCATAATTTCTAAGAAGTCCCATTATTGCTCCATAACCTATAACACTTAGAAAATGATCTTTAGTACCATTAAATATATTGATTCTTTTACCATTGTTTAATTTAAGACTAACACCTAAATGAGTATGCATTCCAGAACCAGCTACATTTTCTATTGGTTTAGCCATGAATGTAACGTCTAGTCCATTTCTTCTGAATGTTTCTTGAATAAGTATTCTTATAAAAAGTTCGTTATCAGCAGCTTGGACTGCATCAGAGAACTTCCAGTCGACTTCTAATTGTTCCATAACATGATCATAGTCTCCAGAAGAGTTTAATTTAGCTCTAACTCCACCAACTTCTTTATGTCCCATTTCAGGTTCGAAGCCATACTTATCCATTAAGATTAAAGTTTCTTCTAAAGCAGTTCTAACAGAACCTTTTGTCCTTGTCCAATATTGTTCGTGTAAAACTTGTGAAGTAGATAATTCTTCAACCTCTGCAACATTATTTGGAGTCTTAACCCAAAATTCTAATTCAGTTGCTGATGTAACAACAACTTCATCTATATCGTTAACTGTAATATCAAAAGGTTTTAATGTTTCAGGATTAGTATTAAAGATGGTCATTAAGTTTTCTTTAAATGTAGTAACAGCTGAAGATAAGATGTGCCTTGAATCTACAGCTTTATTATCATGATATAAGAAGCAAGGGATTCTTAATGTTCCAATAGGCTTGTCTGTTTCAGAATCTATATAGTTGTAATTATAGTCAACCAACCATTTACAATCTAAATCAATTACCATATTTACTTTAGCATTATCTAGAGTTGCAATTCCAGGTAAAACAACTGATGAGCCATCAGTTTGTATTGCTACACCTTGTAAAAAGTCATCTAAGTCTTCTAAAAAAAGATTCATAGGTATTTTTTCATCAGTATCATTTCCAGATAAGTCTATTCCAACAAAAGAAGCAAATTTTATTTCTGGATGGTTATTTAAGATCTCTCTTAAGTCTTTAGAATTATGATTTTTCTTTTCAATTGTATAAATTAAATTATTCATACGGTGTTTATTACAACTCCGTTGTTGTAATAAAACATTCACATCCTTTCTATAATATCGAATAAAAAAAAGAAAAATCTTTTTAATATTCGTTATTTTCATCTAAGAAAATTTTATTATAAGCTGATAATACTGTCAATAATTAATATATAGAATATGAATCTTATTTATTAATATCTCCATTATATTTCAATGTAAGGAAAGTTTATGAGTTAAATGTTTATTTGATTATGGATTTATTAATGATAAAGTAATAAAATATTTATAGATAATTTTAGAAGTGGAGTGACAGTGCTTTGGATATAAAAAATAATCCTATAGGTTTTTTTGATTCAGGAGTAGGTGGACTAAGTGTCATGAGAGAATCTATCGCTATAATGCCTAATGAGAATTATATATATTTTGGTGATTCAAAAAATGCTCCTTATGGAACAAAATCTTTAGAAGAAGTTAGAAAACTTACTTTCGATGCAGTTGAATTTTTATTAATGAAAAATGTTAAAGCTATAGTTATTGCTTGCAACACGGCAACAAGCGCGGCAATAGAAGATCTTAGAAATAAATACACAGATATACCAATAATAGGAATAGAACCGGCTATAAAACCAGCAATAAGTTTGAATAAAGAAGGAAATATTATTGTTATGGCAACTCCAATGACTCTTAGAGAAAATAAATTTAAAGAACTTATGAATAAATTGGATGATAAAGGTAACTTAGTACCATTACCATGTGCTGGTCTTGTAGAATATATAGAGCAAGGTATATTAGAAGGCGATGACTTGGAAAGTTATTTAAAAGAAAAATTAAATCCTTATTTAAATCCTAAAATAGCATCAGTTGTGTTAGGATGTACTCATTATCCATTTGTTAAAAGAACAATATCTAAGGTCTTAGGAGATGATGTAGCGATCATAGATGGAGGCCATGGTACATCTTTAGAGTTAAAGCGTAAGTTAAAAGATAAAGGAGAGCTAAATGACAGTAAAGAAAAAGGAAAAATAGAAATTTATAATTCTAATAATGATAGTAAAGTTATAGATTTTTGTTATAATTTAATAAATACCAAATAAAGCTTCAGTTTATAAAATGAATTGAAAGATTATTTTGAGTAAATAATATTATTTAAGATTGTACTTTGAGAGGAGAATTTTCAATGAAAAACCCAATTGTAACAATAACAATGGAAAATGGCAAGGTTATTAAGGCTGAATTATATCCTGAAATAGCACCAAATACAGTAAAGAATTTTGTTGACTTAATTAACAGAGGATTTTATGATGGATTAATATTCCATAGAGTTATTCCAGGATTTATGATTCAAGGAGGATGTCCAGAAGGAACAGGAATGGGTGGCCCAGGATATTCAATAAAGGGAGAATTTACATCTAATGGATTTAAAAATGATTTAAAACATACAAAAGGTGTGTTATCAATGGCAAGAGCTATGCATCCAGATTCAGCAGGAAGCCAATTCTTTATTATGGTAGCAGATGCTCCACATTTAGATGGACAATATGCTTCATTTGGTAAAGTTATAGAAGGATTAGAAGTTGCTGATAATATAGTAGCTCAAAAAACTGATGTATATGATAGACCATATGAAGATCAAGTTATAAAGAGTATGACAGTTGATATGCATGGTGAAGCTATTGAGGAACCTGAAATAATTGAAGAATAATACATAGTGTAAAATGGAAATATAAATATATTATAGAAATCCCTTAATAGGGATTTCTATAATTATAATAGAGAAAATGAAGATTCATTAATCATAGATATCTTGAATTTATAATAAAAATTTATAAAAATACTAATAGAATAGGGAGGTTGGCAAGTTTGGCTATAAACTATAAATGTATATTAGCATATGGATTAACTGATGAAGAATTTGATAAGATTCAAAAGAGAAGAATAAAAGTAAAAAGAGTTACAAATTCTGATGCTTCAAATAAAATTATTGATATTTTATGTGGTACTGAAGTAGAAAATAGTGAAGAAGAACTTCCAGTAGGTGAGAAAGCACTTATTTTTAATGGATATAATGATAAAGAGCTAAGAGGCGTAATAAAGTTTATTAGAGGCTTTATTGAAGGGGGAGTTCTAGCTGTAGTTACGGAACAATCAAGTAAATGGACTCTTAAATATTTATTAGAGCATCTAATAGAAGAAAGAACTATGTATGAAGAATATAAAAAAGGAGAGAAATAAAAAATGAGTCGTGTAGGCGAAAAGATAAAAATGGCTAGAGAAAAAAGTGGAATGCCAGCAAAAGTACTAGCTAAAAAACTTGGAGTAGCAGAAAAATTTATAAATGAAGTTGAAATGGGAAGAAAAGTTGCCCCAGAATCATTTATAGATAGAGCAGCAAAAGTACTAAATGTTGATTTAAATGACATTAGTATGGTAGTCACTGATGAAGCTCTTATGGAAGAGAAAAAAACGTTAAAAGAAATGCCTAAAAAGAAAATAGAAGCTTCATCAGAAGTATGGACAGATGCATTTTCATCAGTACTTAAAAATGTACCTATATATGATTATTCATTAAGTAAAAATAATGGATTTAAAGAAATGCCAGTACATTCAAATAAAATAGAAGGCTACCCTCAAGATAAGGTTTGCTATTTGCAAATTGAGGATGATGAAATGAGTGGCTTTAGAATAATGAAGGGAGACTTAGCTTTTGCTCATAGTGTAAAAGAAGTTAGTAATAATGGGATTTTTTTATTAGATTATAGAGGCAAAAGAAAAGTTAGACAAGTAAAGACTTTAGGAAATTCTAAAATTTTATTAGTAAGTAATTCTGGCAGTTTAATAACTGAAACAATGGAAATAAAAGAAGTTAATGTAATTGCTAAATTAGAAAGAATCGAAATTAAATTATAAATGAAATTATATGTATGAGATAGATTGTTAATGTATAAATCTATCTCATTTTTTATATAGTAATATATTTATAAAGTAATATATGAAGATAAATATTCATACTATTAGTATAAATATTATTCAATTATAGAGGTGATTATTATAGCAGAATTAGATCCACAAAAATCTGCAAAGATAGATGCATCATTAGGATTATTAAATAATGTACCAAGCGCTGTGTTAAATAGACTAAATAATAAATTAAATTTAATTGGAGACGCAAACTTAATAGAGGTAACAATTTTATATAGAGATGAACCGATTGAAGTTAAAAAATTAATTGAAGGTCTAGGAGGAACTTTTCAAGATTTAGGTTTTAATTTTGCAATAGTAGGGATCCCAGTAGACAGAATAGTAGATTTGGCTAGAAGCAACAGTATACAATATATTGAATTGCCACAAAATTTATATACATCAGATTTAACAAGTAATAGGGAATCATGTGTTCCGCAGGCAACATCAACATACAATGTTAATGGAAAAGGAATACTTATTGGATTCATAGATTCAGGAATTGATTATACTCATCCAGCATTTAGGAATAGTGATAGAACTACAAGAATTGAATATATATATGATTTAAGTGATGTAGGAAAAGTATACAACAAAGAAAAAATTAATGAAGCCCTAGAAGCAACAGATCCATACTCAATAGTTCCATCAATAGATATAACTGGACATGGTACACACGTTGCTGGTATTGCCTGCGGTGGAGGAAATATTCCGAATTCTTATAAAGGAGTAGCTACAGAAGCATCTATAGCAATGGTCAAGGGCACAAGAGGAAATTGGGTTTTAAGTACTCAAATAATGAAGGGATTAAAATTTTTGTTAGATAAAAGCAAAGAATTAAATATGCCATTAGTTGTTAATATTAGTTTGAGTACTAATAATGGGGCTCACAATGGAAGTAGTTTATTAGAACAATATATTAGAACAATAGCAAATTTAGAAAGGATAACAATTGTAATTGCAGCAGGGAATGAGGGAGATTCTGCACATCATACTGGAGGAACATTTGAAATTATTCAAAATCAATCATTTAGTATAGCAAGAGATGAAAGTCTAATAGTTATAAATCTATATAAATCCATTTTGCCAGATATAACAATAAATATTAGAAGTTCAACTGGAGAAGCAAGTGGAAATATAAATATAAGAGAAGGATATTTTCAAGGAAATGTTGGTAGAGATAGGTATGATATATATGTTTCGGGACCAAAACCTTTTGAACTTAATAATGAAATTCAAATAGTTCTTTCTCCAATAACATCAAATTATATTACTGAAGGGCTATGGACAATATCAATTGATAAGATAAACAACTATGAAGGGGTATATTCAATTTGGCTTCCAGTTTCAGAAGGACTTAATCAAAAAACTAAATTTTTATCACCAGTAGCTTCAAATACATTAGGAATACCAGCAACTGTAGATAATATAATTGCGGTTGGAAGCTATAATCCTGTAACGAGAAACTTATCTAGTTTTAGTGGGAGAGGAGCAGAAAACCTAAGATATCCCCTAAGACCGGATTTAGCAGCACCTGGAGAAAATGTAATGGCACCGATACCTAATGGTGGATATGATAGAAAGACAGGAACATCAATGGCAACTCCTCAAGTGTCAGGGATTTGCGCATTACTTATGGAATGGGGGATTGTTAAAGGAAATGATTTTTATTTATATGCACAAAGATTAAAGTATTATTTAGTAAAGGGATCTACTAGAAAAAGAACTGATATAATCTATCCCAACTCTTCATGGGGATATGGAGCAGTTTGTGCATATGATAGTTTTTACTTAATTGAATCGACAATAAATTCAATTTTAGCTGGAAGGCAACGTGATTATACAAGAGATTACTATAGAGAAAGCAACAGTGTAGATTTAAATACCGATAATATATTATCCAAGTTAGGGGTGAGTTGTATAGGGAATGATTCAGAGAATGCAACCATATCACCTGATGATCTAATAGGAATAATTGTACAGATATCAAATCCAGAAGTTGTTGAACAGATAAAAAAAGGCATGCCAGATGCTGCAATCGTTAGGCTTTCAGATGCGTTTATAATAGTAATAACGCCTTATAAAGACATAAATAAGCTAGGAAATTATAATTTGGATATTATTCCCAATATAAATCCACCTGTATACACATTAAGTGCACTATCACCAGTAGAGGCTAGTGGGGCGCCCTTGTTTGTGAATAATCCCTATTTAAGATTGGATGGAACTGGAGTATTGGTTGGTATAATAGATACAGGAATAGATTATTTAAATGAAGAATTTATGCTAGAAGATGATACAACAAGAATTGAAAGAATATGGGATCAGACCCTTAAAGCAACAGAAGAAGTACAAGGTATAAAATTAGGAGTTGAGTATACCAAAGATCAAATTAATGAAGCTATAAAACTATATAAGGGTGGTGGAGATCCATATAGTATAGTTGCTAGTAAAGATAATGTTGGTCATGGAACAATGACAGCAGGAATAATTGGAGGAAGAGGACGAAATCCGGCATTATTAGGAGCAGCTCCAAATTGTAAATTTGCAGTTGTTAAACTTAGAGAGATGAGTAAAGCTGAATCAATTTATGCAGGCGTATCTAAAGAGGGAATTAATAAGTATGGATATATTGATATAATTTTAGCTGTTAGATATTTGAACAATATAGCATTGCAATTAGGGATGCCTATTGTTTTTCATATACCTATGGGAACTAATACAGGAGCACATGATGGTAATAGTTATATAGAACAATTATTTGAAAGTCAGTCAGGTAGAAGAGGTTTTGTTCCAGTAGTGGGGACTGGAAATCAAGGTGATACTCAAACACATACAGAAGGAAAAATTAATAAAACTGAAGATATGGTTTCAGTTGAGGTAAAGGTTGGAAAAAACCAAAAAGATATGAATTTTCAATTCTATTTTTTGAAGCCAGATAAAGCGTCTATTGGAATTGTTTCTCCTTCAGGAGAGGTTTTAGAAAGAGTTAATACTAATCTTAAATCAATAACAGATTATAAGTTCATTTATGAAGGGACAATAGTATGTATACATTATTTGATTCCTGATAATATATCGGGAAATGAAGTAATAATTATTAAACTTAGAAACTTAAAAGAAGGAATATGGACCTTTAGGTTATATGGAGATTATATTGTTGATGGAAGATTTTGGTCTTGGCTACCGCAAAGAGAATTATTATATGATGATACTAGATTTCTTTCTCCACTACAGACATCTACATTAACTGTACCAGCAACAGGAAAAAATGTTATTGTTTCTGCATATTATAATCAATCATTAAATACTGTAGTGGCTGAATCAGGACGTGGTTACACTATAGATGGAAGAGTAAAACCAGATATAGCTGCAGGTGGTGTAGATGCAATAGTTACAAAGCCAGGTGGTGGGACTACTGTTGCTACAGGATCATCAATAGGATCATCAGTATTAGCTGGATGCTGTTGTTTAATATTACAATGGGCTATTGTAGAAAAGAATGATATTGAGATAAATGTTAATAAAATGATAGCTTATATAATAAGAGGGGCTAAGACTAGAGAGGGTGACACATATCCCAATAAAGATTGGGGATATGGAATGCTTGATTTAGAAGGGGTTTTTAATGCTTTAAGAAAACGGAATTATGAAAAAAATAATGATTTATATCTAGAAGATACTGTTGAAGAAATTAAGTATTTAACGTATTCTGATTTAAATAAATTAAGGAATGGAAATAGCGTAATTGAATTTAATATAGGAAATTTATTTTATAGGATTCCATAGTAACAAATAGAAATTTATAACATATAATGATTAAGTAAAAATAATATTTGAGGAGTATCCATGGCAGATATAGGAAGATTAAAGGTCCAATGCTTTAGAGGAAATGATTATATTCCTGTTGATAGAGCTAAGATTACTATAAGAGGAATAGGAGAATTTGCAACAAATAGAACTATAAATCTGACTACAAATTCATCTGGGTTAACTGAAGAGATTGAAGTTGATGCGCCACCGATAGAGTATTCGCTAAATGAAAATAGTAATAAAACACCATATAGTTTGTATGATATAACTGTAGAAAGAGAAGATTTTGAGCCTATAAGTATAAGGGGATGCCAGGTATTTCCGGGTGAAGTAGCATATCAAATATGCAATTTAAGTACAGATCTTAGATCAAGAAATACAAGGCAAGAAGTTATAAATATTTTACCAAACACATTATATGGAAACTTTCCACCCAAAATACCAGAAGAGGTTGATAAGCCATTACCACCACCAACATCAGGGGTAGTGCTACCGCAACCAGTAGTACCTGAATATATAGTAGTACATCAAGGCAGCCCTAATGATGCATCAGCTCCTAATTATAAAGTTGATTATAAGGAGTATATAAAAAATGTTGCATCATGTGAAATTTACTCAACATGGCCAGAAACAACAATACGTGCAAATGTTTTTTGCATAATATCATTTACTTTAAACAGGATTTATACTGAATGGTATAGAGGAAAAGGAAAGAATTTTGATATTACAAGTTCTACAGCTTATGATCATGCTTTTAATTACGGAAGAAATATTTATGACAGTATCAGTGCTATTGTAGATGAGATATTTTCTACTTATGTAAGAAGGATTGGAAATAAACAGCCACTTTTAACTCAATATTGTGATGGTAAAAATGTTAAATGCCCAGAATGGCTAAGTCAATGGGGAAGCAAATATTTGGGAGATCAAGGAAAATTACCATATGAGATTTTAATGTATTACTATGGAAATGATATTGAGCTTGTTACTGCTGAGAAAGTTGAAGGAAGCCCTCAATCTTATCCAGGTTATGATTTGACAATTGGATCAACAGGAGAACCTGTAAGAACTATTCAGGAACAATTAAATAGAATAGCTCGAAATTATCCTTTAATACCTAAAGTAGCTCAGGATGGCGTTTTTGGAGAAACAACAGCAGAAGCGGTGAGAACATTCCAAGGAATATTCTCTTTACCAAAGAATGGTGTAGTAGATTATGCAACATGGTATAAGATATCAGATGTATATGTAGGCGTTACTAGAATTGCTGAATTAAGGGGAGCAACAAATAGAATATTTGTGCCACCTGTAGCTCCTAGAAAAGATAATGATATAAAAATTCCAAGTTTTTATTATTAAATATAAGAAGACTGTTGTTATAATATTTTCAACAGTCTTCTTATATTTATATTCAATTTATATATAGATATATAAAAATAATTTTTCATATACTTTAGAGATTCTATAATTTATACTCCTTCACAATTAAATTTTGGGACATAAGAAATAGTGTCAGTACCTTCCTCTTGTATGAATCCATTTTTTAGACCTAAACTTAGAGCATAATTTATTAAAGAATCATAGTGCTTAGGATTTAGTGGTTTATTTATTTCGGGGTAATTACAAGCGTTAAACATAGGAACATATTGATTCATTAAGCTGAGGTATATACTATCACCATACCTGTTGTACAAAGTATCAACGACTTTTTTTGAATCAAATAAAAGTCCGGGAAGCATTAGATGTCTTACTATAACACCTTTAATTATTTTTCCTTCTGAATCAAATTTGGGTGTACCAACTTGTTTTAACATTTCATCTATTACTGAAATAGCATTAGATGCGTAGTTATTCACTTTAGAATATTTTAATGCATATTTATCATTAAAATATTTAAAATCAGGTAGATAAACATCAATATAGCCATCTAATAATTTTATTGTTTCCAGAGAATCATAACTATTAGTGTTATAAAGAATAGGTATATTTAATCCATTGGATTTTGAAATCTTTAATGCTTCTATAATTTGAGGTACATAATGAGTAGGAGTGACTAAGTTAATGTTGTTTGCTCCTTTTTCTTGAAGCTCTAAAAAGATTTCACTTAATCTTTCGATTGATATTTCTTTACCATTGAATTCTTGACTTATATCATGGTTTTGACAAAAAACACAATTTAAATTGCAATGTGAGAAGAACACAGTTCCAGAACCGTTTCCCATAGAGATTGGTGGCTCTTCCCAAAGATGAAGGGCAGCTCTAGCTACCTTAACTGTGTTAGAGGCTTTGCAAAAGCCAATACTATTATTATTTCTATTAACTTTGCAGTTTCTACTGCAAAGAGTACATTCGTTTAATAAATCTAAATTTTTCATTGACTATACTTCCTTAAAATTTTAATAATAATTAAAGTATAGCATATTTGAAAATTAACTATAATTACTTAGCTTTAAATATATAACGCAAAATATATTAAAGCTTGTGTTTACTTCTATAGAAAAAGCCAATAATTCTATCCTTAAAAAAGAAGTAAATACATTGTGAAATAAACACTAAACTTAGTAATCCGAATAAAGGATAAAGCTTATTTATAAGATTTCCAAACCCAAATTGAGAAATTATAAATGCTACTCCTAAAACAGGGAAAATAGCTTTTTTAAAGCTTATATTGAATGTATTTTCTAAAGTTTTACTTATGGAATATACGTCTGATACTTCTGTTGAGAACATTTCAAGCCATATTATAACAAGAAGGAGGGCTTGAATTATTGTCCCAAATCTATTAGCAACAAATAAAAGAGGAATTTCATACTTATATATATAAGGTTGATTTATAGTTAATAATAAGTTAATCATTGAGCAAAGGATTGTAAGGCCTAAAGCACCACAGATTATGCCTATAAACATGGTTTTTGGCTTTTTCATAGTTGTGCTTAAAGGAACGATAACTCCAGATGCAGATAAAGTATTATATCCAGCATATAGAAGTGTTGATATTGCTATGCCGTCCTTTTGTGGCTCGAAGCTTGAAATATTTGAGTAGGATACTGCATCTTTACAAAATAAAAAATAGAGAATCGTAATTAAACTTATGGTAAAAACAAGTGCAGGAACTATAAAGGAATTTATCTCTATTAATCCGTCAGTACCACGAAGTAAGAAAAAAACAGCAATGCAAATCATAATTAATGAACCAATTACTTTTGGAATACCAAAAAACTGATTTATTAAAGCACCACTTCCAGCAAGAATTATGGATGCACTTGAAATAAGAAAAAAAGTAGTTACAAGTCCAGTAAATTTTCCAAGTATATTAGGACTTATTAGATTTATTACATCACTATAAGAATCAAGGTTGTGATTTATACTTATCTTTGAAATTATTGAGCTCATTATTATATAGAATATGCCACAAATGAATATTCCTAAAAAACTTTTTAATCCGTATTTGGTAAAAAACTCTGTTATTTCTTTTCCTGAAGCAAGTCCTGCACCAACAATAGTACCAATAAATACTGTGGCTATCTGGAATATTTTGATTAATTCATCTTTCAATTTATCGTTCCCCCTTAAAATTCTTCCTAGTATTAAATATATAAGGGAGACTTTTTATTTATTCTTTAAACAAGTAAATAATTGTTACAATAATAAAAATAATATTTTATATATTAAGAATAAATCATGAATATATGTACTATCAGCATAAGGTTGGAATTTTTAAATTAATATGCAATAATCATTATAGTAAATAAATTAAAGAATTTATGTTAATTTAAAATAGATTGGAGAAAAGTAAAAATGAAAGAATGGAATGGGAAAAGATATCATACATTAAATCATTTTTTAAGAGAAAAATTTGGAGAGAAGGTATTTAAAATATCACTAGATGGTGGTTTTACATGTCCTAATAGAGATGGAAAAGCAGGAAGAGGAGGTTGCGTATTTTGCAGTGCAAGAGGTTCAGGTGACTTTGCAGGAGATAGAGATTTTTCAATATCTAAGCAATTTGATGATGTTAAATTAATGATGGAGCACAAATGGAAGAGCGGGAAGTATATAGCATATTTTCAGGCATACACAAATACATATGCACCTGTAGATGAATTAAGAAAAAAGTATAATGAAGCAATAGAAAAAGAAGGTGTTGTAGCTTTAGCTATTGCCACTAGACCAGATTGTCTTGATGATGATGTTTTAGATTTATTAGAGGAAATCAGTAAAAAGTTATATGTATGGGTAGAACTTGGATTACAAACTTCAAATGATGAGACAGCAAAGATAATAAATAGAGGATATATGTTAAGTACATTTGATGATGCAATGGAGAGATTAAATAAGAGAAATATTGATACAGTAGTTCATGCTATATTTGGATTACCAGGTGAAACAAAAGAAGACATGATTAATACAGTAGATCATATAGCTCATAGTGGAGCTCAAGGAATTAAGATACATCTTCTGCATCTTATGAAAAATACTGCACTTGTAAAAGAATATGAAAAAGGAAATCTAAAATTTTTATCTCAAGAAGAATATATTAATTTAATAACAGAAAGTGTTTCTAGAATTCCAGAAGAGATGATAGTTCATAGATTAACCGGAGATGCTCCAAGAAATGAACTTATTGGTCCAATGTGGAGTTTAAAAAAATGGGAAGTATTAAATGCAATAGACAAGGCCTTTGAGGATAATAATATATATCAGGGGATGAATTTTAAGAGATAGATTATTTAATTATCTAAAAATAGTGATTAAATAAAAAGGTTAATAATTAAAAAAATAGTTGTGCAAATATTTGAAGAATGAAAAAATACCCAGAATTTAAGTGAGATCCCAAATTGGCATATAACACTTGGCGAGGAACGAGTTTAGTGGTATAGCCCTTCTATGAACGAATGTAAGTAGAAGTTTCCGAATATATTTGGCTGCTCGAACTTATTCCTATGAACGAATGTGAATAGTGAGTTTCCTTTAAAATGTGAATAGATAGAAATTACTACAGTTAAAAGTATAAAAGAGACAGACTTTAAATAAAAAATTTATTGCGTAAGCATTTGGAGAATGAAAAAATGCCCAGAATTTAAGAATTTAAGAATTTAAGAATTTAAGAATTTAAGAATTTAAGAATTTAAGAATACAAGAATATAAATTCTTACGAATTTGCTTATTTTATGCGGATTGATGAAGATAAAGAAATACTTTATTCTTAAAAAGTCAATTGAATAAGAACAACATAAGTTTGATTTTAAAAATACATTATATATGGAAGAGAGGATTTAATAACTATGAAAGTTGATATAATTATTAGTGGGGATGATATCAAAGAAGGTAAAATAGAAAATAAAATAGCGATTGTTATAGATATGTTTAGAGCAACTTCGGTAATAGTCACTGCTTTAAATAATGGATGTAAGGAAGTAATACCTTTCTTAACTATAGAAGAGACTTTTGAAAAGGCAGAAGAGCTTAAAAGAGAGAATTGTATTTTAGGCGGGGAAAGAAAAGCTGTAAAGATAGATGGCTTTGATGTTTCAAATTCACCTTTAGAATATACCAAAGAACTTGTAGGTGGAAAAAGTGTTCTTATGACAACAACTAATGGAACAAAAACACTAACAAGGTCTTTATCTGCAAAGAAAATTTTTATAGCAGCTATGATCAATGCAAAAGCTGTTGCAGAAAAATTACTTGAAATAAATGAAGATGTTGTAATCATAAATGCGGGAACTAATGGAAATTTCTCTATGGATGACTTCATATGTAGCGGATACATAATAGATGAAATGACAAAAAAATCATCAAAATTAGATTTAACTGATATAGCTAAAACAGCACATCAAATATATAAATCAAATGAAAATGTAATGAATTATATTAAAGATGCTACCCATTATTCGGTTATGAAAAGTTTAGGGCTAGATGATGATATATCATATTGTACTAAGAAAAGCATAATTGATATTGTTCCAGAATATAAAAATTCGAAGATAGAAATTTAAAAAAATAGAGCGTCTCATTTGAGGCGCTCTACTTTATAATTAAAAATAACTAGCTATTCTTATATTCTTCAATTAAATTATTTATTATATAAGAACAAGTTTTGCCTTTGCAAGAACCTGTGCCTGCACCGGTAGCTGCCTTAACTTTTTCAAAAGTATCAGCACCATTCCTTATTGCCTCTTTTATTTTAGCTCTTGAAATTGCTCGGCAACGACATGTTTTGGTTAATTTATCTAAAATAGCTTCGTTTAAATTATTATCATTACTATCCATATTTATTCTCCTAAAATTTAAAGTATTTTACATAATTTAAGCACTAAATTAATAAAGAGTCAAGAGGACAATAGTTATCTGAAATTATTAAAATAATTTAGCTTCTGTTAAGAAAATAGGTATATAATATTTATAAAATTTAAAGTATAGGGGAAAAAGATAATTAAAATCAAATGGAGGCGAATAATAATGATAAAAGTGCTTTTGGTAGAAGATAATATTAAAATAAGTGAAAATATAGTTGAATATTTAAGTAAAGATTTAGAAATTGAGCCTGTATATAATGGAACAGATGCAATTCATTTATTGGGCTTATATGATTATGATATTGTTATTTTAGATTTAATGTTGCCAGGGGCAGATGGAATGACTGTATTAAATAATATATCAAAAAAATGTTTGAATACAGGAGTAATAATATTAACTGCAAAAGAAGAATTAGGTGATAAACTTAGAGCTTTTAATCTAGGGGCGAATGATTATCTTACTAAGCCTTTTTTCATGGAAGAGCTTAAAGCAAGAATAAATGCAATTTTAAAAAGCATGGGAAAGATAAAAGACGCTAATACTCTTGAATTTAAAGGGCTAAGCATTGATATGAAGATAAAAAAGGCCTATATAGAAGGAATGGAATTAGAATTAAATGAGAAGCTATATAAATTGTTAGAATATCTAGTTTTAAATAAAGGTGTATTATTATTTAAAGAGCAAATTTTTGATAATGTATGTGGCTATAATAGTGATGCTTCTACTGAAATAATAGAAGTATATATAAGTAGATTAAGAAAACAGTTAGCTAGCTTTGGATATGATAAGTATTTAATAACTAAACGTGGGATGGGATATGTATTAGATGAAAGTATAGGGGAGTAAATAATGAAAAAGGATATCTTTTTAGCTACAAGAAGAAATATTATTGCTATTAGTACAATAATAGTATTTGCTTGTTTGATAGTATTTGCAGTAATAACACAGACACTATATTCTGCAAAAGTAATGGATAATATTGATAAACAGCTTTTGGAACAACGAGATATAATAAATATGGATGTATTTGATTTTGAAAGATATTTAAATCAAATGAATAATCCATTTCCTAAAAATTTTCATGGAAAACCAGGTATGCATGAGGAGGATTTTATACGTATTCCACCTAATTTGATTGTGATCGTATATAAAGATGATGAACTAAAAAATATAAGTAGAAACCAATATTTCACTGAAAATAATTTGCCTGATTTCTCCAAAGAGTCAGAAAACACAATAGTTACAATTGATGATAATGGATATAAGTTTAGAGGTATAATTATTTCTAAAGATTCATATAAAATACAAGTATTATCTAATATAGATTCAGAAGTGAATTCAATACATAGGCTAACTAAAACTTTAATTATAAGTTTGATCATTTTAATAATAGTTGCTATAGTATTATCTGCTTATTTAGCATCAAAAGTTATAAAACCAGTGAGAGAAGCATATGAAAAACAGATTCATTTTGTTCAGGATGCATCTCATGAAATGAGAACTCCATTAGCTGTAATAAAAGGAAAGTTAGAACTGTTGGCAAACTCATCGAAAGATACTATAGATAGTCATTTTGAGCATATTTCGAAGATAATGAGTGAAATACGTGGATTAGAAAAATTGAATACTGACTTATTATTATTGTCTAAAGAAGATTTGGACTTAGGCATAAATATTACTAAATTTTCTTTGTATGAATTTATAAATGATATAGGTGAATTTTATATTGATTTAGCGGATATACAAGGAAAAGAATTTAAAGTGATTAAACCTGCATACGATGTAGAAGTTCTATGGGATTATAGCAAAATAAGAAGAGCTGTAATTATATTGATAGAAAATGCTTTTAAATATACTGATGATAATGGAAAGATAGAATTTATCATAGAAGAGTTTAATAAAAATACTAGAATTTCAGTACGTGATAATGGTATAGGAATCAGAGAAGAGGATCAAGAACGTATCTTTGATAGATTTTATAGAAGTGATATAGTTAGAGGAAAAAATATTAGTGGAACTGGAATAGGCCTTAGCTTACTAAAGTCTATTTCTAAAAATTTTGGCATTAAATTAAATGTAAATTCAACATATGGAGAAGGATCAGAATTTACAATGATGATCCCTAAAACATTTGATTAATATTAAAGAAAAGTAAGAACACCTACATGTATTTTTGAAAATATATGTAGGTGTTTTTCTGTTTATATAAAATTTAACTTTGTTAAGCTACTGTTAAGACGTGTCATTTAAAATAAGTATATAAGATAAAGAAACGGAGGTGTATAGATGGAAGAGGTTAAATTTAGACATGAGCTAAAGCATTATATTAATTTCTCTGATTATATATCAATTAAAAGTAGATTAAGATCTATAATGCACATAGATAAGAATGCTAATGAAAATAATGAATATAAAATAAGAAGCTTATACTTTGATAATGTTTATGATAAGGCATTAATGGAAAAGGTTATAGGAGTTCCTAAGAGGCACAAGTTTCGTATTAGGTTTTATAATGATAATCATGAATTTATAAGACTAGAAAAAAAATCAAAGATAAGAGGATTGTGTCTTAAAGATAGTGAGAAAATCACAAAAGAAGAATGTGAGAAAATAATAAATGGAGACATAGAATTTTTGAGAGATTCTAATAAAAAGTTATTTATTGATTTGTATAGTGAAATGAAGGGAAATCTATTAAGACCGAAAACCATAGTTGACTATACAAGAGAAGCATATATATATCCAATAGGAAATGTGAGGATAACTTTTGATAAATCGGTAAGAACAGGTTTAAATAATATAAATATGTTTGATGATAATCTACCAACTATAGAAACCATAGATAATAAATACATTGTTTTAGAGGTAAAATTTGATGAGTTTTTACCACAAATAATAAGAGATATTATACAAGTAAAAGAACGTAGAGCAACTTCAATTTCAAAATATGAAGCTGCAAGAATTTATGGATAGACGAAATACATATAATTTTAGGAGGAAAAAGAATGTCTGATTCAGCAATTAATTTTAGCGATATTTTAAAATCTAGTTTTGTAGAAAAATTAAGTTCAATTTCATATTTAGACATGGCTATAGCGTTGTTATTAGCTTTTGTGGTTGGGCTGTTTATAATGCAAGTTTACAAAAAAACTTTTAAAGGTGTAATGTATTCAGAAAGTTTTGCAATATCACTTTTAGCACTTTGTTTAATTACTACTTTAATCATATTAGCGGTAACATCTAATATTGTATTATCACTAGGTATGGTAGGTGCTCTTTCTATTGTACGTTTCAGAAGTGCAATTAAGGAACCTATTGATATAGCATATCTTTTTTGGTCAATTAGTTCAGGAATAGTAATTGGAGCTGGATTAATACCACTTGCAATAATAGCATCAATATTCATAGGTATAGTAATGATATTATTTGTTAATAAGAAAACTGCAAATAATCCATATATATTAGTTATAAACTGTTCAGATGATGATTCAGAAAATAATGCATTAAATTTACTTTCAAAAAGTGTTGAAAAGTATAATGTTAAATCAAAGACTGTTTCACCTGTAAATGGAGTTGAAATTACAGTTGAGGTTGGATTAAAGAAAAATACTACAAAATTTGTAAATGCCATATCAAAATTAGAAGGTATTTCGAATGTTGTTTTAGTAAGTTATAACGGAGATTACATGTCTTAATTTATAAATAGAAGATGGTTGGAATTGGTTATTAGATAGAAGAGGTTATAATTATAGAAATTAGAAAAGAGGTTTCAGTTAGCATGAAACCTCTTTTAAAGATTAAACCTATTAATAGTTATTAAATGAACCTATGAATGCTGCAGCAAATACAACAGCTAAAAGAATATATACTGCCAAAATACATATTGTTATTATGAATGAAACAAATCCAGCTCTATTCCAAGTATTTTGAACTAAGAAAAATTCTTCTGGACTAGAATAATTACCATTTTTCCAAGCCCATTCATTTCCTTTTGCACCACATACAAATATCCAAATTATATTGAATAGTGGAATTAGACAAAGTAGAGTAAGATAAGATTTATTACCTATGCCCCACATAATATTCATCATAAAAGCTCCCCAATTCCATTTTTTTATTTCAGAAGGAACTTCTGAACTTGAGTATTGATTAATACCCATATTGTTTGAATTTTCCATAATTATTTATCCCCCTAATTAATAATTTAAAATAATTTCAATTTATTATATCATGGTTATAATTGTAATTAAAGTTTATTAAGGTTAAATATAATATATAATGGGAAAATGAAAAGTTTGGTATAATAATTTTGAAATAATGTTCAAGGGGGAAAACATGGATAATAATGATAAACGTAATTTAGATAGCTCTGATGGGATCTCAGAAGAAAATAATATTTTGAATGAAGTTATTGATGATATCAGCATCAGAAATGATAAGGACAATATATAAATAATGAGCCACTTTACACATAAGCAACAAATAAAATATATAAAGAATCAAATCAACAAAAGTTTATTTTTAACAAAGTCATTTACTAGTATTCTTTTGTTATGATTATTTATCAGCATTAAGAACATATTGATAAATTTTAAGAATACTAAGTAATTATATAGTCATGAATTGACAATTAAAATTTGGTAATATATAATTAGAAAATAATGAAAGACTGTGATTAGGAAAAGTATCTTAGAATTTATTTTTAGAGAGTAGCTGTTTGGTGGAAAGCTATAATAAATCTATGGGAAAATCACCTAGGAGTTGGAGACTGAAAAGCTTATACGCTGAATAAGTTATCACGTTGGCCTGCGTTAAAGGATAGAGTATGTATGTACTTGAACTAAAGCATTTATTATGATGCAATGACCTTAGGTGGTTTGCGAATTCAACTTCGTCCTTTAGGATGGAGTTTTTTTTATGTTTTAGGCAATAATAACAATTAATAGATAATTTTATACGCATGGAAAGGGGAAAATTTAATGTACAAAAAAGTTGATTCTTCTAAAAGTACTGTAGATATGGAAAAAGAAATCGCTAAGTTTTGGAAGGAAAAAGATGTAATTCAAAAAAGTTTTGATTCAAATCAAGATGGAGAGTATTTTACTTTTTATGATGGTCCTCCAACTGCAAATGGAAAGCCACATGTTGGTCATATCTTAACAAGAGTTATGAAGGACATAATTCCAAGATTTAAAGTTATGAAGGGTTATAAAGTTTTAAGAAAAGCTGGATGGGATACTCATGGCCTTCCAGTTGAGCTTGAAATAGAAAAGAAACTAGGAATCTCAGGGAAAGAACAAATAGAAGATTACGGTGTAGAAAAATTCATTACTGAATGTAAGGACAGCGTATTCTCATATGTTAGCTTATGGAAAGATATGTCTGAACAAATTGGATTCTGGGTTGATATGGATGATCCATATGTAACTTATCATGATGATTATATAGAATCAGAATGGTGGGCATTAAAGAAGCTATGGGATAAAGGTTTATTGTATAAAGGTCATAAGGTAATGCCTTACTGTCCAAGATGTGGAACAGCTTTATCATCTCATGAAGTTGCTCAAGGATATAAAGATGTTAAAGATTTAACTGCTACTGCTAAATTTAAGGTTAAAGGAGAAGATAACAAGTATATACTTGCTTGGACAACAACTCCTTGGACATTACCATCAAATTTAGCATTATGTATAAACAAAGCTTATACATATGCAGATGTTAAAGTTGAAGATGAAGTTTATGTATTAGCTAAAGACTTAATTGAAAGAGTGCTTGGCGATAGAGAATATGAAGTAATAAAAGAATATAAAGGTGAAGAACTATTAGGAACTGAATATGAACAATTATTACCTTTTGCTAAGGTTGAAGGTAAAGCATTTGTTGTAATTCATGGAGACTATGTAACATTAACAGATGGTACTGGTATAGTTCATATAGCCCCAGCTTATGGTGAAGATGATAGCTTTGTTGCAAAACAAAATGGTATCGCATTTGTAAACATGGTTGACGCAAGTGGTAACTTCGTAGATGAAGTAACTCCATGGGCAGGAAAATTCGTTAAGAAATGTGATGAAAGCATTTGTAATTACTTAGAAGAGCATAATCAATTATTTGATAAACATAAACATCTACATTCATATCCACATTGTTGGAGATGTGATACACCACTTCTTTACTATCCAAAAGACAGCTGGTTTGTTGCCATGACTCAAATGAGAGATAAATTACTTGAAAATAATAATAAAGTAAATTGGTATCCCGATAACATTAGAACAGGTAGATTTGGTAAGTTCCTTGAAAATGTTATTGACTGGGGTATTTCAAGAGATAGATACTGGGGAACTCCACTTCCAATATGGCAATGTGAATGTGGTCACAGAGAATGTATAGGAAGCAGAGAAGAATTGGAATCAAAAGCTACTACAGACTGCAAGGGAATAGAATTACACAAACCATATGTTGATGGAATCAAGTTAAAATGTCCTGAATGTGGTAAGGAAATGACTAGAACTCATGAAGTAATTGACTGTTGGTTTGATTCAGGATCAATGCCTTTTGCACAATGGCACTATCCATTTGAAAATAAAGAAACTTTTGAAAAGAACTTCCCAGCACAATTTATTTCAGAAGCAGTTGACCAAACTAGAGGATGGTTCTATACATTAATGGCTATATCAACATGTTTATTTGATACAAATCCATTTGAAAACTGTATAGTATTAGGTCACGTTTTAGATAAAAAAGGACTTAAGATGTCTAAGTCTAAGGGAAATGTTGTAGATCCATTTGAAGTATTAGGAAGCCAAGGAGCTGATGCTACAAGATGGCACTTCTATACTGCAAGTGCACCATGGTTACCAACAAGATTCTCTATAGATGATGTTGCTGAAACTCAAAGAAAATTCTTAGGAACATTATGGAACGTATACTCATTCTATGTTCTATATGCGGATATAGATAAATTTGATCCAACTAAATATCCAGATTTCGTTTCAGGGAATGTAATGGATAAGTGGATTATATCTAAATTAAATACATTAATTGAAACTGTAGATGAAAACTTAAGTGGATATAAGATTACTCAAGCTGCTTTAGCTATTGAAGACTTTACAGATGAATTATCAAACTGGTATGTAAGAAGAAACAGAGCTAGATTCTGGGCTCAAGACTTAAGTGATGATAAGATTGGAGCCTATGTAACTTTATATAAAGTATTAACTACTTTAGTTACAGTTGCAGCACCATTTGTACCATTTATATCAGAAGAAATTTATCAAAACTTAGTTGTAAGTTTAGATAAGGATGCTGTAGAAAGCGTTCATTTATGTAAGTTCCCAGAAGCTGATAAGGCTGCTATAAACGTAGAATTAGAAAAAGAAATGGATTTAGCATATACTCTTGTTAAACTTGGAAGAAGTGCAAGAAATTCAGCTAATATCAAGAACAGACAGCCGCTTTCAACAATGCTTGTTTCAACTAAATCTTTACCAGAATATTATGGAGATATAGTTAAAGAAGAATTAAATATCAAAGCTGTTGAATTAGGTGCAGATTTATCTGAACATGTTAATTTTGAAATTAAGCCTAACTTACCTGTACTTGGTAAAGCATATGGTAAGTTAATACCACAAATCAGAAAAGCTATTTCAGAAAAGAATCAAATGGAACTAGCTCAAAAGATTCAAAATGGTGGAGAAGAAACTATAGATGTTAATGGAACTGAAATAGTTCTTACTAATGAAAATCTTCTAGTAACAATGCAAGGCTTAGAAGGATATGCATTTGCTGGTGAAGGTGAAATTGGAGTTGTGTTAGATACTACAATCACTCCAGAACTTCAAGAAGAAGGTCATGTAAGAGAAATGATTTCAAAGATTCAAAACATGAGAAAAGATAAAGGATTTGAAGTGGCTGATAAGATAAAACTTTATGTTTCTGATAATGGTATGTTAATTAACGTAATTAAGAAGTTTGAAGATACAATTAAGAAAGAAACTTTAACAGAAGAAGTTATATATTCTTTAGAAGCTGATTATACAGAAGTAACTATAAATGGTGAAAAGTTAAATATGACAGTTGAAGTTATAAAATAGTAATTGCCTTATGAGTGCACTAGGGATCTAAGAGATTTAGATTCCTAGTATACTTTAAAGAAAAAAACTGCATAATAAATTAAAATAAGTTTTAAGCTATGATTATTATAATAAATATACTATAATTATTATAAAAGTAAATTTTTGTGAAACTTTATAATAGAAATAGAGATTATTTGTGCATACTATTATTGATTTATTATGCAATATATTAGTATAATTAAAGTATCTAGAAAATTCAAAGGAGGAATAAAAAATGGCTACTTCTATTAAAGATGTTGCAAAAGAAGCAGGTGTATCGATTGCAACAGTTTCTAGAGTTTTAAATGATATCGATGTAGTAAATGAAGATACTAAGAAAAAAGTCTTAGATGCAATAAAAAAATTAGGTTATAGACCTAATATAGTAGCAAGAAGTTTAAAAACTCAAAGAACAAAAACAATAGGAATACTACTTCCAGATATATCAAATCAATTTTACCCAGAGATAGTTAGAGGAGCTGAAGACGTTTCCAATATTTATGATTATAATATAATATTATGCAACTCTGACTTAGATATACAAAAGGAAAAAGAATATTTAAGAGTGCTAAAAGAGAAAATGGTTGACGGTGTATTATACATGAGTAGTTCTCTTAATGAAGAAATATTAGATTTAATTAATGAATTAGACTTAAAAACAGTCCTTGTTGAAACACGTGATAAAGATGGAGCACTTCCAAGTGTAACAATTGATAATGTAAAGGCTTCTTTTGATAGTACTAATTTCTTAATAAGTAAAGGATTAAAAAATATTGCATTTATAGGAACTGAAAAAGATAGTATGAATGCATGGGGCGATAGATATACAGGATATGAGTCTGCGATGAAAGATGCAAAGCTTAATATAGATTCTGATTTAGTGTATCTTAACTCAATAAAAATTAAGACTGGTTATGAAGGCGTTATTAGCTTTATTAAATCAGGAAAGAAATTTGATGGTATAGTTTGTGCATCTGATGATATTGCTATGGGTGCTATAAACGCATTGAGAGATAATGGACTTGAAGTTCCTAAGGATGTAAGTGTTGTTGGATTTAATGATAATTTTGCAGCATCTATTTTCTATCCTAAGATAACAACTATTTCACAACCAACATATGATATGGGTTCTGTAGCTATGAGAATATTAATAAAGATGTTAAGCCAAAAACCTTTAGAGGAATCTCAATATGTTTTGGAACATCAATTGATTGAAAGAGACAGTACAATTTAGTTTTTAATATTTAACCTAAAGGAATTTTATATAATTAAATTCCTTTAGGATTTTTTATTTTTAAATAGTTGATTTAAATGAATAAAATAGCCCCATTAAGAAAATATAAATTTCTTAATGGGGCTATTTTATGCCGTATTTTAATCAATATTCTTTATAGACATAAATTCAATAATGATAAATTAAAGTATACCTTCACTTTTAAGAATGTCTTCCAGTCTTTGAACTTTACTTGTTAATTGAACAAATTTTTCTTTTAATTCTTCCTTTGAAGATCCAGTATCACTAGTAATGCAAGCTTCCATTTCTTCAACAGCTTTTAAAGCCTCTTCTACATCGTTTTGAGCTAATTTTAAATTGGAATCTTTCATAAAGTTACTTCTCCTTATATTTTTATATTATGTTTAATAATTATATGGTATCACTACTAAAATGTAAGTTCAAGGAATATAAATTTAAAGAGTAATAATATTTTAGGAGGGAAGGGTACAGTTGATAGCTGGGAGTTGACAGTTGGTAATTAATTAAAAAGAATAATACATATTTAATTAATTGTTCAGTATCAATTATCAATTATTAACTGTATAAGTATAATGATAAATTATATTTGGTTTTTGTTAATTTTTCTAGGGGGAATTGTTGGCTTAATTAATGGAAATGGTGAAGTGATATCAAAATCTATAGTTAATTCTTGTGGAAATACAGTAACGTTTATGATAGAGCTTGCAGGAATAATGTGTTTTTGGTGTGGGGTTATGAAAATTGCAGAAAAAAGTGGATTTACAGAAAAATTATCCAAAATACTAAAACCTGTATTAAAGCTTATATTTAAAGATGCTGCAAAGGATGAGAAAGCTCTTGGAGCAATAATTATGAATCTTACAGCAAATATGATGGGATTATCAAATGCAGCAACTCCATTTGGAATTAGAGCTATGGAAGAAATGGACAGGCTGAATCCTAATAAAGGGACTACAACAAATGATATGTCACTTTTTTTAGTATTAAATGCAGCATGTATTCAGCTAGTGCCTACAACAATAATATCAATCAGAGCAGCCTGTAATTCAGTTAATCCAGGAATAATTATAGTACCAGCAATTATATCAACAACTGTGGCGGCAATAGTTGGAGTATGTTCGTGTAAACTTTTAGAGAGGTACTTTTGATTATGATTAATTATTTAAGTAAAAGTATAATACCAATAATACTGCTTATAATTATAACTTATGGAATGCTGAAAGAAAGGAAGGTTTATGAGTGGTTCATAGAAGGTGCAAAAGAAGGTCTTGGTGTAGTGATGAGAATCTTCCCATATATTTTAGCAATGATAATAGCTGTACAGATTTTTAGAGAAGCAAAACTCATGGATGCATTAAACAACATAGCAGGACCTATTGTAAATCTTATAGGATTGCCAAAAGAGTTACTGCCACTTGTTATTATAAAGCCTTTATCAGGCAGTGGGGCAATAGGTGTGTTTACTGAAATAATTAAAAATTTTGGACCAGATACAAAGATAGGACTTATAGCATCTGTAATCATGGGTACTACAGAAACTATTTTTTATACAATAACAGTCTACTTTGGTGCAGTTAAGGTAAAAAAAATTAGACATACTTTATGGGCAGCTGTAATTGCTGATATAACTGCAATGATAATGGCTATTTTAATGGTTAACTTATTGATTATTAAATAAGCAGAGTTAAACTTAAATATAGAAAATAAAAAAATTAAAATTAAATGTTGACATTAACGCAACGTAATCCCTTATGATGAAATTGTCAGGAGGTACAAAGTCATGGAATATACAATAAAAAGATTAGCTGAACTTGCTGGTGTTAGTGCACGAACACTCAGATATTATGATGAAATTGGTTTATTAAGGCCATGTAGAATAAATTCAGCTGGTTACAGAATTTATGGAGAAAGAGAAGTAGATTTATTACAACAAATATTATTTTATAAATCTATGGATATGAAGTTAGAAGAAATTCAAAAAATTATTTCTAATCCAGATTTTGATACTAAAAAAGCTTTAGAGGAACATTACGAAAAGCTTATCTCCAGACGAAAGCAACTTGATCAATTAATATTGACGGTTGAAAAAACATTAGCATATAAAAAGGGAGAGATAGAAATGTCTGATAAAGAGAAATTTGAAGGATTAAAGAAGGAAAAGATAGCTAAAAATGAAGCTATGTATGGCAAGGAAATTAGAAATAAATATGGAGAAGATGTAGTTGAAGCTTCAAATAATAAATTCTTAAATATGAGCGAAGAAAATTTTAATGAAATGCAGAAGACTGAAGATGAAATGTTTGAATTATTGTCAAAAGTTATTAAAACAAAAGATTTAGAATGTGATGAAGCCCAAAAGGTATATGAAAAGCATAAGAAATGGCTAGAGTTTTCATGGCCATCATATTCAAAGGAAGCTCATGCTGGACTTGCAGAAATGTATATAGCTGATGAAAGATTTTCAAAATACTATAATGATAAACTAGGAGAAAATGCAGTAGAAGTATTACACGATATAATTGTAAGATATACTAAATATAAATTAATAATTTGATTTTCATAAAATATGGTGAGTAGTATAATAATAATAGTATACTACTCATTTTATTTAAGACCAGCTATAAAAAGTCAATAACTTCTTATAAGGTCTAAAAAGGGTATAAGAAACTAAGGAGAATGCGTGATGAATAATAGTGTGTTTATTAAAAATAGAGAAAACTTAATTAATCAAATAGATGATGATTCAATATTAATAGCTTTTGCAGGTCATGCGCCTAAGAAGACAGGCGATGAACTATATCAGTTTACTCAAAATAGAAATTTTTATTACTTAACTGGTATAGTAGAGCCACATCATATAGTTGTGTTATCTAAAATAAAAGGAAAAGTAACAGAAAAGTTATTTTTAAAGGAAATAAACTTGGATGAAGAAATGTGGAATGGAAAAACATTAAGAGATACAGAAGGAAAAGATATTTCGGGAATTAAAGAAGTAGTCTATATGAATGACTTTTATTCATATTTGAATTCACAAATTAAAGGTACAGAGCAAATTAATTTATACTTAGATTTAGATAAGGAAAATATAGAAGAAGATGATTCAGAAGCATTAAAATTTTCAAAAGAAATGAGAAATAAATATCCTCAAATAGTTATAAAGAATTTTTCAAATAAAATTATTCCTTTAAGAATGATAAAAAGTGATGAAGAAATAAATGAAATGAAAAAAGCAATTGAAATAACTATAAGAGGAGTTAAATCTCTTATGAATAATGCTAAGCCTGGTCTTAAAGAATATGAGCTTGAAGCTTATTTTGATTTTGAATGTAAAAGAAGTGGAGCAAAAGATTTTGCATTTTCAACTATAGCAGCAGCTGGAAAAAATGCTACTATACTTCATTATGTATCTAATGATAGTGAGATAAAGGAAAATGATTTAATATTATTTGATTTAGGGGCACAATGGAATTTATACAATGCAGATATTACGAGGACATTCCCTGCAAATGGTAAGTTTACTGACAGGCAAAGAGAAGTTTATGAAGCAGTTTTAAGAGTGAACAAATCTGTAATAGAAAAAATAAAGCCAGGGGTTGTTTATAAAGAATTAAATGCATGGTCTAAAGATTTAATTGCAGAAGAGTGTATTAAGCTTGGAATAATTAAAGAAAAAGAAGAAGTAAGCAAATATTATTGGCATAGCATTGGACATAATTTAGGATTAGACACTCATGATTTAGAACCTCAAGGAAGAGAATTTGTATTTGAAAAAGGAATGGTATTTACAGTTGAACCTGGAATTTATATTTCAGAAGAAGGGATTGGAATTAGAATAGAAGATGATGTTTTAGTAACTGAAGATGGATGTGAAGTTTTAACTAAGGACATGATAAAAGAAGTAAAAGACATAGAAGAATTTATGAAGAATAGATAATCTTTAAAAATTTGAATATAAATAATTATAAACCAGAATAATATATTTAAGTTATATTGTAGTTAGGAGATGATTTATATGTTAGAAGAAATGAAAAAATTATGTCTGGCAGCTGTTGGTGCAGCAGCAATTACCTATGATAAAACAATTGATATTATAAATGATTTGGTTGAAAAAGGAAAAATAACAGTAGAGGAAGGAAAAGAATTATCAGAAGAACTAAAGAAAAATATTACTACTAAGGCAGAAGTAGCAAAAAATAAAGCAATTGATATGAAGCCATTAACAAAAGATAGCGTTCAAGATGTCTTGGAAAATTTAAACTTAGCTACTAAAAGTGATATAGAGAGCTTAAAAATTAGAATTAATGAACTTGAAGAAAAAATTAATAATAAGTAAAAGAGAAACAGAAGGTGTAAGTTTTATATGAATTTTACATCTTCTGTTTATATAAAATTAGTATATACTTTTTAAAAGTGAAGATTTTAATTAATAATTTATATGTTGCCTTTGAATGGGTTATTATTTGAAAGAGGATATTATTTATGAAAGAAAAGCCATCAAGTAGATTTAGAGAAATAATAATGGTATTTGCTAAATATGGATTTGGATATATTTTCGATAGAAAAGATGAAGAACAAAAAAAATCTCCTGCTAATTTAAGAAAAGCTTTTGAAGATTTAGGTCCAACATTTATTAAGATAGGTCAAATATTAAGTACCAGACCAGATTTATTGCCAAAAGAATACATAGATGAGTTAGTTAAGTTACAAGATTCAGCGATAGTGGAAAATTTTGACGATATGAAGTTAGTTTTTGAAAAATCACTGAACACAACTATAGATGAAAGTTTTCAATATCTTAATAGGGCTCCAATAGCATCAGCATCTATAGCACAAGTATATGAAGGAATATTAAAAGATGGCAGAGAGGTCGTTTTAAAAATTCAAAGGCCTAAAATATATGAAAAAATAATAAAAGATATTGCTATTCTGATGAAGATATTGAAGATTGCTGAAGGAAGAATAAATATACCTATAATTGATCCTATAGAAGCGCTGGAAGAAATAAAATTCACAACAATTCAAGAACTTGATTTTATATCAGAAGCTGGTAATATAGAGAAATTTAGCGAGTTAAATAAAAATACTGCACCTATTTATGCACCTTATGTAGTTAGAGAGTTGTTAAGTGATAAGGTTTTAGTATTAGAAAATATTGATGGTATAAAAATAAATGATATAAAAGATATTGCTGATAAATTGACATTAGCATTCTGTAAACATATATTTGAAGATGGCTTTTTTCATGGAGATCCACATCCCGGAAATTTATTGATTTCAGAAGGGAAAATATGTTTTATAGATTTTGGCATAGTAGGACAACTAAGTGATAACATGAAAAAATGGCTTAATATAGCTATGATAGCTATAGCTACTCATGATAAAGAAAAACTGGTTAACTGCATTTTAGCAATAGCTATAAAGAAAGGAAAGGTCAATAAAGTAGATATATACGATTCAGTTTCATATATTTTCGATGTTTATTTAGAAACATCTATAAAAAATATAAAAATATCAGAACTTGTTCAAGAAATATGGAATATTACAAGGGAAAATAATATACAGTTACCTAGAGAATTGGTTTCCTTGACAAGGAGCTTAATTTTGTTAGAAGGAGTAATTGCTTATCTTGACCCAGATCTAGAAATAGTAAATGTAATTGCTAATTTTATGAAATCAAATAATAGAACTACGATTTTAAGATGTTTAGAGAAAGAAGAATTAATAATTTCACTATATTGTTTTACAAGAGATTCTATGAAAATTCCTACAAAGACTGTAGAGGTTTTGAATAAATTATCAGATGGAAAGCTTACACTAGATATACGAATTAATGAGATAGATGAAATAATTAAGCAAGCTAATAAAATGGTAAATAGATTAACAGAAGGTGTTGTTATTGCTGCGTTAATATTATCTTCATCATTAATTATCAGTAATGATGTTAAGCCTTTATATAGAGGAATATCAATAATAGGGATTGGTGGATACGCAATTGCTTTTATGTTAGCTATAAAAGTTCTAATATCTATGAGCAGAGCAAATGAATGTCGAAAGAAGAAATAAAACTAACAATAAAATCAAAAAATATTGAAATAAAATTAAAAATAAGGTATTCTATATCATATAAAAGTGAATAAAGTAAGAGATAGAGGCGCAATATTTAATAGTAATATTATGGAGCTAAGCACTTTGAAGTAATATGAAAGGAAATATTGCCGAAGTCTATAACTAATGCTTTAAGGTTATAGAGCTGGGGTTGCATAGAATATATGCAAAACTGTCACAAGTACTTTGTGGTGAGCTATCATTCGTGGTTATGTAAAACATATTATGTTTTTAAAGACCTTGGGTGTTATCTCAAGGTCTTATTTTTTTGATTAAGAATTTATTTTAAATTTAGAAAATAAATTTCTTAGAGCCATAATTGTATTTTATAAGTTAATTACTTAATTTCTATCTTTAAATTTATCACAATAAAGATTAGGAGGATCATTAACATGAAAAATTCAAGAAGCTACCGTGTGTTTTTATTGACATTAATTATGTTAATAATGGCATCGACAGCAGTTTTTGCAGCTGACGTTGCAGAGGTTAATGCAGAAAAATTTGGACTTTGGACTATACTTCCACCAATTATAGCAATCGCATTAGCATTTATAACAAAAAATGTTGTAATATCACTATTTATAGGAACTCTATCAGGATGTTTTTTATTACAGATTATAGGAAGTAATCCATTTATGGCTATTATTCAAGCATTTTTAGATTTTGTACAAAGAGCATTAAACTCATTAGCAGATCCATGGAATGCAGGTATTGTTCTTCAAGTTATGGTAATTGGAGGAGTTATAAGCTTAGTCAGTAAAATGGGCGGAGCAAAAGCAATTGCAGAGTCTCTTGCTAAAAAGGCAAAAACTCCAAGAAGTGCTCAATTAATAACATGGTTCTTGGGAGTATTGGTATTCTTTGATGATTATGCAAATTCATTAATTGTCGGACCAATAATGAAGCCGGTAGCAGATAAGATGAAAATTTCAAGAGAAAGATTATCTTTTATAATTGATGCTACAGCAGCACCAATTGCAGGAATTATGATTGTATCTACATGGATTGGGTTAGAAGTTGGATTAATAAAAGATGGTTTCACATTAATAGGTCAGGAAGTAGATGCATTTGGAGTATTTTTAAGTACGATTCCATATAGATTCTATAACATATTAATTTTAATTTTTGTTGTTGCTACATCACTTTTATTAAGAGATTTTGGTCCCATGAGAAAAGCGGAAATAAATGCAAGAAAAGGATACATATCAGATGCAAGTAAAGAAATTACTCTTGATAAAGATGTAGAAGATGAAATGGCACCTAAAGAAGGTGTTAAACTAAGCGTATGGAATGCAATTATTCCAATTGGAGCGTTAATGATATCAGCTCTGATAAGTTTTTATTATAGTGGATATACTGCAATTATGGGTGGTGAAGATGTTGTACTTCAAAATTTAATGACAACATCACCAGCTTCATTTACAGCTATAAGAGAAGCTTTTAGTGCATCAGATGCATCGGTAGCATTATTCCAATCAGCATTATTTGCATCTATTGTTGCCATATTTATGGCTGTATGTAAAAAAATATTTACATTCTCAGAAGCAGTAGAAGTCTGGATAGATGGAATGAAAGGATTAATCATAACAGGAGTTATATTAATACTTGCATGGTCATTAAGTTCAGTGATAAAAGAGTTAGGAACTGCAGCATATTTAGTTAAATTGCTTTCAAGTTCAATACCTCAATTTTTATTACCAAGTATAATATTCATTTTAGGAGCAGTTATATCATTTGCAACAGGTACAGCATATGGGACTATGGGAATATTAATGCCACTTGCGATCCCTCTTTCATACTCAATATCGCCTGAAATGGGATACGTTATAGTAGGTACGAGTGCTGTTTTAACTGGAGCTATTTTTGGGGATCACTGTTCTCCAATTTCAGATACGACAATTATGTCATCAATGGGAGCAGGATGTGATCATATTAGTCATGTTAGAACTCAAATGCCATATGCGTTATCTGTAGCAGCAATTACAATACTATTTGGATATATTCCAGTAGGATTAGGACTTTCTATATGGCTTGTATTACCATTAGCAACAGCTGCGATATTTGCACTAGTTTATTTCGTAGGTAAGCCAGTTGATAATGTAGAAGTGATTTAAGAATAAGCTATAAATTATATTAAAAACTACCACAGAATGATTTAAAAAGTTATTCTGTGGTAGTTTTTTTTACTTAAATATTAATTAAAAAAGATAAGAATAACATATTGACATTTATAGGCTACAGGTGTAACCTATAAGCAGGGTTACACCTGTAGCTTAGAAAGGAAGTGCGGAATTGGAAAAAGAGTACTCTATAAGTGAATCAGAATGGGAAGTTATGAAAGTGTTATGGAAAAATCCTAATAGTACAATGAGTTTTATAGTAGAGCAATTAGAAGGAAGAGGCTGGAGTTATTCAACTATAAAAACATTGGTTAAGAGACTGACGGATAAAGAATTTGTAGTAGCAGATAAGAGTCAAGGGAAAAATTTTTTATATAAATGTGCAGTAAAAGAACAAGAATGTAAAATTAATGAAACTAAAAATTTTTTAGCAAAAGTATTTGATAATTCGTTATCTATGTTTGTATCTACATTAGTAAAAGAAAGTAATTTATCCAAAAAGGAAGAAGAAGAATTAATGAATATAATAAATAAAATGGAAGAAGATGATTAGATGTTTATGCTATTAAATATAGCGATTATTACTACAATAATGACAGCTTGCATTTTATTAATAAAAACTATATTTAAGCATAAAATGTCAGCTAAAGCCCATTATTATATATGGTTAATTTTAATTGCTAGGCTGATTCTAATACCTATTATGCCAGATTTTATAGGGAATATTAATAGAATAGAAAATCAAGCTAGTCATATTGAAGGCATAGAAAATATTAAATCTAATTCTAATACAACAAATATAATAATAAATTCAAAGAATATAGGAAAGATTTCAATCGTAAAAAAGGACATAGTAGCAAACAGTAAAAAGATTATAGTGATAATATGGAAAATAGGTTTTACCATTATGATGGGTTATATTATTTTTATATTAAACTATTTTTATATTAAATTTGGAAGAATTCCAATATGTGAAGATAAAAAGATTCAAGATATTTTAGAAAAGTGTAAGCAACGAGTTGGAATAAAGTGCTCAGTAAATATAAAAATATATGATGGAAATTCAATGATTACAGGTGTAATATCACCAACTATATTTTTAAATAAAGGTTATGATGAGAAAGAGTTGGAGAAAGTTTTAATCCACGAATTGTATCACCTAAAAAATAAAGATACAATGATTAATTTATTTGCATTAATATTTTTAAGTATTAATTGGTATAATCCAATAGTTTGGATTGGATTTTTTACATTTAAAAGAGATACAGAGATATTATGTGATGAGCGGGTAATTAATTTAATAAAAGATAAAAAAGAATATGCAACATTACTTATGAAATCAATAAATAATGAATACCACTTTAATTCCATAAGCTTATGCATTCAAAGTGGAAAGAGTGAAATTAAAGAAAGGATTGTTTTTATGTCAAATTCTAAAAAGATCAGAAAATTATATAAAGTTTTAATAATGACAACTGTTTTGATTAGCTGTGGAGGAAGTATGATTGTGCCAAGGGTTCAAGCATCTACTATAGAAAATAAATCATCTGTTTTAATTAATGAAGATAAATCTTTAGAAGACTACTATAATATAGTTAGTAATTTTACAAATTCAATTAAGTTTAACAAAGATAATCAAACATTATCATTTACAGTTCCAAAGACAAAGCCAGAAGGATATAAATGGTTTGTTCATATTGATGGACACGAACAAAGAAAGGATGGTCCAGTAACTTTTCATATATTTGAAGATGAAAGTTATAATTATGAGTGGAAAGACGGAAAATCATATTCATATACTTTCAAAGAATATCCATTAATACAAAGTAGTTTTGAAGTTGGACTATTAAAAAGTGATAATTCAGGAGAAATTAAAGGAGATACTATAGTAAGCATAGATAAGGAAGGAAGAACAGTTCAAAATAAAGCAGCTGTATCTGAGGCTGTTTATGGGCTTGTAGGAACAATAGCATATAATTCACAAAACAAAAATATGAATTTTACACTACCAGAAAAAATTCCAGAAGGATATAAATGGTTCATTCATATAAGTGGACATGAACAAAGGAAGGATGGCCCTGTGGTTTTCCATGCATTTGAAGATGAGACTTATAATTATAAATGGGAAAATGGAAAGACATATAATTATGAATTTAAAGAAAATCCTATGATAAATACAAGTTTTGAAATTGGACTTATGAATGTAAAATCACAAAAAATTGAAAATGAAATTAATGTTGTACTAAATAGTGATGGAACACTGACTTATTAAAATTATTCTTATGAAATAGAATTAAAAATCTATTTCATAAGAATTTTTTAATTTATAAGTATAATTTTAAAATTCTGGATGCTTAATTATCTAAATGAGTGATATAATTTGACTTATAATAGAAATTTGAAGTTTTTAGAAAGAGGTAATAATCAATGAGAGTAAGTGAAAGAATAGAAAAACTAAGAAAGATAATGAAAAGAGAAAATATAGATTATTATATAGTGCCAAGTGCAGATTTTCACCAAAGTGAATATGTTTCTGAATGTTTTAAATCAAGAGCATATATTACAGGATTTACAGGGTCTGCTGGAACTGCATTAATTGGAATGGATAAAGCAATATTGTGGACAGATGGAAGATACTTTATTCAAGCAGAACAACAATTAGCAGGTTTAGGAATAGAACTCTATAAAATGAGAATACCAGGATGGCCAAGCTTAGAAGAATATTTAAGTACAAATATGAAAGAAGGAGAATGTCTTGGATTCGATGGAAGGGTGTTCTCTATAAATGAATATAAAGAATTCAAGAAAATACAACAAAGCAAGAATATTAAAATTGCAATGGATAAGGATTTGATTGCAGAAATATGGGCAGATAAACCTTCTATGCCTAAAGAAAAAGTATTTTTACATGATGTAAAATATTGTGGTAAAACAGTTAATGAGAAAGTAGAAGAAGTACGTGAACAAATGAAAACATTAGGATGTAAATCATATATTTTATCATCTTTAGATGATATCGCTTGGCTATTTAATATCAGAGGAAATGATGTAGAGTGTACGCCTGTAACATTAGCATATGCACTTATAAATGATAAAGCAGCTGTATTATATATAGATAAAGATAAGATTAGTTGTGAAGATAAGAGTATATTAGAAAATAGAGATGGAATAACCTTAAAGAATTATGAGGATATATTTGAAGATGTAAAATTAATAAAAGGAAACGTACTATTAGATCCAAGTAAGGTTAGTGCATTTATATTAACTAATTTAAATGAAGATGTTATAGTGATAGAATCTATAAATATAACTACTAATCTTAAAGCGATAAAAAATAATGTTGAGATAGAATGTTTTAAAAATTCTCATATAAAAGATGGAGTAGCCATGGTTAGATTTACAAAATGGCTTAAAGAACATGTTGGTAAAGAAAAAATAACAGAAGTTACTTTATCAGAAAAATTATTAGAATTCAGATCTATGGGAGATTTATTCATAGAAGAGAGTTTTAAAACTATAGCTGGATATAAAGAACATGCAGCTATGATGCATTATTCTGCCACAGAAGAAAGTGCTTATGAATTGAAGGAAGAAGGTATGGTATTAGTAGACTGTGGTGGGCAATATTTAGATGGAACTACTGATATAACAAGAACTTTTGTACTTGGAAAAATTACAGAAGAAGAGAAAAAAGATTTCACATTAGTATTAAAAGGACATATTAATCTTATGACATGTAAGTTCTTACAAGGCTCAATAGGATCTAGCTTAGATATAATGGCAAGAAAACCATTATGGGAAGAAGGAATAGATTATAAATGTGGAACAGGTCATGGTATAGGATTCTGTTTAAGTGTACATGAAGGGCCTCAACAAATACGTCCAATAAATTATGTGGAATTAAAACCAGGAATGATATTAACAAATGAGCCAGGAGTATATAAAGAAGGTAAGCATGGAATAAGAATAGAAAATGTTATGCTTATAGTAGAAGATAGTAAGACAGAATATGGTGGACAGTTCTATAAATTTGAACCCTTATCATATTGTCCAATAGATTTAGACGGTATTGAAGTAAGTATGTTAACAGATAAAGAAAGAGAATGGATTAATAGTTATCATAAAGAAACTTATGAAAAATTAAGTCCATACTTAAATGATGCGGAAAAAGAATTCCTTAGAAAAGAAACTAGAACTATATAAATAAAATTTTTTATAATTATATAACTGATATGCTAAGGTTAAAGGCTGATAAATAGCTTTTAACCTTATTTTTATTTTGATAATATTATTGAATGCCTTGTATTATTTGGAAAAATATATTGACTTATACAGTCTAACTGTATATTATAAATATATAGTTAGACTGTATAGTTTAACTATATATATTTAATGCGAGGTAATTCATATGAATTTAAATAAATATTTACCATTAACAGAAACTACTTTTTATATATTACTTTCATTAAAAGAACCTAGTCATGGATATGCAATTATGCAAAAAGTAGAAGAATTAAGTAACGGAAGAGTGCGAATTGCAGCTGGAACAATGTATGGTGCAATTGAAAATTTATTAAAACAGAAATTGATTGAGAATGTAAAGACAGAAGATAAACGTAGGAAAGTTTATAAATTATCAGATACAGGGCTAGAAGTAATAAAGCTTGAAATTGAGAGATTAAGGCATTTAGTTAGAGTCAGTGAAGAACTGGAATTTTAAAATTTATAAAGGGGAGATGATTATATGAAGAAGTTCAGGGTATTTGTAGATATAAGTGAAGAAGAAAAATATTTAAATGAGATGGCTAACAAGGGGTATTTTCTAAAGAAATATTCTTCTTTGGGGAGATATCATTTCATAGAAAGTAAACCTGAAGATTTACACTATAGAGTAGATTATAGAGTGTTTAAGAAAAAAGATGATTTTGATGATTATGTATCATTGTTTGAAGATGCAGGCTGGATGCATGTTTACGGAACATATCAATCAGGAAGTCAATACTTTTTACCTAATTCATCAGATTCAACTGAAGATATATTCTCAGATATTGAATCAAAAGCAGGAAGATATCTAAGATTCATACAAGCAGCTCGTCTTTGTTCAATATCATTTATAATTGCTTTAATTATTATATTAGTTAGTGTTAATTTTAATTTATCAGAATTAACATTTTTAACACCAGGGTTATGGGAAAAGCAAGGAAGTGAATTTTGGAGGGCTTTTTGGTTTGAGGTTCCATTTGTTATGTTAAGAATAATTCCTCCAATTGCATTAATTATAGCAACTATTCTTTATAGTATATGGGCGATTAAAGCTAAAAAATTATATAATGCAGTCTTGGGTAAAAAAGATAATATTTAGAAAAGAGATGAAGTAATATGGAAAATCAGTCTTTTTTAAAAGAAAAAGAAAGCTTTTTTAGGGAATGGATAGTACCAATTATAGCTGCTATATTTATAGCAATACTTATTAATAAATTTATTTTTTTTAATGTAACGGTACCAACAGGGTCAATGATACCTACTATAAATAAGGATGATAGGTTTATGGTTACTAGAATATACAATACAAATAATATTGAAAGAGGGGATATTATTGTATTTTATTCAGATGAATTACAAAAATTATTAATAAAGAGAGCTATAGGACTACCAGGAGATCATATAGAAATCAATAATGGACAAGTAAAAGTAAATGGAGATATGCTGAATGAAGGCTATGTAAAAAACAATGATGATTATAATGGAACTTTTGATGTACCAGAAGGTAAGTTTTTCTTTTTAGGTGATAATAGGGCGGATTCGTGGGATGCTAGAAGGTGGATTAACCCATATATAGATGCTTCTGAAATTAAAGGAGAAGCTAGAGTTAGATTTTATCCATTTAATAATATTAAATTCTTTAAATAATGCAGTGGGTATATCAAAAGAATGACTTAAATCTGATATACCCGCTGTATTATTTATTAAATATTTTATGTTAAGTATCCCTCTTCACTCGGAGGATTTATATGTTTATTTATTAAAACAGCTATAATAATTCCGATTATTGTATCAAAGCTTCTATTAATTGCATAAATATAAGCATTAGCTTGTGATGCAGAATTTATCATAATTGCTACAAGAACAATGCAAGAAACTACAACTGCTTCAGGTTTTTTTATAATAGTACATATATATATAGAAATAGAGATACCTAAACCTGTCATTATAGGAGTAATTAAATTGAAAAATGGGAATACAGAATTTAAATAAATCATAATTATTCCAACTACTCCTCCAATAATAGTACCTATTGTTCTATTTAATCCCATAGAAATGCTGCTAGAAACAGTATCTTTCATACAAAATACAGCAGCAATACATGCAAAGAAGGGATTATCTCGGTTAAATAGCTGAAAAATGAGCATACATAATGTAACTGCAATAGCAGTCTTTAAGTTTCTAAGACCGATTCTAGGTAGATTAATATTTATATTGATTCACCTCCAAGATAAGATTAATAACAAAAGTTTTTTAGCAGCGATATTATAGCATAAGTTTAAAAATGTAAGAAACAAACTATATCTAAAAATAAGCAAGTATTGCACATAAGTAAAACTAAGAGTATAATGTATATAATTTGAAATAAAGTATACAAGATATATTGTGTGAAAATAATATTTGATTATACCAAGAAAATAATATAAAATATTGTTGTAAAAATATAAATGCAATGAAAAGAAGAGTAGTAAAGTAAACATTCCATAAGAGAGCTGACATTTGCTGAAAGTCAGTGTTTGTGAATTTTATGAAGATGGTCTTAGAGCAGATTTCCTGAGCTAAAGTATTTGAGTTAGGGGAATACGGTGGCAACCGTTATGTTGCAGGGTGATGATGGTCACCTAATGAGTTATTTATTGTGAAATAAATAAGAAATAGAGTGGTAACACGTATAATACGTCTCTATATAGGTTTTAATATACCTATATAGAGCTTTTTTTATATTTATAAAATTATTCATAAGAGACAATAAAAAAAGGCTAAATCTAATTGTGAATTATGAATTTATAAAAAGGGAGGAACACAAAAAAATGTGTACAGATTGTAAAAAAACATACTATATAACTACCCCAATTTACTATCCATCAACAAAGCTACATATAGGAAATACATATACAACAGTGGCTGCTGATGCTATAGCGAGATTTAAGAGATTAACAGGATATGATGTAATGTTCTTAACAGGAACAGATGAACATGGTCAAAAGATCCAAAGAATTGCAGAAGAAAAAGGAATAACTCCAAAAGAACATGTAGATGAAATTGTTGCAGGAATTAAAGATCTTTGGAAGATGATGAATGTAAGCTATGATAAATTTATCAGAACTACTGATGATTATCATGTAAAAGCTGTTCAAGATATATTTAAAAAATTATATGATCAAGGCGATATTTATAAGAGCTCTTATGAAGGATGGTATTGTACACCATGTGAATCTTTTTGGACTGATACTCAATTAGTTGATGGAAATTGCCCTGATTGTGGAAGACCAGTTGAAAAGTCTAAAGAAGAAGCTTACTTCTTTAAAATGAGCAAATATGCAGACAGATTAATTAAGCATATTGAAGAAAATCCGCATTTCATTCAACCAGAATCAAGAAAAAATGAAATGTTAAATAATTTTTTAAGACCAGGGCTTCAAGATTTATGCGTTTCAAGAACTAGCTTTAACTGGGGAGTTCCAGTAACATTTGATGAAGATCATGTTGTTTATGTATGGATTGATGCTTTATCAAACTATATTACTGCACTTGGATATGGTCAAGAAAATAAAGAAATGTATGATAAATATTGGCCAGCAGATGTACATTTAATAGGAAAAGATATTTTAAGATTCCATACAATTTATTGGCCAATTATGTTAATGGCTTTAGGTGAACCACTTCCAAAACAAGTATTCGGTCATGGATGGTTACTTGTTGATGGTGGAAAGATGTCTAAATCTAAAGGAAATGTTGTAGATCCAGTAGTTCTTGTAAATGAATTTGGTACAGATCCTGTAAGATATTATTTATTGAGAGAAATTCCATTTGGAGCAGATGGATTATTCAATAATGAAATATTCATAAAGAAAATAAATTCAGATTTATGTAATGATTTAGGTAATCTTTTATCTAGAACAGTTGCTATGATAGAAAAATATTTTGATGGTGAAATTCCTGCTCAAGCTGAAAGTGGCGATTTTGATGGAGAGCTAATAGCTTTAGCATTAGGTACTCCTGATAAAGTAGAAGATGCAGTTAATAGCTTAAATATTCCACTTGCATTAGAACATGTATTTGAATTAATAGGAAGAGCAAATAAATATATAGATGAAACAACTCCTTGGATTTTAGCTAAAGATGAAAGCAAAAAGGCTAGACTTGGAACAGTTCTTTATAATTTAGTTGAAAGTTTAAGATTTGCTTCAGTCATGATTTCAGCATTCTTACCAGATACAGCTAAGAAGATAAATGAGCAAATAAATACCGATAATATATCATGGGAATCATTAAAATTATTTAATGGAACAAAAGCTGGAACTAAAGTAGTAAAAGGCGATAACTTATTCCCAAGAATTGATGTAGAGAAAAAACTTGAGGAATTAGAAGCATTAAGAGCGAAAATGAATCCAGCTCCAGAGAAGAGAGAAATCACTCCAATAAAAGAAGAAATCACAATAGAAGACTTCGAAAAAATTGATTTAAGAGTAGTTAAAGTTTTAGCATGTGAACCAATTAAGGGAGCGAAAAAATTACTTAAATTAAAAGTAGATTTAGGCGGAGAAGAAAGACAAGTGGTTTCAGGAATTGCTGCATACTATAAACCAGAAGATTTAGTTGGAAAGAATGTAGTTTTAGTTGCTAACTTAAAACCAGTTAAATTGAGAGGAGAATTATCACAAGGCATGATTTTATGTGCTGCTACTGATGATGATAAAGAATTAAAGGCAGTTGATCCAGGAGATATAATTTCAGGAAGTATTGTAAGATAATATTTAAATTTAATTTAGTTTAATATGAATGTGAGGCGTGCTTAATTAATTTAAACATGTCTCGCATAAATTTTATACATCTATAAAAAGACTGATTGTATCCAAGTAAGTGGTTTAAATAATTGTTTTCTGAAAATAAAAAGCTTGAACAATATTTTAAAATAAGATATAACGCCCAGAATTTAAGTGAGAACCCCAATTTTATATTTGGCTTATCGAACTTACTCTTATGAACGGATGTGAATAGTGAGTTTCCTTTAGAAAGTGGATGGGTAAAAATTACGATAGCCCAAAGTATGAAAGTGACAGATTTTAAATAAAAGAAATTTATTGCTTAATTATTTGAAGAATGAAAAAATGGCCAGAATTTAAGAATTTAAGAATTTAAGAATTT
>ENA-OXEC01000107-OXEC01000107.1-human-gut-metagenome-genome-assembly--contig:-NODE-107-length-56833-cov-42.4554_pt1 | contig 56833 bp, 40 predicted proteins | sample MGYA00249351_ERZ652235 | MGnify/ENA primary metagenome ERZ652235 (study PRJEB26925, sample SAMN05826906) | human gut metagenome | biome: ENVO:2100002; feature: ENVO:00000062; material: ENVO:00002003...
AGAGCAAAACAAAGAAATTCAATATATGATAGGCGTAGTATTGCATTAAGAAATTAAAAGCTTAAATTTCCCTGCAATCGAGCCTATCATATATTGAATTTCGGTTGTTATCCACTAAATTCTGATTCTACAGAATATATTTATATTCTAAACAATAGCTTCTTTGAAGGAAGCTATTAAATCTTCAATATCTTCAAGGCCGACAGATACTCTTATTAATGTATCTGTGATACCTAAATCATTTCTTTTTTCAACTGGAATTGAAGCATGGCTCATTTTTGCAGGATATGAAACAATAGTTTCAACACTACCTAAACTTACAGCTACGGCTACATTTTTCACATGATTTAAAAAATAAGTTGTTGTTTCTAAAGACTTAAATTTAAATGACAAAACGGCGCCAGCGCCAGATGCTTGAGAAAAATGAAGCTCTTTTCCTTCAGCAGAATCTAAAGCTAAATAATACACTTTTTCGACTTCATCTTGTTCATTAAGCCATTTTGCTAATTTATAGGCGTTATTTTGAAGTGCATCCATTCTTACTTTTAATGTTTTAATTCCCCTTATTAGCAAGAAGCAGTCTTGCGGTCCAAGGACAGCACCGAAAGTATTTTGTATTTTATATATTTGATTAGCAAGTTCATCGTTATTTGTTACAACTAGTCCTGAGATAACATCACTATGTCCGCCTAGAAATTTTGTCGCACTATGAACTACTATATCTGCACCAAGTTCTAAAGGTCTTTGTAGATAAGGAGACATAAATGTATTATCAACTATTGTAATACATCTATTAGCTTTAGCTATATTAGAAGCAAATCTTAAATCTGTAACTTTTAATAAAGGATTTGATGGCGTTTCTAAATATAAGCCCTTAGTATTTCCTTTAAATGCATTAGCGATTTCATCTATATTTGATGCATCTACAAATGTAAATTCGATATTAAATCTAGAAAATAATTGAGTGGCAGCACGATATGTACCTCCATATACATCACCACAAATTATAATGTGATCTCCAGCAGAAAAAAGTGAAAGAACTGAGCAAATTGCCGCCATTCCTGAAGCAAAAGCAAATCCTCTTACACCTCCTTCAAGTTCAGAAATTAAATTTTCAAGAATATCACGTGTTGGGTTTCCAGATCGAGAATAATCATATTTTCCAAAATTATTTATATCAAATTGATGAAATGTTGATGTTTGATATATTGGAGTACTTACAGAACCAGTGGCGCTGTCTATATCTCCACTTGCATGTATTAATTTTGTTCCAAAATTCATTTTAGCACCTCATTTAATTAGTAATTTATTTTATAGACTATAATTTTCTGATATTAGATTTATATATATAGGAAATAAAATATAGTTTTATTTCTATGAATTAAGGGCATTTTGTAAATCATCTATTAAATCATTAACATTCTCAATACCAACAGACAATCTTAGTAGATATTCGTCTATTCCTAGACGTTGCCTTATATCTTCAGGAATATCTGCATGAGTTTGAGTAAATGGATAAGTTATAAGTGTTTCTACACCTCCAAGACTTTCAGCAAACTTAATTATTTTGACATTCTCTAATATCTTTGGAACCAATGACTTGTCCTTAATCCTAAATGATAATGTAGAACCAAAACCAGTGGCTTGTTTTAGATTAGCATCATATCCATTAAAGTCTTTTAAGCCCACATATAATACTTTGCTAACATTAGAATTTGATTTTAGGAATTCTGCTAATTTTAGCGCATTTTCTTGAGCTCTATCTAATCTTATATGAAGGGTTTTTATTCCTCTAAGAAGTAGCCAGGAGTCAAATGGAGAGAGAGTTGCTCCAATTGACATATGTGTTCTTTTTAGCTTATCAAGTAAATTCTTATCATTGCCAACAATGAAGCCAGCCAATAAATCATGATGTCCTCCTAGATATTTTGTGCCACTATGTATGACCAAATCAGCACCTAGTGTTAATGGTTTTTGATAGTACGGGGTTAGAAATGTATTATCAACAATTAAGAGTATATTATTATCTTTTGAGATTTTGCCCACTGCCTTTATATCAGTTACTCTCATAGTAGGATTGGATGGTGTTTCAATAAATATCGCTTTAGTATTTTCATTCAAAGCATTTTTTATATTAGAAGTATTAGTAGTATCTACAAAAGAATAGGTTATTCCAAAATCACTAAAAGTTTCATTGAACAGTCTAAAAGTTCCACCATATAAATCTTCAGATAATATTATATGATCACCAGATTTAAAAAGATGAATGCAACAGACAATTGCTGAAACACCAGAAGAAAAGCCAATTGCACCTATACCTTTTTCTAATTTAGCTACAGTTTTTTCTACTTCTTCCCTAGTTGGATTTGTATCACGAGAATAATCGTAACCGGTACTTTTATTAAGTCCTAAATGTTTGAATGTAGCAGTTTGATAAATAGGAAAGCTTATAGCTCCTGTCTTTTCATCTCCGCCTGACGATCCCTGTACTGAAAGTGTTTCTATATTCATAAAATATCATCTCCTAATAATTAAATTAAAATTTTATTACATTGCGCGCTTAAAAGTGTAATAAAAAAAGTCACTTCGAGATAAGAAGTGACTTATGCGTACATAAATAACAATGACAATCTTATCTATCAGGTAAACCTGCAGGATTTAGCACCACAATAAACTAAATGAAAGTTTATCAGGTTGCTGGGTTTCATAGGGCCAGTCCCTCCACCACTCGTAATAAGAGTAATAAATATTTATTTGTTATTTAATATTATACATGTATTATTTTGACTGTCAATGATTTATAGAAATATAATAGGAATTATATGAATTATTATAATAATATATAAATTAAATACTATTAATTTATTTAACTGGCTTCCAAATAATATATTAATATCTAAAAAATAAAAAAAGAGATAATACTGGACACTGTTAAAACTGATGATATAATTTAAAGCATTTATAGGAGAAATTTATTATGGATAAAGTTCAAGAAAAAATTATTGAATTAATCGATGATATATAGCTATAGCTAAAATGCTGGCATTGACTACATATAGATTGTTAAAAGATAATTCAAGAGAGGGATTAGAGATTAAAAGTAAGTTTATTCATAAATTTACTTTTGTAAAATGTGAAAAATACATGGATAAAATTGAAACTTTATTAAAAAAAGATTATTATAATGAATATATGTATATTTAAATATGTAAAATACATAAAACAAAGGTTTATTAGTGAAGATTTGTTTTATGTATTTTTAGTATATTATAATAAGTAATATCTAGTAGTTTTGATTGATATAGTATAATGTTATAATTTATATAATATAGAATTAGATATTATTGAGAAATATTATGTTTGGTATGATTTGTTTAAGGGACGATTTACATTAATAATCATAATATGGATTATATATTAATTAGTGTGAAGGAGGTATTTATGGATATAAAAATATTTAGGCTTTTGGTTGATGCAGTCCCGCAATCTATATGGATAAAAGATAAAGACTTACGCTTCATATATACAAATAAGAGATATATAGATATAAATAATATAAAAAAGGGAAATATTATAGGGTTATGTGAAGAAGATTTATACAGAAAAGAAATAGCTGATAAAAGTAATGAAATGTGCAGTAAAGCATTGAATAGTATGTCTACTGTAAAAGAGAAGAGATACACAAATGAAGGAATAAAAGTATATTCTACGGTATTTCCATTGATAGATGATAATGGGAAATTAGAAGGAATAGCAGGAATAGATATTCCGATAATATCTAAAGAAGAAAGTATTACTGAAATGATTTTAGATTCGCTTCAAGCTGGAATCTTTTATAAAGACAGAGAATTAGGATATCTGTATACTAATAAGAAATTTGATGATTTACTTAGCAAAGATAAGGAAAGCATAATAGAAAATAAGAATCCGTTAAATGAATCGATATGTGAGTCAAAGAATAGATTTATTCAAGAAGATAAAAAAGTTTTTGAAACTAAAAAAACAGTAAAAAAAGAAGAGAAAATAGAATTAGGGAATGGAGAAAATTTATACACGGAAATCATTAAGACACCAGTTTTAAATGATAATAATGAAGTAAGTGGAATAATAGGGCTATTATTAGATATAACTGATAGAAAAAAGATAGAAAAAAAATTAAAGTATTTAAGTTATACGGATATTTTAACTAAAGTATACAACAGGACATGTTTTGAAGAAAAAGCAAAGAAAATATTTAAAGAAGAAAATTTACCTATGGGTATAATAATGGGAGATACGAATGGCCTCAAAATAGTTAATGATACATTAGGTCATGAAGAAGGCGATGAGCTATTAAAATTAACAACTAAAGTTTTAAAAGATGTTTGTAAAGAAAATGAACTAATTTTTAGAATTGGTGGAGATGAATTTGCTATTATAATTCCAAAGGCAAAAGAAAATGAGTGTGAAACTCTAATAAAGAATATAATAGATAGCTGCAATAATTATAAACATGATTTAATAAAAATAAGTATAGCTTTAGGATATTCAGTTACTTATGATTTAGATAAATCAATATATGATACTTTAAAAGAAGCCGAAGATATGGTGTATAGAAAAAAATTATTAGAAAAAAATAGTTTTAATAGCTCAGTAATATCATCATTACAGGCTACATTGCAGGAAAAAAGTTTAGAAACTAAAGCACATACAGAGAGGGTTGTTGAAAATTCCATAAAAATAGGGGAAAGACTATCATTGCCACTTTCAGTTATGGATGAGCTTATATTAGTAGCAAAATTGCATGATATAGGAAAAATAGGGATAAATGAGTCGATATTATTAAAATTAGATAATTTAACAGAAGAAGAATTTGGGATTATAAAAAGTCATACAGAAAAGGGATATAGAATAATTAAAGCTGCAAATCATCTAGAAAGTGTAGCTAAAGGTGTATTAACTCATCACGAAAGATGGGATGGAAATGGATATCCGCTGAAACTTAAAGAGGACAAGATACCTCTTATAGCGAGAATAGTGAGCGTTGCGGATGCTTATGATGTTATGACTACTAATAGAGTTTACAAGAATGCCTTATCTAAAGATGAAGCAATTAGAGAGTTAAAAAAGAATTCGGGAAAGCAATTTGATCCGAATATAGTGAAAGTGTTCATAGAATGTTTAGAGAGTGCGTAGTTAATAAAGTAGAGTTATTTATATATTAAATTTTAAAATATATAGCTAACTCTATTTTATTTTGTGTAACTTTACAGAATATTAATAAAAATAGAATAAAGATTAATTTAATGATAAAACTAATCATTGACAAATAAAAAAATTGATCTATAATAATTCATATAAACCCCCTCAGGGGGGTGGGGAGGTATAATATGAATGATGAAAAAAAGAAAGCATTACAATCATTAAAAACGGCCAGAGGGCAAATAGATGGAATAATAAAAATGATAGAAGATGATAGATATTGTATTGACATAGCAAATCAATTGATGGCGGTTCAATCGTTAATAAAAAAAGCTGATGTAACAATACTACAAGGGCATTTAAGACACTGTGTTAAAGATGCATGTATGTCAGAAAATCCAGAAGAAAAGATTGAAGAGTTTAACAAAGTGCTAGAAAAAATCTTATCTAAATAAAGTAAGATAACTAGTATCGATTAGCTGAAAGGAGCGATTTATGAATAAGAAAACTTTAAAAATAGAAGGAATGACATGTTCAGCATGTGCAAATAGGATTGAGAAGGTTATAGGAAAGTTAGATGGTGTTGAGGAGGCAAATGTTAACTTCGCTACAGAATCTTTAAATGTATCTTTTGATGAAAATAAACTAAGTGATAATGATATAGAAAATGCCGTTGTTAAAGCTGGATATGGAGTAAAGAAAAATCTAAAGACTTATACTTTTAAAATAGAAGGTATGACTTGTTCAGCATGTGCAAATAGAGTTGAGAAAGCTGCACAAAAAGTAGAAGGTGTTAACAGTTCATCTGTTAATTTTGCAACTGAAAAGCTTACTGTTAGCATAGATGAAGATCAAGTTGGCTATGGAGAAATAAAGGCTGCAGTAGATAAAGCAGGCTATAAGTTAGTTAAAGAAGGGGAAAAAGCAGAAGGAAAAGAAAAGATGGAAGAGAGTAAGGTGCTATTAATTAGATTTATAGTATCACTAATTTTTACAGTTCCACTTTTAATTATAACTATGGGTCACATGGTTGGTATGCCGCTTCCACATATTATTGATTCTATGATGAATCCATTAAATTTTGCAATAATACAAGTAGTATTAACTTTACCTGTAATGATAATAGGATATAAGTTTTATAAAATAGGAATTAAGAATTTATTCAAACTAAGTCCTAATATGGATTCTTTAATTGCAATTAGTACTTTAGCAGCATTTGTCTATGGATTATTTGGAATCTATAAGATAAATAGTGGAGAAACAGAATATGCTATGCATTTATATTTTGAATCAGCGGCTGTTATTTTAACTTTAATAACATTAGGTAAGTATTTAGAAGCAATCTCTAAAGGAAAGACATCACAAGCTATTAAGAAGTTAATGGGACTAGCACCTAAAACTGCAACATTAATAAGAGATGGTAAGGAAGTAGTAATTCCAATTGAAGAAGTTATAGTTGGGGATATAATCTTAGTTAAGCCAGGAGAAAAGCTACCTGTAGATGGAGAAGTGATTGAAGGTAGTACTGCAATTGATGAATCAATGCTTACTGGAGAAAGTATTCCAGTTGAAAAGGGGATTGGAAGTAGTGTAATTGGGGCAAGCATTAATAAAACTGGATTTATTAAATATAAGGCTACAAAAGTAGGTAAGGATACAGCACTTGCTCAAATTGTAAAACTTGTTGAAGATGCTCAAGGATCAAAGGCACCAATAGCAAAGCTTGCTGATGTTATATCTTCATACTTTGTACCAACTGTTATAATTCTAGCTATTATTTCATCTATAGGATGGTTAATTGCTGGTGAAACTCCTATATTTGCATTAACAATATTTATAGCAGTTCTCGTTATAGCATGCCCATGTGCACTAGGACTTGCAACACCAACAGCTATAATGGTTGGTACTGGTAAGGGTGCTGAAAATGGAGTATTAATAAAAGGTGGCGAGGCCTTAGAAACAACTTATAAGATTAATACTATTGTTTTTGATAAAACAGGTACTATAACAGAAGGAAGGCCAGTAGTTACAGATATTATAACTAATGACATTTCAAAAGATGAAATTCTTATTTTGGCTGCTAGCGCAGAGAAAGGGTCTGAGCACCCATTAGGCGAAGCTATAGTTAGAGATGCAGAAGAGAAGAATTTAGAACTTAAGGCGATAGAAGCGTTTGATGCAATACCTGGTCATGGTATAGAAGTTAAAATTGATGGAAAAGATATTTTACTTGGAAATAAAAAATTAATGACTGAGAAGAATATAGAAATAGATATTTTATCAAAAGATTCAGATAGATTGGCTAGTGAAGGAAAGACACCGATGTATATAGCGATTGATGGAATCTTAAGAGGAATAGTTGCGGTTGCAGATACAGTTAAACCAAGTAGTAAAAATGCAATAGAAACTCTTCATAACATGGGAATAAAGGTTGCAATGATTACTGGAGATAATAAAAAGACAGCAGATGCAATAGCTAAACAGGTAGGAATTGATATAGTACTTGCAGAGGTGCTTCCTGAAGATAAAGCAAATGAAGTTAAAAAACTTCAAGGAGAAAATCAAAAAGTAGCTATGGTCGGAGATGGAATAAATGATGCTCCAGCTCTTGCTCAAGCTGATGTAGGAATAGCAATAGGATCAGGTACTGATGTTGCAATTGAGTCAGCAGATGTAGTTCTTATGAGAAGTGATTTAATGGATGTTACTACTGCAATTAAATTGAGTAAGGCAACTATTAAAAATATAAAAGAGAATCTATTCTGGGCATTTGGGTACAATGTACTTGGAATTCCAATTTCAATGGGAGTTCTTCATATATTTGGAGGACCACTTTTAAGCCCAATGATTGCAGCAGCAGCCATGAGCTTAAGCTCAGTTTCAGTATTAACTAATGCCTTAAGGCTTAGAAAATTTAAAGCATAAATTAAAAATTATAATAATTAAATGGAGGAATAAAAATGAGTTTATTTGGAGGAAAGAAAATGAAAAAAACAATATCAATAGAAGGAATGAGTTGTAACCACTGTGTAGCTCATGTAAAAGAAGCATTAGAAGGATTAGATGGAGTAACTTCAGTAAAAGTTGATTTAGATAAAAAGTGTGCATCAATTGAAAGTAAGTCAGAGGTTAAAGATGAGGCAATTAAATCTGTAATTGAAGATGCAGGATATGATGTTACTAAAATAGAAGAATAGTTATATAAACAAGGATATTCAAGTAATTTTATAGGCTGTAGAAAAATGTCAAATATTAAAAAATAATTATGTTATAAAAGGCAAGTATTTAATTTAAATACTCCAATATTGACCAGATTGTTTTTATAAATTAAAATGAGAAAAAGATGACATGATAATAAAGTTTATTACATGTCATCTTTTTAACATATATCTAAATAATATAAAAATACGATTATTAATTAAAATTTTTTATTTTTGTAAGTGCAATTTCTAAAGCTTTTTCTAAATTTTCATTATTTTTACCAGCTCCTTGAGCTTGAAAAGGACTTCCGCCACCACGACCATCAATAGCAGCAATTGCATCTTTAAAAAGCTCATTCATTTTGATATCTTTTATATTTTTAGAGCAAGAGAAAAGTAAATTAGCTTTTTCACCATTTTTTACAGCCATTAAAGCTATAATATTATCATTTTCAACCAACTTTGAAGTAAGAGTATTTACATATTTCATATCTCCATCAAATATTTGTTTTATAACTTTATAGTTACTTATATTTTCAGCATTATCAATTAGGTCTTTAACTTGATATTTAGCAAGAAGAGTATTTAGACTTTTATTAGTGTCATTAGCATCTTTTAAACTTGCATTTAAATTTTTAATACCGTTTAACGCTTCATTTTCATTACAACTTAAATATGAACATATTGAACTAAATAATTCATCTTTTTTTAGAGTATCTTCTACAGCTCTATTTCCTGCTAAGAATTCTATCCTTGTTCCTTCCTTATGTTTGGTAAATCTTTTTATTTTTATTAATCTTAGATCTTTAGTTGAAGTAGGATGTAATCCGCAACATGCATTTATATCAAAGCCTTTAATATGTACAACTCTAATATCTTCTTCAGTGTTTGGAAGGGCTCTTCTAAGTTTTATATTTTTGAGTTCTTCTTCAGAAGGAATAAAAGATAAGACTGGAACGTTATCACCTATAATTTTGTTTGCAAGTCTTTCTGCTTCTCTAACCTGCTCTTCTGTAAGGTTTCCTAAAATATCAACTGTACTTATATCAGCACCTAAATGAATTGCAAACGTATTGGCATTAAAGAGATTAAAGAAAGAGCCTGAAAGGACGTGTTGGCCTAAATGCTGCTGCATACCATCAATTCTTGTATTCCAATCAATAACACATTTTAAATCTGTCATTTGGGAAGGGGCTGTGCTGACTACATGATAAATTGTATTTTCTTTTTCATAAACTTCTAATACATATAGATTTCCAATTTTCCCAGTATCGCACCATTGGCCACCACCTCCTGGGAAGAATGCAGTATTATCTAAAATAAGATGGAATTTTCCATCAATTTCTTTTGCGTCAATAATATTGGCAGTGAATTCTTTAAGATATGGATTTTCATAATATAATTGTTCCATGATTTTTCCTCCAATTAGTTATAATTTTGTTAATTATTTATTATAACAGAAAATATTATTAATAGTATAAAGAATATTTACTATAAGTCCTACAAATACTAATAGCATTAAAAAAATGAGGTGCTATTTTATGAATTTAGGTTTATATATTTGTTTTAATTTTATATTATACTGCTTTATAGGTTGGATAATAGAAGGTTTATATTCATTAGCAACAACAAAAAGGTTTAAGAAAGAGGGATTTTTAAAGACTCCGTTTAAGCCTATGTATGGTATAGCAATGACGTTATTAATAATATTTCATGAAGTGTTTGATATATATGGATTTCCTATGCTGCTTCTTCTAATATTAATACCAACAACAGTAGAATATATAAGTGGCTATATACTAGATCATAAATTTAATAAGAAGTATTGGGATTATTCTAAAAAAAAATATAATCTCAATAGCTATATATGTTTGAAATTTTCTATATATTGGACTGCTTTAACATACATAGGAATATATTTATTTCAGCCAATAATAAGAATGATTTATATAAGTTCAGAATCTATATTATCAAAAATAACTTTACTATTTTTAATAATTTTTTTATGGGATGCATACATAACATTGAGAACTTATTCAAAAAGCAACGTTAAGCTGCAATAACTTAACGTTGCCTTTTATTTAGTTAAATTTAAATCATTGAATATAATTTTGCTAGTTTATCAAAAGCTTCAAGAGATTTTTCGATTTTTTCATAAGATATGCAGTAAGATAATCTAACATGACCTGGACATCCAAATGTAGAACCAGGAACTAATAAAAGATTAAATTGTTTTGCATCTTGGCAGAATTTTTTATCATCTTCAATAGGTGTTCTTGGGAATAAGTAAAAAGCACCTTCAGGCTTAATGCAAGTGAATCCTAGTTTTATTAGATGATTATATAAAAGATCTCTATTTCGTTTATATATATTCACATCAACTTCACTTCCTAAAGACCTTGCAATTACTCTTTGGAATAATGATGGAGCATTTACAAATCCCAATATTCTATTTGCAATATTTAATGCAGCCATCATTTCATCACAATCTGTCATGGATGGGTTTACGACAACATATCCAATACGTTCGCCAGGAAGCGATAATGATTTGCTATAAGAATATCCTATGAAAGTATTATCATAATATTTTAAAAGACAAGGAACTTCCACATCATCATAAACAATTTCTCTATATGGTTCATCAGAAATTAAGTAGATAGAGTTATTTAGTTCTCTTTGCTTTTCTTTTAAAAGATCTGCTAACTTTTGAATTGCCTCTTTTGAATAAATAACGCCTGTTGGATTATTTGGATTATTAATTATAATTGCTTTGGTTTTTGAATTTATTACTTTACTAAGCTCGTCTAGATCAGGTTCGAATGTATCTATATTTGTAGGTACAATAACTAGCTTACCATTAAAGTTTTCAGTATAGTTTTTATATTCACCAAAGAATGGTGCAAATGTGATTACCTCTTCACCAGGATTTAATATAGATTTTAATATTATATTTAATCCTCCAGCAGCGCCACAAGTCATAACAATATTATTTCTGGTAAGATTTAAGTCATTTTTCTTATTAAGAAAAGAACTAATATCGTCTCTTACATCTTCATATCCAGAATTATTCATATATCCATGAACAAGGTTTGGTTTTTCTTTGTTTAAGATATCAGAAATAATAGTTTTAATATTTTCTGGAGGTTCAACGTTTGGATTACCTATACTGTAATCAAAAACATTTTCTTCGCCATAAATATCAGATAATCTTTTTCCTTCTTCAAACATTGCTCGTATTGTTGAGCTATTGTTAACTAGAGATTTCATTTTATTTGAAATCATTTATAAGCCCCCTTAAATAATAAATTTTATTTAAAATTAATAATAAATTAATATTGAATTAAATATCTAATTATAATCTTATCACATTTAAATAATTTAATTAATATTTACATTAAATTATACACGTAATTATACAGAAAATATCCATTGAATAAACTAGAAAAGAATGATATTCTAAAAAGGTAAAAAGTATATATTATCCTATATTATACTAATTTTTAATTTGATATTTAATATATTTATTTTATACATAGAAATGGAGAAAAGTCATATGAAGACAGAAAGAAAAGTAAGTGTATTTAAGTCTATTACAACAACCAATAGAATATCATTTTTTCTTATGCTTTTAGTAGGAATTATAGTCGGATTTAGCTTTACAAAAGGAATAGAAGATTCTATTATTTGGCTAGTGATAGCTATTCCATTATGTATTGCTGTGGGATTTATAAATACTTTAAAGATATTAAAGCCATTAAAACAAATACAGGAATTAGCAAATAGATTAAGCAATTACGATATGTCTACAGAAATAATATTAGATAGAAATGATGAATTTGGAGTTATATCAGATTCCCTTAATAGAGCTCAAAATAATATAAGGGATTTATTAATTGAATGTGAGAAAAATTCAAATAATGTAAATAAATTAAGTGAAGAAATTTTAGCAACAATTCAAGAATTAGCAAATACATTAGGATTTATTAATAAAGAGATTGAAAAGATTGATGAAGGTGGACAAAATAATAGTGGAACAGTGGAAGAAATTTATGCATCAATTCAACAAGTGACTGCAAATGTTGAAGAGCTTTCAGCAAGAGCGGAAACTGGAAGCGCTAACTCAAAAGAAATACAAGAACGAGCAAGTAATGCTGCACTTAATAGTAAAAGAGCAATTGAAAATACAACTAGAATATATCATGACAAAGAAGATGTTATAAGACAAGCTATAGAAGAATCTAAAGTTGTTGAAGAGATAAAGATAATGGCTGAATCAATAGCAAGTATATCAGAACAAACAAATCTTCTTGCTTTAAATGCAGCAATTGAAGCAGCTAGAGCTGGTGAAGCAGGTAAGGGATTTGCGGTTGTTGCAGAAGAAGTTAGAAAACTTGCAGAAGAATCATCAGCATCAGTAGTTACAATTCAAAATACTGTTGATAAAGTAGAAAAAGCATTTAAAAATTTATCTAATAATAGTAAAGAAATTCTTACTTTTATAAAAACTGATGTAAAGCAAGATTTAGTCAGTTATGGAGAAGTGGGAGATAGATATAGTGAAGATGGTGATTTTATTTCTGAAATGTCTGAGCAAATATCAGTTATGTCAGATTCAGTAAGTGCATCAATTCAAGAAGTGAGTGCATCTATTTCTTTAACTGCCAAAAATTCAGAAGAGATTGCAGAAAGTACACATAGTATTAGGAAATCAATAGATAACGTCTCAGATGCAATGAATCAATTATCAGGAACAATAGCAGGTGAAGCGAAAAGTGCAAAAGATTTAACAACAGCAATCTCTAAGTTTAAAGTATAATTTTATAGTGAATTTTAATATAGAAGTAGTTATTATACATAAAATAAATAAGGGGCGTACTGAGTTTAGTGTGAATAACCGAAATAAAGCTCTTATGTGTGGCTCGCTTGCTACAAAAATGAAGCTAAGAATTCAAACATGGAAACTTGCATCCACAAATGTTTGCTCCAATGTAAAATTGGACAAACAATTGTGGAACAAGTTTCCATGAAGAATTCTAAAGCTTCATTTTTTAATGCAAGACGCCGCCAACATAAGACCTTTATTTCTTTGTTTCATCTAAATTCAGAGTAGTGGTATTATTGTTGCTATATATAAATACATTTTTAAATTAAGGAATAGTTATTTATAGATGTTAAAGGTTCAAAAAGTTAATATTTTATCATTTTTTAAAAGATATAAATTTATAAATATCAGAATATAAATTCTTACGAATGTTCACTTATAAGGAAAACTATTCATCATTAGATGAATAGGGCTATACTGCTAAGTTCGTACCTCACCAAGCATTATATGCCAAAGAGCAGCTATGCTACAATTCAGAATTTTTCTTATATATTTAGGAATACATGGTTTTTCTAAGTAGCCGCATAAATTATAACTAAAATAAATTAGATGTCTATGATTTTAGAGAAAACAAAGAAATTCAATATATGAATAGGCGTAGTATTGTATTGGAAATTTCAGCTTTTAAATTCTTTGGCAGAGGCTGTTCCAAAATTGTTTGTCCAAAAACTTGCTTTTTGGAGCAAACATTTTTGGGTGCAGCCTCTGCCTTAGAATTTTTTGCTGAAATTTCCCTACAATCGAGCCTATCATATATTGAATTTCGGTTGTTATCCACTAAACTTCGATTCTACATCCATTATTTGGCTGTGAGATACTCTCTGTTATTAAGAAATAAAAATTAATTTACAGATATGTCTCCACTTGTAGTTTTTATGTCTATTAGTGCTTCTTCATTACCATTTGATAATGTAGAAAAACTTGTATCGCCAGAAACTGTATAATAATTAATCTTATATCCACATTGTGTTGGGATATTTAGAGAAATGTCTCCAGACACACTTCCAAAAGATGATTTTTTTAAGGTGTCAGTAAATGAAAAATTCATATCGCCAGAAGTAGAGCTTGAATATAGGGTACCAAAATTACCAATACAATCTATCTCACCAGATGTAGAATTTATTTTAGTATCAGATGCAAATAAGTTGTTAAGGCTTATATCACCACTTGAACTATTCAATGAGATATAATCTAGATTTATATTTGACATATAAATTTCCCCACTTGATGTGAATGTAGATATTGAATTTATATTTAAATTTGATAAATTCATATCCCCACTGCTAGTTGTTAATTTCAAGGAAAGATCTTTAATTATTTTTTGAGGGATACTAATATTTACAGTTGAGCGTGAAGGAATGGAATGATTTGAATTAAAAATCATTTTATCTCCATTTTCAGTTTTAGAAAGTTCGGCATTAGAATTTCTATTATTTTTTATTTCAACTAATATATTATCACCATCATATTCATTGACATTTATATTTTGTGATTCTAAAGATATTTCAATGTTTTTTATATTATTATTAATAGGATAACTTTTTTCTGAAGTTTTATAGTTGAATCCTAATTCGTCACTATAATAAAAATTAAAATCATTTAAATTTATTTCATCTGCATAATCAGAAAGTTTATAACCGCTATTAACTAAAATAATGCATCCAGAAGAATAAAAGACTATTGTTAACAAAATTAAAATTAATAGAAATATTTTTATACTAGTAGACATAAATTTCTTTTTCAATTGTATACACCTCCTTAAGACATTAATATGGAATAAAGTTTTTTGATTCCAATTACTGATGCTTTAAAAACATAGCAAAAAAGTATAAACAAAATAATAGAAAGCGTTACTGTACCTAAGCAGAATAAAACTAATACTGGATATGGAAAGTTAGAAATAAAGTTCGGAATAGTTGGGATGCCAGCAAAACTAGTAAATGTACCACCTATTAGTAAACCGATACTTCCAAAAAACATTCCAATTGCAGTTCCAAAGATACCTAGTATAATTCCTATAATAGTAGTGAAAATTGGTGTGAATATTATAATAGATAAAATTAAAATACATATTTTTAATATTGAATTAATATTAATACTTTTTTTGGTATTATTATTTTTATAAAATTTTGAATCATCTTTATTTTCATTTTTATTATTAGTATCTGTATAGTTATTTTTATTATTAGAAGTATTTGAATGCCTTTCAGTTGAAACTATATAATTTCCACTATAGTTTGATTCATTATTATATATCCTTGAATCTGAAGAATCATTTAAAGAATCTTTCATATAGTCAGTCAATAGGGCGCTATCTTTATATTTATTGATTAAAGTATCAATATCACCTAAACTTTCCACTATTTCTTCTTCTGATTTACCATTTTGAATCTCTAAATCAAATAAATTTTCATAGTGCCATATTATATCTTGAAGTTTCTTTTCAGGAATATCTTTTAACTCATCCATTAAAATATTAAAGAATTCATTTTTATTCAATAATATTACACCTCCTTATTAGCTTTATATGTTCTGATATAGAGTATAGAGTAAGAAGGTGGATACTACAATATACTGGAAGGATATTTAATCATTTATTAAGGTATTGCTTGAGGATGTTTATTTTTTATTAAGAAATTTTTAAGAAAATTGGATATATAAACATTTCTGTGGATAAGTATGTGGAAAATGTTTATATATTTGAATGGTGGATTAAGAAAAATTGGTATATAGCTTAGTTAAATCATTGTTTATATCTAATTATAAGTTGTGGATAAATAAATATGAATTGAATAATTTAAGTAATATGCTAGGATTTTTATTTAATTAGGTTACAAAAAATTAATAAAATAAATGTTACTACCTTAATAAAACAGTGTTAATATTATATTGACGATTAATTATTAAGAAATTAATATTAAATATATAAATTAGGAACAGTATGCACAATTATGTGGATAAAATCTGTGGATAATGTGGATAATTTATGGGTTAAATTATTTAATTAATTATTACAGATAAGGGGAAGGAGAGGGTTTAATGAATAAACGAGAAAAATTTGTTCCAGAAATAAAAGGTACATTAAGAAAACATGTGGTAGAAGTCCCATCAATAATACGAGAATGTGGGGGGATAAAGATTTTTGGGAAAAGAATAAAATCCCTACTATTCACAACGGATGTTGCAATAATAAGAAATACTAATGCTGATGCAATTATTGCTGTATACCCGTTTACCCCTCAGCCAATAATAACACAAGCTTTAGTTACTGCAGCAGATGTACCAGTATTCTGTGGAGTTGGTGGAGGAACAACTTATGGAAAGAGAGTAATCAATTTAGCATTAGATGCAGAATTTAAGGGAGCTATGGGTGTGGTAATGAATGCTCCTATATCAAATGATATAGTGAAACAAGTAAGAGATACAATAGATATTCCTATTATAGTTACAATAATATCTGAGGATGAGGATATAGATAAGAGAATAGAAGCAGGCGCAACAATATTTAATGTATCAGGCGGAAAAAGTACTGCAAAAATAGTTAGAAATATAAGAGAAAGGTATTCTGATTTCCCGATCATAGCAACTGGTGGACCGACAGTAGAGACTATAGAAGAAACTATTAAGGCTGGTGCTAATGCAATAACATATACACCGCCAACAGCTTCAAGTATTATGGGGAGACTTATGGACACATATAGAGATGATATGAGATAATAAAAAATAGTCATTGAAATATAAGAAAAATGTGGTATCATAATTGTAACAAGTTGAATAATATAATAGCATAAGTTTTAATAGATGTAGAGGTGCTATAACAAAGAGTAATTATATTGAACTGGCAGGTTAGGATATATAATAAAAGGTGTTATAGCCGAAGAGATGGATTTTTATGCAAAAATCAATTTCTGGGTATTCATAAAATATATGAATAACTGTCACGAAAGTGTTGAGCTACACAGTTATAATAATGAATCATATAATTGATTGTTATTTTAACAAAGTAAAAAGCTCGTCACAGATATATCTGTGACGTTTATTTTTATAAAAATAAGCAATAAACATATTTTATAGTTAGAAATAATATAAGTTTTAAATTATGAAGTATGAATAAAGAAGATTGGGGTAATATTATGGAACTATTTGGAACAATGAAAGTTGAAGAGAATGAGCTAATAATAGGTGGGAATAGAGCGACAGATTTAGTAAAAGAATATGGAAGTCCTTTATATGTATTTGATGAGGAACTTATAAGAAATTATTGTAGAGATTATAGAAAATATTTTAAATGTGAAGAAAATAATAATAAGGTTGCATTTGCTGGTAAGGCATTTTTAAATGTACAAATGTGCAAATTATTAAAAGAAGAAAATATGAATTTAGATGTAGTTTCAGGTGGAGAGCTTTATACAGCATATAAAGCGGATTTTCCATTAGAAAAAGTAATGTTTCATGGAAATAATAAGACATTAGATGAAATTGAGCTTGGGGTAAAGCTTGGTGTGGGTAAATTTGTTGTTGATAATTTTTATGAAATGGAAGCATTAAATAATATAGCAAAAGAATATAATAAGGTTCAAAATATATATTTAAGAATAACACCAGGAATTGATGCACATACTCATGAATATATTAGAACAGGTCAAATTGATTCTAAATTTGGTTTTGCACCAGTAGAAGATACTATAGAAAAATCTATAGAAATGGCTATAAATCTAGAGAATATAAACCTTGTAGGTATTCATTGTCATATAGGTTCACAGACTTTTGGACTTGAGGCATATGAAGAGGCTGTTGAGGTAATGTTTAATTTAGTAAAAAAAATTAAAAAAAATATGGATTATTTAATAAAAGAAGTAGATTTTGGTGGTGGTTTTGGTATATACTATACTAAAGAGGACAAACCTCTAGAAACTTCTGAATATTGTGAAGCAATAATAAATAAGGCAGAAGAGGTATCTTCAAGATTAAACATTGAGAGACCTATACTTACTATAGAACCAGGAAGAAGTATAGTAGGTAATGCGGGCGTTACTTTATACACAATAGGTGCAATAAAAGATATTCCAGGTGTTAGAAAATATGTTTCTGTAGACGGTGGAATGACTGACAATATAAGACCAGCTCTTTATAGTGCTGAATATGAAAGTATATTAGCAAATAGAGTTAATAGTGAAGTGACGGAAAAGGTTACTATTGCAGGAAAATGTTGTGAATCAGGAGATATTTTATTAAAGGATGTTACTCTTCCGGAAGTTAAAACTGGAGATATATTAGCTATTATGACTACAGGTGCTTATGGATATTCTATGTCTAGTAATTATAATAGAATACCAAAACCAGCAGTTGTTATGGTTAAGGACTCTAAGGCAAGATTAATATGCAGAAGAGAAACTTATGAAGATATAATAAGGAATGATGTTATATAATTCTTTATTATATAATTAGGACAAGCTTTTTATTAATATTCTTTCCCAAGATTATTATATATATATAAAGATGGTGTATATGAACTTCATGTACACCATTTTTTAATTTTCAATTTTCAATGCTCAATAATCAATTAGGGTGAAATTCTTTTAGAATTTCTCAAGAATATATATTTCGTAAATTTTGCTTTGTAAAATTTTTCTTTAAATATAATTGAAATTATATTTAAAGAAATGCTGAAAAAATTTCAACCTAGATTGGAAATTAATTATTTATAATTAATTATTGTAAATAATATAAGAATATATTATTTACTGCAATAGCTATTTTTTTACATACTGATAGTTTATTATAAAGTAAAGAAATTTAATAATTTATAAACATTATAAACTATAAATTATGGTATACTTATAAAGTGAAAATAGTTGGAATGGGGGCAATAATAAGTTGGAAGAAAATAATTTATTAAAAGAAGAAAAAAAACTAGATAAAAAGGCAATAATAAAGGAATATATTCTAAATTTTATAATAATAGGTGGCTTAGCATTTTTAATATTAAAATTTGTAGGCCATGGTGTTTATATTCCAAGTGAGTCTATGGTTCCAACTTTAGAAGTTAATGATAGGTTAATTGTATCCAATGTGTATAAGCCAGAAAACTTAAAAGAGGGAGATATAGTTACATTTAAATGCGATGAATATGGAGATAAATTATTAATAAAGAGATTAATAGGTCTCCCAGGTGATACTATTGAAATAAAAGATGGAGTTGTTTTTAGAAATGGTACAGAGCTAGAAGAACCATATGTTAAAAATAATGAAGAATATGATGGGTATTTTGAGATTCCAGAAGGAAAATACTTTTTCTTAGGAGATAATAGAGCAAATTCAGATGATTCTAGGTATTGGGAGAACCCATATGTGGATAGAAAAGATATTGAAGGTAAAGTACAAATAAGAATTTATCCATTTAATGAAATAGGAAAAGTAGATTAAGACACTTTAGTGACACAAATATTAGATATAATATAATGTAAGTTTTATATAAGGAGAATTTAAATATGAAAAAGAATGATGACTTTACAATTAATTCAAAAGATATAGAAGCAAATGAATCTTTGAATAAGAAAAATGGATTTATCAAAAAATTTTTCAAAGATTGGATAGTTCCAATATTTGCGGCATTAGTTATAGCAGTGCTAATTAATAAATTCATATTTTTCAATGTTTATGTACCAACTGGATCAATGATTCCTACAATAAATGAAAATGACAAGATTTTAGTTACCAGAATCTATAATCCAGAGAAAATTCAAAGAGGAGATATAATTGTATTTTACTCTGAAGAATTACAGGAAACATTAATTAAAAGAGCAATTGGACTTCCAGGAGATCATATAGATATTAAAGATGGAGTTGTAAGCGTAAATGGGGAAGTATTGAAGGAGGATTACGTTAAGAATAATGATGATTTTACTGGTTCTTTTGATGTTCCAGAAGGTAAGTTTTTCTTCTTAGGAGATAACAGAGCAAATTCAAATGATGCTAGGTTATGGATCAATTCATACATAGATGCTTCAGAAATAAAGGGTGAGGCTAGATTTAGATTCTATCCATTTAATAATATGGGCACTTTATAGTTAAAAAATTTGACTTATAAGTAATAATAAATTATTATATTATGATAACTATGAGGGGGAGTATTATGGAAAAATACATTTTAGATAGAGTAGAGGGGAATTATGCTATATTAGAAAATGAAAATGGTAATATGATAGAAATAAACATAGATAATATAGATGGTAATTTTAGAGAGGGAGATATATTGATTAAAAAAGGAGAAAAATTTACTGTTAGTGAACTCCTTACAAAAGAAAGAAAAGATAAAATAAAAAATATGATGAACGATATATGGGAATAAATGCAAGGAAGGTGATTAATGTATGCAAAATAACAATAAGAATAATAAAAAGAAAAATAATAAATCTTTTAGTATTGCGCTTACATATTTTATAATAGCTCTTTCGTTTTTAATAGCATTCAATTATTCAAAAGGAGCTATTACAACTAAAGATATAAGCTATGATGAATTTTACAGATTATTAGACAATAAGGAGATTTCTAAAGTTATTATTACAAGTGATAATTTAGAAATAACACCTAAAGGTGATAATCCTGAATATAAAGGTAAGACTCTATATACAGCTAGAATAAATGATGAAGAATTAATTCCAAAGCTTAAAGAAGCAGGAATATATTTTACAGGAAGAAATCCTAAACAGACGCCTCTATTAAATATGATGATTTCATGGATTTTACCTATGGTACTTATCTTCTTTATGTGGAGATTTTTATTTTCTAAAATGGGAAATGGCGGAGGCGGTGTCATGGGCATCGGTAAAAATAACGCCAAGGTTTATATGGAAAGTGAAATAAAGGTTACATTTGATGATGTTGCAGGACAGGAAGAAGCAAAGGAATCTTTAAAAGAAGTTATTGATTTCTTAAACGGTCCTGCTAAATATACTGAAATTGGAGCTAAGCTTCCTAAAGGTGTACTTTTAGTTGGACCTCCAGGAACAGGTAAAACACTTATTGCAAAAGCTGTAGCAGGTGAAGCTAAGGTACCATTTTTCTCATTATCAGGTTCAAGTTTTGTTGAAATGTTTGTAGGTGTTGGTGCATCAAGAGTTAGAGAATTATTTAAAGATGCTGTTGCAAAAGCACCATGTATTGTATTTATAGATGAAATTGATGCTATTGGTAAGAGTAGAGATAATCAAATGCAAAGTAATGATGAAAGAGAACAAACTTTAAATCAGTTACTTTCTGAAATGGATGGATTTGACTCATCAAAAGGTATAGTTATTCTTGGTGCTACTAACAGACCAGAAATACTAGATAAAGCACTTTTAAGACCAGGTAGATTTGATAGAAGAGTTATAGTTGATAGACCAGATTTTAAAGGAAGAGAAGCTATACTAGCAGTTCATGCTAAAAATGTTAACTTAGGTGAAGACGTTGATTTAGCAGAGATAGCTAAGAGCACACCAGGTGCTGTAGGAGCAGATCTTGCTAATATAATAAACGAAGGTGCTTTAAGAGCTGTTAGAAGAAGAAGAAAAATGGTTCTTCAAGAAGATTTAAGAGAAGCAGTTGAAGTGATTATTGCTGGTCAGGAAAAGAAAGACAGAATTCTTTCTCCTAAAGAAAGAGAAGTTGTTGCATTCCATGAAGTTGGTCACGCACTTGTTGCAGCAATGCTTAAAGGAACAGATCCAGTTCATAAAATAACTATAGTTCCGAGAACAATGGGAGCTTTAGGATATACTATGCAAGTGCCTGAAGAAGAAAAGTTCTTAACATCTAGAGAAGATTTAATGAATCAAATTACCGTTATGCTTGGTGGTAGATCAGCAGAAGAAGAAGTATTTAATTTAGTATCAACTGGCGCTTCAAATGATATAGAAAGAGCTACTTCAGCAGCTAGAAGCATGATATCTATGTATGGTATGAGCGAAAGATTTGATATGATGGCTTTAGAGTCAATACAAAACAGATATTTAGATGGTAGAGCCGTTAGAAACTGTAGTGAGCAGACATCAACTGTGTTAGATGAAGAGACATTAAATGTAATAAAAACAGCTCATAGCAAAGCTAGACAAATACTTAGAGAAAATAGAGACTTATTAGATAAAATATCAGCTGTTCTTTTAGAAAAGGAAACTATTTTTGGTGATGAATTCTTTAATTTAGTATATGAAAAGTATCCTGAAATGAAGGAAGAAAAAGAAAAAGAGAAGAATGAAAATGATAAAAAGGTTAAAGAATTAGAAGAACAAAGAGCTAAGAATCGTGCAGAAAGAGATAGGGATATTGAGGAAGATAATTCTAAAGAAAATAAAAATAGTTTAGATTTAAAGCAAGAGTCCAAGACAGATAGAGTAGAATTAAAACAAGAGACACAAGAAGATAATTTTATTATTGAAAATCAAAGTAGTATATTTGATGAATTAATTTCAGATGAAACTGAAAAAAATGAAGAAGATAAAAAAGATAATATATAATAATAGAGATATATGAAAAACTCCCAATGGGAGTTTTTCATCTCATTTGGTATTATGAAGTGAAAGGAAGTTGTTTTTTGAATAATCAAATAGATTTTTTAAATGAACAAGCAAAATTAGATAATACTTTAGAAATTATCAATGGAGAGATGCTTAAATACTTAGAAAAAAGAAAAGTTGTAACTAAATATATATTAGATGCAAGAAAGAAGTATATAGAAGAATATAAAGATGATGAAGATCAAGTAATTGATTACTTTGATCATGAAAACTATGTAAAAGAAGAAGCTTATAAAACTATAGATAAAAGACTAATGGAGTTTACGAAGCTCAAAGAAAATCCTTATTTCGGCAAAGTAACCTTTAAAGAAGACGACAATATTCCCGAGGAAATATACATAGGAAGATATGGTTTGACATTAGAAGATTCTTATGAACCTGTAATTGTTGATTGGAGAGCACCTATTGCATCACTATTTTACAAAGGGAGCCTTGGTGAGGCAACTTACAACACTCCAGTAGGTGAAATGAATGCAGATATAATAGGAAGAAAGCAGCTTATTATAAAAAAGAGTCAGTTAAAAGGTGTATTTGATTCAGCAGTTGATGTTAAAGATGAAATACTTCAAATGGTTTTGACAGAAAATTCATCTGATAAATTAAAAGATATTGTTATGACAATACAAAAAGAACAAGACGAAATAATAAGAGAAGATAAAAATAAGGTAGTAGTAGTTAATGGGGTAGCTGGATCGGGAAAAACAACTATAGCACTTCATAGAATATCATATTTACTATATAATTTTAGAAAGCAATTTGGAGATAAGGTATTAATATTTGGACCAAATGATGTTTTTATGGATTATATAGCGCAGGTATTACCTTCTCTTGGTGAAAGTAATATAGCTCAGACTACATTTGAGAATTTTGCAAAAGAGGAAATAGGAATAGTTAATGAACCAATAAAAGGATTTTCAAGCTATGTTGAAGATGTGATTGATGGAAACACTAGTGAGCTTGAAGAATATAAATATAAAAGCTCACAAGAATTTGTAGAATTTTTAAATGAAAAAATCAATTTGTTGAATAAAGAATATTTTAATATTCAAAGTGTTAAATTCAACGGAGAAGAAATTGTATCTATAAATGAAATTAAAGAATTATTTGATGTATATTATAAAGATATGCCTTTATTTAGAAGAAGTGAAAAGATAAAAAGAATATTAACATCAAAGATTAAAGATAAAAGAGATGAACTTTATTATGCACTTCTTAAAGAAATAAAAGAAAAGAAAGAGAAATTATCAGAAGAAGAATTAAAAATAGAAAGCAATAATCTAGAATTCTTAAGAAGAATGAGAATAAGAGAAATTGTAAGAATGGTTATGAATTCTAGAGAAGAACTTGATAACTGGATTAATCATGAAGATATTTTAGATTTGTACAAAAGCATGACTAATACTAAAGCTCTTGGGTATATGGATTTAAGTGCAATTCTTTATTTAATGATTAAGCTAGAAGGTAAAAAGTTAAAAAGAGAAATAAAACATATAGTCATAGATGAAGCTCAGGATTATAGTTATTTACAATTTGAAGTTATTAAAGAAATAACAGGCTGTAAAAGCTATACTATAGTTGGGGACTCTAATCAAAGATTAATAGACACAAATGAAGAATGTGCTATGATTAACTTACAAAAAGTATTTACTGATGCAGGATTTGATATAAAGAACTTTAGTTTAAATAAAAGTTATAGATCAACTCAAGAGATAATGGAATATGCAAATAAATTCTTAGAGGAAGAAAAAATAGTTCCTTTAGTTAGACGTGGTGAATCTGTAATGGAGGAAGAAGTGTTTGATGAAAGTGAATTTATAGATACTGTTATCTCTATAATTGAAGATTATGAGGAAGATAATTGCGAAAATATAGCTGTAATATTTAAAGGCAGAAATGAACTTAGAAAATATGCTCCTCTTATTAAGGAAAGAATAAGTATTCAAAATTTAGATAACGAAGAAAGTATCTATAAGGGAGGAAAAGTGCTTATACCAGCATATCTTGCAAAAGGATTGGAATTTGATGGCGCTATTATTATTGAAGAGGATGAAATACAACCATTAATTAAGTATATTATGTGCACTAGAGCACTTCATAGACTTGCAGTTATAAAAAATAATAAAGAATAGAAATAAAAAACCTTATTTGGATCGCTTAAAAATCCAAATAAGGTTTTTTAACATGGATTTATTATTGAATCAATACAGTCTTAACAAAGAGTGAGTAAAATACAAGTATAGAATAAATCTTAAGGGATGAAATGATTTGAATGTAGAAGATATATTAAAAGTCAGTCCATTGATTGCAGCTGCTAAAATACAGGATTTAAGAGAAGCTGTAAATTCAAATGTAGGTGCAGTAATATTAATGGAAGCTAAATTAAATGAGCTGTTAGAAGAAGAGTTTAGGGAATTGAAAAGAAAGAAGCCTATATTCATACATATTGATTTATTAAAGGGACTTTCAAATGATAAAGAAGCCATAGAATTTATAAAAAAATATGTTAATCCAGCAGGAATTGTTTCAACTAAAAGTTCTGTAATAAAATCTGCTAAGAAGAAAGGTTTAATAGCAATACAAAGGATTTTTCTTATTGATACAAAATCTTTAAATAGTGCTATAGAAAGCGTAAAAGAGAATAATCCTGATATTGTAGAAGTAATGCCAGCATTAGCGCATTCTATTGCTAAGAGCATAAAAGAATTAACAAACAAACCAGTTATAATGGCTGGATTGGTAGAAAATGAAAAACAGATTTTAGATGGATTAAATTCAGGAGCAGATGGTGTATCATTTGGTAAAAAGAATTTGTGGAATATGAATTTATAATTAAAACTTAATATTAGGTAATTAGTGGTGGAGATTTGAGAAAACCGTTAATCAACTTTGTAAAAATAATATATGCATGTTGCAATAATAAAATTTCATTTAAGATGTTTACAGTCTAAGTAAATACTAGCATACAAAATGTAGAAAAGTAATTGCAACATATATATAAAATGTATTTGAAAAGAAGGTGAGCTATGGTTTATTGAATTTCCTATTTTTATATCTAATTTTAAAGGAGTTTTATATGGACATAAAAATGATTGTATCAGATTTAGACGGAACTTTATTTAATAGTGACAAAGAGGAATATGAAGTATCAAAGGAATTAATAGAAAAAATTCATAAATTTGAAGAGAGTGGCGGAATATTCACTATTGCAACTGGAAGGCCAGTAGAAACAAGCATCGAAGTAGCAAAAACTATAGGCATTAAATCACCATATATTGCTTATAATGGAGCAAAAATAGTCGATGTTACTGGTAAGGAACTTTATTCTGAAAAATTTGATTTAAAAATATTTAAAAAATTTTTAAATGATGTTCAGAATTTTGGAGTATCAGTAATCTTTTATGATGATGGACAAACCATTTGTTTAAAGCATACATCAAGAATTTTAATATACGAGAAAAAAGAAAAGACTACATGCATTGAAGCGAAAGAAGATATTACAGACTCTGAGTTACAAATAAATAAGATTCTTTTAATAGGTGATGTAAGCAAAATAACTGAATTATGGAGTAGGTTAGATAAGAACATAAGAGAAGAATTTAGGTATGTAATATCAGAAGATGATTATTTTGAAATAATTAAAAATAATGTCTCAAAAGGTGATGCGTTAAAAAGGTTAAAAGAATATTTAGACATAGAAGATAATCAAGTTGTAACAATAGGCAATCACATGAATGATAAAGAACTTATAGAAGAAGGTCATTTGGGATATGCAGTAGCAAATGCAGTAGATGGTCTAAAAGATATTGCTGATTATGTAACAGAGGGAGAGTATGAGTCTGGAGTTATTGAAGTAATAGAAACATATTTGAAGGGAGAAATTTAAATGAAAAAAAATATATTAAAATTTATTTCAGTTGTATCACTTTTAACATCATGTCTTACAGGATGCGGAAGCACTAAAAGTCAAAACACAGGAACAGAAGCTGCAAAAGGTGAGAAAGTAAAAATTGAATATTGGCACTGTAATGCAGAAACTCAAGGGGGGCAGACTGTAGAGGAACTTGTTAAAAAGTTTAATGAACAAAGTGATTCTGTAGAGGTAGTTGCTAAGTATAATCCAGATATGTATAAAGGTCTTATGCAGAATTTACAGGCAGAAGCTGCAACAGGAAAATCACCTGCTGTAGTGCAAATTGGGTGGGCATTCTTAGATTATTTCTCAAATAATTTTGCTTATACTGAACCACAAAAAATTATTGATAAATATTATGAAGCAGATAAGACATTCTTACAAGATAACTTTTTACCAAATGTTTTAGGACTTGCAAAGAACAGTAGTGGATCACAAGTCGGTATACCATATTCACTTAGTACCTCAGTATTATACATTAATAAAGATCTTTTAAGAGAAGCTGGATTAGATGAAAATGGTCCTAAGACATGGGAAGATGTGAAGGCTTTTGCTGATACTGTAAAAGAAAAAACAGGAAAGTACGGTTTATATATTCAAGAACCAGCAGATAACTGGGCTACACAAGCATTATTAGAAAGTAATGGAGCAAGAATGATTACCGATGGAAAAGCAAGCTTTGCATCAGAAGAAGGAATAAAAGCATATGAAGTTTATGCAGATATGGTTGTTAATACAAAATCAGCTCTTCATATATCTTGGGGAGAAGGTGTTCAATCTTTCATTGATGGTAATGTAGCAATGCTTTATACAACAATTGCACAAAGAGCAAATGTTCAAAAGGGAGCAACGTTTGATGCAGCTGCAATTAATTCTCCATCATGGTCAGGAAAAGAAAAGAGACTTCCAGCAGGTGGGTGTTTCCTTGCAATAACTGCACAAAGCGAAGAAGAACAAAAAGCAGCATGGGAATTTGAAAAATATTTATATAGTGTTGAATCTATGGCAGAATGGACAAAAGGAACAGGATATGTACCTCCAAGAAAAGATGTTGCTGAAGCTGAAAATGGATTAAAGAGCTTCTTAGAAGAAAATAAGATGATGGAAGCTGCAACAACTCAAATGGATGGAGTTGTATCATGGACATCATTCCCAGGTGATGCTGGTTTAGAAGCTGAACAAATACTATTAGATACAAGAGATAAGATATTAAGTGGTAGCGTATCAGCAAGAGATGGATTAACAAAAGCACAAGAGGACATCAATGTATTGTTAAGTAAATAGTTTTGGATTAACTGTATAGAAGGTAGGTTTAGGCACAATCAAATAAATAACAAGTCCATCTGCTAGCTCATTTTCCATCATCCTGCGTCAGCAAAATGTCATAATAGACTTGCTATGATGGCACTTTGCTTCCTTGCCTGATGAAAAATATTCATAGCAGCTTTGGACTTATTTATTTTCATGTGCTTTATTCCTACCTTTTATAAAAATATTTTTAATGAAACTATTTTAAGGAGAATTAAAATGCAAAATAAGAAACAACTTATAGATTACAAGAGCAAACAAAAATTTATTGCATATTTATTAATAATGCCATCATTTTTAGCCTTTTCAGTATTTATGTTCTGGCCTCTTATTAGAACATTTTATTTAAGCTTTTTTTCATGGAATATGATAAAACCAGTAAAAGAATTTGTAGGACTTTCAAATTATATTGATATATTTACAAACCCAATTACATACAAAGTTATGGGAAATACGCTTTTATATATACTAATACTGCTATTATTAAATTTTGTTGCGCCATACATTCTTTCTTTTATTCTTTCAGTAGTTATAACAAAGGCAAAAGGATTTTATAAGAGTGTAATATTTCTTCCAAGTGTAATTTCATTAGTTGTAGGATCAATTCTATACTTATGGATACTAAATCCTATATCAGGTCCAGTAGCAATAATAGCAAAGTTTTTTGGAATCACATTGCCTATATGGAGCAAAACTGATGGACTGGTTATTGTGGTTATAAGTTTAATAACATCATGGAAGATATTCGGATATAATTTTATAGTTGTTCTTGCTGGTGTTTCTGGAGTACCAACTGAAATTATTGAAGCAGCAAAGATTGATAATATTCCAATGTATAAAATATTTTTAGATATTGTTATTCCAATGAGTAGTGCAACAGGAATTTATGTACTAATAATGACAATAGTTCAAGGACTTCAATATGTATTTACACCAATAAAGGTTATAACTCAAGGAGGGCCTAACTATGCAAGTTCAAATGCCATCTATAATGCATATCAAGAAGCATTTGTACTATATAAAACAGGTAGTGCATCTGCTTTTGCAATTATTACAATGTTACTTTTTGTAATATTGCTTATATTGGAATTTAAATATGTAGAGAGAGGCGTGTATTATGAAAATTAAAATGACATCAGAATATAAATGGCATATATTATTAATTTTATTTGTAATTGTTTCGCTTTTTCCAATAGTGTTTGCTATATCAAGCTCATTTAAAGAATTAAATGAAGCATATAGTAATGTTTTTGGAATTATACCAAAGAATCCTACAATAAACAACTATAAAGAAGTAATCTTAAGACTACCTTTTTATAAAATTACAGAAAATACATTCTTTATAGCCACTACTGTCACAGTATTTAAGGTTATTACTTCAGTACTTGCAGCATATTCATTTGTTTATTTTGATTTTAAATATAAAAACATACTTTATTTTATATTAATTAGTACAATCTTTATACCATTTACAGTTACGATGATTCCAAATTATCTTACTGTGTCAAAGCTTGGACTTAATGATAAATTACTTGGAGTTATTCTTCCACAGTTAAGCGATGCTACTGGAATATTTTTAATAAGACAATCAATGAAAACTATACCTAAAGCATTAATTGAAGTTGCAGAGCTTGAAAATGTAGGGCATTTTAAGAGAATGAGAGACATTGTAATTCCACTTGCTAAGCCGGCAATAATTTCTACTGGAATAATGTTTTTTATTAATTCATGGAATGAATATGTTTGGCCAGTATTAATATTAAAATCTAAAGAAAATTTTACACTTCCTTTAGCCCTTCAATTATTTATAAGCTCAGAAGGCGGAACTGATTTTACTATTGCCATGGCAGTATCTGTAATAACAATGATAATACCATTAATACTTTATATAATCTTCCAAAAGTATATTATTAATACTTTTACATCATCAGGAATTAAAGGATAGGAGTTAGCAATGAAAGAAATAGTATTTGAAAATGTATGTAAATCTTATGGAAAAGCACAAATAGTTAATAATTTAAACTTAACAATAAAAGAAGGTGAAAGATTGATTTTACTTGGACCTTCTGGATGTGGTAAGTCTACAACTCTTAGAATGATTGCAGGACTCGAAGATATAACAAGTGGAAAGTTATATATGAATGAAAAATGTGTTAATGATGTTAAGAGCGGTGATAGGAATATAGCAATGGTATTTCAAAATTATGCATTATTCCCACATATGACTGTAGAAGAAAATATAACTTATGGTCTAAAGGTGCATAAATTTCAACCTTCAGAGGTGAAAGATAGGTTAAATTCTGCAATAGATATGCTTCAATTAAATGGGCTAGAAAAAAGAAAGCCAAAAGATTTATCTGGTGGACAACGTCAAAGAGTGGCACTTGCAAGAGCTATAGTAAAAAGAAGTGATTATTTTCTTTTGGATGAGCCACTTTCAAATCTTGATGCACAACTTAGAGGACATGCAAGAAAAGAGTTGGTTAAAATTCATGAATTATATAATCAAACTTTTGTATATGTAACACATGATCAAGTAGAGGCTATGACAATGGGAGATAGAATAGCACTTATGAATAAAGGAACTCTTCAAATGGTTGATACTCCAGCCAATGTGTATAACAAGCCAGCCAATATATTTACTGCAAAGTTTATTGGTTCGCCATCAACAAATGTTTTTGAAGTTAATTATAATGACAGAAAAATAATAGTAGGTGATCAAGAAATTAGTATTTCAGATGAGTGGATTAAGTTAGTCGAAGATAATGGGAATACAGAATTATGCATTGGTATACGACCTGAACACATAAACTTACAATTTGAAAAGGGAAAAAATTCACTAAAAGGTTTTGTTAAATATGTTGAAGATTATGGTAATAAGGTTGGAGTTTATATTGAAGTAGAAGGAAATGAAGTAATTGCTATATTAGAAGAAAATAAATATAAATCTGATGATGTTGTATATTTTGAACTGGATTTTAGTAAAATTCATTTGTTTGATAGAAAAACAACAATGTCAATTGGATATCCGAAGGAGATTTAATTATGAATATTTATATAAGTACAAATTTATATAATCCAGATCAGCTTGAAGAAATTTTTAGTCTTTTAGATAAAATTAATGATAGAAGTATTGGAATAGAACTTTTTGTAGAGTGGCAGAATGATGTATTTATTAAGTTTATTGATGATAATATTGATAGGCTTAAAGATTATAAAATTTCATTACATGGACCATATTATGAGACAGAACATTCGGCAGAAAAAGGATCTTTAGAATATATAAGAACAAATGAATATTTCAATAGTACGTTAGAAATATCAAAAGAATTGAATAGTAGATATATCGTATATCATCATAACAACTGCAAAGTTGTTCAGGAAAATAAGGAAAGAATGATAGAGGCATCATCTGAGAACTTAATAGATTTGAATGAAAATGCAAAGGAATATGATTCAAAAATTGTAGTAGAAAATTGTGGTGTAATTTCACATGAAAATATGTTATTTAATGAAAAAGAATTTATAGAAATGGCAAAAAGTATTCCTAATAATATACTTATAGATATAGGGCATGCATTTGCAAACAAATGGGATATAGAGAATATTATTATGGAGTTAAAAGATAAGATTGTTGCATATCATATTCATAATAATGATGGATTTGAGGATAATCATAATAGAATAAATGATGGAAAATTAAGCTTTGATAAATTCTTAGACTTGTATAAAAAATATACAAGTGATGCAGACTTAGTCCTTGAGTATGGAAAGCAGTGTTACAAAGATGTCTTTGGGATTATTGAGGACATAGAATATATAAAAAATAAACTAAATAAATAGAACTGTTAAACGCTAATGCTTAATATCTTAAATGGCTTTGGCGTTTTTTATTCTTTAAAAGATTATATCATAGTCGCCTTGGCGATTTTTTTATTATACATGAATTATTTAATGTATGCATAATAATACAATATGCACATTAAAATATTAAAAATAACATAAAATAAAGTATATTGATATTCTAATATTAATATATATTGATCTGAAATTTAATATTTGACAAAAAATATTAAAGAATTTTATACATAACTATTGCATAATTATAAATAAGTGTTTATAATAAGTTTATCAAAAGAAAGACAGGCCATTATGAAAAAGGTCAATAAGGGAAGTATAGCAAATAAGAAGGGGGATTAATAAATGAAAAAAGGAATATTAAAAAAGATGATCGCAGTTGTTGCAGTAGCTACAATGGCAATTAGTGCAATAGGATGTGGAAGTAGTAGCAAAACTGAAGGGGAAAAGACAGAAGGTGCGGCTGTAGAGCAAAAAGCCGATGGAGGAAATTTAAGTGATATAAAATCAAAAGGAAAACTTGTAGTAGGTACAAGCGCAGATTATCCACCATATGAATTCCATACAATGGCGAATGGAAAAGATGAAATAGTAGGGTTTGATATTGATGTAGCAAAGGAAGTTGCTAAAGACTTAGGTGTTGAATTAGAAGTAAAGGATATGGATTTTGATGGGTTGCTTGTAGCTCTTCAAGCAGGAAAAGTTGATATGGTATTTGCAGGAATGACTCCTACAGATGAAAGAAAGGAAAATGCAGATTTCTCAGATATTTATTATTCTGCAACTCATCGTTTTATTTTAAGAAGTGGTGAAGAAGGTTCAGTTAAATCATTTGATGATTTAAAGGGTAAAAAGATTGGAGTTCAAAAAGGATCAATTCAAGAAGGTATTGCAAAAGAAAATTTTGATGAAGCAAACATTAAATCTTTAGCAAAGGTTACAGATTTAGTATTGGACTTAAAGAACAAGAAAGTAGATGCTATTTTAATTGAAGAAGGTGTTGCAAAGATTAATTGTGATAAAAATAAAGATATAGCAATGTCTGATTTTGTAGTAACAGATGAAAATGGTGGAGCTGCAATAGCTTTAAAGAAAGGTTCTACTGAATTACAAACAGAAGTTAACAAGACTATAAGTAAGTTAAAAGAAGAAGATAAGATAACAAAATTTGTTTCAGATGCAAATGATTTAGCTGCTGAACAATAGAATTAAACATTGAATGAAATTACCCATAGGGGGTTCCTAATAGGGATGAATTGACTAAGGAGGTTGTATTTTGAATTTTACATTTTTAGACAAATACTCAAGTTACTATATAAAAGGTGCAGAAATAACAATAATACTGGCTTTATGCGCAGTATTATTTGGAACAATTTTAGGTTTGTTATTAACACTTATTAGGCGTTCAAAAATTAAACCTATAAGCATCTTAGCAACAGCATATGTAGAATTTGTAAGAGGTACACCTCTTTTAGTTCAGATTTATATAATCTATATAGGGTTACCTAATTTAACTGGATTAGATATGTCAGATATGGCAGTTGGTATAGTTGCATTATCATTAAATTCAGCTGCATATGTTTCAGAGATAATAAGAGCTGGTATTGAAGCAGTTGATAAGGGTCAAATGGAAGCGTCAAGAAGTTTAGGTATGACTCAAGGGCAAGCAATGATTGATATTATAATACCTCAAGCATTTAAAAATATCTTGCCTGCACTTGGAAATGAATTTATATCAGTAATTAAAGAATCTTCAATGGTTTCTGTAATAGGTGTTGCAGAGCTTATGTACAATGCTGGAATAGTAAGAGGAAATACAGCACTTGGATTAGAACCAGTAATTGTTGCAGCAGTATTTTATTTTGTAATTACATTCACATTAACAAGATGTTTAGGATTTGTTGAAAGGAGATTAAAGGCTAGTGATATACGTTAAAGATTTAAACAAGAGTTTTGGAAAAAATGAAGTACTAAAGGGAATTGATGAGCATATCGCTAAAGGGGAAGTGGTAGTTGTAATTGGACCATCAGGTTCAGGAAAAAGTACTTTCTTAAGATGCCTTAATCTATTAGAAGTTCCTACATCAGGCACAATTACTTTTGAAGGAAAAGATATAACATCAAAGGCAACTGACATAAATAAGATGAGAGAAAAAATGGGAATGGTATTTCAACAGTTTAATTTATTCCCACATAAAACAGTAAAACAAAACATCTGTCTAGCGCCTATGAGAGTTAAAAAGATGTCTAATGAACAAGCAGAAGCAAAAGCAAAAGAGCTATTAAATAAAGTAGGGCTAATTGATAAAATAGATGTATATCCAGCATCACTTTCAGGTGGTCAAAAGCAAAGAATAGCTATAGCAAGAGCATTAGCTATGGAGCCAGACGTAATGTTGTTTGACGAACCAACATCAGCATTAGATCCAGAAATGGTCGGTGAGGTTCTAAATGTTATGAAGGATCTTGCAAAAGAAGGGATGACAATGGTAGTTGTTACTCATGAAATGGGGTTTGCAAGAGAAGTTGGAGATAGAATATTATTTATGGATGGTGGAAAAATCGTAGAACAAGGTACACCAGATGAAATATTTAAAAATCCTAAGAATCCACGTACAATAGATTTTTTATCAAAGGTGCTTTAAAATAAAGATTTATAAACAGAGAGAGCTATATTTAAATTTTAGATATAACTCTCTCTGTTTTTTTGCAAGTATAAGTTCAGAAGTTATAGTTTTGAAATTTTATAATATATATTTTTGCTTGTAAAATTTAATGATATAATAATAATCTATTATGTAGTTAAATAAAACGATAAAAGAAATATGGAAGGAGAGAATTATCATGGGAGCACTTTTAATTTTATTTATATCAATGACTGTAATTAGTATTTGTGCTGCATTAATGTTATTTATAACTAAAGAAAAAAATAAACAAAATATAGCATTTATTTTTGCAGGAGCAGTTAGTGTTATTATAACATTATTGAATGTAACATCTTTACCTACAAATTGGGTTATGGAAAAATGTATTGCTTGGTTGATGGGAGTACCAGCTATTATTGGATTAGTACTTTATTTTGTAGTAAAAAAATATTATATGTTAAGTAAAATTCTTATAGTATCTTCAATGATACTAGGAATTATAAAAATATTCTTCTGATTTTTAAATATTAATGTAACTTATGAAAACAAATAATATATTTGATTTTTATTTATTAACAAAAGCTTTATGAATTAACTTAGTAATTTATAAGCACATATTTGTAAAAGATTTAAATAGCAAATAAATAATCTAAAATCCTAGAGCAAAAAGACTCTAGGATTTTTGCATTATAAAGATAAAAATATAGATAATAGAAATATTAAGTTCTTTTTAATAGAAGTTATGAATATAAAGATGTTATACTATATATACAAGCTTAATTTAAGAAGATGAAGGGAGATGGTTAAAGCCTATGATTAATTTAAAGAGAATGGTTAAGGTAATATCATTTACCATGGCTTTTATGACAACATTTACGCTATTTTCAACAGATGCCAAAGCCGTTAATGAGAATATTAATAATTCTTATATAAATAAGCAAGGGATTCAATATGATTTTGAAGATATCATATGGAGTAAATATAAGCCGCCTGCAAGCTCAAGCAGTAATAGGACAAGATCTGTTTTAGATAATGGAAAAGAAACAAGTTCAGGATACCAAGATGATTTTTATGGTTCTATCAATAATGATTGGATTAATGGAGTAAATCAATATATTACACCTGATCTTCAGGAAATCAGTTATTATACCTATCTTACAGCGAAAAGTACTGTAGACGTGAGAGACATATTTAATGAAATGTTGAAGGAACAGTCTAATTATTCATCAGATACTGTTGAAGGTAAGATGATTAATTTATATAATAACATGCTTGATACAGAAGCAAGAAATAGACAAGGTGTAGATGGTGCCAAAAAGTATGTTGATAAAATTAAAAATGTGAATTCAATTGATGAGTTAACAGAGCTTTTATGTACTAATGAAATGGATATATTTAATAATTTATTTAGATTTAAAGTATCACCTTTATATACAAATAAGAGTCATCAACTATATATACAGCCAACTTTACTTGGATTAGTTAATAGTAACGATTATTTTAGTGATACTGAAGAAAGTAAAGAAAGAAAAGAAAAATATATTAATTATATAGAAAGTACTTTAAAACTAAGTGGATATTCTGAAGATGAAGCTAAGAAGAAAACTGATGATCTTATATCGTTTGAAGAAAATATAGCAAAGAGTATGATAGGAATGGATCAGTTATATGGAGGAGAAATTGACTATAAATCACTTAATGTCTCTGTGACTATGGATGAATTAAATAAAATGGCTCCTAATTTACAATTGTCTAAGGTTATGAATGGACTTGGTATAGATAAAAGTAAGAATACGATAATAGTTCAGCAGAAAAAGTGGCTTCAAAGTCTAAATGCTTTATATACAGAAGAAAATCTTCCGCAAATAAAAAATTATATTGAAATTACAATACTACAGGCATTAGGTAAATTTCTTGATGATGATTTTGTAAGATTAAATGATGAATATATAGCTTATTTAAACCAAACTGAAAGTAATAGTACACAATCGGCTGAAAATGATGCTTATGAGACTATATATGCTAATTTTACAGAAGCACTTGGAAAGTTGTACACTGATAAATACTGTAATGAAGAAGAAAAAAGAGATGTTGAATTATTAGCAAAGGAATTAGTTTCAACTTATAGAAAGAGAATAAATAATAATGATTGGATAAGTGATTTAACTAAGAAAAATGCATTAAATAAGTTGGATAAATTGAAATTTAATATAGGATATCCAGAAACTTATGAAGATTATTCGGGTGTAGAAATTAAATCATTTGCTGAAGGTGGTTCATTAGTTGAAAATATGATGAATATTACTGAACATCAAAGGAAAAAAGAATTTGCTGAACTATACGAGCCTTTAAACGATGAAATTTTTTCGGGAACAGTTACGCCACAAGGAGTATTTGCAGAATATCATTTTGAAACTAATAGCTTAGTTGTTACAGCAGGTCTTTTAGAGCCAGATTTCTATAATATTAATGATTCTAAGGAAAAAAAATTAGCAACTGTTGGGTTTGTTTTGGGTCATGAAATTAGCCATGCCTTTGATGATCTTGGTGCATTATATGATGCAGATGGAAACTATCAAAACTGGTGGAATATAGAAGATTATAATAAATTTAATGAGAAGGCAGAGAAATTTAAAGAATTTTATAGCAGTATAGAAGCTTTACCAGGTCAATTTATTAATGGTGAGACTACATTGGGTGAAAATATTGCAGATGTTAGCTCAATGGCATGTTTACTAGATATATTAGAAACAATGCCTGATGCAGATTATAAAGAATTCTTTGAAAATTATGCAATAGGATATAGATGCGCAAGGTCACCTGAATATGAACAACAAATGTTAAATTGGGATACTCATTCACCATATAAATACAGAGTAAATGCAGTTTTATCACAATATGAAAAGTTCTATGAAACATATGGAATTAAAGAAGGCGATAAAATGTATGTTAAGCCCGAGGATAGGTTAAAAATATGGTAACTTTCAACAATATAAATATATTTTATAGAATCAAAATTTAGTGGATAGCAACCGAAATTCAATATATATAAGCTCGATTGTAGGGAAATTTAAGCTAAAACTTATAAAGACAGAGGTTGTGCCCAAAAATGTTTGCTCCCAAAAAAACAAGTTTTGGACAAACAATTTTGGAACAACCTCTGTCTAATAAGTTAACAGCTTAAATTTCTTAATACAATACTACGCTTATCATATATTGAATTTCTTTGTTTTCCTCTAAAATTATAGATATCTAACTTATTTTAGCTAGAATATATGTTTTATGAATATTACATGACTAAAAATATAGTCTCAATAAATTGTAGTAATTTATAAAGTTACTTATTGAATCACTATATCACAAATAAATAAGCAAATCTGTAAGAGTTTATCTTCCTACATCTATAAATTAGTACATTAAAAAAATTATAGAATACTGACTTTTTAAATCTTTAACATGTATAAATAACTATTCATTAATTAAAAAATGTATTTATGTATAACAACAATATCTGAAACTCTGAGTTTAGATGAAACAAAGAAATAAAGCTCTCATATTGGGCGGAGACTTGCCTTCAAAAATGAAGCTTTAGAATTTTTACATTAATGATTGTTCCAAAATTGTTTGTCTAAGGCATATTAAAGGAACCATCTTCATCGGTAGATAAAGATGGGCTATACTGCTAAGTTCGTACCTTACTAAGCATTATATGCCTTGGAGCAAACGGTTTTGGGTACAATCATTGATGTTTAAATTTTTAGTTTCATTTTTGTATCAAGCGAGCCAAATTTGAGAGCTTTATTTCGGTTATTTCACTAAAACTTACTACGTCCCTTATTTATATTGAGAACTGATAATTTATAATTTTATACATAGTGCTTATCAATTGTGATTACACAATTATAGCATGGGTGTATTTTTTTAACTCTTTCAGAAATTAAATCAATTAATGCTTCATTGCTTAAATGAGAATCTTTTGTAACATCTAAAACTACATCAAAAATTAAATTTTTTATTTTGCCTTCACCAACGACTCTAAAATCATGTATAGACTCTATAAAATCATATTCATCGATAACTTTTTGAATCTCATCGTAAGCTTCTTTTACTTCCCCTTCAATATTACAAACTGGATCTATATGAATTACTAGATATATTTTAAGTTCAGCAGATATTTCTCTTTCAGCCTTATCTATTATTTCATGTATAGCAACGACACTTATGTCACTTGGAATTTCTGCGTGAATAGATGCCATACATTTTCCAGGACCATAATTATGAACAATTAAATCATGAGTTCCTAATATATTTTCATATGAAAGAACTTTTTCTTCTATGGATTTAACTAATTCAGGGTCTGGAGCTTCACCAAGTAAAGGATTAATAGTATCTTTAACAAGATTAAATCCGGAATAGACTATAAATATAGCTACAGCCAAACCCACATATCCATCAATTGGAAGAGCGGTGAATTTTGAAGCTAGAAAAGAAAGTACAACACAGCTTGTAGTAAATACATCTCCTAAAGCATCAACAGAAGCGGCCTTTAATGCAGAAGAATTTATTTTATCGCCTACATACTTATTAAATTTTGAAAGCCACAATTTAAGAAATATAGAGACAAATAATAATATAAATGGAATAAAATCAAATATAACAGGTTCAGGATTAACTATCTTATTAAAAGAAGTTTTAATAAACTGTAATCCAACTAACATTACCATAAATGCAACTATTAGAGCTGATAAATATTCTAATCTACCATGTCCAAAAGGATGTTCTTTGTCAGCAGGCATACTGGATAATTTGAATCCCAATATAGTTATTAATGATGATGCTGCATCAGAAAGGTTATTAAAGGCATCGGCAGTAATTGCAATACTCGATACAATAACACCGACTGATAACTTTATTATAAATAGAAGTACGTTTACTAATATGCCTACTATTCCTCCAAGTAGCCCATAAGAGTTTCTTACTTTATCGTTTTTAATATTATTTTTGTCTTTTATAAATTTGTTGATAAGTAATTCAAAAAACATTTTTTCACCTCATATAAGTCCTAAATTTAAATATAAAATATAATTAATAAAAAATTGCAAAGGTAATTAAATTTAAATATAAAAATTATTATGATTTAGGATATTTATAAATATTTATTATTTTTGTTCAAAGTATATTAAAGTATAACCATAATTATATCATGAATGTTCAATTAATTCATATTGACTTATGAGCTAATTTGGAAAAGAATCTTGTATTTATGAAATTTGATTAACAGTAAAATTTTATATTTGTGTTAATTAACTTAGAAAGTTAATTTGTCATATGGATATTTCATAATCTAATTAATTTTGATAACAGTAGTATATGCTAAAATATAAAATTTTAATAGATTTTTAGTATATTTTTTAAGCATTCAAAATTCACATATTCTTGTATCAAGATGTTTACATTAGCTTGATACAAGCGATTTTTCTTGATTTTTAAACTAGCAACATTTTTTTAAAACATTTATATATACATTATGTTAAAATATATAAATATAAAATACTAGAATAAATATGCATAAAATATCACAATATATTATTTTACTATGATATAATTTACTTATGAATTTTAAATATAAAATATATAAAAATGATTGAATTATTTAAAAAATGGGGAAAAATTTTCTATATTGATAATTTTTCTTTATAAAATAAATTAATTATATAAGGATTAACGATTTGGAGGCATGTTTTATGAAGAAAACAATATTTACTGGTGCAGCAGTTGCAATAGTTACACCTTTTAATGAGAATGGAATTAATTTTGAGGAATTAAAAAGACTGATAGATTTCAACATAGATAATGGTACAGATGCAATTGTAATTGCTGGAACTACAGGTGAATCATCAACTATGTCAGATGAAGAGCACAAAGAAGCCATTAGATTTACAGTAGAATATGTAAAGAAGAGAATTCCTGTAATAGCAGGTACAGGTTCAAATGATACAGCATACGCTGTTGAACTTTCAAAATATGCTGAAAGTGTTGGGGTAGATGGAATATTAGTTGTGACACCTTACTATAACAAAGCAACTCAAAGTGGTTTAGTTAAACACTTTACATATATAGCAGACAGAGTTAATGTACCAATGATTCTATATAATGTTCCATCAAGAACTGGTGTTAATATTCTTCCAGAAACATATGTAGAATTAGCTAAGCATCCAAGAATAGTTGCTACAAAAGAAGCTAGTGGAGATTTATCTCAAGTAGCTAAAATTAAAGCTTTGTGTGGAGATAATCTTGATATTTATTCTGGAAATGATGATCAAATAGTTCCTATATTATCATTAGGTGGTAAAGGAGTTATTTCCGTATTATCAAATGTTATGCCTAAGGAAGCACACGAAATTTGCAGCCTTTACTTTGAAGGAAAGATAGAAGAAAGTGCAAAAATGCAGACTGATTATTTAGAACTTATAAATAATTTATTTATTGAAGTTAATCCTATACCAGTAAAGACTGCGTTAGGACTTATGGGATACAATGTTGGAAATTTGAGAATGCCTCTATTTGCCATGGAAGGTAAAAATTTAGAAACATTGAAAGATAGCTTAAAGGAATATGGATTAATTTAGAAAAAGTATTAAAGTTGTGTATATATAACAGAGTAGGAATTAGGTTAATGATTTGTATAAAGTATATTCAAACAATAGTCATACTCTTTTATACTTAATGTAAAAAGAACAGAATTGATAATTCATTTTTTGTATTACCTTCAACATAATATAATTTTTAATATATAAATCTCCTTTAGGATACTACATGCACTATCCTAAAGGAGATTTTTTGCTTTGTTTAAATAACACTCTGGTAATTGTTTTATTTCACTGTGAGTATTTATATGTATGGATTCAATTTATATTTTATATTAATCATCATACTCGCTGTCGTATTTTTCTATTGCTCCAGTTGATGAATTTATGTCATAGTCATATTCCATATTTCCAACTTTAAAACTTATTTCGTAGACTTTAATTCCATTCTTATAGTCATAATCTAAATCTAAATCTCTTATTGAATTTGAAGATACTTCAGCATGATTAAATGCTGTTTGTTTTGCTTTTTCTAGACCAATATCTGTTGATGAAGTACTATTTTGTGGTATATTTATATAATCGTCATCTATTTCATTATCATATTTTATAATTTTTCCTGTTGAAGCATCAATGTCATAATCATATTCAATGTTTCCAGATTTAAATTCAATGTCATAAGACTTAGCTCCAAATATATAATCAACACCAACAGTAACATAATTTACAGCATTTGAAGATACTCCAGCATGATTAAATGCTATTTGCTTTGCTTTTTCTTCTCCTATATCTGTTGCTGAGTTAGCATTTGTAGTTATCCATTGACCATTACCATTTACATAGTATCCGTTAATTACAGTATCGTGAGCCATATATCCTTGTGAATTAAAATAATACCATGATCCATTTATATATCTCCATCCTGTAGCCCATGAATTTCCTTCTGAATACCACCATCCATTTTTATCCTTTATCCATGCTGCATCAGCTTCTTTAGGAGATATTGAAGCTAATGACAATGATAGTAAACATAATGCTATTAATTTTGATAAATTTTTCTTTTTCATTTTATTCACCTCTAAACTTAAATTTTTTAATAATATATTGAAATTATTTTTTATATATAAGTTCCAATAAAGTTACTTCATATGAACCATATATCCTTTTGGGTTTAGGGCAGATTTTAATGAAGATTCTTAATTAGAACATATATACTTTATGTTCTGGTATTTACTTAGCATAAAGTAATCATAAACTTAATTTTAATATATATGTTACAAGATCATTCTTTCATAAAATTAGACATAGATTATGCTGTTATAGTGTAGATTTAAATTTTCAACATATATATTATAATTTATAATAATATTTTTATTGTAGTGTACACTTTTTCAGTGCTAAAAATATTAATTTTACCTTTGTAATTAGTAACTATTTGATTGGCGATAGATAGACCTATACCATATGAATTATTATTTACTCTTGATTTGTCCACTTTATAAAATTTATTTAAAACATATTGAATATCATTTTTGGGAATTCCCATTCCATTATCAGTAATAGAAAGTTCTTTCCTACCATTATTTTGGGTTAAGCTTATTTTTATTTTACATATTTCTTTGTCGTTATATTTAATTGAATTATCAATAAATATAACTAAAAGTTGTTTCAAGTGTTCATGAGTGATTTTAATGCAGTCTTCTTCTTTTACATCAATATCAAATTGAATGTTTTCATTTAATATTTTATAATGATTAACACAATCTAAAATTATTTGCAATACTTTAATTTCGTTTATTTCATCTAAATTAATTATTTCTCTTTCACATCTTGTAAGGAGCAATAAGTCATTTACAATCTTAATTAACCTATCTGTTTCATCAATGCATATATCAATGGATTTTTCCATTCTTTCTTTATCATTTTTTCCCCATCTTTTAATCATTGAAAGATGACCTTTAAGAGCTGTAAGTGGAGTTCTAAGCTCATGTGATGCATTGGAAATAAAGACTTTTTGTTCTTCAAATGAGCATTCTATTTCATCCATCATAGAATTAAATAATGTTACTATTCTATCAAACTCATCATTTGAATTTGACTTATTCATCCTATGGCTTATACCAAATTCCTTTACTTCTTCTATATCATTAGATAATCTATTGAGCTTTCTTAAAAATTTTTTAGATAAATGAATAGATCCTAAAATACTTAAAATAATACCAAATATAAATATGGCAAAAAATGTTGGGTAGTATGATTCTAGTAAATCTTCACCAATATATTCATCCGATACTATTTGTAAAATATATCTTTCTCCATTTATATATATTGGACCACTTAGTACAGAATAGATATCATCTGATATATATTCTGTTTCAATTTTAACATCTCTTCCAAAATAAAAATCAATATTTTCCCATATATCTTCATCATAATTACTTGCAAAACATTCACTGAAATCTTCTTTATACATACGAATATTTTGTTCATCATATCTAGCTATATTATTTATAGTATATTCATCAATATTAATATTAGAAAGTAGAAAGCATAGAACTTCATATCTATTTTCAATAGAGTCTTTTTGATGCTCTTTACTAAATAGAGTTATTAATGCAACTTGAGCTATTGTATATATTACAATTATTGCTGTTATTATGACTAATGATATAATACTGAATTCAAAAAATATATGTATTTTTCTTTGCATAGAACTATAGTTTCATAATATATCCTATAGATCTGACTGTTTGGATATACTGTTCCTTATTCTTTTCATCTAATTTATTTCTTAAATAGCTGACATACACATCTACAACGTTAGTACCTGCATCATAGTCATATCCCCATACTTCGTTTAATATATCATATCTGCTCATAACTGTATCTTTATTATTTATTAAAAGAATAAGGAGTTCATATTCTTTATTAGTTAGAGTCAAAACTTCACCAGCTCTACAGACTTTCCTTGAATTTAAATCAATAACTATATCTTTAAAAACTACTTTATAACTTTTTTTAGAGTTCTCTCTTCTAAAAACTACTTGGATTCTTGCAAGTAATTCTTCTATTGCAAAAGGTTTGGTAATATAGTCATCAGCTCCAATCTGAAGGCCTGCTACTTTGTCCATAACGTCATCTTTGGCACTAAGCATTATAATGGGGGTATTCTTTTTTCTTTTCAGTCTTCTGCATACTTCAAGTCCACTTATAATTGGAAGCATTAAATCTAAGATTATTAAATCAAATTCATTATTAAGTGCAGATTCTAAACCTGATTTTCCATCTTCACATATAAATACCTCATAGCCTTCATATTCAAGTTCCATTTTTATGAAATCTGATATATTTGCTTCATCTTCAATAATTAATATTTTTTTCAATATAACACCTCACATGATTGAATATTATAATTTGTTAATCAAAATCAATTATTGCACCTGTCTTTGAACTTACACTTACTTCACGAACTATATTGTTTTTATCAATAATATCAAATTTGTATTCTAAAATTCCATCATCAATTTCTTTTTCTCTTCTAAGTATGGCACCATCTATTAATTCTAGTGCAATATTTTCTGCTTGACTTTCAGTGTAATTCAAGTTAGATTTTACAAATATATAATAGCATATTAAAGACATTATAATCATTAAGAATGATATGATTGAGAAGATAATAAATATCTTTTTTATTTTTTGGGGATTGTTTTTTAATATTTTAAGCACTGGATTTATAAATTCACCACCAATCTTTATATTTTTTATTAGTATATCTATATAATAATATAAATAATAAGTTAAATAATTAATTAACATTTAAATAATTATTAAAAAATTTTAATAATTATTTAAATGTATGAGGCATTTTCTTTAGTAAGGTTATAAGTATTATTTAAAAGTACACTTTTCTTTGATAAAGTATAGGGATTGGATATAATATATATATATTAAAATTAGAAAAGAGGTATGACACATGAGTAACTCAAGACAATTATTAGACTTTATAAATAAAAGTAAAACTGCATTTCAAGCTGCTTATGAGGTAAAAGACATATTAGATAGAAATGGTTATACTGAATTAAAAGAAAGTGACAGCTGGGATTTAAAAGAGGGTGGAAAGTATTATGTTATGAAAAATAATTCTGCTCTTATAGGATTTGAAATAGGAAATGGTGAAATTGAAGAAGAAGGATTTAGATTAATAGGTGCTCATACAGATTCACCAGGTTTTAGAATAAAGCCTAATGCTGAAATTAAAGCAGAAGGAACTTATATTAAATTGAATACTGAAGTTTATGGTGGTCCAATACTTAGCACTTGGTTTGACAGACCTTTATCAATTGCTGGTAGAGTAACTTTAAAGAGCGATAATGTATTTAAACCAGAAGTAAAATTAGTAGATATTGAAAAACCAGTTTTAATAATTCCAAGCTTAGCTATTCATATGAATAGAGGAGTTAATGATGGGTATAGTTTCAATGCACAAAAAGATACATTACCATTATTAGGCCTTGAAAATGAAGAAGCAGGAAAGGTTTTTGCAGATGCAGCTAAAGTTGATCTTGAAAAAGATGGATATTTATTAAGCCTTTTAGCAGCAACATTAAATGTTGAAGTAAGTGATATATTAGATTTTGACTTATTTTTATATGAATATGAAAAAGGCTCATTAGTAGGATTAAATGAAGAATTAATTTCAGTAGGAAGATTAGATGACTTATGGATGGTATTTGCTGGACTTAAAGCAATTACTGAAAGTAAAACAATTAATGCAACAAAAGTATTAGTTGCATTGGATAATGAGGAAATTGGAAGTTTAACAAAGCAAGGTGCAAATTCTAATATATTAGAAAACATACTTGAAAGAATAGTTTTAGGATTAGGTAAAGGAAGAGAAGAGTTTAGAAGAGCAGTATCAAATTCAATAATGATTTCAGCTGATTTAGCTCATGCAGTTCATCCTAATTACAGAGAAAAGTGCGATCCAACAAATAAACCTGTACTTGGAGGCGGACCAGTTCTTAAAATAGCTGCAAGTGGAAGTTATTCAACAGACAGCTATGCATCAGCAATATTTAAGGCTGTATGTGAAAAAGCAAACGTACCATGCCAGGTATTTGTAAATCGTTCTGATATGAAAGGTGGAACTACAATAGGGCCAATATCAGCAGGAAAACTTAATATACCTGTAATTGATATGGGGGCTCCACTTCTTAGCATGCATTCAATAAGAGAATTAGCATCTGTTAAGGATAATGAGTATACAATTAAGGCATTTACTGAATTCTTATCATAATAAGATAAGTTTTATAAAATTATCTTTAACATTAAAGACTTAACTTATTTAATATTTTTTATGGTAAATAGGCGGATTATACATATCAAACCTTATATAAATAATAAGTAAATATAGTAGAGAAAAATTCGTTGATACTCTGAAATTTAGAATGTAAAATTTATATCAGATAAGTTAGCAATGGCGCTAAGATTCTTAAGGAATTCTTAGCGCCTTTTTTAGTACTAACTTTATAAAGGAATTAAAGAGAAATTTTATAAGTTAATATTTTTATAATAATATTTTGATTTTAGTAGGATTTGTTTAAGTTCTAAGGCAGATGAAAATAAATGACAACTTTGGACTTGTTATTTTTATGAATGTGCCTAAAATACTTTTCTTTATATTTAACTCTTACACTTTATAAAGAAACATGTTCTTATCGAATTTTAGTTAAAATATGACCTAAGATTCATGCACCCCATTAAGCTAAGAATCTTAGGTTTTAATTTTATGAATTATTTTTTGAGAAAATGGCTAAAATAACTCTATTCCATAAGTTAATTTATAGTTGTACTTGGGAAGGGAGTTTTTTTATGTCACAAAAGAAAGATTCACATAATCTAAAAAGGAATATTTTAAATGAGCTTTCACAAAGCTATTCATCTATACATAAGAGTTATAAATATTTTAAGAAGTTATCTAAAAATAAGTATAAGATAATTGAATCTGCTAACTGGGTTCTTGATAATTTATATTTAATTGAAAGAGAATATAAAAACATAAAGCAATCTATTGGAAATGAATATTTTAAAACTCTACCTACATTAACTAGAAAGAATAATGATAGAGAAGTATATAATGTTCCACGTATATTTCATATAGCTCAGAATTATATAAATAGTAGTGCAGAATTTAATATAAAAGAAGTTTCAGATTATATTAACAACATTCAGGAAATAAAATCCGAAGAAATTATGTCTATTAGTTATAATATATCTAATAAAAATTTATTACTTAATATGAGTGAATTATGGGCTTTTCCACTTATGCTCAAGATAAATTTAATTTTAAATTTATCTAAATATATAGAAGAATTAGTTCTTATACAAAAGAGAATTGTTTTAGGGAGAAATATTGCAGAAAAGTTAATTGATAATAAAAATGTAGAAGAACATATTGAGGAAGATAAGTATAAAGACTTTTTGTTAAAGGAATTTTTTATTACTTTAAGAAACAACTTTATAAGTGATAGTGTTGGATATAAATTCCTAAATGATAGATTTAATATAAAAGGTGAGTTTAATGAACACCTATTTAAAAGTGATCTTAAAGAAAAGATTCTTAATCAAAAAATGAGTGAGTATTTTATTAATATAAGAAAAGTTGAAAATATACCATGGGAAGTTTTTTTTGAAAATACATGCGTGATTGAGAAATTTTTAAATATGGATCCATCAAATACTTATAGCAGTATGGATTTTGACTCAAAAGATTATTATAGGCATAAGATTGAAGAAATGTGTGAAGTAATCAATTTTAGTGAATATGATCTTACTAAGGATATTCTAACTAAGTGTATAAATGCACAAATTAACAATGAACCAGAATACAAGCATCATGTTGGTTATTATATAATAGATGAAGGTGTCAAAGAACTTAAGGGATGTTATCATAACTTAAATGAAGTTATATCGCAGGGGGGATACTTAGGTATAAATATTTTTGGAAGTATACTTCTTTCTATTCTTGTGTTATTTATTAGCATGATTTTTGGAACAGTATTTACAAAAGCAAAGTTTATAGTGTCCTTTTTACTTATTTTAATTCCTATGAGCGAAGTTATAACGAGTGCTGTGAACTGGATTGTTTCAAAAAGTGTTTCAATAAAATTTATTCCTAAACTAGATTTTAGTAAGGGAATTTCAGAAAATAATAAAACAGTAGTTGTTATTCCAACAATATTAAATAGTAAAGAACGTGTTAAGTTACTTATGGAAAAATTAGAAGTTATGTATTGTGGGAATAAAGATAAAAATTTATATTTTGCACTTTTAGTAGATTTTAATGATTCTAAGAATGAATATGAAAAAGAAGATATAGAAATAACACAATATGGTGTAGAGTATGCTAAAAAGTTAAATGAGAAATATTGTAAGAAAAATCACGATGATTATAAGTTTTTCTTTTTAAGCAGAAAAAGAGTATATAATGATAAGCAAAAAGTTTATATGGGTAGAGAAAGAAAGCGTGGAAAGTTAATGGAGTTTATATCTCTTATAAGAGGCAGTGATAATCATACATTTGATGTTATAAGCAGCCATATAAAAATTTTAGCTGATGTCAAATTCATGATTACGTTAGATGATGATACGTTTATGCCAAGAGAGACTGCAAGCAAGCTAATAGGTACCATGGCGCATATATTAAATATACCATATGTAAAAGATAATAAAGTTGTACGTGGTTATGGTATTATGCAGCCTAAAATAGGAATATCTTTAGAAGCAAAAAATAAAACTTATTTTTCTAAGATTTTTGGTGGAGATTATACAGTTGATCAATATTCTACTGCTTATTCTGATACATATCAGGATCTTTTTGGAGAAGGTTCATTCACCGGAAAAGGTATAATAAATATAGATGAATTCTATAACATGGTAAATGGTGCAATAAAAGAAAATAAGATTTTAAGTCATGATCTTCTTGAAGGAGGCCTTGCAAGAAGCGCATTGGTTAGTGATATTGAATTTATAGATGGTTATCCATCAACATATATATCAAGTTGTTCAAGACTTAAGAGATGGGTAAGAGGTGATTGGCAGCTAATAGGATGGTTGTTTTCTAGAAGATTATCATCTTTATATAAATGGAAGATATTTGATAATTTAAGAAGATCGTTAATTGCACCAATAATGCTTATAACAATCATACTTTCATTAACTTATTTGGGAAGTAACAGAGTAGTTCTGCTTAGTTTTTTAATTTTAATTATTCCATTGGTATTTAGAATAACGGATTTTGTTGTTACACCTAAATATAAATTACAAGGTACATTTAAAAGCTTAGAACAAATAGTTTTGATAGTATCATTTATCCCATATCAGGCTTTTTTAATGCTTGATGCTATTTTAATAACATTATATAGAGTTATTTTTTCTAAAAGGAATTTACTTGAATGGAAAAGTTCTGCTCAAGTTGAATGTGAAAGAGAAACCATAAGTGGAAATTCATTTAAGGGGTACCTAAAAGAAATGTGGATAGCTCCTGTAATGGGATCTGTTCTAATATATCTTTCAGTATATATTAGCGTTCCAATAGTTCTATATAGTGTTATTGTTGCAACTCTATGGGTATGCTCACCTTATTTTGCATACAACATAAGTAAAAACATTGAACATAAGCAAGAGGAAATAGGAGAAGATGATAAGAATTATTTAAGAACAATTGCTAGAAGAACATATGCTTATTATGAAGATTTTTCTAATGAAGAAAATAATTATTTAGCTCCAGATAACTATCAGGAGAGTCCGTTTAAAGGAGTAGCATATAGAACATCACCAACTAATATTGGAATGGGACTTATGTCACATGTAATAGCATATGACATGGGCTACATAACATTATTTGATCTTGTAGATAAGATAGATATTACTCTTTATAATATGAGGGATTTAGAAAAAGTCAAAGGACATTATCTAAATTGGTATGATACAAGAAGTAAAAAAACACTGTATCCAAGATATATATCAACTGTTGATAATGGAAACTTTTTAGCTAACTTGTGGGTTGTAAAATCTACTTTGCAGGAAGTGAGAAATAATCAGCTTATAAGAAAGGAAGAAGTCAAAGCAATTCATGATATATATAGGATAATAGAAGAAGAAAATCCCAGTGTTAGTTGCAGATTTAATGATGATATAAATATTAATGAATATACTTCAACATTAAGCGATATATGTGTTAAAATTACAAATTTTAAGGAAGAATTATGTGAAAATGATAAAAATAAATCTGAAATTAATTATTGGATATATAAAATAATTAAAGAAATAAATAAGAAAATAAATAATTATGATTGCATATTTGAAGGGTTAGATAAGCTTTATAGCAAAGATTTTCTTGAAGGTGTCCCAAACATTCATGAGATAATTAAAAGAATTGAAGATTATAAACAAAGTAATAATGGAAGTATTAGCGGAGAACTAAATGCTAAACTACTATATTTAAAAGATTATGAAAGTAAGATAGATAATATAATAAGTGAAATAGATGAAATAACAAATGAAATGGATTTTTCTTTTCTTTATGACGATGAAAGGAAACTATTTTACATTGGATATAATGTTGACGAAGACTCATTTGGAGAAACTTATTATGATCTACTTGCATCAGAAGCAAGAATTGCATCATTTATATCAATAGCTAAAAATGATGTTCCTAAAGAAAACTGGTTTAGCTTAAACAGATCAATAACAAATGCTTTTCATACCCATACTCTTGTTTCATGGACTGGTACAATGTTTGAGTACTTTATGCCTTCATTAATTATGAAAGCTTATCCACAGACATTACTTTATGAAACTTATAAAGGTGTAATTAAAGCACAAAGAGTTTATGCAAAGCAAAAAAAGATTCCATTTGGAATATCAGAATCAGCTTTTTATAAATTTGATATAGAAGATAATTATCAATACAAAGCTTTTGGAGTACCTGGCTTAGGATTAAAACGAGGACTTGAAGAGGAAGTTGTTGTTTCTCCATACTCAACATTTATGATTTTGCCTTTTAATCAAGGTATAGCTATAAAGAATCTTAATAGACTTAAAAAAATAGGTGCTGTTGGCAGATATGGATTTGTAGAATCTGTCGATTTTACAAAAGCAAGGGAAGATAGAATTCTACAAAATTATTCAAAAACATATGAAGAACATCAAAGTGAAAATAATACACAACTTGTACATGAATGTGCACATAGTGTTAATAAACAGTACAAAAATGTGGATAACTCTGTGGACAGTGTGCATAACTCTATGAATAATTATAAAAAAGTGTATAAAACTAATGATGTTCATTGTGTAAATAATGTGGATAACTTAAAAAATCACAAAAATGATAGAAAAAAGATGCTCTATAATTCTAATGATGAGGGTGAGAATAATAATTCATCAAACGACAATTATGTGAATAACTTTGTGGATTGTGTAGAAAAAGGTTGTGGATTATCTGAAAAAGAAGGAGAAAATTGCACAGGTGTAAATGATCAGTGTGAATATATTTATAATGATGGTTTGAGACCATACATTATAAGAACATATATGGTACATCATTTAGGAATGTCCTTTATGGCTTTAGATAATGTTTTATTAGATAATATATTAATTAATAGATTTCATAAGTTACCAGAGGTTAAGGCGACTGAGTTATTGCTTAAAGAAAAAGTATCTCATAGTGTGACATATGAAAGAGGAGAGGATTATTCAATAAAATATAGATATATAGAGAGCGAAGAATTGGGACCAAGAACCTTTAACAGCATAAACTATAAAAATCCACAGGTACTTTTAATGTCCAATGGAGAATATTCATCTATGGTAACTTTCACTGGAAGTGGGTATTCTAAAAAAGAGGATATGATGCTATATAGATATAAAGGCGATTCAACTGCCGATGATAGTGGTATGTTCTTTTACGTAAAAAATCTAAATTCTAATGATTTTTGGAGTGCTTCATATGAGCCTTGCAAGAGTTTTGGAGAAAACTATAAAGTAACCCTTGAACTTGATAAAGCTAAGTTTGAAAGAAAAGATGGTAATATTGCAACAAAGATGGAAAGCGTTATTTCGTATGAAGATAATTATGAAGTAAGAAAAATCACAATAAATAACTTGAGTGATAAAGGCAGAAGCATTGAAGTAACAAGTTATGGTGAAATTACTTTAACAACATTTAGTGCTGATATAGTTCATCCAGCCTTTTCAAACTTATTTGTTCAAACAGAATATGATGAAGAAGAAAATTTATTGATAGGAAGCAGAAGAAGCAGAGTTAAGGGTGGAAAAGTTCCTTATATATTCCACAAGGTAGTAGTTAATGGAGCATCAGAGGGAGATATAACATATGAAACTTCAAGAATAAATTTTATAGGAAGAAATAGAGAGCTTAAACATCCAAGAGCAATGGATAATGACAGAACTTTAGAAAATACAGTAGGTACAGTTCTAGATCCTATAATGAGTTTAAGAGTCAGAGTAAGACTTGAAGGTAAAGAAAAGAAAGCAATATATTTTGTAACAGGAACTACAAATTCAAGAGATGAAGCTATAAACATTTCAAAGGAAAAGTGTAACGTTACAGCTTTAGAAGAATTGTTTAATAAATATTCCATTGCAATTCAATTAGAATTAATGAATTTAAGAATAAAAAGTACTCAAGCAAATCTATATCAGACATTAGCTTCAAATATTTTATTTTTAAGTAATAATAGAAAAGATAGAGAAGAAAGTATAAAAAATATTTCGAAGCATCAAAAGGATTTATGGGCATATGGAATTTCAGGAGATTTGCCAATTATATTCACAACAATAAAAGATGAAAAGAATGTGCATATTTTAAGCTCAGTGATAAACTTTCATCATTATCTAAAGATAAAAGGTATAAAGAGTGATCTTGTAATATACAATGAAGAAGTTGCATCTTATGATGAGCCACTGCAAAAAAGTATAATGCAAGAGATATCTTTAAATAATGAAAATAATAGTATTAATGTGGCTGGAGGAATATTTATTCATAATAAAGCTACTATGATAAATGATGTAAAAGAATTATTAATGGGAATATGTAGAATTTATATAGACTGTGAAAAAGGATCATTAATAAATCAATTTAATAGTGAGGAATTAATAGATAATAGTACTTCTTTAACTAATAAACTAGAGCGAAATAATGCCACAGAAGATGATTCGAAAATAAAAGATAATTTGAAAATAGAAAATAGCTCAGAAGAAGAAAATGTTCTACTAAATAATGAGAGTGAAATTGAATTTGTCGAAGATGAGGAATTTGATTTAGAAGATATAGATGAGGAAATATTATTTATAGATGAGATGAAAGCAATAGATTCTGAGTTACAAGAAAATCATAAGAATTATGATATTGAAGAAAAAAATATTTTAGATAATGGTGTAAATAATAATTTAAATAAAGTTAGTGATTCCAATAAAATAAATTATGAAGAATATGATCATGATGAAGAAGTTATCCATACAGACGATGTTATTGCAGGAATGAATAATACTGGCAGTATAAAACAAAGTATTAAAGCTAACAATGCAAAATCAGATTTGAAAAAACATGATAACATAGAGTCAGTATTACATGAAAATGAGCTTCTTAGTATAGATAGATTATTTAATAAGGATAATTTAGATTTTTATAATGGCTATGGTGGATTTGATAAAAAGGATGGAACATATTTAATTAAGTTATCTAAATTTAAAAATACTCCAGCACCATGGATTAATGTTATTTCAAATAAAGATTTTGGATTTCATATTTCGGAAAGTGGAGCATCATATACTTGGTGTGGAAATTCAAGAGAGAATAAAATAACACCATGGAGTAATGATTATATACGAGATCCATTAGGTGAAGCGTTGTATATTAGGGAAAATAAAAGTGGAAAATATTTTTCTATAACACCTAAACCAGTTCGTGATGAAGGAGATTATTTTATAAGACATGGTTTTGGTTTTTCTGAATTTACGCATAAAGCTTATGATATAAATGGTAAACTTGAAATATTTGCACCAGAAAATGAAAAAGTGAAGATTCAGATTGTTACATTAGAAAATTTAGGTGATGAAGATAAAGAAATATCAGTTTTCTATTATGCTAAATTAGTTCTTGGAGTATATGCTTATGACAGCGAAAGATATATATCAACATATATAGAAGATGATTTCATAGGTGGAGTAAATCCATATAGTGAATACTTTGGAAGACTGAATGCTTATTTAAGTATGATTGGTACTGAAGAAACTTCATTTACTGGAGATAGAAGAGAGTTCTTAGGTGTGGGTGGAGAATTGGCATCACCACAAGGTTTAAGTAAGAGTGCTCTAAGTAATAGATGTGGGAGCATATATGACCCTTGCTTAGTCGTGGAAGGTAAGATAACTCTTAAGAAGGGTGATAAAAAAGAAATAGTTATACTTTTAGGCGAAGATGAAAAAGAAAATGTAGAAATCATAATTAATAAGTATAAAAATATAAAAAATTCTAGAATTGAATTAAATAATGTAAAGACCTATTGGAGAAATTTCCTAGGAAATATACAAGTAAAGACACCAGATGACTCAATGAACTATCTTTTAAATGGATGGCTCTTATATCAGACATTCAGCTGCAGATATTTAAGCAGAACGGCATTTTATCAAAGTGGAGGTGCATATGGATTTAGGGATCAGCTACAAGATTCTATAGCACTTGGAGTTGTAGCTCCTGAAATAACAAAGAATCAAATCTTAATAAGTGCATCAAGACAGTATTTGGAGGGAGATGTCCAGCATTGGTGGCATCCTGTTGTAAACTCAGGAATAAGAACGCGTTTTAGCGATGATTTATTATGGTTACCTTATGTTACAGCAGAATACATAAATAATACTGGTGATTATAAAATATTAGAAGAAAAAGGACCTTATCTTGAAGATGAACCTTTAAGAGAAGGCGAAGATGAAAGATACACAATAGTTAATAATTCATCAAAAGAAGGAAGTATTTATGAACATTGTTTGAAGGCAATAAACAAAGCATTAAAATTTGGTGAACATAACATTCCTCTTATGGGAAGCGGTGACTGGAACGATGGAATGAGCACAGTTGGAAATAAGGGAAAAGGAGAAAGTGTATGGCTTGGATGGTTCTTGTATTCAATTTTAGATAAATTCTCAATTATAGCTAAAGAAAAAGAGGATATTAAAAACAGTGAATATTTTATTAAGCAAAAAGAATTTATTAGAGAAAATTTAGAAAAGAATGCCTGGGATGGCGGCTGGTATAGAAGGGCATACTTTGATGATGGTACTCCGCTTGGATCAAGAGAAAATCCAGAATGTCAAATTGACTCACTTGCACAAAGCTGGTCTGTTATTTCTGATGCTACAAGAGTAAAGGATAATGGAAAATATGAAGAAACAAAGAAACGAGGAGTAGAGTTTTACAGTAAACGTGCAATAGAAGCTATGGATGCTGTTACTAATAACCTTGTTAAAAAAGATAAATCAATGATTCTTCTTCTTGCACCACCATTTAATAATTCATACTTAGAACCAGGATATATAAAAGGATATGTACCTGGAGTTAGAGAAAATGGAGGACAGTATACACATGCTGCAGTTTGGGTAATATTAGCCTTAACTAGATTAAATTTAGGAGATAAAGCTGTTAAGTACTATAATATGATAAATCCAATAAATCATGCAAAAACAGAACTTGAATGTATGACTTATAAACTCGAGCCTTATGTAATGGCAGCAGATGTGTATATAAGAGAGCCGCACGGAGGAAGAGGCGGCTGGAGCTGGTATACTGGAGCCGCAGGATGGATGTATAAGGTAGGAATAGAAGATATCTTAGGACTCAAAAAACATCATGAAAAAGGATATATAATTGATCCATGTGTACCAAGCGATTGGAATGAGTATGAATTAAAAATAAAAAATGAAAATGAAGATTATAGTATAAAAGTAATAAGAAGTGATAAAAATATGATTATCATAAATGGTGAAGTCAAAGAGGATATGATAATTCCTAGAAACTTAGGTAAACTTAAAATAGAAGTACATTTTAAATAAGGGACGTAGAATCAGAGCTTAGAGGATAACACCCGAAATTCAATATATGATATGCTCGTATTGTAGGAAAATTTGAGTTAAAAATTCTACAGACAGAGGCTGTGCCCAAAAATGTTTGCTCCAACAACAAGTGTTGGACAAACAATTTTGGAACAGCCTCTGTCTAAGAATTTAATAACTCAAATTTTCAATACAATACTACACATAAGCAGAGAACCCAAATCTTTGATTTGGTGTGAATCGCTTACCCAACGAACGAATGTGAGTCGGGTATTCATATATTGAATTTCTTTGTTTTTCTATAAAATCATAGACATCTAACTTTTTTAGTTATAATTTATGTTTTAGGAATATTCTATGCCTAAAAATATAGTTTTCAATCACTTGTAATAATTTATAGAACTACTTATCTCCCTGTATCCCCCAATAAATAAGAAAAGATCCGTATTGCAGCATAGCTGTTCCTTTTATAAGTACACATTTTTAAGAATATATATCCTTATATTTATAAATTTATGTATTTAAAAACTTACTAAATTTCTGATTATCTTTTCATAAGTTGGTAAATGCCGATAT
>ENA-OXEC01000111-OXEC01000111.1-human-gut-metagenome-genome-assembly--contig:-NODE-111-length-55172-cov-108.885_pt1 | contig 55172 bp, 49 predicted proteins | sample MGYA00249351_ERZ652235 | MGnify/ENA primary metagenome ERZ652235 (study PRJEB26925, sample SAMN05826906) | human gut metagenome | biome: ENVO:2100002; feature: ENVO:00000062; material: ENVO:00002003...
CGGTACATCCGGCTCATTGCTTTTCTTTGAAATTCCGTTGCTTTTTTCGACATGACCGCACCTCATTTCTGTGCTGTGATGCACAGCCAGCCCTTTTTATTTTTGTGGTTCTGGATCTTACAAAATCCTGCTTGCTCCAGATACGTTTTACCGTTCACAATGCAATACTTTTTACCAGATGCGCCCACTGCTCCGGGTGACAGGCCAGCAATTCCTCGTGCTGCAAGTTCTGCTCATGGAGAACAGGATGTGCAAAATGCTGCTGATACCGGGCACGATATTTTGCGCCCATTTTCAGGGCGTAAAAAATATGGATCTCGGTACCGGGCACATAGATCTTATCCGGCAGCGGAGTGATAAGATCGGAGTAGAACTGATTTTTACAGCTCTGCATGGTCACATAAGGGCGGGCCTCACCGAACATTTTCAGAAAGGCTTTGACATAATCCCCCGACTCTCTGGCACGCTGATCCAGACGCTTTTGGAGAAATTTTGCCTTGAACTTTCCGTCCCGCACCACAGGGTAGATCAATGGCAGCAGAAAATCAGTCTGCAATCTTGCCGCCAGCGGCGATGCCTGATCCAGATCGGAGCTGCCCAGAATGCCACAGTCCATGTGGATGTTCTGCCGTGCCGCCAGCAGCCCCACAAACGAGCCGCCCAGAGAGCAGCCGTAGGCCGCCCGGATGCGACCGCCGCAGTGGGTCTTGAGGTAGGCCTCGATCTTTTCGGTCTCCTCCAGCATGGTGGGAAATTCGGTCTGTTCAGTCTCATCAAAACCATCGTAGCTGACGCACAGCACCCGGAAGCTGTCAGCCAGAAGCGGGATTACCGCACCGAAATTGCTTTTCGAATGGCAACAGGTGCCCGGCAGCAGCAACAGCACCGGGGCATCCTCTGCACCAAATGTGTAGATTTTCATCGTGATACGTTCCTTCTCTATTTATTTTCCACCTGTAAATAGAAGAGATATATTTCTTCGTATAGGGCAGAGTTTTGAGTTAGGTAAGGCTAACTTTTCATTCTATAAAAAGCCGCTTCTCAGCGGTCCTTCTGCCAAAATAATACGCCCTGCCGTCTCCTCTGTCAAGGAGTTTAGTCATTTTCGGAGATTTTGAAAAAGATTTCGTTATTGGAGCTTCCCCTGCGGCATAGAGGAGGCAAAACATTTCCCTCATCGAAAAAATTTCGCCCTTGTAAACTTGCCGGTTTCTGCTTGACAACGCCCGGTGGGAGTGCTATTTTTACTTCGTGAATTTGTTTGCCTAACCATCTGAGGGGGTTTTTCCCCTGCATTTTTTTGCATCGATTGTTAGACAATACTAATCATTTTCAAAACCGAGATAGAGGTGTGTTACAATCAGGTCACCGATGCCGACAGCTACGACATTACAAAGCCTTGAGCACAGCCACTGAAATGATGAAGAACACATGGAAGCGAGTGCTCAAGAGCAATCAGAGCTATCTCTCCGACCCGGAAAAGCAGAAAGTTCTCCGTTTTGCCATGCAGCGACCGGCCCTCTATCTGAATGAACGGGAAGCCTGCATGGAACAAATTCTCGCTGAAACCCTTGAAGAAGCTGAAAAGACCGCATAAAGACAGGCACTTGTAAGCCATCAACGAGCCACCAGCCGTAAGAGCAGGGCGGAAAGCATCCGCGCCCTTACGCCTGATAAAAATTGGAACTTTGATTTTCTCGCCCGGCTTTGCCACGGTGGGACGATCAAAGGAGCGTGCGTTTGAACAAAAAGAAAAAGTCCACAAACACTTCCCCCTATCCCGATGAAGTCATTGACCGCCTGGCGCGGGCATTCTACCCGGCCATTCTTGCCTGCTGGAACAGCGAGGAATGGCAGCGGTCACTTGTCGGGGCGGAGGCCCCTCCATCTTGCTAACGCAAGACCGTTCGGTCGCTCAAAAGCCCCACTGGGGCTTTTGTTGCTGCACAAACGCGAGTTTGCCTTGGCAGGCGGAACAGGCTCATCATGCAAACAACGAAAAACAGGAAGTTCCCGTTGGGGAACTCCCTGTTGTACATATCGCTATCGTCTGTGGCTTTTGGCAGGGTGCGTCCGGGTGGACGCACCCTGTTTTTGTGTCTATTTTTACCATCACATAAATTTGCGCTGTTGTTGCCATAGCAACCGACAAAGGAAAATGAATCTGATAAACTGCTTGGCAGTTAGTTATTCACGGCTAACCGCCACAAACAAAGAACTATCTGTTTATTAAAGGAGTTTTCCATGAAAAAAATTTCTCGTCGTTCGTTTATCGCTGCCATGGCTGCTGTAAGTGCAGCTGGTGTTCTGGCCGCCTGCGGTTCTTCTTCCAGCAGCACGGCTTCTTCTGTGGCTTCTTCCGCTGTATCCAGCGAAGCAACTTCCTCTGCCGCATCTATGGATGAGACCGGTACACATACCGTCGTAGACCACGGCGGCAACGAAGTAGAAGTGCCTAATAAGGTCACCCGTGTCGTCATCGACCAGATTCCAATCCTGTCCACCTACATGGCTTATTTTGAGGGCAGTGCTCCCTACATCGTTGGTTACTGCGGCTCTTTCAAGTCGGTCATTTCTGACACTGTATTGAAGAATATCGCCCCGGAGCTTCTGGAGTCCAGCGATACGGTCTATGCTCAGAGCGACCTGAACATCGAGGAGATCATGAAGCTGAATCCCGATGTTATCCTGTACAATGCGGGCAACTCCTCCCATGCCGAAATCCTGAAGGCCAGCGGAATCCCCTCCATCGGTTTCGCTACCGTGGGCGCATCTACGGAGGCCGATCCCATTGAGCGTTACGAAGCGTGGCTGAAGCTGCTGGAGCAGATCTTCAACGAGCCGGGCAAGACCGAAGCCTTTGTTGCTGCCGGTGATGAGATCGTGGCCGATGTGGAAGCCCGTATTGCAGAAGTTCCTGAAACAGATCGCCCCAGCGCATTGATCCTGTGGAAGTATGCAGACGGTGTGCCGCAGGTATCCGGTCAGGGCACCTTTGGAACCTACTGGATGAAGCGTCTGGGTGTGACGGATAAGGCACTGGAAGCTACTGGCTTTGCACAGGCCAGCATGGAGCAGATTTATAGCTGGGATCCGGATATCCTCTTCCTGGATGGTCCCGGCCTGCAGCCCCTGCGCACCGAGGACGTGCTGAGCGGCAATGTGGACGGTGCCGATTTCTCCACTCTGACCGCAGTACAGAATGGCCGTGTCTACAATACGACCCTCGGTATGTGGAACTGGTTTACCCCGAATCCGGATGCTCCGCTGGTGCTGGCATGGCTGGCCTGCAACACCTACCCGGATGCTTTTGCCGATTATCCGCTGGGCGATACCATCAAGGAATATTACAAGACATGGTACGGCTACGATGTGGCGGATGACGAGCTGGAGGAAATGCTGCTGTACTGATGAAAGATACCATCTGGATCAAAAAAGGCCGGTTCACTCCTCTGGCCGTGGTATTGATGTTTGCTTTGCCCCTTGTGACCGCACTCATCTGCCTGTGCTTTGGGCGAATGAGTGTTCCGATAGGCGAAGTCCTTTCGGCTTTGCGCACTGCTCTGACAGGTGGGAGTACCTCAAATGTACAGAACTACTCCATCGTCATTAATCTGCGGCTGCCCCGCATTCTAATGGCCATCATTGTTGGCGCAGGTCTGTCTTGTGCAGGCAATGCCTATCAATCCTTATTCTCCAATCCGCTTGCCACACCGGATATTTTGGGTGTAACCAGCGGCACCTGTGTGGGTGCAATTCTTGCTATTATCCTGTCTTGCAGTATTCTGGAAACGCAGCTCATCGCCTTGGTCTTTGGCCTGATTTCCGTCTGTTTTACTCTGAAAGTCGCAGGCAAGAGTGATGGGCGTTCTATGGTTTATCTGGTGCTGGCCGGTACGATTGCATCCTCTCTGTTCAACGCACTGGGTTCGCTGCTGAAATATACTGCCGATCCGCAGGACAAACTGCCGGAGATCACCTACTGGCTCTTGGGCAGCTTTACCAGTGCCAGTTACCAAAAGATCCTGATTGGCTACCCACTTATCGTTGCTGGAATCATCATCATCTATCTGCTGCGCTGGCGGCTGAACATCCTTTCCCTGAGTGATGACGAGGCTCGTGCCAGCGGCATCAACATCAAACAGACCCGGATGCTGTTTATTGTTGCATCTACGCTGGTCACGGCTTCAGCCGTTTCCATGTGCGGTCAGGTGGGCTGGATTGGTCTGCTGATCCCGCACGCATCCCGGATGCTGGTTGGAAGCAACAACCGTTATGTGGTGCCCCTCAGTCTCAGTCTGGGAGCCAGCTTTATGATCCTGATCGATACCCTGTCCCGCAGCATCAGCATTATCGAGCTGCCTCTTTCCATCCTCACCGCTATCATCGGTGCACCGGCGTTTATTTCTCTGTTGAATAGAACAAGGAGCAATCTGCAATGATCTTGGAAGTGCAGAACGGCTGCTTCGGCTACCCGAAGCAGCCTGTGATTCTCGAAAATATCAATTTGCGTCTGGAAGAAGGTCACATCCTTGCGACTCTTGGTCCAAACGGCATTGGTAAAACCACCCTGCTCAAGTGCATGATCGGTCTGCTGCCATGGCACAGCGGAAAAACCCTATTTTATGGGAAGGATATCCGCACCCTCAAGCCGAAGGATGTCTGGAGCACTATCTCCTACATTCCGCAGTCCCGTGGCTTCGCTTTTTCCTACACCGGTCTGGAAATGGTTCTGCTGGGGCGCAGTGCGCATCTCGGAACCTTTCAGCAACCCGGCAAAGAGGAAATCGAAATGGCGGAAGCCATGATGGAACGAGTGGGGATCACTCGTCTTGCCAACAAGGACTGCAACCGGATGAGCGGCGGTGAACTACAAATGGTGCTCATTGCCCGTGCCCTCATCAACGAGCCGAAGCTCATCATTCTGGACGAGCCGGAAACCGGTCTGGATTTCCACAATCAGATCTTAGTACTGAATATGGTGGAGCGGCTGGCGCATGAATCCGGCATCAGTGCCATCATGAATACCCACTATCCCACCAATGCCATGAGCGTAGCGGACGAAGTCCTGATGCTGAACCGCAAAGGCGAATTTTTCTACGGTCCGGCTGCGGAGATCTTGAACGAGGAGAACATCTCGTATTCTTTTGATGTTCAGGTGCTGGTGGATGAACTGCATTATCAGGGGCGGTCGGTGCGCAGCATCGTTCCGGTTGCTCTGCGGGAGGAAACTGCTGTATGAACAATGTCCCTTTTACACTTTCCCAGGTTCGCCCGATCCGGGATGCTATGACCGTTTCCCGACCTTCCGGACTGGGCTATGGAGTGCCGGTAACATGGTTTTCCTTGGGCGCAGGCACTTCTATTACCCCGGAATACTATGACTGCACCACTCTTTATCTGGGTGGTGAGGGAAACGGCAAGTTTCTTCTGGGAGTCGATGGGCAGGAAGTGTCTGTCAAACCCGGAGAAGTGCTGTATGTACCGCCGAAAACACTGTGCGGCACAAAAACCGACAGTGGAATGATCTATACCGAAATCATTTTGAAAAAGGAGAATTTTACCATGAACAACATCATCAAGGCAGGCCAGCCCACCGAACTGAAGAACCTCATTTCTTATGAAGAGGGCAGCATCGCCAATCTGGACATCGCTCATGCAGACAACATGAAATTTGTCCTGATGGCTTTTGACGAGGGCACTGGCCTGACTCCGCACCGTGCTCCCGGCAATGCCATCCTGACCGCCCTCGAAGGCAAGGCCATTATTGGCTATGAGGGCAAGGATTACGAGCTGAACGCAGGCGAGAGCTTCCGCTTCGATAAGAACGGCCTGCACAGCGTTACCGCACAGGGCAAATTCAAAATGAGCCTGCTGCTGGTCATCGAATAAGCGATTTTCTGTTTCATAACTGACGCAAAGAACCCGTCCGGACGTACCGGACGGGTTCTTTGCGTCTGCCAGATTCAGCAGTAGTAGAGGAACGAACGCAGGCGGCTCCATGCAGTTTCATCCCAGTCGTTATCAAGGGAAAGCTGGAACAGTGGGGCACTGCAGGCATCGTGCAGGCCGCGCATATCCAGAATCATCGCTGTATTTTCGTACCGGGGTGCAAGGGTCAGCACTGCATTGGTACGGCCAGAAAGCTCCACGGCCTTGGCGTACCGATATCGACCGTTCCCGCCTGAAAAATTCGGCAAGGCAGAGTCCGCAATGAGGAACAGTGTTTCAGCGTCTTCCGCAAAGGCACTGTGCGCTCCAAGTTCATTACCAAGGGTCTGCATCTGCCTCTGCATCTGGTCAAGCCAACCAGCCGATGGTTTGTTTTCATCCAAATTGTCTTTCCACAGAAACCAGAGCGCCTCGCTGAGTGGGGCGCGAAGCACCTGTTCGCCTTCGGCTTCCAGCGCGGCAAGTACGCCGCTGTCCAGTTCTGTCAGGCAGAGCGGCGTACCAACAGCGGCAATGCGGCGGCCTTTGGTGAGAAGTGCTCCGATCTCTCTCGCTGCGGTGTGCAGCTGCTCCCAGCCGGGCAGAGCATCCCACTGTGCCGAAATGTCTGCACGTTTATCTGCCGGAGCAGCATAGAGGATATCTCCCGCCAACAGTGCGCGGAAGAGTGCGTCACAGTTCTGCGCCATTTCGGGCAGTGTTTCCAGCATCGGGCTGATAAGTTGAGCATTCTGCTCTTTTCTGCGGTCCAACACAGCACGGATGACACGGGCGTACTGACCGTCTGCCTCCGCACCCTGCGTCTGCGGAATCAGGAACTGCGCATGTGCGTGGTCGTTTTTACGCTCAGCAAGAATGCTGCCCAGCAGTGCCGGGAAAGGCAGGTATTCTTTTGCACTCGTCTCCGCTCGGCCAAGGCTCAGAATATCGTCCGTCAGGTGCGGCAGCTCGTAGGGGTCTGCCCCTTGCTGTTTGAAATATGCGGCCAGATAGGCCGTATAAGCACCCATCGCCGGAAGATAGAGTGGCACATTGGGGGATGGTGTCTGTGCCAGACGACAGGGGTGAATATCGACCTGCTCGATGTTGAAATCTGTCGGCAGAGCCACCGCCGGGCGGTGTTGCAAGCTGTTCAGGAACGCTTCAATGCGAGTGATGACACCCACATTGGAAAAATGCTCATCCACTTCGATTTGCAGGTAGGGTTTATCGCCCATCTCCTGCTTGAACAGGTGTGAGAGCATGGTGTCCGGGCCGCAGCCATGGTTGGTCAGGTAGACAGCGTAGAGATTCGGGTGGTGAGCGATCAGCTTTGCTCCGGACAGGATATGCTGCCCGAACGGATAATAAAGATTATCGTATTCATCGGAGATGTCCAGCGCATGACCGGGCAGGTGGCTCAGCGTAATGACCTTGTAGCCCCGCTCCAACAGCAGTTCCGGAATGCCCATATTCAGAATGGGATCGGAAACGCCGTAGTTTCGGGTGATGAGTACCAACACTTTATCGTCCGGTCTCAGGGTCGCCAGCAGAGCTTTGCCCTGTTTTTCCACGGCGGCGGTATGGCGGCGCACCGCCATGGCACCACTGAGCAGAGCTTTGGCACAAAACGGTTTCGGGATTCCCAAGATCTTGCTCAGTCCCAGCATTGCAGATGCCATAGCTTCCTGCCCAAAATCGAGATCGAATACCGGACTGAGCAGAGTGACGCCCTTGCTCTCAATGTCCAGAGCTTTGGCAATGGATGCGGCTGCCGTCTGCATATAGACACAGCCGTAGTTGTGTTTCACACGGCTCTTTTCGTGCTTCATCGTGTGGATAGTGGGCAGGAAGATATAATCTACTTTTTGGTCGATGAGCTGCTGCATATGGCCGTAAATAAGTTTGACCGGGTAGCAGGTCTCCCCTTGTGCGGTCTGCTGAGCCAGCCGGATCGTTTCCTCGCTGGTAGGGTCGGTCAGGATGACATTGAAGCCCAACGAGGTAAAGAAGGCATTCGTCATCGGGAAGAACTTGTGGATCATCAACGCAAAAGGCACACCTACGGTCTTTTTACGTGGGTCACGTTTGCCAGTGTAACCCTCCAAAAGCAGTTTGTCCGCCTGCTTATAGAAGTCAATATTCTTCTGAATCTCCGCACTGCGGCTGTCCTCTGCGTCCTGCGCCGGGCTGTCAAATCCCACAAATCGGCTGGGTGCATCGCCCACAGCTTCATGTGCCAGCAAAGCCGCGCCATACGCACCACTGATGGAAAAGACCGGGCTGACCTGTATGCGGTCACCGTATGCGGATTGGAATGCCGCCACAATGCCGGGGTTGTAATCGACACCGCCATGCAAAACGATGTGCTGTCCCACAGGTTTAGAACCAACAACTTTATGTAGATAGTTCTGTACGATGGAGTGACAAAGGCCTGCGGCAATATCCGCCCGTGAAATACCTTCAGCGGAAGCGGACGCAATGGCCGTTTCGATAAACACCGTGCACCGTTCTCCCAAGGATGCCGGATGTTCAGAGGATAAGGCCAATGGGCCAAACTCCGCCAGTGGGATGCCCATACGGGCAGCTTGTTCTTCCACAAAAGAACCGGTACCGGCAGCGCAGATCTTGTTCATCTGAAAATCCACAACTTCACCGTTCTGGATGCTGATGTATTTGCTATCCTGTCCGCCGATTTCAAACACGGTATCGACTTCCGGCACCCAATGAGCAGCTCCCTTGGCTTGCGCAGTGATCTCATCCCGGACAGCATCTGCTCCGATGCGTTTGCCAACGCGCTCTCGCCCTGAACCGGTCACACCGACTGCGGTGAACCGGATATCACCAAACCGCTGGCGAATACTTGCAAGGCCTTTGCGGACAGCTCCTTCCGGGTCACCTGCGGTGCGCAGATATTGAAAGTCTACCAGTTCACCGTCAGCGCCGACCAGAACAAGATCGGTACTGGTAGAACCGATGTCGATGCCCAATGCGCAGCCACTTTCTGGAATGATCTTGGTAGCGTTTGGCTCCGCAAGGCTCGTGCCGGAGCGCAGTTCCAGTTTGGGCAATGTTCCGACCATGTGGTGTGTTGTTAGTGTACGGTCCAGAGAATCATTCAGTTGACGTAACGTGAACGAGCCGGATGCTTTGAGTGCAGCACCAAGAGCCGCTTCATATCGGGCAAACTCCGGAACGATGAGCTCTTCTTCGGTCAGGCCGAACACTTCCCGAATAGCCCGGATGACGCCGGTGTTGCAGGTAACACCACCGCAGAATACCACAGGTTTACAGATCGGCAGCCGCCGCACGATGGTCACCTTATAGTTCCGAATCATGGCAAAACACAACCCCAACAGGATATCCGGCGTGGAAACGCCTTCCTGCTGGTGGTGGATGATATCTGTTTTGGCAAAGACCGCACACCGACCGGAAAGGCGCGGAACACTCTGTGCCTGCTCTACCAGCGAAGAGTAATCTCCCAGCCTGCAGCCCACGCGAGACATCTGGTCTTCAAAGAACGAGCCCGTGCCGCCTGCACAGTGTTCGTTGACTGCGAACTGCGGTGCACGGCTCTGCAAATCCGTGATGAATCGCGCGCCCTGACTGCCAATTTCAATGACCGAACCCACCTGCGGAATGATCCAGCGCACACCCTCGACGATAGCTGGGATATCGCCTAAAGAGGGAATGGCTGAATCTTGCTCCAGCAGAGCCTCCGTGTTACTTCCGGTCACACAGAGTGAAAACGGAGTATCCATCGCCAGTTCCAACGTGGAAAGACCCTTTTTCAGGCAGACAAAAGGGTTGCCGTGATGCACCGCCATCCACTGCTTTTCAATTTCTTGATTTTTCAACAGCACCAACTTGACCGTTGATGTACCGATATCCATTCCCAACGAAAGCATTATGTCACTCCTTCGATATCAACCCTGGACGTCATAGGGTTTGACATTTCAAACTTTATACCGTATAATAATGATGTCTTTTAATTAGACATCTCTAACCAAAAGTTTAACACAACTACCTCGGAGTGTCCGTTGTTATGGCAACGGCAAAGTAAATTTTAAGATGGAGCAATATTATTCAATTTTACAGCAATGCGGCATGTTCAACGGCATCCAGCCACGAAAATATAGGGAAGTCCTTAGTTGCTTGAATGCGACTGTCCGTGAATATCCTCGTGGTGCGCACATCGTCGAGCTGGGTGAGCAGAGCCACAATACGGGTGTTCTGCTGGATGGCACGATAGAAGAATTTTTGTATGATGAAAATGGCAATCAAATCAGCATCTGCCGTTTTTGTCCCGGAGAAGTATTTGGTGCAGAACTGGCCTGTACTGGCTGGACGACAAGTCCGGTCTGTCTGCGTGCCAGTTCGGACTGTACCGTAATGCTGCTGGATTTCAGCGCATTGATGTCACAGAAGACGCTGACCTGTCCCTGCCGGATGCAAGTCACAGCAAATCTTATGCAGGATATGGCGCAGCAGCTTCTCTTTTTTAACACCAAAGTGCGTATTTTAGCACAAAAACGGCTTCGAGATCGTCTGAAGATTTATCTTCAAACCTTGACACCCGATGAAAAAGGCTGTTACAGTCTGCCCTACACCCGGACAGAACTGGCAGATTTCCTCTGTGTGGACCGCAGTGCTCTTTCCCGTGAGCTGTGCCGGATGCGCGATGAGAGGATCCTTGATTTTTCCGGTGCAAAGATTCACCTGTTGAACCCAACGTTTTTGTATGGTTGGAACTGACAGTACTTCTAAATCTATGAAAAAATTGTCTGCCGAATATTTTTGTTCGACAGACAATTACTTTTTAATCTTCTAGTGTACGACTACCGGACCCATTCTTCAAATATTCCTTCGGGTCGCCGTTCAGAATCAAATCCGCATAGCCCAGTGGGTCATTGTAGATAAGGTAGTCCAGTTCCGTCTGCTGCGCCATGGTCACATCCAGTGCATCCTCAACCCCGGTACAGTCAATGGAAATTTTTCTCCCATCCCGGAGCAGCAGCTCCACGCAGCCGGTATTCATGATGAATTTGCAAGCTCTTTCATCGTACTTCATGTTTGTGTCCTTTCTGCCTTTACGGCACTCTTACAGTGGTCTGTCGTGCTTTCTTATGATAAGGTCTAGGACGTTTTTCGACGGAAGCAAGGGATTCGTTCTGTTTTCCGAAGAATACAAAAAATCCGAACTCCTCTCCTATTGGAAAAAAGTTCGGATTTTGTTGTTGTGGTGCACCTCCAGGGACTCGAACCCTGGGCCCACTGATTAAGAGAAACCAACGTGCAACAATCGTCAATTTTCAGAATTGCGTAAATTCGCTATTTTTATCGTTTTGCCGTAGATTTGTTCTTTTCATCTGCTGCATCCTTTGCACCTGTTGTTCTCTCTTGCATCCGTTATCCAGCCGTTCCGGTGTGCAAAAAGTGTGCAAAAATGTGCAGAGCCAAAATCAACCCCTTAAAACAGTCATTGGGTTTTTATACAAAGCCGAGAAAACAGCCGGGTTCGAGCCCAAAACAGCAGCTGAAATCTTGCCTGTTTAGACCAAGCATCAAATGTACATTCACAACTATGATTCATGGCAGGGATTTGGACAATCGAACAGACATCACCTTAATATAGAAAGAGGTTTCCTTATGAACAAACTGCCTTCCTACGGCTATAACATGGACACCAACCGGGTGGAAGCTCGGTTCGAGGGTGGCACTACCCTTGCCATTGACTGCATCGCTGTCGAGAACGAGTACGGCAGCACCCCGGCACAGTGGGCAGAACTGGACTGGCTGCTGTGGAATAAGCCCTTAGAGTATGCACAGATGGTGCTGGGTGGGGAGATTGAGCATTATCTCTCGCTTGGTTGCGACCATGGAAGAATGGAAGATTGATTGACAAGGTTACATAACAGTTAACACAGCTTGCATTTGCCCTGCAATTTTTCAGAATGGAACGCCCCAAGGGCATCCGGTCTATATCCGGCAGATTTTTCATAAAGAATCTGCCGGGTATTTTTGTTTGTCATAAAGGAAGTCTTGCTTTTTATTGTAAAATTGGATACAATATAAAAAAGACATTTGCACGGAGGGTTCTATGGAATATATCGGCATCCAGAAGAAAAACGGCGGTGTAGTGGAAGCCCTGCAGCAGGCCATTTTATCTGGGCAGATCCCGGCGGGCACTGAAATGACCCAGAACGAACTGGCAGAGAGTCTCGGTGTCTCTCGGATGCCGGTGCGGGAGGCCTTGATGATTCTTGAATATCAGGGTCTTATCATCCGCCTGCCCAACAACCATGTAAAAGCTGCTGATTTGAACGAAGATGCCCTGCGGCAGATTCTGGCGTTAGGTGCGCAGCTGGAACGGCAGGCCATGCGTACGCTGCCGCAGGATGCGATGTTGGCAGGCGGCGAGATGCTGCAGCACCGTACCCTGCGGACCGTCCTGCCCTATCCGCTGCACCGCAAGCTGCTGGAGAGCATTCAGGAGACCTACATTGCCTTTGCCGTGAGCGCACGTCCTGCGCCGGTGAACGACCGGCTGTCCCGCCTGCTGATGCTGGACCGTCAGGGTTCCCCTGATGTGCTGGATGCATGGAACACCTATGAAGAAGAACTGCTGCATCTGATTTTAACGATAAGGAGTCAATATGCTGGGACTGAAACCCATTAAGCTGCTGCCCGCCCGCGAGCGGGTAGCTTCCGCTTTGCGGAAAGCCATTATCTCAAAAAGCATCCCGGAGGGCGCAGAACTCACGCTGGAAAACACCGCACAGGAACTCGGCGTGTCGGTCACGCCGGTGCGGGAGGCCTTTCAGATCCTTGCCCGTGACGGTCTGCTGGAAGTCAAGCAGAACAGGTGTGCCATTGTGCTGGGCGTAACGGAAAGGACCATCCGGGAGCACTACCAGCTGCGCGCTGCGCTGGAAGGCACCGCCTGTATGCTCTGCTGCCAGAACAATGCCGACCTGTCCAAGATCAAAAACTGCGTGGATACTGCAGAGGAGGCTCTTTCTCATCAGCAGGCCGGAAATTATACTGACTACAACCAGTCCTTCCATTTTGAGATCTGGGAAGCTTCCGGCAATGAAAAAATGCGCAATCTTCTCTCGGAACTGTGGAACGGCCTGTCCATTGGTGTGGAAATGAGCGAGTTGGACTATGCCCTCAACTCCCAGAGCGAGCATAAAAAGATCTATGCAGCGCTGGAAGCACGGGATGCGCTGGCCGCACGGGCTGAAATGGAAAAACACATCCTGCGCAGCATGGACGATGCGCTGACCTATTATTTATAAGATCAAGGAGGACAAGACAATGTATACCTGTGCGAACTGTACGGTTCTGGCCTGCGCCAACAACGCGCCGGAAAAGATGCCCAAAAACTGCCCTATGCGGAATGCTTCAGTGATGGAGGCCGCCCGCGCCGGCTACGATCTGCCCGAGAATCACGATTTCTACGTCAACTGTTCGGCCATTGAGGGGCTTGGCTACTGTCAATGGCCCCGCCTGAAGGAGACGGTGGAGTTCTGCAAGCGGATGGGCTACCACAAGCTGGGTCTTGCATTCTGCAAAGGTCTGCGGAAGGAAGCCCGCATCGTGGCCGACCTGCTCCGTGCGCAGGGGTTTGAGGTGGTGTCGGTCATCTGCAAGACCGGCGGCATCTCCAAGGAAGAAGTGGGCATCCCGGAAGAGGTCAAGATCCACCCCGGCGAATTTGAGGCAATGTGCAACCCCATCGCACAGGCAAAGCTTCTGAACGAACAGCACACCGAGTTCAACATTGAGGTCGGACTTTGTGTGGGACACGACTCGATGTTTTATAAGTATTCGGACGCCATGGTCACAACGCTGGTGGCCAAGGATCGCGTTCTGGCGCATAATCCCTGCGGTGCCATTTACTGTGCCGAGGGGTATTTCAAAAAGCGGCTGGAATAAAAGAAGGAAAAAACGTGCGATCTCCATCTGCTTTGGAGATCGCACATTTTTTGCAGAAGGCGGCGGAGGGAGATTTTCTTGTATCCTACTATTTGTCTGGCGTGCACAAAAATTGGTACATAATCCGTGCAATGCGACAAAACTCGAAAAAAGGGATTGACAATTCTCTGTTTTGGGTGTATTCTCGTGTCGTCAAGTGGATACATTATCACAGATTAGATATAAAAATTCAAAAAGACGCTGCCGAGACTCCCGGAATTCTAAGCTTCCGGGCAGATCCTTTCAGAAGGAAAAAGGGCTGTGAGGGCACAGCACGGTGGCAAAGACTCTGCACAATGAGGTGCAGCTGGGGCGTTCCGAAAGTCAGGGCTGTTTTGCTCTGATAAAATGGATACATTATATTTCATCAAAGGAGGATCCCCAGTATGTCAGCAGCAACCATCACCCTACTCTTTCTTCTCTTCGCGGTCGTCATGTTCGTGTTTGAGAAGATCCCCCTCGGCGTAACGTCCATGATCGTCTGTATCGGTCTGGTCGTCACCGGCGTTCTGGACATCAAGACTGCTTTTGCGGGCTTCATCGACAGCAACGTCATCCTGTTCGTCGCCATGTTCATCGTCGGCGGTGCCCTGTTTGAAACAGGTATGGCCAACAAGATCGGCGGCATCGTCACCCACTTTGCCAGATCCGAGCGCAGCCTCATCGTGGCTATCATGGTCATCGTTGGCCTGATGAGCGGTGTGCTCTCCAACACCGGCACCGCCGCCGTCCTGATCCCCGTGGTCATCGGCATTGCGGCAAAGTCCGGCTATGCCCGCTCCAAGCTGCTGATGCCGCTGGTATTTGCAGCGGCCATGGGCGGCAACCTTTCCCTCATCGGCGCACCGGGCAACCTCATCGCCCAGAGCGCTCTGGGTGAGATCGGGATGTCCTTCGGCTTCTTCGAGTACGCTATCGTGGGCCTGCCCATCCTCGCCGTCGGCATCCTCTTCTATGCCACCCTTGGCATGAAGCTGCTGCCCAACCACCCCGTCTCCGATGATGACTCCTTCAGCGGCGAGCAGGACTTCAGCAATGTTCCCAAGTGGAAACAGGTGCTCTCCCTCGTTATCCTCGTGCTCACCCTGTTGGGCATGATTTTTGAAAAGCAGATCGGCATCAAACTCTGCATCACCGGCTGTATCGGTGCGCTGGCTCTGATCCTCACCGGTGTCATCTCCGAGAAAGACGCCCTGAAGTCCATCGACCTCAAGACCATCTTCCTCTTCGGCGGCACACTGTCTCTGGCCTCTGCACTGGATAAGACCGGCGCAGGCGCAGAGATTGCAAACATCGTCATTGGTGCTCTGGGCGAGAATCCCTCTCCCTACGTCCTGACTCTGGTGGTTTTCCTGCTCTGCTGCGTCATGACCAACTTCATGTCCAACACCGCAACCACCGCTCTGATGGTTCCCATCTGCCTGAGCATCGCACAGGGCATGGGTGCCGACCCCCGCGCCGTCCTGATGGCTTGTGTCATCGGCGGCTCCTGCGCTTACGCAACACCCATCGGTATGCCCGCCAACACCATGGTGGTTTCCGCCGGCGGTTACACCTTCAAGGATTATGCCAAGGCTGGCCTGCCCCTCATCCTCATCGCAACGGTTGTCAGCATGGTGATCCTTCCCATCGCATTTCCGTTCTTCCCGCAGTAATACGGGCAGAGCGTTGAATAAGTGAAGCAAACACACAAATGTACCAAAGCCAAATCATTCAAGGAGGAAATGGAATGAACAAACAGGAACAGGTGCAGCAGATGACGACCTATATGGCGAACTTTGTGAGCCATATCGCCAAGGTGCTGCCGGACGACATCATTGCCAAGCTCGATGAGCTGGGCGCACAGGAGGACGCACCGCTGTCCAAGGTCATTTATGAGACCATGAAGCGGAACCAGAAGCTGGCCAAGGAGCTGAATCGCCCCAGCTGTCAGGATACTGGTGTGCTCCAGTTCTGGGTAAAGTGCGGTGTGAACTTCCCCCTCATCGGCGAGGTGGAGGGTCTGCTGAAGGAGGCTGTGGTCAAGTCCACCTTCGAAGCACCCCTGCGCCACAACAGCGTTGAAACCTTCGACGAGTTCAACACCGGCCGCAACGTCGGCAAAGGCACCCCTACCGTCTGGTGGGATATCATCCCGAACAGTGACAAGTGCGAGATCTACGCTTATATGGCAGGCGGCGGCTGCACCCTGCCGGGCAAGGCCATGGTTCTGATGCCCGGTGCAGGTTACGAAGGTGTGACCAAGTTCGTCATGGATGTCATGACCAGCTACGGCATCAACGCCTGCCCTCCGCTACTGGTGGGCGTGGGCGTTGCCACCTCTGTTGAGACCGCTGCTCTGCTGTCCAAGAAGGCTCTGATGCGTCCTCTGGGCAGCCACAACGAGAACGAGCGCGCAGCCTATATGGAGAAGCTGCTGGAGGACGGCATCAACTCCATCGGCCTTGGTCCTCAGGGCATGGGCGGCAAGTACTCCGTCATGGGCGTGCACATTGAGAACACTGCCCGCCATCCTTCTGCCATCGGCGTTGCCGTCAACGTGGGCTGCTGGAGCCATCGCCGCGGCCACATCATTTTTGATAAAGACCTGAACTACACCATTGATACTCATTCGGGGGTGACTTTGTAATGCTGACCATTAAAGACGGAAAGAAGATCCTTACTACTCCGGTTTCCGCAGAGGACCTGAAGGACATCCATATCGGTGATGTCGTTTACCTGAACGGCGACCTGACCACCTGCCGTGACGTGGCGCACCGCCGCCTCGTGGAAGAGGGCCGCCCGCTGCCTGTGGATGTCAAGGACGCTGCCATTTTCCACGCCGGCCCCATCATCCGCCCGCTGGAGGACGACAAGTTCGAGATGGTGTCTGTGGGCCCCACCACCTCCATGCGTATGGAGAAGTTCGAGTATGAGTTCGTGCAGAAGTCCGGTGTCCGCGTTATCGTGGGCAAGGGCGGCATGGGCCCCAACACCGAGCGCGCCTGCAAGGAGTTCGGCGCCATCCACTGTGTTTTCCCTGCCGGTAACGCCGTTGTGGCTGCCACCGAGGTGGAGGAGATCGTCGAGGCCCAGTGGCGTGACCTCGGTATGCCGGAAACTCTGTGGCACTGCCACGTTAACGAGTTTGGCCCCCTGATCGTTTCCATCGACGCTGAGGGCCGCAACCTGTTCGAAGAGAACAAGGTCATCTTCAATGAGCGCAAGGAAAAGGCCATCGAAGAGATCTGCAAGCACGTCGGCTTTATTAAGTAATCCGGATATCCTCTCAGCGGGGGACAGACTTCACTCATTATTTCCTTTCATACGATTCTCCTAAATCGTTTTTCTTACCCTAAGTTTCTTGCTCAGCTTAATTTGCCACGTATTTGTTCTCCGCAATTTGCCCCGGAACCCTTTTCCGCGCAAAGGGTTCCGGGGCGTTATTTGTTCCTGGAAGGAAATGCAGACAAAGACGATCTTTCCCGTTCTTTTTGTTCTACATACCTTATATAAAGCTCCTTTGGAAAATTGTATTTTTCGACAAAAGTATAACAAATCCCTTGACAAGCGTGGTCTTTCGGTGTATTCTTTTCTTGTTTATTGGATACATTATCAAATATAAACATCCAAGTACCACTGCTTTGCATCTGCAAGGTGGAAGTAATCCACAGGAGGACAACCCAAATGAGCCCATTGGAGATCACACTGGTCATCCTGCTTGTAACGATCATCGCCTTTGTATCCGGTAAAGTCCCGTTCTCGGTCATTTCTACCGGCATCATTCTGGCGCTGATCCTCACCGGCATCAAGACCCCTGCCGAGGCCTTTGGCGGCTTCATCAACACGAACGTGGTCATGTTCGTAGCCATGTTCGTCATCGGTGCAGGGCTGACCAAAACGCCCCTGATTGACAAAGCCCAGAGTCTGGTCATCCGCTACAAGGACAATATGCGGATGCTGATCTTTCTTTCCTGCGTGGCAGGTGCTTTTCTGGGCGCCATCACCAGTGCCACCGCAACTGCCGCTATCATGATCCCGCTGCTGGTAGGCATTGCGAACGACATCGGCGTGAGCCGCAGCAAGCTGCTGTATCCTTCTATGGCCTGTGCCAACATTGCCACCCAGATGACCTTTCTCGGTCAGGGTGCTTCCAACATGGCATGGAACGATGTCATGATGCAGGCCGGCGCACCGACACCGCTGCGCATCTGGGATTTCACCATTGCGCGCATCCCGATGCTGACCATTGCCATCCTGTACATGACCTTTGTTGGCTATAAGCTGATGCCGGATATTCCCAATGAGCAGTTTTCAGATGCAGCACATACGGCTTCTGAGAGCGAAAAACTCAGCCCCTTTAAGCGCAAACTGGCTGTCCTGATCGTTCTGGTCTCCATTGCAATGATGCTGCTGGAAAATGTCATTGGTGTCAAGATGTATCTCACTTCCTGCATCGGCGCTGCCGCTCTGGTGCTGACGGGTGTGCTGACCGAGAGGGAAGCCCTCAACTCCATCCACCAGCCGACCATTTTCCTGTTTGCCGGTGTGCTGGCTCTGTCGGACGCCATCCAGACCACCGGTGCAGGCGATGTGGTGGCAGACTGGATGATCCGCCTGCTGGGCGATACCACCAATCCGTACATCATTATGCTGGTGTTCTTCCTTGTTCCCTTCATTCTGACACAGGTCATGTCCAATCTGGCTACCCTGACCATCTTCATCCCACTGGTCACTTCCGCCTGTATCCGCATGGGCGTAGACCCCCGTGCTGCCGTGGTCGGCGTGATCACAGCCAGCTGTGTGTCCATCATGACCCCCATGGCAGCTCCCTGCCAGATCATGATCATCGAGCCGGGCGGATACACCTTGAAGGATTATCTCAAGTGTGGTACCCCGCTGGCGCTCATCCTCATTGTCGTGTCCGTATTTTTCCTGCCGACACTTTATCCTTTTGCCTGATTCTATTTTCCCACCGCAGTAGTATGCGCAAACTGCATATCGTAAATATGCCGTTCTGTTCGGCGCTATTTTTGAAAACCGCAATAAAAGCAGCAGAAATTTTTGAGCATCTCATAATTCTGTCAAGAGGGCCGGCACCGTCCGGCCCTCTCTCTTTTTGCCAAAGTTTCCCTTGTGTTTTCTTGCAAGCTGCCGAAATCAGCGTGTTCTCAAAAGTTCGCGTTTGCGCAGTGGAGCGGAGCAATGAAAGCCCCAGTGGGGCTTTTAAGCGACAGAACGGTCTTGCGCAGCAAGATGGAGGGGCCTCGCCCCGACAAGTTCACGTTGACATGTCTCGATTTTTGTGGTAGCCTATCCCAACAATTTAATATAACATATTTACTTAGAGTTCCAGCTCGGCTCCCGAAGGAGTCGGATCAAGTTTTTAACTTTCTTATCGCTACATAGCAAACCCGAACCAAGGCCATCCCGGAAGGGATGGTCAGGTTCAGGTTGTTGTGTGGCGATTTTTTATTTCCAAATCCAGCACCGCACCTTGAAAACCGCATGACCGTCTGCATGGGATACACGGCGATGACCCCGCAAGAGCGAGCCGGAAAACGCCGCCGAGAGGGGGCAGGAAATCCATGCAGGGAGAACGGCTAAACCTTGATTCCTCAGTTACCAGAAAACAATGTGGTCAAATTGACCACATTGTTTTTCTGTAACGCCAGTGAAAGGAGGGTCATCTCCATGTATATGACAAACGAAGAATGGGAGCAGAACAATCAGGATTATTTGAAAGAATCGTATGAGGAAACGGGTTTTACCGCCGGAGGATACGCCGTCCGCAAACTTATCTGCGGCGGCTGCGGTCGGGTGTTCTACACCACCATCTACACCAAGAAATACTGTCACAGCTACTGGTGCGGCAATCAGGCCAACAATCGGCGGCAGCGGGAATACCGCCAAATGCGCCGTCAGGATTTGGTCTGCCAGTGCTGCGGTGAAAAATTCACACCCAAACGTACAGGTGCCCGCTATTGCAGCAATGCCTGTCGGCAAAAAGACTATCGAAAACGTGTTACAGATGCTACAAGTGCTCAAAATGAGCACTTGGTTAAGCATAACGCATCTGCCAAATGAAACCCAGTTCCTCACGAATGAGGGAACGGAAATTTATCGACCTGTTACGAAAAACCAAGTGGTCAAAATGAGCACATCGTTTTTCCGTAACGCCTCAAGGTCGTTGAAAATCAGGTTGCCAAGATGACAACCTGATTCTGACCGTAACAGAATCAGTGGGTCAAAATGGCCCACTGAAAAAGCCGGACGAGCTGCGGGCAGGGATTCGCAAATCTTTGCCCGCCAGCTTGCCAAAATCAATGGGCCAAAATAGCCCGTTGAAGGGAGTCAAGGGGGAACGCCTCGCCCAGTGATATGATGCTGTGCGTCATATCCTACTGGGTATTATCTGGCGCAAAAAGGCGGCAGATCCAGCAGCTTCACTGCTGCGTTCTCCCCGCCAAGCTGTTGAAACGGAGGGATGCCTATCTGAAACTGACACGACACAACGGACGAGCCGGAGCCCACGGCACTTACAACCCCAAGCACAATGACCGCAGTTTCAACCTTGCCAACAGTGAGCACATCGACCCGGAACGAGCCAAGGGCAACATCTACTGGGACTGCTTTCACGGTTTCCGTTCGGCTCTTGACCCACAAGACCCGGACGATCTGGCGGCAACCTTCTCGGACGTAGAACGGCAGTTCTACGAAACCCACTACACGGCTTTTGTGGAAAGCCAGAACGAGCGTAACGCCAAAATCCGGCACACAGAGCGCAACCGCTCCATTCCCGACCTGCTGTCCAGCCGCAAGACCTGCCCGGAAGAGACCATCTATCAACTTGGAACGCTGGATGAACACGCTTCGGCAGAGGACTTGCTGAACATCGTCACCGAGTTCATTGAGGAGTTCAAGGTCAAGTATGGCGAACACGTTCATGTACTGGACTGGGCATTGCATCTGGACGAAAGCACACCCCACATCCACGAGCGTCATGTGTTCGACTGCGAAAACAAGTACGGCGAGGTGGCACCCCAGCAGGAAAAGGCATTGGAAGCACTGGGCTTCGAGCTGCCCGACCCGGACAAGCCCCTCAGCCGCCGGAACAACCGCAAGATCACCTTTGATGCCGCCTGCCGAAAGATGCTGTTTGAGATCGCCAAGCGGCATGGGCTGGATCTTGAAGAAGAAGCGGAGTACGGAAACCGCAAATATCTGGAAAAGCAGGACTTCATTCTTGCCAAGCAAAAGAAGCAGCTTGCCGCCCAGCAGAGCAAGCTGAACGAGTTGACCCTGAAAGTTTCGGACATGGAGACCCTGCTGGAAGATGTTTCAGCTGCGGCCTACGACAAGGCGGTGGAGGTCGTGACGGACGTGGTACGCACCGAGACCCGCACGGAAGATATGCGGATGATCGAGGACACGAAGAAGTGGGTGCTGTCCCCGGAACGCAAGGCTCCGCAGTCCACGAGAGAGTATGCCGCCCATCGGTTGGACACCGTGCTGGACAAGTTCCTCAAGACTATGCAGACCACCGCTACACGTCTGCAAGAGAAGCTGCTGAAGCCGGAAGTTCGGCAGAAAGGCAAAGAACAGGTCAAGGAGAAAGCACGGGATTCCGTTCTGCAACTGCTGAGCCGCTTGCAGGCAGAACAGGCACAGCGGAAGCTATCTACGCCGCCTACCGCCGAAAAGTCAGAAAATCGTTTTCAATAATAGTATGAGGTGATGTTTATTGAGCAAAGAAGTCAACGAAGAACGCACTCCCCGAACTGTTGCCGATGTGAAGGAAATGCTGGCCAAGCACTCCAACGGAGAGATCCAGCGAACGATCCAAAACTGTATCACGATTTTGCAGAACGACCATGTGCTTGCCGATGCCATCCGGCTAAACCTGTTGAGCGAGCGCATCGACATCGTAAAGCCTGTGGGTTGGCCTCGCTCCGGCAAGACCCTGAACGATACCGATATGAAGTATATCCTGCGGAGAATGGAGAAATACGGTATTTCCAGCGAGAAAAAGATCGAATCCGCCATCCGCATCGTTGCCAACGAGAACCGTTACCACCCCATCCGGGACTACCTGAACGGCCTGCAATGGGATGGAAACGAGCGGATTTCCCACGTCCTGCACCATTTTCTCGGTGCTGAGGAGGACGAGTACACTTGCGAAGCCATAAAGATATTCCTGCTGGGAGCCATCAAGCGAGTGTTCCAGCCGGGGTGCAAATTTGAGACCATGCTCTGTCTGGTGGGCGGACAAGGGTGCGGGTCGCCAGTGGCGACCTCAAAATGCTGCAAGCATTTTGAAGCACCGACCGAGCCGACAGGCGAGACCGGGGAATTCCACTTTCTTCCGGCTGCTGGCGGTCAAGGACGAATGGTTCTCGGACGACCTGAGGCGGTTGGACGATGACAACGTATATCGCAAGCTGCAGGGGCACTGGATCATTGAAATGTCGGAGATGATCGCCACCGCCAATGCCAAGAGCATCGAGGAGATCAAAAGTTTTCTCAGTAAGCAGAAGGAAACCTATAAAGTTCCCTACGAGACCCATCCTGCCGACCGTCTGCGCCAGTGCGTCTTTGCTGGCACGACCAATCGGCAGGATTTTTTGCCCCGTGACCGCACAGGCAACCGCCGCTTCATCCCTGTTCCGGTGGATGCGGAACTGGCCGAAGTGCACATTCTGGACAACGAGGAAGATTCCCGTGCCTATATCAACCAGCTTTGGGCAGAAGCCATGACCATCTACAACAGCGGCAACTATAAGCTGGCGTTCAGCCCTGCCATGCAGGAAACGCTGCAAGCTCACCAGCAGGACTTCATGCAGGAGGATGCGCAGGCTGGTATGATCTACGCCTTTCTGGAGGACTACACGGGTGACCGGGTGTGTTCCAAGCAGCTTTATGCGGAAGCACTGGGCAACACCAACATCCCGGCAGAGTGGGAGACCCGTGCTATCTGCGAGATCATGAACACCGGCATTTCGCGCGGCGATATCCAAGGCTGGCAGGCGCACAAGACCGCCAAGCGTTATCCGAAGTACGGGGTTCAGAAAGGCTGGGAGCGCGTAACCAGCCCCGAAACCGGGGCTGAAGATTTCTCCGAGATAACGGATGCGGAAACCCAGCAGCTGGGCTTTCCCTTCTGATGAACAGCGGTTACACGTCTGGTTACAGATTCGGTTACGCCGCAGTTGCACCGAAAAATCCGCATGACTCCTGCGTTTTCCTCTTTCTGTAACCATGTAACCTTAAAAAGATAAGAAAAAGTATAAAGCTCACCGGATGTCCTGCGTACAGAAAAAGAGAATTTTCCTACCCGGTTACAGGCGTTCGGTTACAAGGAATTGGAGGTCTGCCTATGAATATGAATCGGCCTGACATGACCGAAGATGTGAAATCTAAAGATTATACGAATAAGTCCTTGCAAATGGACTCGAACCCGGTTACAATGAAAGCGTCCAAAACCCCTGCCATTGAATCTTCTGATCAGACCAAAGCAGCCAAGCACGAACCTCTTGTTTACCGGGTGGAGGAGATTGCCCAACTTTTGGCGATCTCTCCCCGTGCGGCGTACAACCTGTGCAACACCACGAAGGATTTCCGGGTGCTGCGCATCGGCACCAGCATTCGGGTGAACAAGCAGAGTTTCGACAACTGGTTTGCGGCGGTCTGAGGGAGGTAATCTATGGCATCTATTATGAAGCGCGGAGATTCCTACTCCGTCCGTTACAAGTACAAAGACCATTCCGGCAAGCCCTGCGAGGGATGGGAGAGTTTCAAGACCAAAAAGGAGGCGCAGGAGCGAAAAATCACGGTCGAGAAAGAACTGCTGGACGGCACCTTCCTCGTGCCCGATGCAATGACGGTGGAGGAGATGCTGTACAAGTGGATGCCGATCCAGTCCACCAAACACAAATGGTCTCCCAAGACCTACACCCAATCTGTGGCGATGGTGCAGAACCTTATCGTGCCGTATATCGGGAAACGGAAGGTACAGGAGCTGCGCACCTACGACATTGAGAAGTTCTATGCTACCCTTGCCAAGACCCCCTGTGGGCAGTATGTGAAGGGTATCAAGCAGGGCCTGACCAAGAAGCAGAAGAAGCGGCTGCTGTCCAGCACCTCTATCCACGAAGTCCACACGCTGCTCAAGACAGCATTTTCCTATGCGGTGGAATGGGACCTCATCCACAAGATTCCCCTGCCCCGTGATGCCCCCAAGGTCAATATCGAGGAGCGCACCATCTGGGACGAGAAAACCATGCTGGCGGCCTTGCAGACCATCGAGAACCCCGCTCTTCATCTGGCGGTGCATATGAGCATGATCCTTTCGCTCCGTGAGGGCGAAATTCTTGGCTTACAGCCGAGTGATCTGGATTTTGATGCCGCCGATGGGCGTGGCACCATCTCGGTCAGCAAGACCATGCAGAGGGCCAACAAGGACGCTCTGGAAAAGCTCGACCCCAAGCAGGTCTACTACACCTTCCCGGATAGGCGTGAGGGCAGCAAGTCCTCTCTCATCCTGAAAAAGCCTAAGACCAAGAAGTCCAACCGTGTCCTGTATATGACCAAACCTCTGAAAGAGGAACTTCAAGCATGGCTTGAAAAGCTCAAGCAGAACGAGCAGAACGCCCCGGAGAAATACAGCAACTGCGGGCAACTGTTCCGACTGCCCGATGGTCTGCCCATTGCGCCAGAACTGCTGACCAAGTGGTATCGGCAATGGCGGTCAGCGCACCCGGAGTTCGAGCAGATCGTGTTCCACGGTCTGCGGCATTCCAGTGCCACCTACCAGCTCTTGCAGTCGGACGGTGACTTCAAGTCGGTGCAGGGCAACATAGGTCATGCAACGGCATCTGTCCTGATGGACACCTACGCTCACACGCAAGACAAGCCCCGGTTGGAGCTGACCGAGAAGATCGAAGCAAACTTCTACTCCCAAGACCTGACCCCGGCAGCACCTCAGCCCCGGCAAAATGAAAAGCCGGCGGCAACAAAAATCTCCGGTAGGGAGATCCTTGAAGCCATCCGGCTGATGGACGCAGACGAACGCAGAGAATTGACGAGAGCCTTGTTCGCTTAAAGTTCTTCTTTTTATGCAAAGGAAAGCAGGCTGTGCAAGCCATGCGCAGAAAAGTCACCGATTCTGGCAAATGTGCAAACGGTGTGCAGAAAGTGTGCAGCCGCTTTCCTACATAAAAAAGAACGCCAAATCTTACGATTTGACGTTCAATATCTGGTGCACCTCGCGCACTCATATCCGAACTTTTCTCCGCTTTCACAGCTTCCCCGAAAGTGATCGTTTCCGTACCTTCCTTATAATTAAAGGTAATAAGTACCTTATCATCATAGAGATAGATGGCATTGATGAAGGTGTCCACCAGTGCCTGCCGCTGCTCCGGCTGGGTCATATCCAGCTTGCGGAAGCGAAGCAGCCAAAAGCAGACGAACTCCTCTTTCATTTTTGGCTTAGCCAGCCGTTCCTCTGCAATGCGGGCTTGCAGTTCCTTCCGCTGTTCTTCCAGCGCTTCCAGCCGCTCCTTGGTTGAGCTGGTCAGAATGCCCATCTGGATGGCGTTCAACATATTGGTGATGCCGACTTCCGTTTCCTTCAACTGCTTTTCGTAGATAGGCAGGTCTGTGCTTTCCTGATTTTGCAGCTCCATGACCTTGGCGATGATGGCATTCATGGAAGCGTCATCTTCCACCAGCTTCATGGTTTCGTTGACCACCAAATCTTCCAGCCACTGTTTCCGCACAGCCTTTTTATCACAGGTCTTTTTCTTCTTGGCGGCAGCACACTTGTAATAGGTGTACATCCTGCCGGTATGACTGACACCGCTTTCGCCAAACATCAGCGCACCGCACTTGCCGCAGTACAGCTTGGTGGTGAGCAGATAGCTTTCCTCTGCCTTATGACGGGCAGGGGCCTTTTTATTTTTCGCCAGCTTTTCCTGCACTTTGTTGAACAAATCCTCTGACACCAGTGCCGGGATTGCATTAGGCTGTACCACATCTCGCAAACGCAATTCGCCGATGTACCGGCGATTACTCAGCATCCGCTGAATCGTGTTATAGGACATCTCCCCGCCCATTGAATTTTTGATGTTGTGCGCCTTTAACCAATCCCGCAGGTCGGTCATAGTCGCGCCATCTGCATACTTCTGGAACGTCTGCTCCACATACGGAGCCAACAACGGGTCGGGCTGGTAATGCCGGGTCTCATCGATCATGTAGCCGAACGGAATCGTGCCGCCATTATAAATACCCTTGAGAGCGTTCTCGGTCATGCCGCGCACGACCTTTTCAGACAGGTCAGCCGAGTAGTATTCGGCGTAGCCTTCCAGCACCGATTCCAGAATAATGCCCTCCGGGCCAGCCGAAATGACTTCCGTTGCCGATACCAGTTTCACGCCGTTTCGCTTCAGCTGAGTCTTGTACCGGGCACTGTCGTAGCGGTTTCGGGCAAAGCGGTCGAGCTTCCAGACCAGCACGATGTCAAACAGCTTTTTATCGCTGTCCTTAATCATCTGCTGGAACTCCGGGCGGTTGTCCGTCTTTGCAGAAATGGCACGGTCAATGTAGTGCTTGACGATGGTGATGCCGTTCTTTTCGGCATAGGCCGTACATTCACGAATCTGGCCTTCAATGGATTCTTCGCGCTGGTTGTCGCTGGAATAGCGGGCGTAGATCACGGCAGTCATGGCGGGCACCTCCCATTTATACATCATTGAACGGTGAAGCGTTCATCAAGGCAATGTTTCGTATAATGTATATACCATAACTTGTGCAGAATTGCAAGATAAATTTATATTGAAAACCGGCAGTTCTCTGTTTTCAAAGAACTGCCGGTCATACTTCTTATTTACCCCAGACGGTCTCAGCGATTTCCTTGACCAGTTTGAGCTTGTTCCACTGTTCCAACTCGGTCAGCTTATTGCCGATCTCGCAGGAGGCAAAGCCGCACTGCGGACTCAGGCAAAGACGGTCGAGAGGAATGTACTTCTCTGCCTCGCGGATGCGGGCGATGACGGCATCCTTATTTTCCAACCGAGGAGATTTGGTAGTGACAAGACCCAGCACCACTTTTTTGCCATCGGCCACATATTTCAGCGGCTCAAAGCTGCCGGAACGCGCATCGTCAAACTCCAGATAGAACGCATCTACATTTTCCTGTGCCAGCAGGAAAGGCGCAATGGTGAAGTAATCGCCCTCGCTGGCCCAAGTAGAGTGGTAGTTCCCACGGCAGACATGCGTGGTAATTGTCAGACCTTCCGGGCGGTTTTCCAGTGCCAAATTGTTCAGACGCAGGTACTCTGCGGCCACATCCTCCACTTTGGTATTGCTCTCCTTGAGGAAGTTCTGGTAATTCGGGTCTCCGATCATGCCCCATGTGCAGTCGTCAAACTGGATATTGCGGCAGCCAGCGGCATACAACTCCTGAATGACGGTGCGGTAGGCGGCAGCAATATCCTGAATCAGTTGTTCGTGGTCGGGGTAAACAGCATCCGTATTTTTGCCATTGTCCTCACGGTACAGTTCGGCCAATAGCTGCGCCGGGGCAGGCATGGTCTGGCGAGCGATGCAATTCTCATCCTCAAACTGCTTGACAAATTTGTAGTGCTCTACAAAAGGATGGTTCTCACCGCTGATCTTACCACTCACTTTAATGGAACCATGGGTAGTCTCCTCACCGTGGAAGAAATAACCGTGATCCAGTTCCACTTCATCAATACCGTGGAACCCCCACATAAAATCCAGATGCCAGTAGCTACGGCGAAACTCGCCATCGGTAATGGCGTGATAACCAGCACGCTTCTGCTTCTCGATCAGGCGGGTGATCTCCTCATTTTCCACAGCGGTCAGCGCGGCACGGTCGATCTCGCCGGCCTTGAACTGGGCACGTGCCTCTTTCAAGCGCTGGGGGCGCAGGAAGCTGCCCACAAAGTCATAACGGAACGGTGATTTCAATTCTGCCATATCGCAAAACCCTCTCTATACGTCATTTTTCCTGTTCGTTGCTTGATGGCAACAGTATACCGCAGGAGTGGGTTTGTGTAAAATACGAAATACAGGCGCTTTGATATAGCTTGAAATTATACCTGCTCTGTATACTTTTTTAGAATCGCAATATACTGTTTTCCGAATCGTCCGGGCTGCACCTGTTTGTGGGTCAGATAGCCGATTTGCATGGAATCATCCACCAAAAGCGGCACGGCACGGATGTTCGGACCGTTGAGTGCCTCGCTGATGACGCCGCTGCAAATGGTATAACCATCCAGACCGATCAGCAGATTGAACAGAGTTGCACGGTCTCGCACCAGAATGTCCTTTTTGCTGTCCAGAGTGCTCAAAATCTCCTCCGAAAAATAGAACGCATTGTGCTCCCCCTGCTCATAGGAAAGGCGCGGGTAGAGCTTCAAATCGTCCAGTGTCAAAGCCTTTTTCTGCGCCAACGGGCTGGCTGCGCTGACGAACACGTGGGGCTTTGCGGTGAAGAACGGCGTGAAAATCAAATCATGTTCTCGGATGACTTTGCGCAGAACGGTTTCATTGTCGTGGTTCAGATAGAGCACGCCCACCTCACTGCGCAGCTTCGCAACATCCTCAATGATCTCGTAGGTCTGCGTCTCTCGGATACGGAAATCGTATTCCTCTCCGCCGTATTCTTTCAACAGTTCCACAAAGGCTTCCACGGCAAAGGAATAGTGCTGGGCCGACACGCAAAACTGATGCTTGACCGGGGCCGAGCCAAGATATTTCTCTTCGATGAGTTCTATCTGAGCCAGCACCTGCCGAGCATATCCCAGAAACTCTTCTCCCTCCGGAGTCAGAGCCACACCCCGGTTGGTGCGGTGAAAAATGGTCAACCCAACTTCCTGCTCCAACTCTCGGATGGCATTCGTCAGGCTGGGCTGTGAAATATAGAATTGCTGTGCCGCCCGGCTGATCGTGCCGGTGTCGGCTACGGTGGTAACATAACGAAGCTGCTGCAAGGTCATAGCGGATCCCTCCCGATGGCTTTTTATCATCCTATCGCAGATGGAACAAAAACACAAGTTTTTTCTGCGATACCGGATCCGCATTGCAGGCATATTCAAGATACGTTTTACCCACGCTGCAAATTCTTTTATAATAGCACCGCAGTCTTGATGGACTGCGGTATTCCCATATCACAAAGGAGGCTTTCCGGTATGGGACAGCGGCAAAGTGAGATCATCAAAAATCACATGGAAGTCTACTGGCACGACTATGCGTCGGCCAGCAAAGGCATCCCCATCACGGAGGCAGGGCTTGTAGAAAAGGCATCTGTCATTGGCCGCACCGGGTTGATGCTGCTGGAATGCGGCACGGGTGCATGGCGTGTCCGAAGTTCTATGAATACCCTCTCGCGGGAACTGGGCGTTACGACAACGGCAGACATCGGTCTGCTGTCCATCGAGTTCACCTGTTTTGATGGAGATCAGTGCTATACCCAGTCGCTCTGCCTGACAAATACGGGTGTGAACACCTCCCGCCTGAATCGGTTGGAACATTTCGTCAACGACTTTGACCGGGAAGGAAAATTCATGACTGGCGAAGAACTGCACAGTCACCTCGATGAGATCGAGCGCATCCACGGTCTGTATTCCCCTACTGCGCTTGGTTTTGCGGCAGCACTGGCCTGCGGGTGCTTCACCTTTTTACTGGGCGGCGGCCCAATCGAGATGTTGTTTGCCTTTTGCGGCGCAGGCATCGGCAACTTTGTGCGCTGCAAGCTGACAAAACACCATTTCACTCTGTTTCTGGGCATCACGGCTTCAGTCTGTTCGGCAAGCCTCGTGTATGCTGTCCTGCTGAAGCTGGCTGAGGTGTTGTTTGCCGTATCGATACAGCATGAGGCAGGCTACATCTGCTCCATGCTCTTTATCATTCCGGGCTTTCCGTTCATCACGAGCGGTATCGACCTTGCCAAGCTAGATATGCGCTCCGGGCTGGAACGTCTGGCCTACGCCGTCCTCATCATTCTGGTGGCAACCATGACGGCTTGGATCATGGCACTGCTGCTGCATTTACAGCCGGTACAGTTCCCGGCCCTGAGCCTGACGGTTCCGGAAGAGATCGTGTTCCGTCTGCTGACGAGCTTTGGCGGCGTATTCGGTTTCTCACTGATGTTCAACAGCCCCCGGAATCTGGCGGTCTGTGCAGCCCTCATCGGTGCCGTGACGAACACATTCCGGCTGGAACTGGTCAGCCTTGCCGGGTTCCCGCCCGCTGTGGCTGCGTTTCTGGGTGCGCTGCTGGCCGGTCTGCTGGCATCCTGCCTGAAGAGTGCCGCAGGCTATCCCCGTATCTCGGTCACGGTTCCTTCCATCGTCATTATGGTTCCGGGGCTGTATTTCTACCGTGCCATTTACAATCTGGGCATCATGTCTTTGACCGACTCAGCCACATGGTTTGCAAATGCCATCCTTATCATCGCGTCACTTCCGCTGGGTCTGATTTTTGCCCGTATCATCACCGATAAGACATTCCGTTATTGCACATGACGTGCGTGTCACCTCTCTCCCTCTATAAAGCAAAACGCAGAGAACTGTCTCAGCTCTCTGCGTTTTGTTTTGCTGTGTATGAGGTCATAAAAGGGAACCCGTTTACAGGGTGCTTACTCCCCGTAAACGATCTTGGTGGCAGTTTCCATATGGCGTTCCAGCCGGTCTGCAAAATGTTCCAGCGGCAGGAAGACGCCAAGTTCATCGTAGCGGGTTCCGCCGTCCTTGAGCGTATCCTGTCCATAGTAGACCACGGAACGGGGCAGTGCGTGCTGCAGCCTCATCTGGATATCCCAGACGGTGGAGTAGGCTTCCGCTTCCGTTACCTTCTGCTTCACGGTATCCGGCAGTTCGTAGATCAGCAGCAGCCCCAAATGCTGGTTGTAGTGGTACTCCACCACATCCATCGAGCCTTCGTCGTAGCCGTGATACTTGCAGTAGCCGCTGGCAAGGTACATTTTTACCTTTTCCTGCTTCTGGAACACCCGGATGAACCGGTCGTATACTTTGCTGCTCACGGCAAATTTGTTGTTCGGCAAAAGAACGCCGGCATCATCCGTCAGGATCACCGGGTTCGGCTGACCATCGGCGTTGAATTTGAACGGGATCAGGGCAGCGTTCCGTAGCAGGTCAAACATACTGTGCTGGCAGATCGCCATCAGAAAGGCAGACAGATCCTTGTTCTCGTAGGCATTGAACAGCGCTGCGGCAAACTGCTGTGCACTCACGGTCGGCGCATCCAGTACGTCTGCCATGTCCAGCGAGTCGTTGAAGGTATCCATCAGGCGTCGGCAGGCTTCTGGATTTTTCAGGATCTCCCCGAACAGTGCCTCTGCTCTTTCTTCTCTTGGAAATATCGTTGCCATTGAGCAAGCCCTCTTTCTCTGAATTTCCAATGGTTATTATAAGGGCTGCGGGCAGAGATGTGAAATATCGGTTTTGTATCGACGGCATTTTATTGGGATATGAAAGATATGCTCTCCGTCTGCTTTGATGCAGCCGGGCGGGGTGAGTCTGCTTTTGTCATCATCTGCTGGAACTTCCGCGCCGCCGTGTTCAGCGGGCGGTGGTGGTCGTAGACGAGGCAGATGGAGCGGGTGGGGATGATCTCCTGCAAGTGGAGCTGGACGAGCTCGCCCCGCGCCAGCAGGTCTTTTGCCATGGGTTCCGGCACAAAGGCGAGGCCCAGCTCGCTTTTCACCAGCGTCAGCATCTGGTCGGTGGTGGCGGCCTCGGTGTCGGGCCGCAGCACCGCGTCGTGGTCGAGGAAGAACTGCCGGTAAAAGCTGCGGGTCATGCTCTCATCGCTCAGGGAGATGAGCGGGTAATTGCTCAGCTCCTTTAGGGTCAGGCATTGGCTGGCCAGTGCGGTGAAGGTCCGGCCGCCCACCAGCACCTCGTAAAAGGATTTCAGCTCCACCAGCTTCAGCCCCGGTTCCACCTCGGCCGGGGTGGAGATGATGGCGAAATCGACCTCGCCGTTCTTCACGGCCTGCAATGCTTGGGGAGTGGAGTGGTTCGAGATGCGCAGCCGGATGCCGGGGTACTCGGTGTGGAAAGCCCGCAGCTTTTCGGAAAGGTAGATGTTCAGGGCCGTCTCGGTGGCGCTGATGCAGATGGCTCCGTGTTCCAGCGTGGCGCTGGCACTCAGCTCTTCCTCGGCGTCTTGGATCTGCACCGCCGCCGACGCGATGCGGGAATAGAGCATCTCGCCCTCCGGCGTCAGGGTCACGCCCCGGTTGGAGCGGATGAACAGCACGCAGTTCAGCTGGCTTTCCAGCCGGTTCATCGAGTGGGTGATGTTGGGCTGGTTGTTGCCCAGCACCCGCGCGGCCTTGGTAAAGTTTTGGTATTTCGCTACATAATAGAAAATTTTGTAGTATTCCCAGTCCACATACATGATGCGTCTGCCTCCTCCATGTAAAAATCACATTGCAGCTATGTGCAGGATACTTTTTACACATTCTTTCTCTGCTCGTATAATAGCAACTGCAATCGAAAATTGCAAGAGGGAATTTGAAAGTATTAAAGTTGGTTTTGAACGGAGGCAGTTACCGTGTCTGAAATCAAAAAGGTCGTGCTGGCATATTCCGGCGGTCTGGATACGTCCATCATCATTCCGTGGCTGAAAGAGCATTACGACAACTGCGAGGTCATCGCCGTCTGCGGCAATGTGGGCCAGAAAGGCGAATTGGAAGGGCTGGAAGAGCGCGCCAAGGCAAGCGGCGCTTCTAAGCTGTACATTGAAGACCTGACCGACGAGTTCGTGGAGGATTATGTCATCCCCACCATGCAGGCCGGGGCCGATTACGAGGGCTATCTGCTGGGCACCAGCTTTGCCCGCCCGATTTTGGCAAAGCGTGTCGTGGAGATTGCCCGCGCCGAGGGTGCCGACGCCGTCTGCCATGGCAGCACCGGCAAGGGCAACGATCAGGTGCGCTTTGAGCTGGCCATCATGCACTTTGCACCCGATCTGAAGATCATCACCCCGTGGCGTGAGTGGGACATCCAGAGCCGCGATGAGGAGATTGACTACGCCGAGGCTCATCACATCCCGCTGAAGATCAGCCGCGAGACGAACTACTCCAAGGACAAGAACCTGTGGCATCTGAGTCATGAGGGCCTTGACCTCGAAGATCCGGGCAACGAGCCGCAGTATGATAAGCCGGGTTTTCTCGAACTGGGCGTTTCCCCCAAGACGGCCCCGGACAAGTCCGAGTTCGTGGAACTTGAATTTGAAAAAGGTGTGCCGGTCAGCCTGAACGGCGAAAAACTGAAGCCTGCCGTCCTCATTGCCAAGCTGAACGAGATCGGCGGACGGAACGGCATCGGCCTGTACGATGTGGTGGAGAACCGCTTGGTCGGCATGAAGAGCCGCGGCGTCTATGAGCCCCCCGGCGGCACCATCCTCTACAAGGCCCACGAAGTGCTGGAGACTCTGACGCTGGACAAGCTCACCGCCCACAAGAAGCGCGAGCTAGCCATCACCTTTGGTGAGCTGGTCTACGATGGCCAGTGGTTCAGCCCCCTGCGCAAGGCCCTGAGCGCCTTTGTCACCTCTACGCAGGAGCATGTCACCGGCAAGGTGCGTCTGGAACTGTACAAGGGCAACCTCATCAACGCCGGTGTCTGGTCGCCGTATTCCCTCTACCGGGAGGACATTGCCACCTTTGCCGCAGGCGGCGACTACAAGCAGAGCGATGCCACCGGTTTCATCAGCATCTACGGTCTGCCCACCAAGGTGCAGGCCATTGTAAACAACGAAAAAGAAGGTAAATAAAGAGTTATGCTTACCGCTGTTACTGGAATCAACTGGGGCGATGAGGGCAAGGGCCGCGTCATCGACCTGCTGGCCGAACATGCTGACATCGTTGCCCGCTATCAGGGCGGCAACAATGCTGGACACACTGTCGTCACCGAGAAGGGCAAGTTCATCCTGAACCTGCTGCCCTCCGGCATCCTGCACCCGGACGTGACCTGTGTGCTGGGCACCGGCATGGTGATTGACCTCGAGCACCTCGCAAACGAGATGCAGGCCATCGAAGCCCGTGGTGTGGAAGTCAGCCCCAAGAATCTGAAGCTCTCCGATAAGGCCACCATTTCGATGCCATGGCACAAGGTGCAGGATGGGCTGGAAGAAGACCGCCTTGCCCAAAAGGGCAGTGCCTTCGGCTCCACCCGCCGCGGCATCGCCTACGCCTACAGCGACAAGTACCGCAAAAAGACTCTGCGTTTGGGCGACTTGCTCCACTTGGACGAGAAGCGCACCCAGAACCGGCTGCATATGATTTTGGACTCCAAGAACATGGAGCTGGCGGGCTGCTACCATCAGGAAAAGATGTCCTACGATGCCCTGCTGAACTGGTGCAAGTTGCAGGCCGAGCACTTTACGCCGTACATCTGCGACGTCGGTGCTTTTTTGCAGCAGGCTCACGACAGCGGCAAACGGATCGTGCTAGAAGCCCAGCTGGGTGCTATGCGCGACATCGATTACGGCATCTTTCCCTTCACGTCCAGCTCCAACACGCTGGCCGCTTACGCGCCGCTGGGGGCCGGTATCCCCAACTGCAAGCTCGACCATGTGGTCGGCGTGCTGAAATCTTACTCCACCTGCGTGGGTGCAGGTCCCTTCGCCGCCGAGAACGCCATGGGCGAAGAGTGGAACGAGAAGCTGCGCAAGGCAGGCGGCGAATACGGCGCGGCCACCGGCCGTCCTCGCCGCGTCGGCCCCTTCGACTGCGTAGCCAGCCGCTATGGTTTGGCCTGTCAGGGCGCGGATAAGATTGCCCTCACCAAGCTGGATGTGCTCAGCAGCATGGAGGAGATCCCGGTCATCACCGGTTACAAGTTGGATGGAGTGAAAGTCCCCCGCTTCGACACCCTGTCTGACCTCGACCGAATGGAGCCGGTGGTCACGATGCTGCCCGGCTGGAACAAGGATATTTCCGGCTGCAAGAGCTGGGACGAACTGCCGAAAGAAGCCAAGGGCTATGTGGAGTTTCTTGAAAAGCAGCTGGATCATGAGATTCAGTTCGTCTCCACCGGTGCCGAGCGCGAGAAGTTTGTGCTGAAGGGAGAATGGCTGTGAGACACTTCATCGAGCCGAACAGCTTTTCTCTGGACGAGCAGTTGGCCCTTCTCGACCTTGCCGACCGGATGGAAGCGAATCCCGCTCCCTATGCGCACCTGTGCGACGGGCGCATTCTGGCGACGCTGTTCTACGAGCCCTCCACGCGCACCCGGCTTTCGTTTGAGTCGGCCATGCTCCGCCTCGGCGGCAAGACGCTGGGCTTTGCAGGAGCCCAGCTCTCCAGCGCCAGTAAGGGTGAAACCGTGGCAGACACCGCCCGCGTTGTCAGCAACTACGCCGACGTCATCGCCATGCGCCATCCCAAAGAGGGTGCCCCGCTCCGGGCGTCGATGTACGCACGAGTGCCCGTCATCAATGCAGGTGACGGCGGACACGCCCACCCCTCCCAGACCATGATCGACCTAATGACCATCCGCCAGTGCAAAGGGCGGCTCGATCACCTGACTATTGGCTTTTGCGGCGATCTCAAATTTGGCCGGACGGTCCACTCCCTGACCGCAGCCCTCAGCCAGTTTGAGGGAAATCGGTTTGTGTTCATTTCGCCGGAGGAACTGCGCATCCCCCAGTACGTCAAGGACGAGACACTGACGCCTCTCCATCAGACCTACAAGGAGACTGCCGACCTCGAAGCAGAGCTGCCGCATCTGGATGTGCTCTACATGACCCGCATTCAGCAGGAGCGTTTTTTCAACGAAGAAGATTATCTTCGGTTGAAAGGATGCTATGAACTCGATGCCAAGATGCTTCAGTTGGCACAGCCGGATATGCCAGTACTGCACCCGCTGCCCCGCATCGATGAGATTAAACTGGATGTGGACAACGACCCTCACGCCGCCTACTTCGATCAGGTCCACAACGGCGTGTACATCCGTATGGCGATCATTCTGGCCCTGCTGGGCATCCCCGACCCGTTGACCGGAAAGAAGGTGCTGGAATGCTGAGCATTGAAGGAATCCAGAATGGCTTTATTTTAGACCACATTCCCGCTGGAAAGGGGCTGGAACTGTATCAGCTTCTGGAATTGGAAGATAGTTCGGCATCTGTCGCTTTGCTGCAAAATGTCCGAAGCGGCAAATGCGGCCGAAAAGACCTGATCAAAATTGAAGGGACAGAACTTCCAAAGCGAATTGAAATTCTTGGAAAAGTAGACCCAAACATTACTGTCAACATTGTCCAGCATGGCGAAGTCGTAAAGAAATACCATCCTGTTCCACCGCAGAGATTGGTGAATGTGGTACGCTGCAAAAATCCTCGCTGCATCACTTCCATTGAAAGCGGCTGTGACCAGATTTTCCGTCTGGGCAAATCCGGCGAATACTATTGTGCCTACTGTGGGCAGAAGATGTAGTTTTGTTTTGATACATATATTGAAGGATGTGTCATACTTTTACTGCTTTACCACAATAAATTTTGCAAAACCATCTTGACGTACTTTGCAATCCATGATAATCTCTGTCACAAATCCCCGCCCCGCAACACACCCGATTCATTTTGCCGCCGATTCACCCGACAAAATCCATCGCTGCGCTGCATGGGCGGTATTTTTCTTTTTCACAAATAAAATCTTATGTAGTTGTTCAATCTTCCAAAATTTGTTTTTAGTTGTTGACCGCACAACTTCAAAGTGTTATCCTTATGCTTGAAAGAAGCAGAACGTAGTGTCCGCACTGTGCCCGGCTTTCTTCATACTGTACCTTGAATCCTTCATAAGCCGTCTGAACGTGATACTGTGCCACGACCTCACACTTTCTGTGAGCGAGCCGGACAACGCCGCTGCAAAACAGGGGCAGGAACTTCGTTCAGGTCAAACGGCGACCCCATTACATGAGCAGAATCACCTCTACTTATTTTTTGCGTCTTAACAATTCGGAAACAATTACCCAGAAACGGTTTTGAGCGCAGCGGTAGAGGGCAAGAACCGTCCCGTGGCCACAAATTTTCAATTCTTGAAAATGTTGTGTTCCACCGGGACTTCACTTCTTCAATGCGTCTGCATTTCCGAAGTGATCTTGTTGGGGCGTGCCTGCCCCAAACCCTGCTCATGGTTCGCACCTGACGGTGCGAACAGCAACGGCGTGTCGTGCTTTACATAACTTCACCGAGGAGTTATCGAACAGACAGGAGGTACAATGACCAAAACGAATGTTCAACCGATTCCCAGCAATTCCCAGCACCACGACACGCCGAACAACAAAACGCACGTCATCAAGTTCCGTGTGACAGCGGAGGAAAAAGCGTCACTGGAACTCACTTGCAAACTCCTGAATCTCTCCCTCTCCACTTTCATCCGCCGTGCCATCCACAACGTCAAGATCGAGAAAACGGTCATCGTTGCCGGCGGCGGAGAAGAAACCCTGACCGCTGTTTCCACCCTGCTTGCCCAGTGCAACAAGGTGGGCGGCAACCTCAACCAGCTTGCAAGGCACTTCAATTCCGGCGGTGCAGACACCGAGCAGATCCGGGCGAAACTCCTTGACGAACTTGCAGACCTGACTGCATTCCGGCTCAGCGCCGAGAAAGTTCTGGGTGAACTGTATGGCAACGCTCAAGCATATCAGCTCTAAGAACTCGGATTACACCGCCATCGAAGCGTACCTCGTTTACCAGCACGACGCGTTCACCGGAAAACAGCTTCTGGACGAACAAGGCAGACCGAAGCTGCGGGAATCCTACCTGCTCGATACCCTTGAGTGCGGCGATTTCTCGTTTGCAACAGCCTGTCTGCTGGCAAACCGCAAGTATGGCAAGAACACCCAGCATGGTGATATCAAAAGCCACCAGTATATCATCAGCTTTGACCCAAGAGATGCAGCCGACAACGGCTTGACCATGGAAAAGGCACAGGCACTTGGTCTGAAATTCTGCGAAGAAAACTTCCCCGGTCATCCCGCCATCGTCTGCACCCACCCGGATGGGCACAACCATTCGGGAAACATCCATGTCCACATCGTGATCGGCAGCATCCGAATGCGCGAGGTGGAACGCAAGCCCTATATGCAGAAGCCCCGTGACTGGCTAGAGGGCATGAAGCACTCCAGCACAGCCCAGACCATGCGGCACTTGCGTGTTGAGGTCATGGAGCTGTGCGAGGGTGCCGGACTGTACCAGATCGACCTGCTCAACGGCTCGAAAGAGCGCGTGAGCGAAGCCGAGTATTGGGCGCGCAGGCGTGGCCAGTTGAAACTTGACCGTGAAAACGCAGCCCTTACCGCAGCCGGACAGCAGACAACACAAACGAAGTTTGAAACCTCAAAGAAAACCTTGCGGAGACAGATCTCGGATGTGCTGGACACCGCAATGAGCTTTGAAGATTTTTCGGCGAAGCTCATGCAGCAGTACGGAATCACGGTCAAGGAAAGCCGTGGTCGGCTCAGCTATCTGCCTGCCGGAAGGACAAAGTTCATCCGGGCGCACAGCATCGGTGACAAGTTTGAGAAAGGACTCGTGCTTGCCGCCTTGCAGGAAAACGCTGAGCGCAAGCGCACGATTCAGTTTAAGTCCGACCGCATCGGGAAACTGGTGGATATTCAGGCGAAGCTGAAACAGGGCAAGGGCATCGGCTACGAGCGTTGGGCGAAAAAATACAACCTCAAAGCTATGGCACAGACCTTGATCCTCTTGCAGGAAAATGGTCTGCTCAACGAGGACGCACTCGACCAGAGAATCGCAGAGCTTGACACCAAGTTCCATGAATCACTGACCGTGGTGAAAGACCTCGAAGGTCGCATGAAATTCAACAAAGAGCTGCGCTATCATGTCGCAGCCTACGCCAGCACCAAGGGTATCGTACAGCAGTTCAATACTGCCAAGCGACCCGCAGCCTTTGAGGAACAGCACCGTGCAGAGCTGACAGCGTACCGGGCAGCAACAGCCTATTTCAAGGCAAACAACATCACCAAGCTGCCCAGCCCGAAAAAGCTGGAAGCCGAGTATGCACAGCTGGCATCCGAAAAGGCAAAGTTCTATGAGCAGTACAAAGAAGCCAAGGAAGAACTGCTCAAGCTGAAAACCGCAAAGCAGAACGTTGCGTCCTTTTTCCGGGAGGAAGAACAGGCGCAGCAGGAGAGATAAAGGAGTGTGCGTATGATCAACTTGAAAATTGACCCGGAGTTCCAGTCCCAGATCCCTCCACTGACCGATGATGAATTCAAGCAGCTTGAAGAAAATATCCTGAAAGAGGGCAAGCTGCTCTCTCCTTTGATCGTTTGGAACAATACACTTGTTGACGGTCACAATCGTTATGCAATTCTTCAGAAGCACCCGGAGATTTATTTCTCCACCATGCCGCTCCCGTTTGAAAGCAGAGAAGAAGTCCTCGCATGGATCTGCAAAAATCAGCTGGGGCGGCGTAACCTTACACCGGAGCAGAAGTACTACCTGATGGGCAAACAGTACGAAGCTGAAAAAGCTGCGCATGGCGGTGACCGCAAAAGCACCGATGCAAAATCAAGTTCGCTAAAAGCGAACTTGATCGACAGCAGCAAAACCTGCGACCGAATCGCAGAAGAAAACGGAGTGAGCAAAGACACTGTTATCCGCGCCTCGAGGTATATGAGAGGCGTGGAGATTGCGGAAGAACTGATACCGGGCTTAAAGCAGAGCATCCTGTCCGGACAGACGAAAGTGTCCAAAGCGGATATGCACCGCCTCGCCAAGGCTGCCTACAATGACCGTGCACAAACTTTGCAGGATATTCTGCACCCGGAGTTGAAGGCAGAACCGACACCTGACGCTGACGGTGTGATCCGCGTTCCGGGCAAAGCGCCTGTCATGCCATTCCGAAAGTTTGAATCGGTTTACGACAGCGATGCTTACCCGGAGGATGTACGGTACGAATATGTGGCGTTGGAAGAACTCACTACTCGTTTCCGTATTTCATTCAACTACCAGTTGGAGCAGATGCCCGATAATGCACAGCGTGCTGTGATTCTGGAGATTATTCACAAGCATAAGGACTATCTTACTTCTCTGGAAGCCGCACTCGCAGATGTTAAAGATCAGACAGCATAACATCAGGCACATGGTATGCTGTTCACAGATGTCCAAAGGAGCGTGCGTTTGAACAAAAAGAAAAAGTCCACAAACACTTCCCCTTATCCCGATGAAGTCATTGACCGTCTGGCACGGGCGTTCTACCCGGCCATCCTTGCCTGCTGGAACAGCGAGGAAGGCCAGCGGGAGTTTGCCGCGTGGCAGGCGGAACAGGCTCATCATACCGCCAACAAAGAGAAACAGAGCGTTCCCGACGGGGAACGCCCTGTTGTACATATCGCTATCGTCTGTGGCTTTTGGCAGGGTGCGTCCGGGTGGCGCACCCTGTTTTTGTTTTGCCTTATTTTCCCTTGTTCCGCAGTTCTTTTTTCGTTGCCCACAGACTGTAAGCGCAGGCGATCACCTCGGACACCCAGAACGCAAACCACGCCCTGTCGATGCCCATAGTGCGGATGAGAAACCACAGGCAGGGCACCAGCACCACCAGCTGCCGCAAGGCACCGCCGATCATATTGACCACGCCGTTGCCAAGACCGGAGGCAAAGTAGCCGCACAGAATCGTTGTGACCGCAAACAGGAAGGTCACCGAGATGATGCGCAGAGCGGGCACACCGAAAGCCAGCATCTCGTCACTGGCAGAGAACAGCCCCAGCAGCTGCGCCGGGAACAGCAGGAACACCGCCGTGCCGCACAGGGCAAACACCACGCCGGTGGGCAGCAGCACCTTCCATGCCTGCTTTACCCGGTCGGACTGCCCACTGCCGTAGTTGAAACCCACCACCGGGATGGCCGCCTGTCCCAAGCCGTTCACCGGCATCATCAGGAAGTTTTGCAGCTTGTAGTAGATGCCGAAAAACGCTACCGCCGTGGAGGACACCCCCAGCAGAATGCCGTTGACCGCAAAGGTCATCACGCTGCCAATGGCCTGCATCACGATGGTGGGCAGACCCACCCGGTAGATGTCGGCCACATCCTGCCACAGAAAACGATAGCCCTTCAGCCGGACGTGGATGACCGGGTTTTTGAAACGATTGAACCATAGCGCCGCCGCTGCGCCGATGAGCTGCCCGATGACGGTGGCAATGGCTGCGCCCCGGATGCCCATGGCCGGGCAGCCCAGCAGACCGAAGATCATCATGGGGTCAAGAATAATGTTGACCACTGCGCCGATGATGAGGGAGACCATAGACAGCACCGTGTCACCCACAGCCTGCAAGAGCCGCTGCCCGTAGGTCTGCAAAAAGATGCCCCAGCAGAACACGAGGTTCACCGACAGGTATTCCCGGCAGAGCTGCTGCAATTCGGGGTCACCCGTCAGGGCGGCAGCGATCCGGTTTGAAAACAGCAGCCCTACCAGCGTAAACACCAGCGAAGTGCCCAGCATCAGAAACAGCCCGGTGGTGGCGGCACGGCAGGCTTCCTCCGGCTTTTTCTGCCCCAGTTTGCGAGAGAGCAGGGCGTTCAGACCAACGGCAGTGCCCACGCCAATGGCGATCATCAAAAACTGGATGGCATATACAAGAGAGGCGGCGGTCAGGGCAGTTTCCGACAGTCGTGCCACAAAAATGCTGTCCACGATGTTGTACAGCGACTGGATGAGCAGCGACAGCATCAGCGGTACCGCCATGGTGTACAGCAGGGGGCGGATGGACATTTCTGCCAGTTTGTTTTTCGGGTTCATAGGTCCTCCTTTTTCGGGCAAACAAAAAAGCGTGAAATCGTTGAGGGGTAGCTTTCCCTCAGGATTTCACGCTTTGTAAGCCGGCTTTTTGTATTCTTAACGGAAGGTATTATACCGGAGTTTTTTCAAAATTGCAAGAAGGATTTTGAAAAAATCACAGCAGTGCGTTTTCCAGATCGCTCAGCATTTCGCTCAGTGCCTGAATGCCGCCCTCTGCGGTATACCAGACATTCGGGTGTGCCAGATAAACGATGTGGCCATTCTTGTAAGCATCTGTGCTCTTGACCAGCTCGTTTTCCAGGATCTCCTGTGCCATCTGTGCGCCATCGGTGCCAATGGCTGCATCACGGTCCATGGCGAAGATGTAGTCGGGGTTCTTGGCCACAATGAATTCAAAGGAAGCCTCGTTGCCGTGGGTCGAGGTGTCGATATTGGTATCCACGCCGATGTTCTCAAAGCCGATCTCCTTGCCGATGATGGAGCAGCGGCCATCGTTGCCCAGAACATTGAAGCTGCCGCTGGTGGTCATGCCGACGATGGCAGTCTTGCCCTCTGCAAAGGCTTTCAGGGCGTCAATGCGGCTGTCAAAGTCTGCCATCAAAGCTTCCACATGGTCTTCCAGACCAAAGATAGAAGCGATGGTCATGGCGTTTTCACGGGTGCTTTCCACAACGCCCTTTTCGGCGTCGGTCGCAAGGAAAACAACGGGTGCGATCTCGCACAGAGCATCATAGGATTTGGACAGGCGTCCGCCGATAAAGATGATGTCCGGCTCGCAGGCCATGACTGCTTCCATATCGGCTTCCTTGATGTTGCCAAGGTTCGCAATGCTGTCATTGGTGACATAGCTCTGAAGATAGTCCAGAGAGGTGGATGCCGTGCCGACCACACGGTCGCCAACGCCCAGTTCATCCAGAATGTCCAGAGAAGCAAGTTCGAGGATTGCAATGCGCTGCGGGTCAAAGGGCACTTCCACATCTACCAGTTCCTTTGCACCGTTGAACGCCTTGATAGTCACCGACTCCGGCACCGCTTCCGAGGAAGTGGTAGCTTCGCTGGATGCTGCCACAGAGGATGCCACGGAGCTTGCCGTGGAGGAGGAAGCGCCGCAGGCGGCGAGAACACCCGCTGCACTCACAGCGGCCATAGCGGTCAAAAACGAACGACGAGAAATTTTCTTCATAAGAATGCTCCTTTTAAAAAGTACTGAAATCAATAATATATCGACAAAGGCTTGCCTTCGATCTGCATGATCTCAAAGTCCACCTTGTAGATATCGGACAGGTTTTCTTTGGTGATCACTTCCTGCACGGTGCCAAACTTTGCGATTTTTCCATCCACGAAGGCGCAGATGTAGTCGGAATAAAACGCAGCATAGTTGATCTCGTGCAGAACAAGGATCACCGTTTTGCCCAGCTCATCGCAAAGGCGGCGGACGATGCGCATAAGGTTGGTTGCATGGTAAATATCCAGATTGTTGGTCGGTTCATCCAGCAGGATATACTCGGTGTCCTGCGCAATGACCATGGCAATATAGGCACGCTGCCGCTGACCGCCGGACAGTTCATCGATGAACTGCTCCTCAAAATCGCCCAGTTCCATGTAGGCGATAGCGCGGTCAATGATCTCGTTGTCCTCTTGGGTCAGCCGTCCGCCGGAGTACGGAAAGCGGCCAAACGCAACCAGTTCCCGGACAGTCAGCTTCATCTGGACATTGTTGGCTTGAGTCAGGATGGCGAGCCGCTTGCTCAGCTCCCGGCTTTTCCAGCGCGTGATCTCCGTCCCCTCAAAATCCACAAGACCGCTGTCCCGTGCGATCAGGCGGGACAACATTCCCATCACGGTAGATTTTCCCGCACCGTTCGGACCGATGAGGGAAAGGACTTTGCCTTTCGGAATTTCAAAACTCACGCCATCGACAACGGCTTTGCCATCGTAGCATTTGGTGATCTCTTTTACAAACATGGTGTTATGCCTTTCTCTGGGTGAGCAGCAGATACAGGAAATACACGCCGCCGCCCACGGTGATGAACACGCTGACCGGAACCGAGTAAACGAACACCCGCTCCACCAGAAGCTGTCCGCCGATCAGAACAGCCATACCGAACAAAACAGAGCCGATGATGAGCTGGCTGTGCCGGTAGGTGCGCAGGAACTGCCGGGAAAGGTTGGCAATGATAAGCCCCAGAAATGCCAGCGGCCCGACCATAGCGGTGGCTGTTGCAATGTACAGTGTTACCCCCAGCAGCAGCCGGCGGATGCAGCGGTCATAGTCCACGCCCAGATTGATTGCCTGATCTTTGCCCAGTGTCAGAACGTCCAGCAGCACAAGCTCTTTCCGGAAGGCAAAGGCGACCAGCACCAGAACCGCAACGGACAGTACCAGAATCGCCGAATTGACATTGGAAAAGCTGGCGACCAGATCCGTCAGCAGCGTGTCGTACTCGTTGGGGTCCATCACACGGGTCAAGGTCGTCTGGATGCTGGAAAAGAACGAGGTCAGCACCGTGCCGATAAGCAGAACGTACAGAACATTGTGGTTCGTTTTCTGGAACAGATAGCTGTAAATTACGGTGGCAACAGCGCCCATAATGGCAAGGTCTACCGCAAAGGCTGCGTTGGCATTGACCGCCAGAAAGCTGCCCGAACCCGCCACAAAGAACACCGCTGTATGGATCAGCGAGTAAAGCTGATCCATACCCAACAGGCAGGGCGTGACGATGGTGTTGTTGATGATGGACTGAAACACGATGGAGGCACTTCCGATGGCAAAGGCTGTAATGAGCATGGCGATCAGCTTGGGCGTGCGGATGCGCATGGCGTAGGCAAATAATTTTTGGTTTTCAAAATGGACACCCACTGTCATATAGCCTACGCAGGCCAGCAGAACAAGAAGCAGAAGGATCAGCAGGCGCAGATGGTTTTTGTGCGTTTTCATGCTGCACCTCCGGTTTTCTTGGCAGCTTTGCCCAGCCGGACTGCCTTGCGTCCATGCCGAAGCCGATACAGCAGCAGACCGACAAACAGGATACTGCCGATAACGCCAACGATCAGCTCGATGGGCAGCTCGTAGGGATAGATCACAACCCGCCCGATCATATCGCAGACCAGCACGAACACAGCGCCAAACAGAGCGGTATCCACCAGCGTTCCGCGGATCTGGTCACCCTTGAACATTGCTACGATATTGGGCACAATGAGGCCGATGTAGGAGATCGAGCCGACCACGACAACAACGGATGCCGTGATCATGGCAGCGATGGTCAGACCCATAAACAGCACCAGATCATACGGAACGCCGAGGTTCTGAGAAAAGTCCTTTCCCATGCCCACGATATTGAAGTGGTTGGCAAATACAAATGCCAGAATCACCAGCGGTACCGTCAGCCAGACAAGCTCATACCGCCCACGAATGACGGTGGAAAAATGACCGACCAGCCAGCTGGAAAGAGCCTGTGTCATCTCATATTTGTAGGCAAGATAATTGGTAACGCCCATTACGATGTTGGAGAACATGATGCCGACCAGCGGGACCATGACAACATCCTTGAACTGAATGCGTTGGATGAACCAGACAAAGACCCATGTACCCAGAACGGCACAAACGAAGGAAAAGGCAGCACGTCCCCACAGGGTAGAACCCGGTGCAAACAGCAAAGCCAGCAGAATGCCAAACTGTGCAGAAGAGATCGTCGCGCCTGTGGTGGGCGAAACAAACTTGTTCATGCAGAGCTGCTGCATGATAAGCCCCGCCACGCTCATGCCGATGCCTGTGCAGAGGATGGCAAGCAGACGCGGCAGGCGGGAGATCAGAAAGATCTCCCATGTTTCCACGCTGCCTGTAAACAGGTCAGAAGGCCAGATGTTCAGCACCCCGACAAACAAAGAACAAACTGAAAGAATCATCAGCAGAACGCCGAGAAAAACCGTGGAACGATGATTACGAATGAAAAGCCCTCCTCAAGATTAGTGCAGACTAACTTTTTTTGAAAATAAAAAGAGAACGCCTGCGTGTGAAGAAACTGGTCTTACGTGTTCACACACAGCGCGCTCTGCTGAAGGGATTATATCATAAGGCATCGATGGGTTTCAAGTGGCAAACTCGCACGAAGGTTTTTCGTGGCAAACTGCCATGCTTTGTTAATTCCTACAAAGTTGCTCCGATTTATATCCGCACCAAAAAGTATAGGATCGAATTTTAAAATATACGATGATAGAACAATTTAAACATTTCCCGATCCTTTTGACCAGTGATAGATCTGCCGGACGCAAAAGACCGCCTCCGTTTTTAAACGGAAGCGGTCTTTTCGTTGCGGAAATCAGTTGAGGTAAAAATCACCATGCGGCTTTAGCGCAAAACCTCCAGAAGCCGTCTGCCGGCTTCCTGCTGCGATTCCCCAAACGCCACCGCCAGCTCCTCCCGCAGGACACGTTCTACCATCTGGTAGAAGTAGGTATCCATAGCGTTGATCTTCCGCCCGCGGTTCTGCTGCTGGGTCTGCTTTTGCCCCAGTTCCTTGAACAGGGTCAGGTACTGGTAAAAATCATTGGTGTGGAGCAGTGCCTGATAATGTTCTGCCAGCGCTGCCTGTACCCCCGCCGGGATGGGCAGCTTCTCCGCTTTGACGCGTGCAAGGTCGGCTTCCGCCTGCTGTGCCGGGGTCACCGGGCGCAGCGCCGCTTCCTTTTCCGTGGGGATATAACTGCGGTCGTGAGAATCCGAAAAATAAGGCCGGAGGGTGTAATACTCTCTGGCGGACTCATCGCCAAAGCGCCGCAGCCCAACGCCTTCCACCTCATGCACTCCCAGATTTCCGTAGACCACCAGCGCCCCCGCTTGAAACCGTGACATGGTATTTCCTCTTTCCCTTGTATGGAAAGGCCGTAAAAACAGACTTTCCAGCGTAATTTTACTCTTTACTTTATTGTACCACGGTAGGTTGGCGGGCTTCAAAGGGCATCTTCCACAAAGTTTGCCTCGTGCAATCTGCGCAGAATGCCCAGTACAATTCTTGTGCAAAACTGCCTTTGCAAATTCCAGACAGGCAGGCTATAATGATTTCGTACAACGAGTAGCACTCATGCGTAAAACCGGTTGCATGAGGGCTGCCCGTTGTTTTTATTTGCCCCAAAATGGAAAGGTAAGGTGAATCCCATGGAAAGTTCCAATCAATTTCTCGGCACGGAACGCATCGGCAAGCTGATGCAAAAGTATGCGATCCCGTGCATTATTTCGCTGCTGGTGGGTGCGCTGTACAACATCGTGGACCAGATCTTTATTGCAAACGCCAGCTATCTCGGCTCTTATGGCAACGCCGCCAATACGGTCGTTTTCCCCCTGACGGTGGTAGCGCTGGCCATTGCCGTGATGATCGGTGACGGCTGCTGCGCCTTCGTCAGCATCAGCCTTGGGCAGAACGAGGTCCCCAAGGCAAAGCGGAGCGTCGGCAATGCGGTGGTGATGTGTCTGGTCAGCAGCATTGTGCTGGCCGCGCTCTATCTGATTTTTGCGGACACCATTCTTGCCATGTTCGGCGGAACGGTGAACGCCGAGACCTATCACCACTCCCAGGAATATTTCTTTTATATCACGCTGGGCGTGCCCTTTTATATGTTTGGGCAGGCCATGAATCCCATCATCCGTGCCGACGGCAGCCCCCAGTTTGCCATGGTGTCCACCCTTGCGGGTGCGGCGCTGAACATCATTCTGGACCCCATCTTCATTTTCGGCTTCCGCTGGGGCATGATGGGCGCAGCGGTGGCTACCGTCATCGGTCAGCTGGTCACCGCAGCGCTGGCAGTGTGGTATCTGCTGCACATGAAGATCATTCGCCCTGAAAAGGGTGACTATCGGCTGAAGGGCTCCATCTGCGGCCGTACCCTGACCCTTGGCATGACCAGCTTTCTGTCCCAGATCAGCCTTGTGGCGGCAATGGCAGCCATCAACAACATGATCCGCAAATACGGCGCACTGGATGCCGTGTTCGGGCAGGAGCAGTACGCCCAGATCCCCATGGCGGTGGTGGGCATCGTGATGAAGTTCTTCCAGATCGTCATCTCCATCGTGGTGGGCATGGCGGCTGGCTGCATCCCCGTGGTGGGCTTCAACATGGGTGCCAAAAAGCCCACCCGTGTGAAGGAGCTGTTCACGAAACTGCTGCTGGCAGAGGCCGCAGTGGGTACCGTTGCACTGGTACTGGTGGAGCTGCTTCCCCGGCAGCTGATTGCACTGTTCGGTGCCGCCAACGAGAGCGTTTACTACACCGATTTTGCCGTGAAGTCCTTCCGCATCTACCTGTGCATGATCATTCTGGCCTGTGTCAACAAGGCCTGCTTCATCTTTTTGCAGGCCATGGGCAAGGCGGCGGAATCCACCGCCCTGTCCATGGTGCGTGAGGTGGTGTTCGGCGTGGGCTTTGCCCTGTTGCTGCCCCGGTTCTTCGGGCTGGACGGCGTGCTGTACTCCATGCCCATGTCGGATGTTCTCACCTTCCTGATTGCAGGCTATCTGATCTGCAAGACCTACCGTGAACTGAGCACGAAAGGAGAAGTCTAATGGAAAAACGCATCATCACCATCAGCCGCGAGTTTGGCAGCGGCGGCAGAACCATCGGCAAACTGGTGGCAGAGCATCTGGGCATCCAGTGCTACGACGCCAAACTGATCCAGAAACTGGCTACCGAAAGCGGCTTTGACGAAAACTACGTCAAGGAGGCCGGAGAGTACACCCCCGGCGGCTTCCTCGCCTCTGCCTTCACCAACCGCAGCTTCGGCCCCACCAACGAGGACCTGCTTTGGAAGCTGCAATACCGGATCATCCGGGAACTGGCAGAAAAAGAGCCCTGCGTCATTGTGGGACGCTGCGCCGATTTTATCCTGCAAGACCGCACCGACTGCCTGAAGGTCTTTGTCCACGCGGACATGAAGTTCCGGGCTGACCGCATCGTGCGGGTCTACGGCGAGCGGGAGAAATCTCCCGAAGCCCGGCTGAAGGAAAAAGATAAGCGCCGCGCCGCCTACTACCGCTTCTATACCGATATGAAGTGGGGCGATGCCGCCAACTATCATATTGCGCTGGACAGCGGGGTCATCGGCATTGAAAAGTGTGCGGAGATCATTGAAAGCCTTGCGTAAGTTGTAACTTCCGGCAGTCTCTGAGCCGATAGCGCAAAACGCCGCCCACCTGCGTTTCATTACGCAGATAGGCGGTGTTTTTTCAATACGATTTTATGGGAAGATCAATCTTCTAGCCCATGGTTCCCTGTTACGTTTTTCAAGTATCCCTCTGGGTCACCGTTCAGAATCAAATCCGAATAGCCAAGCGGGTCATTGTAAATAAGATAGTCCAGCTCCGATCTCTGCGCCATGGTCACATCCAGTGCATCCTCGACCCCGGTGCAGTCAATGGAGATTTCTCTTCCATCCCGGAGCAGCAGCTCCACGCAGCCGGTGTCCATGTTGAATTTACAGGCTCTTTCATCGTACTTCATATTCGTGTCCTTTCCGCCTTACGGCACTCTTACAGTGGTCTGTCGTGCTTTTTTTGTGATAAGGTCCAGGACGTTTTTCGATGGAAGCAAGGGATTCGTTCTGTTTTCCAAAGAATACAAAAAATCCGAACCCTTCTCCTATTGGAAAAAAGTTCGGATTTTGTTGTTGTGGTGCACCTCCAGGGACTCGAACCCTGGGCCCACTGATTAAGAGAGCAAGCCGCGGTTCGTCTCAATTCATGGAAGTTTCGAGTCATCGTATTTTTTAATCAAAACAACGTGATTCTTCACCCGGTAATTTCTGCATCCTTTGTCCGATTTTGCAACGATTTGCACCCTTTGCACGTTTTGAAACCGTGCAAAAACCGTGCAGAAACCGTGCACTTACTCCCAGACAAACTAAAATCCACTTCATCCGACAACGACTTGACGGCATTGGTTTGGGTGGCCATTCTCTTATTTTTAGTACTTGCTGCATCACAAGCCGATTGGAAAGCATCTGACCTCATTCTCAGTATAACCCGTCGTTTTGTGTTAGAAAAAAGCAACACAGCACGATATGGTCTGTATGGCCTTGTAGTGGTATCCTTTTGCCAACAAGAAAACAACATAAAACGAAAGGAAAAACAAATGATGAAACGTATCTTTACCCTGATTGCCTCTATTGTTCTGGCCACCAGTCTACTGGCTGTCCCCTGCTTTGCCGCTGAGCCTGAAGACTTGCCAGCACCGCAGCCTGGTGTGACCGAAACGGAACAACCTGACGGTTCTGATCAGCCTGAGAATCCGGACAGACCTTCTATCCAGCCATGTGATGCTATGCCGGGCGTTGGAGACATGGGTTAACTCATAAAATCGATGTTCAAGTATTCTTTCGCTTCTTTTTTGACAACCTCTAACCCGATTTGATATCCAATGACTTTGCAGAGATAATACGATTGGTAGTACAATTCTTTGCTGATTTCGTCATCGCCCATAAAATGTCGGCATTCCGCTTCAATTTCCAGACATCGGGGCAATACTTGGTAATGTCCATATTGAATACAGGCTTCTCGTCCTTCTTTAGCGAGTGCAGCTCCTTCCTCATAGCGACCGCACAAATCCAGTACCCGAGCATAATTATAAAGGACCAAAGGCAACACCCCTATAGATGTTATGGTTTCCTTAAAATGCTTACGCACATACTTAAGCAGCTGATAGTAGATTTCAGCTGCTTTTTTATTTTGGCCAGCATCAGAGTAAGCAAGCCCAATCTGATTGATAATTGTGATTTCATCTCTTGTATAAAGGAAACTTTCTATACTCTCTAGGTCAAAGCGGGGCACAGTCAGCTGAATTGCCTGCATTAGCAGATCGATTTGTTCCAACGGCGTGTAGCGTCCATCTAAGCGTCCCAGAAGTACCCTTGAACGCAGGGCAAATTGCTGCGCAATTTGATCATCCGGATCTGCCAGCTTTTCAAATTGTGCAAGCTTCTCAAAGCCCTCCGGCACCTTTTCGGTCGCATTGCAGGCAACAATTTCTTTCTGAAGAGCTTCCATCTCCAGTTCATTTTTACTCAGCAGAGCAAAATAGCGGTCATCCGGCAGGCCCAGACGCTGCAAAAGGGCATTGATCCGGTTGCGGCTGGGGGTCTGTTTCCCATTTTCCAGTCGGGAAAGAGTCATAGGCTCACAGATTCCATAGCAGAGCTGCTCCTGCGTCAAACCCAGATCCAGCCGTCGCTGTTTAATGTATTCTCCCAGAAAGACATTTTTCATTGCTGAGTCCCTCCTCATTATAGCTGCCGCGCTCCTGTAGTTTAAAGCTGGCACTGTGTGTCAACCAATATCAATATTCTAAGGACATTATACCATATCCGGCAGCGGGATGGTAGCTTTGATTAAATCAGAGGTTCCAAGCTGATAAATCTTAAAGAAAGGAGAAACAAATCATGGAAGTCCTCGCTGAGAAGAAGCCCATTGAAGAACAGGTTGATTGCAATATCGACATTAATATCTTCTGCTAACAGGGTTAATTACCACTTTAATAAGGGGTTCGGATTGTTCCGGGCCCCTTATTTCGAACAATTATCCTGTAATCAGGATTTTTATATAGATAAAGAGGAGCTAATATGTATACAGTACCCAGCTATGTGACCTATCGCACGGAAGAAGATGCTATTTATATTACATCAGAATTGTATCGCAATACCGTCCGGCTGACCGATCATGGCCTGCAGAAGGAGTTCATCAATCTCACCCGTTGCGGCGGCTGTGCGGAACTGAATACGCCGTTGACACGCTATCTGCATGAGCAAGAGCTTCTGGTAACCGAGGAAGAACTGGACCATGCGCTGCACCAGGTGAGATCTTTGCTGGATAATATCTTCATGGTAACATTGATGCCGACGGAAGGCTGCAATTTCCGCTGCCCATATTGCTATGAAGATCACCATGCGGTCAGTATGACTCGTGACACACTGGACCGAATTGAGGAGTATATAACTGCACAAGCGCCGCGCTATAAACAGGTCATACTTGCATGGTTTGGAGGTGAACCTACTCTTTGCAAAGACACTGTGCTGGAAGTGTCCAACATTGTACAAAATCTGCAGAAACAGTATGGCTTTCACTATGCTGCCAATATGACCACCAATGGTTATCTGCTGAATGACAAGCTATTTCGGCAGTTCTATCAGGCAGGGATCACCAGCTATCAAATTACAATTGATGGTTGGAATCACGACAAGACTCGGCCCCATGTATCCGGCAAAGGAACCCTGCAGACCATCATTAACAATCTGGCCTCTCTTTCCAAGTTGCCGCCGGCAGAGTATTCCTTTCATATCACGCTGCGCCACAATATTCTGGCCGACGATGAGGACTACAGTTGGTATGATTATCTGTACCGTCTGTTTGGGCATGACAAACGCTTCGCCGTACTTGTTCGTGCTGTTGGTGACTGGGGTGGTGAAGGCGTCCACAGTCTATCCATCCTTCATCAGGATACAAAAGATGTGTTGGTAGCAAAACATGTTGCATATCTGGATAAGATCGGGATGTCGTGTCATAACCACAAAAACGGAGCCCTTGCACAGGTGTGCTACGCTTCCTATCCACATAGCATGGTATTCCGGGCCAATGGAAAAATTGGCAAATGCACTGTGGCGCTTGACCACCCGCAAAACCAGTTAGGTTGGGTTGATCCCGAAAAAGGTATTGTGATCGACCCGGAGGTTAACTGCCGGTGGAGCTTTTCTGATCTGAAGCCCGAGTGTCGTAGCTGCCGGAATGTTTTGCGCTGCATGAATATGCAGTGCAAAAAGTCTGAAATTATTGATGGAAAGACAGTTTGCCTCTATAGAAAATCAGAATGTGTGTAATCAGTTAACTAACGCAAAACGATATGTTTATTCCTCATCCTGTGTGCTACAATTTGAATCAGAAAGAGCAAAGCACACAATCCACTGTTCATAGAGACAGATGGAACGATCACAGAAGAGGTGGAAATCATGAAGTATTATCTCAAAAAGTGCTGGCCCACTGTTACAGCGGCCTCCATCTGTATGGTTGTTGCCTATGGTTTGCAGGTCTGCACCAGTCTGGTACAGATTCAGATCACCCAGGGACTGCTGGACGGTGATCTGCGGGCTTTCACCATTCGGATCATTCTTCTTCTGCTGACCTGGCTGGCCGTGGTCCTTTGCCTGATTGCAGAGACCTTCTTCCAGGGCCGGGCCGTGCGCCGGATGAACAACGCTCTGCGCCGGGATATGGCAGCGGGCCTGTTGCACAAGACCCATCAGGAGTATCATAAGCAGGAGAGCGGCGAGTACCTCTCCCAGTTTACCAACGACGTGAACCAGATTGAGCAGATGGCCTGGACTCCGTTTTTCACCATCATGGGTTCTGCGGCACAGGTGGTGTTCGGCATCGTTGCACTGGCATCCATTCATTGGCTGCTTCTGGTGATTTCTCTGGTCATCGCATTGGTTATGATCTTCGTTCCTCGTCTGTTCAGCAAACGGTTGGGAACCGTTGGCACAGCCTGTGCCGCCAGCCAGGCTGACAGCGTCAGTAAAATCAAGGATCTGCTGGCAGGTTACGATGTGCTTCGCTTCTTTGGCAAGGATGAACGGTTTACCAGCGGAGTCGATGCAGCCAGCGACAGCATGGAGCAGGCCAAGTACAAACTGACCATCAACAAGGACGGCATCGGCTGTGGTCTGGCCTATGTCAGCGCCGTCTGCCAAGTGGCCGTTGTCATCCTGCTGGGTGTCCTGATCCTCAATGATATGATTCCTCTGGCCACCTTTATGGGCACCGGTACCATCTGCGCCGGCGTGTATAATGGACTGAACCAGGTGTCCAAACTTGCAGTGTCCTTCTCGGCCAGCAAGCCCTATTTCGATAAGATTACCATCCATGCCGGCGAGGCGCAGCTTCCTGATTTCGGTCTGCCTACCCTGCAGGAAGGCATTACGGTCAAGGATGTCTCTTTCGGCTACGATGAAAAGAAGCCGATCCTGGTCCACATGAACGCGGAATTCAAGAAAGGCGGCAAATACGCCCTCACCGGTCCCTCCGGCTGCGGCAAGAGCACCCTGCTGAAGATTCTTCTGGGCTGGCTGCCCGGCTACCAGGGCAAGGTCCTTTATGACGAGAGAGACGTGCGGGATTACACGCCCGAGCAGCTCCAGCAGAAAATGAGCTACATCGAACAGAATGTGTTCCTGTTCAATACCACCATCCGTGAGAACATTACCCTGGGTGAGCACTTTACCGACGAGCAGATGGAAAAGGCACTGCGTGACAGCGCCCTGGCAGGCGACCTTGCCAATATGCCCAAGGGTCTGGATACGCCGGTGGGCGAGGAAGGCAACGCCCTCTCGGGCGGCCAGAAGCAGCGCGTGGCCATCGCCCGTGCTCTGATCCATAACCGCAGCATCCTGCTGGTGGATGAGGGCACCAGCGCCCTGGACCAGAAGAACGCCGACATCGTGGAGAAGAGCCTGCTGTCCAACCCTGACCTGACCCTGATCCTGATTAGCCATCACCTGAGCGACGAACGTAAAGCCCAGTTCGATCATGTGTACGAGTTGACGCCCGCATCTTCTATTGTCTGAAACCGGGAAGCAACGCAATAGCCGGAAGAATCCAAAGAAACCGTGCCGGGGTTTCGTGACACACGACTTTGTTTGCAAAGTCTAGTGTGTTACACCTTGGTTCCGGCTGATGCGGAAAAGGGACTGTGAGCAGCTCCGGCAAGCACCTATTCTGCGGCAGAAGGATGCGCGGATGGGGATGGCAGCTAATGGTTTCTGCCCACCCAGCGCAGGCTTGCAGAGGAACCAATGGTGTACGTTCTCCTTCCTGCCGCAGCAGCGTTTTTCCCTATAAGCCGCAAGGTAAATAATCAGCGTCTGTATTTGCCCCGCATCCCGGCCTTTGTGCGGTGCTTTAACATAGAGGATTTATTGAACACTCGCAGCAAGGTCATCTGTTCTTCTTTCGTCAGCTTGGAATAGTCGATGCCGATCTGTCCCATCAGGACATTCATCTTCTTTTCCAACGGAGAACCTTCAAACTTCTGTGCATTTTCAAGCTGCTTCCTCGCTTGCTCGACCGCTGCGCCGTCCGACGTGGTCTTATCGGTCCCATGTGCCGCTTTGATCTGCTTCAGGATCGCCGCCAGCTCATCATAGAGAATCTGCCCGAAATATTCGTCCTCGTTGATCTGCGCCGCCTTCAGCGTCCGCATGGTCAGGTCCTCTGCATCGGCATGGTATCGCTTTTCCAGTTCCTGCCGGGTGGCTTCCACCATGGCATTCATATCCCGGATGCGGTCACTGACCAGACCGTCCACACAGATCTCAAGGTCGGTCATCCACCGGGAAAAATCGGGATGTTCCAAAAGTTCACACAGCAGCCGATGATTGAAATTCCCATTCCTTAATACGTCCACTGCGCCATCGCTCAGATGCAAGTCCGAAAGGACTG
>ENA-OXEC01000118-OXEC01000118.1-human-gut-metagenome-genome-assembly--contig:-NODE-118-length-53629-cov-27.5502_pt1 | contig 53629 bp, 56 predicted proteins | sample MGYA00249351_ERZ652235 | MGnify/ENA primary metagenome ERZ652235 (study PRJEB26925, sample SAMN05826906) | human gut metagenome | biome: ENVO:2100002; feature: ENVO:00000062; material: ENVO:00002003...
AAATCTAAAAAAATTCGCTCACAAATACGTCCCAATCGTTCTCGTGAGCGAAAAAACAAACATCCAAGGAAAAAGCATCATCACAATAAAAAATCATGCATTTAAATTACAAATAATTGCATATTTCAAAATTCACTTTAACCAGTGGATTTATTTAGTGTACCATTTTTTAGAAGAAATTTAAATATATCATCTAAAAATAATCGTGATTTATATTTACAAATTACTTAAGTTGACGACATTGACCGTTCGGTATACGGCGGTTCATTAGAATTTAATGTATCATTTGATATATTTGTGTTAGACTAACAAATCCTAGTGATTCTAGGTATTTGTTATTTAAAGACTTGCTTAAAATTGGGCTTTTGGAAATTCTCCAATAGCCTTTTCTTGTATTTGCATATTCCCAAGCCTTGTATTTGTTGATTCCTAGCTTAACTAAATTCCTATGTCTGGTGCTAATTTTCTTCCATTGTTTCCAAATGCAAGCTCTTAGTCTTCTTCTAATCCATTTGTCTAGTTCAACTAGCTTTCCGCTGGCGTTGGCTATTTCATAGTAATTTATCCACCCCCGCATAATTTGATTTAATTTTATCAGTCTATATTCCATACTGATTCCTTTGTTTCTATTAGTATAAAATTTAATCTTTTCTTTAAATCTCTTTATGGATTTCTCGTGGATTCTTATCTCGGCTCCACTTTTCGAAAAATAGAATGAAAATCCTAGGAACTTTCTTTTAGATACAGAGTCTACTGCACTTTTATCCTTATTAACTTTAAGTTTTAGTTTATTTTCGATAAGATTAATCATAGATTTCATAACTCTATTTCCTGCTCTTTTACTTTTAACATATACATTATTGTCATCTGCATATCTGCAAAATTTGTGTCCTCTTTTTTCAAGTTCTTTGTCCAATTCATCTAGCATTATATTTGCTAGTAATGGACTTAACGGACCGCCTTGCGGAGTTCCTTCTTCACTTGTTATAGAAACACCATTAATAAGGACACCACTTTTAAGATATTTCCTTATTAATGCTAATAATCTTCTGTCCTGTATTTTCTTTTCAAGTTTGCTCATAAGAATATCATGATTAACTTTATCAAAGAACTTCTCTAAATCCATATCTACAACCCATCTATTTACTTGATTAATATATTCTTTTGATTTCTTTATGGCATTCTTTGCTCCTCTATGAGGACGAAACCCAAAGCTATTTTCAGAAAATGATGGTTCATAAACCCTAGATAATATTTGAGCAATTGCCTGCTGAATTAATCTATCTTGTACAGTTGGTATTCCTAATAATCTAACTCCACCATCTGGTTTCGGTATTTCTACTCTTTTTACAGGTGATGGATTATATTTCCCTTCTAGTAGTTTAGCTTTAATTGTATGCCAGTGTTTCTTGATATGCTCTCGAAGTTCATCGATTTTCATTCCGTCAACTCCATGACTACCTTTATTACTAATTACTCTTTTAAGTGCTAAAAGCATATTATTTCTTTCAAGGACTTCTTCAAGTAATCTACTAGTATCAAATGCTCCATTGTTTACGCTTTCCCTATTTGGTAAAACCATAGAATTACTCGGCGCCTTTGATTTACCTTGAAGTTCCACTTCTACTTCCATCACTTGGCCTCTATATTGAGTTTTCTGCTGTCTCTGTAATTTCTTTGATTTCTCCAAAGTTGTAAACCTCCTAACGTTCAGTCCTTCATCCGCTATCGCGATTAGCGGAGTTACTATGACCTCTGCTGACTTCTGATAGTTCAGTTATACATCACTGTATAGGTTGTAACCTAGAAATTTAATTCATTTGGTACGTACCTATCAGACCTCCCCAGGTAAGAACACGCACTTTCACCTCATCTATCTGCCACATTTACTCTAGCTATTTCGGATAGTTATAGGGCTTTACTTTGTCGTGCAAGCTTACCCATAGCTTTGAGCCTCAAATGTGATTCGTGTACCTCAGACCAAGGCTTTGCCTTAGGCTTCCTTCAGATTCCACCTCACGATGGACACCCTTGCCGTTGGCTATGCAGTTGGCACTATCAGCCTCTGCTACGGACTTTCACCGATTAGTACGTGCCCATGCTGGGCACACAAGAAAAAAGTGCTTAGTTTAAACATCTAAGCACTTTTTCTAATATTATATTATAAAATCAAACCACATTTACCCTATATCACTTTATTAAATCAAACATAGTTTCTTGGTCCACATACTCTCTTTCACCGATTCTAAAAGAACTCATCAATACCTTTTCTTGTTCTTTTTTATTAATATTTTTAATTTCATTAATATCAACATATTCTTTTCCAGAAGTTGTTTTCTCAACTGTCATAGTATAAATCTTTTTAAACATTTTTCTAACAGATTCATTAGTAACATGAGTATACGATATAATTTGTACATTAAATTTTTCAGCAAGATCAAATATTTCTCTAAGTATGGCTTCTTCACTTGTTTCTCCAAAAGGATTATCAATTAGTAATACTTTTCCTTTGTTTTTACTATTATCAATTACTGCATTTCTATCATAACGCTTATATTCAAGTAAAATTACGGTCATAATAAAAGCTATAGAAAATCTTTGTGCCCCGGTAGTTTTATTACTTATATCATTCCATCTAATATTTCCACTTTTATTTAATTCGTAAGTTATGACTGATACAGGTATAGTAGATATACTCAATACTCTATTTAATATATAGAAAGTATTTATCTTTTGCTTAATATCATTAGGATTCATATCCTCCATTATTTCATCAAGAAGGACATCAACAATGCTTAAACTATTTTCTATCATTTCATCCTTAGGCAACTTTATGTTAAATAATTCTTTCCCTTTATGACGACCTAACTTATTAATTGTTCTAAATTCTTTAATACAATCAATAATATAATCCTTAATCTGTCTCCCGATTAAGTTTTTCTCATTTTTTACTACTTCACTATGCTTTTCAACCTTACTTATTTCTTCTCTTAACACAAGAAGCACACGATCTATTTGCTCCTTTTGCTTGATATATTTTTCTTTATATACTAATAATCCATCAACATACTTTTTATATCTTTCTTCTGCTGCTAAATTAAATTCTTCTATTTCTTTAAAAATATTATTGTAATTAACTTCTATAGACTCATAATCCTTAGTTATCTTTTCAAGGTTATTTTGAAGTCTTTTACTCTCTTCAAATACATCTTTGGGCTCATTAGCAATAGCTTTGCCTTCAACTTTGTATTTTTTTAATGTTACTAATTCAATTTCTAATCTCTTGCTTAAATCTTGATTATCTTTTATTATTTGTATTATATCTTTTAAATCTTGATTTATTAATAATCTTCTCTTTTCAAAATTAAAATCACTTATTTCAGATAATGAAACAGGAGCTTTACCACTAAAATCTTTGAAAATTTCATCTTTAATATGTTCAGCAACCTCTTCTAAACCCGTTATTTTATTACTAAATTTTTCTCTTTCTATATTTAACCTATTCAACTCGTCTTCATTTTTCTTTATTAATACCTCTAGCTCTTCATCTGTATAAAGTATCAACATATCATAAAAATTTGTTTTAGTTATTCTTTTTTCTAATTTTGTCAGTGCTTTTGCATATCCTTCTATCCTTTTCACTGCTAAACTTATCTCTCTATTTAAATCAGTTATTTGCCTTGAAGTAGAATCTTTTGAATATTCATCAAAATTAATTTTTAAATCTTCTAATGATTTATTAGATGTATTTAATAGCTCATATTCATTAAAATTTGTTATTTCTTTTTCTAAGCTCTCAATTTCCATTCCATTTTTTGTTTCTGAAATAATTAAGCGATTGTGTTCTGAATCAAGAATATTTATTTGATTATTTATAGTTGAAAAATTTAACTCTATTTCTTTTAACTCTCTCTCGTTTTGATCAAATTTTATTTTGTTTTGAGATATTATTTCAAATTCATCTCTTAACTCTTCTACTTTCGTATACTTACTATTAATTTCATTTATATTATTATTTAGATTCAATTTATTTTGGTTTAAATAATTAATTCTTGTAGTTAAATCAATTTTATTATTTTCCTCATTTATTATTCTATTTTCCAAAGTAATTATTGAAGATGATGTTTCTGATATTCTTTCTTCTAAATTCAAGTCTTCTTGATTAAAATTATAAAACATCATTTTGGCTTCAAACGCATTTAATTCTTTTATCTCTACGTCTATTTGATGTATTCTTTCCTCTGTAGCCGAAATTTGTTCCTTTAGTTGTTGTATATCTTTGAGCCTTTGTTCCGGATCTAAAGTTTTGGTATCAAACGAAGTTAATATGCTTATATTTTTGCATAATGCTAAATTATTAGAAACTTCTATGAAATTATCTTCTATAGTGCTTCTAATTAAAACTGGTATGGACATTTTCATCTTTGTTTTCAATTCAATATTCTTCAATCTTTGATATTCATTTTCCGTTACTAATATCGAATAAGGAAGAAGCGGATTTTTATTTATGAGAGAAATCTTGTATTCTATAGTAGCGCTAGAGCTTATAAGATACTTTATTCCTTCAACCGGTTTTATATTATTTCTTTCTAATTCAAATAATACATCTTCATCGAAATTAATAGTTTTAAGTTCTTCAAGATCATTAAGATTAGTAGATAATTCTGCTTTTTTTCGTCCTAAATCATTTTTAAAACTATCTAAATGAATAAGTGATTTTTTTATTGCAATAATTACTTTATTAGTATCTTCTAATTTTTCATTTATCTCAAATTTTTCACAAATAGTATTATATTCATCTTTAAATTCATCAATATGAATTTTTCTTTGTTTAAGTTTTTCTAAGTCCATATATTGATTTTGTTTATCTTCATTTAGTTTTTTAAACAACTTATCTATATTATCTATTTTAATTGTTTTCTCTCTAATTTCTTGATCTTCAGCTATTAATGTACTTTCTATTAATTTTTTTTCTTTACTAATAGCTTCTAAATATTTTTCATAATTTATTATTTCACCTAAAAAATTATTAGTAATAAAATTATTTATATCTGAATTGACTTCCTTAAAATCATTTATTTTTCGAGTATATATTTTTTCATTTTGATTAAAAATTTTATTTTGGGATTTCAATTCTTGTTCTTTATTTTTTAATTTTTCTTCTTCACACTTCAATTTTTCTTTTTGCTCTTCATTTTGAAGTTTCTGCGCTTTAATGTCAACTTGTTTATTAGCTAATTCCTTTTTGTTTTGTATTAGTATTGAATGAATGTTTCCTCCTACCTCCTTAATAGCTTTAGCTATTTCAGCGGCAGTTTCATTTTTTCTATTTCTTTCTATTTCCTTTTTAGACTTTTCTTCAATTTCAACTTGCATTGAACGGCTTTTGTCTTGATATTGTACTATATAGAGACTTTGAGTATTTAATTCTTTATCTTTTTCTTCGTTTTCTATTAATCCAAGAACTTTATTTAATTTTTGTTCAAATTCTACTTTTTCATTTATTTTAGAACTATACTCAGAACTCTTTTCCTCATATTTTATTTGCGTAAATTCTTGCATTAAACCATCTTCTTGCTTTTTATAAGTTTCTATTTCTTCAAGCAAAAGTGTATTCTTGTTTTCAATAAACATATAGAGACTTGCTAATTGTTCCTTTATAATATTTTCATCTTCTTCTATTTGAATTAAACTTAATAATTTATTTTGTAGTTCCATAACAAAATTTGTCAGTTCAATATAATTTTTATGATCAGCTAGTTTATCCTGCATTTCTATAACATTATTTAAGCACTTTTCGACTTGATCTTTTATAACTAAAATACGTATTTTATCAGCATCTTTACTTAAACTAGATTCTATTAAAGGAAGCAAACTATCTCTTATTAGCTTTTCTACATTATCGTACCTTTCAAGATACTCTGAAATTCCCCCTTCTTTATTATCATTATTTAGCTTAATTATTACTTCATTCCATTCATCCTGAGATATTCCATATTCCAGAAGTCTTTCTTTATATTCTTTTCTTGCATAACTATTGTTACCAAATATCTGAACTTTACTTTTACCGTATTTACTTTGAAGGCCCTTCAACCACTCTTCAATGTTAGCTAGCGACTGAACTCCAACGTTACCATTGGGGAATTTTTTTGTAAATGGCAAATTGTCTATAGTTATTCCAAGTTCAGAAGATTCTACTATAATGAAATTGAAATATTTATACAAATCATATTTATTTCCTTTTCCTTCTTCATTTGAAGAATTAGCTTTCTTTTCAAAGCCTATTCCAGTTATTAAAAGAGTTTCATTATCATCAAGAATCCATTCTATAACTGAATATATCGGCTCTTTTCTTGTATAAACCTCTTTAAAAGGCTTAGCTACATCTGATAAAGGTCTTATCCCCTGAATTACAGTTTGAATACTCATGCTTTTTCCTACAGTATTGGTAGCTTCAACTTGTAAATCATCACCATTTAATACCATTGTTTTATTACTTAACAATCTATCAGTAGTTAAACCGTACTTGAAGTGTTCAATTTTGTATTTATTAAACAAAGGCATCTATAGTTCCCTCCTTTCTAATAAAAGTGATTCTATTAATGTTTTCCTATCTTCATCCAGGAAATAATGATTCATTAACACTGTAAATCTTGTAGTTGGTTTGATTTTATCTTCATCTTTAATATAAGTAATTAATTCTTGCATTTTAAGAAAATTTACTATTCTTCTAATAAAACCAATCTTAAATTCACTTTTGGTAGTTCCAAAACCATTCTTCTCATTTTCATCCCAAGAATTTTTATCTGACCATAATCTATGTACAGCTACGATATTAATCAAATGTTGTCTATCAATCTCTTCTGCATTAGTTCTAGATGCTGCTCTTTCCAGTGATTCATTAATTAGCTCTAATAAAGTGCTAACCTCTATATAGGATGCTGGACTAAATTCATTAGTGAACTCTGCGAAAATTATAGTCATTATTAAATATGATAAATAACTATCTGCTAAATCATTACCAAGAAGCGAAGCCTTTCTATAATCGAAACCTAAAATATCATTATCCTCATTAGGAATTAAATATAGCTTATCGGAGATAGAAATTACTCTTGCTTTTGACGCCTCACACACTATTTCCAATGCTTCTCTTACCCCTTCGTTATTAATGTAGGCTAAGAAAAGTTCCTTATAATATTTTTCCTGTACTTCATTTTTCTTAAGCAGTTTAAAAAATATTTCATTAGCAGTTTTATAGTCTTGTATGGATATACTCATAAAAATTCTCCTTATAACTCAATAAATTTAAACTTAACATTAGTTAATTCTAATTTTGTAGCCGTCATTTCTTCAAGATTAATTTCAGTATTTATTTCCATTTCATCATCTATAATTTTATCAGAGATCATGGATTCAATTCTTCTAACATATTTATGTTCGTCTTTATATAGCCTTACAACAATATTTTCAAATACAAATTCAGCATCTGATGAAAATGTTACTTCATGTATCATTTTTATTATCTTATATAATTTAATACCTTCTTTTTGATAGGCAAAAAACATCACAACGTTCCTCATTAATTCTGCATCTTTTGTTATTTCCATATATGATGAAGTATCATTTTTTAATAAGTCATTTAATAATTCTTTTAAAGTAAAGCTTTCATTCAATTCTGCATAGTTAAATAAAATATTAACAAAAGAATAGTAATAATTTTGACAATCCTCAATTCGCTTTTTCTTTTCTTCATTAGAGACAATATTAAAATCATGAGAATCTTGAATAATATCTTCTTTATTTATTTCTTTTTTTAGTGGTGTTTGTTCTAAATATGGTATGTTAATTGTGAAAATATTAGGTAAGTTTATTTTAAATAATGGCGTGTATATATCTCTCAGTGGAATTAAAAACTCTGGATTATCCTCCAGTTTATTTAATATCTCTTCTTTAAAATTAAATCTTTTTAGCACAGGCATCCTTAATAATTTTTCAAGAATATCTGAATATTCTTCTCTAAATATTTGAACTCTGCTTATCAATCCAGATGCAGCTGATTTTGCTAAACCAATTCCAATTATTAAATCTTTAAGTTGAATAAGTTGAGTTCTCAATACTTTAGCTTTTTCATGTAAATTTTCTCCTAAACCGTCTAAATAATCTTCTTTATCTTTTATTTTTAATAACGTTGATTCTCTAAGTTCTTCATATTTATCCATTTCTTCAAGTAATACGCTTAAGGTTTGGTCTATTATATCTGAATATTTGACTTCTGATGTATTAAAGATATTATTTCTAATTATTTTCATAAAACCATCTATTTTTTGATATTGAATCTCTAAATTATTGATAATATCGTAAATATCCTCCTTAGCGCCTTCATAATCATCATTTTTAAGTCTTATTTGAGCTAAGGTTTGAGAAATTTTAATTTGATATAATTCATCTATTTCTTTAGTAGATAATAAAAGTCTATAACCTTCTGGAGTTAGACTGTATGTTATTCTGTTTTCTTTATTAACTATAACATCAGTATCTTCAATTATTTTAATATATCCATTAGTTATATCCTCTTTTTCATTATTATAATATGGAAAAGCAAAAGTCTTACCTTTATTAGTTAAATGTTTTATTGTAAATTTAGTTAGTTCATCTAGATAATCATTTGTTAAAGGTTTTTTATAAGCTAATATGTTAACTTCCTCTATAAATGATTTTATATTTTCCTTAAAACAACGTTTTCTTCTTAATGATCTTTCAAATATAAAACAAAGAATTTGAATTAATAAATTATAAAATTCTACATTTGAAAACTCTTGAAATTTTTTTCTATTATTAACGATAGAGGATATTAGAAAATACGATCCAATGACATTAACTCTCTTTTCATATCCTCCAAGTATTCTTGTCATGTCCAATAACATCACACCTCCAAATCATACATATTAAGAGCTTCTTGAGGTATATATTTATTATGTAATAATATATTAAAAATTTCTTCTCTAATAAAATTGTCTTCTATTAGAAAAACGCCTCTTTCATATTCAAAGTTTTGTTCTTTTGGAATATCTTTTAGTTTCTTTCCTCTACACTTTTCGATCATCATTTTATAAGCACATTCAAATAAAGATATATTTTTCAAATTAAATGTCTTTTGTAAAGAGGAATATACTTTTTCATAGAATGATGAAAAGATATTAAATCCTGCTTTATCTATATCACCCCAATAATAAAAATTATTATCTGGATGTGTTAAATACTCTAAAGTAGTATCATCAGCTATCCCTTTAAAACTATTGTTTATTTTTCTCCCAGCTCCAAATATAATGGTATCTATACTCTTCCCTAATATATATTTGTTCTCTAAGAGCATTTTAGATATCGTTACATAAGTATCTTTGTTCTCTACAATCAATATATTTTGAGGAGCCTCTCTTTTTATAGAAAGGTAAACAAACGGTTCTGGTGTTTTATATACATTAAGATCTTTTACTATATCTATTTTTAATTTACTTAATATTGATGCTCCTTCATTTGAAGCAATTAATTTCTCATCTTCGAATATTTCATAAGATCGTTCATTCACTGAAATTTTCTTATTCAAACAAGCCTGTTTTTCTATCAGATAATTATTTAGTTCAAGAATGGTCTTCTGATCTATTACATATTGATCTAAATTCCTTCTATAGTATTCTATATCTAACTTCGGATGAATTATATAATTTATTTCATCTAATAACGCTTTTTTTGATTCATCATCTTCTTTAATCACTCTATATTTAGTATATATTTGCTCATGCAATATAGTAGGTTCAGAAGATGTAATCGACTTTAATTTATTTTCACAAATTAATTGTTTAACCAGAACCACTACATCTTTATGATTAGTTAATTTATAGAGCTTTTTGATTTCATCATAAGTAATAAATGGTTTCGAATATTTATCTAACATATTGCCTCCAATATCAACTCTTTCAAATACATTAAATGTTTATTATAAATTAACTCCTCCTATTTAAGTTGTAGAATTAACCTTATCAATTGCTATCTCCAATTCCCCCGAACTTATGTTAAGTTCTTTCATCAAAAATTCAACCTTCTTACTTTCTTTATCAATAGTCTCATCATAAATATCTTTAATTTCAATATCATCAGGATCATCTAATTTATTGAGCTTACTTAAGAGTTTAATATATGAACGTTTGGTTCTTATTAATTCTATTAATCTATTATCCTCAATTGAATATCCATTAGTAATAAGCTTAATTTTGACCTTTTTAATATCATAAGCTTTATATATTTCTTTGATTATTTCTATCCCATCAATCCCAGTCAACCTAAATATTTCATCGCTGTTTTTAATTAAATATTCAGATAAATTATCTGTATAAAATAACTCTGATAATTCATTAGTAACATTATTATTTAAAAACTCCAGCGATTCAATATTTTTACAATTATCAAAATCATCCAATATACTTTTAAAATAACTTTTGAAATCAGCATATTGTTCTAAATTACTATCATTAGAAAATCCTATTTTTCTCTTTATATCATAAAATTTTCCTTTATTTATATTTCCCTTTATAACACCGTATTTATATTGCATTTTGTATTCATCAAATCCAATTGAATATATAAAACTATATCTTCCTTCTTCCTTACTTATAAAAATATTTCTATTGTTAATGATTATATTTTTCAGAATCTCTTTTTTCTCACTATACATCTTTTTAATGATCTCTGAAAGTTCTATGCATATATGTTCTATTTCATCTAAATCATCTTTTATTGATATAGCATAATTATCTATTTTTTCTTTAATGTTATTTACCAATATTGCACCTTCACTACAATTATTATCTGACAAATATTTTACTATCTCATCATATATACTAGCTTTATATTCAATAAAAGGTAATTCTATATCACAATTGTTAATTACTTCTCCCATAATCTTTCTATCATATAACATAAAATTAAATACCTCCAAATGAAAATTATTGAATCTACTCTTTAGTGCCTTTCATTATATAGTCTGTATTAAAATACATATGCTCTCGTTTATGTATTTTTTTAAATCCGATACTTTTATAAAATTTTTGTAATCGCTTGGTTAAAACAACATATTCTTCATTATCAATAATTTGTTTTAACTCATCATCAACCTTTTCAATAGCACTTGGCAATAAAATAAAATTACCTATTGTACAATTCAATGAGTATTGAAGTATTTTTTCTAAATCTGTTATTACTCTTGTTCCTATTCCAAAATTTCTATATTGATTTTCTATATAAATTCTATCGATTGAAAATACATTGCCATTAATTCCAATAACTCCTTCCTTTTCACTATCATCTGAATTAAACAAATTAGTATATACGTCGTAAGTTTCTTGAGATATGCTATCAGAAATGTCAAATTTACATATCCCTTCATTATCCATATCATCAATTTTAAAATAAGTGCCTTGCATAAATCCTAATTCAATATCTTCAAAATCATCAAATTCTTTATCCTTTGTGCTTCCTAGAATATGAATATATACATATTGCCAATACGAATCATATTCATAAATATCTAATGATTTTTCTTCTTTCAAATTAATACTTGGTGTTATAGATGTACTTGAACTGACCCTATATCTTATTTCTTTTATTTCCATATTAAATCTCCTATACTTTTAAAAATTTTAATTAGCATTCCCTTTTATTCATTATTTGCAAGTATTATATTTAAATATATGTAACCTATTTTTCTAATTCTTATGATTTTCCATTATTCTTTTCCCTATATCATAAATCTTATTCCTAAGTTCAACTGGTTCCAAAACCTCAAACCCATCACCAAGCCCTAGTAGTTCAATACACATTCCATCTATTCCATAAGCTATAAATTCATATGTAACATACTGATTTTCTTCTTTTATTATTTTTTTATTTCTTCCTAATTTCTCATTAATTATTTTTGCTGTTTTTTTATTAAACTTAACTACTATTTTAACTTCTTTACCTCCAAACATACGCCAGGATTTAGAAAGATAATTTGAAAGTGAAAAATCAAATTCTTCTTTATCTTGCCTTAATACTTCTATGTGTTTTATTCTATCTAGCCTATATGTTCTATTTTCCTTATTCTCATTTAATGCTATAAGATATACTCGTCCATTATCAAATGTTATGTTCTGTGGCTCAATAATGTATTGACGTATATCGTCACTAGATCTTCTATAAAACAATTTGATTTTCTTCTTATCTATAAATGCAGTATAGATATTTTTTAAAATATCCTCATGATAATATTCCTCTAAATGATTCGTCTTTTCAAACGCGAACAATTTTTCCATTTCAGCTTTTTCTTTGCTACCAACAGATTTTAACAATTCCTTTTTTATTATTTTAACTTTAGTCGGTAGTATATATTGTGATCTTAATAGTATAATCAAAATAAACCATATATCCATTGCCTCAAGTTTACTGTTATTAATTATTTTCTTGAATATACCTTGATCTTCTACTACATATTTCTTACTTTTCTTATCCCATATCATTTCTACACCTAGTTCTTCTTTTAGGTATTTAACATAACTACTTATAGTTCTTTCAGTAACTCCAAATTTATCTGCTAATTCTCTTCTTCCTTGATTATTAGAGTTGTTTATTGATATAAATGTATTAATAGCATTTTCACAAAAATTTTGTTTCATTATACTGTTCTCCTTAAATAGCATTTTATAGTAGAATAAAATTTAAGTTCACTTATACATAATAAGTTTTGTAATAAACATTACTTGAAATTTTAAAATGTATGATTAAATATATTTCTATTCACAATTTTAACTACATTATTACAAAACAGTTGTAATGACAAATCTTTAATCATTCATTCATTTCCAAAACACCTCAATTATTTACTCAGCTATATTAAATAATCTATAAAAATACTCTTTGTCATCTTCTAATTCTTTTTGTATATCTTCATATTCCATAAATGTATCTTTATCATATACACAATATGCATGTTTTGCTGTAAATCTTTCTTCTTCCGAAACTTTATATGCTGTAACAACACATTTAATATGTTTCTTATAGGTTTCAATAACTACTCTGTATGTTTCATTTCCAATAATTTTTTCATAATAATATGTTTTACTGCTCCAAGATGACTTATATACATAATCAGGAGAATTCAAAATTACTTCAATCTTCCTCATTGTCATTTCTGGATGCTTGAGCTTAATATGATTTTTATAATTAGCGCTATACAAAATAATCTTCTTATGTAATTTTCCAACTAATTTAAATATTTTAAATCTATCTTTAAAATAATATTCCATAAATACCCCATCCCTATAATATGTAAATTTATTAGAAATTTCTATCTTAAAAAGATCTTATCATAGTTGGATGAAATAAAAGTTCACTCTGCTCTATTTTATTAAAAAATATATTATTTATATACTTCAACTTACCATATAATTTATAATTGTATAAAAAATAATTATAAATCACATTCAGTAACCAAATTCTTATTTTTCAATCTCTAAATTTCTCTCCTCATAATACCTAAGCTTCCTATATTCCACCGAATCAATAAATTCATCTATAAAATATTTATCCTTAATATATTCTTTTAATACATCACATAAACCTATCACAGGATAAACATCATCTTCATCAATTTCCATCTTCACCTTTCCATCATTGTAAAAAGCAAGGAAAACAGGAATTTTACAACTTTTGCTCATACTTTTTATTTCTATCATTTTTATAAATTCATGAACTTTTGTATTTATTAATAATTCTTCACTTTTTGATAATTCTTTGATTTCTTGTAAAAATCCTAAATAATAATTAAATGAATTTAATGAACTTTTTATTTTATTTATTGCAGAATACACTTCATCATCAATATTATTGAAAAACTCTATTCTTCTTATCTATGTCATAGAAGTTCTTTTAATCTAAAGCATTCATCAGATATTCTTTTAAAATTAATGATTTTCTACGCTCTAACTATTAGATATAAAATCTTCATTTTTATTAATTATTATATTAATAATTTCTTCCCCATACTTTTGAGCTTTAATTTCACCAAATCCCTTTACTTTTAAAAGCTGCTCTTTATTTTTAGGCTTCACATTAATTAATTCCTCAATTTGATCGTCTTTAAAAACCATAAATGGTTTTATTTGCTCTTTTTTAGCTGTTTCTAATCTAAATTTCTTTAATTTATTTCTTATTTGCTCTTCATTATCAGTACATGTTTCACTTAAATTTTCCTCATTTAAATGGACTATTTTTAAAACATGTTCTTTTATAATATTTAAAATATCATTACCATATTTATTAATCTTTACTTCACCTAATCCTTTAACCTTAAATAATTCTTCTGTAGTTTTTGGTTTTATTTCTACAAGACTACTCATTGTGCTTCCTGAAAATACATAATGATATTTTAGCCCACTATATCCTTCTTCTTTTGCTTTTTCATTTCTATATAATTTTAATTTTTTTAAAAGCTCATCATCATCTTCATTTAATAAAGGCTATTTATCTTCTATATTATTATCATATGCTTCTATTTCTTCCATTTCACTTGAAGGTTCATAATCTATTCTAGGTGTCTTTATAGCAGCATCAGCTTCAGAATAATCTTCTTCAGTTATCGCAAATTTTGCTTCATAATCTATGTTTATTGGTGTATGTTTTTCCTTAAAATAATTTGCTATTTTAAAAGCTACTTCTTCTTTAAAAACAGCTTTGTTAAATTTATTCTCTAACTCCTCAATATAATTTCCTAATTTTTCAGCTCTTATTATTTGGTTTTGTATATCTTCTGGTGCATATTTTTTTCTTATTATTGCTTTTGGATTAGCCATTATAACAAGAGATTTTATTGGTACATTATCGCAGTCAAAAACATCCTTAAGAATTCTCTTGATTAAATTTACATGTTTTTTATTTTGCTCAATTGGACTTGACATGCATTCTTTATTTTCATAACCATTCTTATTTTTATAAACTCTTATAAAATCTCCATCATCATTTATATTTACATCTCCTAAAAGCTGTTTTGTTTCGATTACACAAATATATTTTTTAGTTATTAGCAAATAATCAATTTGAGCATTTAAATTATCATACTCAAGTCTTATATCATGCAAATATAAAAAAGGAGTCATACAGTTTCTTAATTCAAAATCAGCTGTTCTTTCACCTTGTAGTCCTCTCTTCATAGCTTTTATTTCTTTATTTACTATTATCTTTTTAGAATCATTCTTTAACTTTGCTAGTAACTCATATAATCTGTTTAAATTATCATTTTCTTCTACGAATTCTTTTATTGCTGTGGGCTTTGAAATACTTTTAAAATCTGCACTTTCCACATTTAATAAATTCGAAATAAACCCCATCTTATATCTAACTCACTTTCAGTAATTATATTTTAATTAAATTTCTATAATAGTGACATAATACCCAAATTATAACATAATAATTACTTTTTAACCATATTTTGTGTTTTGTGAATTGTGATTCTTTTTTAAACAAAAATAAATCTAACACATAGAAATTTTTCTAAGTCAGATTTACTTTAATATAAATATTAATTACCAAGTACTTTAACCAATTTTTCTTTTAATATATCTTCTTCCCCAATTCCATTAGTAGGAAGCCTCAATATTGGTATATTATATTTCTCCAAAATTCCATCTTTCATTCTGTCCCTCTCTAGCTGCTTAGGATTATTGGCATGAAAAGCATAACCATCAACTTCTACTACTAAAACAGGTGCTTTATCTATTTTTCTAAAAATGAAGAAAATCAATATGTGTTAATGAATTAGCTACATATTTAAATTCTTTTTCATCTAGTTTTGAAGTATCACGAATAAGCATTTTAAGTGGATAATGAAGAACTTTCACCAAAGACTTAAACTCTTCATAAAAGAACTTCTTTCATCTTAATTGATTCTCTATATTGTTCAGCATCTGGTATTTTCTTAAAGTCAACTGTTTTATCATAATTAGCTTTAACTACTTCTTCAATTTCTTTAAGTGTTACATTAAAAAATTCTCTTCTTTTGTTTACCATATTAGCTTTTTTACTATCAAATGCTTTATGAAGTGAATTTTCTAAAGCTGGTGCATCATCTGAAAAAATCATAGCATGTATATCAAAATCAAAAGGTACCGATGCATCACCTAATTCATCTACTCTCTCTTGTGGATCTAATCTTCTAGTCATACCAATCTTGTATACATTTTCACCAAATGCACCTATGTTAGAAATAATATAAACATAACCTGCTTTTTGATTATTTTGCCTATAATCAATATCCTTCAAGTTATTATTTAATTGTTCTAGTTGCTCTTCTAATTCAACTTTTTTATCGATTAAAGCTTTTCTTTTTTCTTCTTCTAAATCCCCAGCCTCTAATTGTGATAATATTGATTTAAGCGCGTTATCAAAGTGTTTTATATCTTTATTTATATTCTTTTTAGCCTCTTCTAATTCTTTCTGCAATCTTGCTTCTTCACGTAATTCTTCTCTGATACGTTTTTGTTCCTCTTTTTCTTCTTGTTTCTTAACTTGATATTCATATGCTAAATATAATTCTTCAATTTTAATATCAAGATATTCTTCTTTTATTTGAACACATACTGTTACATTGAGCTTATTTAAGGCTTCAAATGATTTTTCTATTCTTTTTTTCATGTTATCAATATTGTTAAATTTGACTTTATCTATAGCATTTTCACATTCTGTATTAAAACTTCTCAAAATTTGTTTAATATTATCATTAGTCATCTTTTTTCCTTTAGCCTTGCTTCCATCAACAGTCCAATTTTCAGAATAACTAACTGCACTTTTATTTTTAATCATTTCTTTTTGATTTTTTCTTATTTCATCTAACTTATCTTTATATTCATCAGATGTTACAAAATCATATTTAGGTGTATATAATCCAAATTCTTGCATTAGCACTTCTTCTTCAAGAAGTATTAATTCTTTCTTTTTTGCTTCAATATCATTATTTAATTTTAATATCTTATTGTCTAATTCTGAAACTTTATTTTCTAAATTATCTCTTTTTATGTTTAATTCATCTATGTAATCAAGTATTTTTTTAGCATCTAACATTTCTGGTGTACACAGTGAATGTAATTTTTCAATTTCTGCTTTCAATTGTTTATTTTCTTTCGCTTTGAGTAAATCCATAAATCCCATTGTTATCCTCCTATTTCCTTCTTTTCTATTTATTTAATATTAATAGTTTTGATTCGTATTATATGAATAGCACTAAACCGCTAGCGCGGTGGTAATATATGTTTTCACTTATTTAGTTCTCATATTTTAATTATAACAGTTTATTTTTTCTATAAATCCTTTAATATATAGATAATTCTAATTTTAAAGGAGATGTTTTAATTATGACAAAAGAACAAGTCTTAGAAAAGTTGAAATTTGATGTGGAGCTTAGAGGTCTAAGCAAACATACCCAAGCTGAATACTATACTAAAGTTAAAATTTTTCAAGATCATTTTAACAAATCCGCTACTGAACTTGACGAAAAAGATATTAGAAAATTCCTTCATTATCTTTCAACAGAAAAAGGTCTTACTTCCGGAAGTGTAAATTCATACAATAGTGGTCTTAGATTCTTATATGGTGTAACTTTAAATACTACTTTGAACTACAAACAAATCCCTCGCCACCGCAGGCAACGTAAATTTCCAGAAATACTTACTAAAAGTGAAATCCAATGCCTTTTTGATGCATGTGATAATCTTAGAGATAAATGTATATTAATGACTCTCTATGGTGCTGGGCTAAGGCTTAGTGAAGTTGCTAGTTTAAAAGTTACTGACATTGATAGTAAAAAAATGCAGTTATTTATTCGCAATGCCAAAGGCTCTAAAGATCGCTATGCTTTGCTTTCGCAAGCTAATCTTGAAATTCTAAGAACTTATTGGAAAGCTTATCGTCCAGAAGAATGGCTTTTTTATAGCAGAGTCAACACTAGAACACATATAACTTCTAAGGCTGTACAAAATATATTCCACAAATACATAGAAAAAGCTAATATCTCGAAAAAAGTTACCGTTCATAGCTTAAGGCATAGTTTCGCTACACATTTACTTGAGTCTGGAATAAGTATATTTCATATTAAACAATTACTTGGACATTCAGATATAAGCTCTACGTGCTTTTATTTGCATTTACTTAAAATTCAATCCTTAAATGTACAAAGCCCTCTAGATTTCTTGACAGAAACGGAGAAAACTAATGGTTGAGGTTCAAGATATATTAATAGAATACGGTGACGATTATTTGGATAATCATAAGATTACCCTTGTTCAACATAAGGCTATATCTGCAATACGTAAATGTAGAACTTCACATTTAGGTGGGCATGTAGATATCTGTGATAGCTGTGGAAATACTCAGATTTCTTATAACTCCTGCCGTAACAGGCACTGTCCAAAATGCCAGACTCTTGCTAAAGAACGTTGGATTTACAATCAAAAATCCAATTTACTTAACGTAGGCTATTTCCATGTCGTATTCACTATTCCAGATACTTTAAATTCCATAATATATCAAAATCAAAGACAGCTCTATACTCTTTTATTCAAGGCTACTTCTGAAACTTTGTCTGAATTATCCTCAGATAAAAAATACCTTGGTGCAAAACTTGGTTTTACATCAATTCTACATACTTGGGGACAAAACCTTATGCATCATCCACATATTCACTGCATTGTACCAGGTGGGGGATTGTCTTCAACAGGAAAATGGATAAACAGCAGAAAAAAATTTTTTATACCAGTTAAAGTACTTTCTCGCAAATTTAGAGGTAAGTTTTTGTATTATCTTAAACAATTATACTATGAAAATAAGCTTGAATTTCATGGGAATCAAAATTATCTTTCAGATGAATCTGAATTCGAAAAATTGCTTTCAGCTACCTATTCTAAAGAGTGGATTGTTTACTGTAAACCACCTTTTAAAGATGCTGCCTGCGTCGTCGAATATTTAGGTAGATATACACATAGAGTTGCCATATCAAACACTCGTATTCTAAGCATTGATAATGGCACTGTCACATTTAAATGGCGTGATTATAAAGACAAAAATAAGTATAAGGTAATGACTATTTCTGCTGATGAATTTATTAGAAGATTTCTTATTCATATACTTCCAAGTGGATTTATGAAAATTAGGCACTACGGTTTGCTAGGTAATCGGAATAAAACTGCAAAGCTGAATATTTGTAAACAACTTACTAATACCCCTATTTTACTTAGACATAAAATTCCAACTCTTGAACTAATTAAAGAAATTACAGGCAGAGATTTATCAAAATGTCCTAACTGCGGTTCAAACAAACTTAGTAGGTCTATTACATTTTGTAACTCTCCTCCTACAATTATCAAAACTTCATAACATTTGTAATGTGTCTTATAATGGGGAGGGGGAAACTATGCCTAGTTTACAATATTTTATGATTTTTTGTATCTTTATATCTATATTTTTAAATTTAATTTTTAAATTATCTTCTAAAATTAGTAGATGTGAGGTTATTCAATCCCCATAATAACTGCTTGTATTTCCGCGGTTTCGTGCTATTGTAATTATACAAAGTTAGGCGGACTTCTGTAACTTTTAAACTCAAGCTAAAATCAAAGTTTGAGTTTTTTTCTGCCTAACTTCGTATAATTTGCTATGAATAATGGTCAGTTAAAATTGTAATTCTATTTTTCCTTTTGCTTCTTCTAAAAAATACTCTGAATTCATATATAAAGGATGAATTGGATATTCTACATTTCTTAACTCACCTTTACAATTAAATTTACGAACAACAATTGCATTAGTATATTTCTCTAATATTTGTTTTTGTTTATTTATTTGAATATTGATATTTCCCCACGCTAACCAAACAAATTGATATGAATCTTTTAAATCTCGTGATTTATACATTAGCTCATCAACATCAGACAACTTTTTTGCTAACTTTTTAGCTTCATCACTTTTTTTCTCTCTAATATTAAACAGATTCTCCACATGAAATGTATACTTATCTGGAAGGATAATATTATTTTCTTTATATGCCTTTTTTATTAGCCTTATCACTTTGTTCATCGTTTTATCAGACTTAGTAATCACAGGCTCTTTAGTTTCATATTCAGAAGTTGAAAGTTTCTGAAATAACTTATCTGATTCAGTCCTTGCATCTCCAGGATTCATCATATAAATTAGCCCTATCACATTACCAGGACCTCTTTCAGATTGAAATACTGTATCATATCTAAATATTTTGATGCCATCAGTTGTTTCTACAGATTTATAATTAGCTAATGTAATCATCCTTAATCTCCTTTTTTATTAATACCTTTGTTTATTAATCATTTAATTATATAACTCAACTAAAATCATGCATTTTACAATTATTATAACTACCTAATTAGAATCATCATGGCACGTCCAATTATATGAATAATAAAAAGTTAATAAATAAGCCTTCTTAATTCTATAGCTCATCACATGAAGTTCAATAGAATTCACAACTAGTAATCAATATTTTCAATTGGTAGCCTCGATTCTGATTTAATTTTATAACATATATTGTTTTTCCAATTATTATTAATTTTTTCTGAATATAAAGCTGCTTCATCAGCGAATTGCTTTATATATCGAATATATCTATCATTTCTTTTTTGTTCTGAACTACATATTAATTTTTCTATTTCACCAATATCTGCGTAACATTCTTCATCAGTAATTTTATATCCATAATTCCCTTTAAGTGCAGCTTTTATTGATCCTAAAATCATGCTTTCTCTAACCAAAGCCGGTGGATGTTCTTTTAATCTATATAGCTTGGTGTCATAATCTCTAAACACATATAGTAGACCATGAATTGAATATTTAACTATTTTCAAAATATCTTTTTCGTTTTTTATAATACTAAATATCTTGTCTCTCTTTTTTAATAAATTCGCTACTTCTTCAATAACTCTATTTATAGCAAATGTATCCGCATCCATCTCCATAGTTTGTAAATCCAAATATAGTTTTTCTATATCACAAACTGGAGCATTATTCTTAACAAAATCATCTATTTTTTTGCGAACCTCTAGATAGTATTTTGTATGACCATTATAAGCATGACCAATTTCATGTGATACTAGAAATTTAACTGCAAACATAGACATATATTCTGCAATATTATTTCTATTAATATCATCTGATAAAATTAACTCTGTATTAATAGGCTTGGCTAGTTTATTTTCATTATTATAACTTATGTTACATCTTATCTCTCTACGTGGCTTAGCTGGTATAATAGTACTAATAGTATTTGTTCTAGTATTTAGTTTGTAGAAAAAATTATAGATTTTTATAATAGTTCCTTCATTTACAGTGATTCTATCTAGCATGCTTTCTTCTGAACTTCCAGCATTTACACTATCTTTCCATAAATATTCGAAAGATAGATTTTTTAACATTTTTTTATTAAATGGATTATTAGTTGGATGAAGATTATATATTAAAGATTTAGCAAATTCTTCATAGTACTTATAGCATGTATCTATATTAAGATATCTAAAGTCATTTTTAGTATCCCCTTTAACAAAAAAATTCAAATTATTCTTCATTCCTATACTCCTCCTTATATTTCGTTGCATATCCTACTTGACACTATAACAAATGATAAGAGTTATGTACAATATTAAATTGTCTAAAATTAATTATTCCACACCTTTCACAAATTTAAAAAGTGTAAAATATTATTTAGAATTATATACAAATAAAAAACATTTTGCCGTTTCTATTGCTCTTTTGGTTGCTAAAATAGTAGCGCTTTATTATAAAAATTGTACATTAATTAAATATTATAGAAAATCCTTAATTTTCCTGTTATAATTATTTATAAATTTAATTATTAAACTTTTATGGGAGGTTCTTCTATGGCTTATATGTCGTTTTACTCTTGGATTAATAACCTTAATTTAACAGATGATAATCTACAATTGATTGATCAAATAAAATTTTGGGACCATAAAAAAGAATTAATTGTTGGATATGCAGATGATATAAAAAGTATCCATTTATATTACAAAGGTTTTGCATTCTTGCATCTATCTTTTAAAGATCGAATTTATATAATAAATAGACTAACAAATAGTGCAAATAATCATTGTTCCAAAGTGGTCAAGCTAAAAATCACAAAACAAGTGACTGATTTATATACAAATATAGATTCAAGGGAACTCTATAATACATTAAATAAATTTACTGCAAAGGTACTAACTAAATATGATATTCCTACATTATTATACTTTATTAAAACAATTATTAAAAAAATTGATACCTATTATATATTAGCGGATGAAAAATTTAAAAATAAGGAAAATAATTTTAATGAATCGCTAGGTGCAATTGAAATTCTATTAAATGATGATTTTTATGTTACAGAGCTATCTACAATGTTAGATGATTTCAATAATTTATACGAAATTGCAAATGATATATTACAAATAATTGATTTTTTTCAGCAATATTCTAAACCAGATTTCTCCATTAGTAAAGAAATTGCAATTTCACTTGCGCCTAGTGATCCTAATATAGATTTAATGCTATTACAAATAAATCTATCATCAGATGGAGGTTTACTTCTAGGCGGAGCAGCATCTATTACATCAATTATTAAGGACATAGCTACAATATCTAAAATCAATTCCGAAAAGGAACTAAATAGGATAAAAATAGAAAACGAAATTGACAATAAAATATATGAAACTAAACAAAAATATGTAAAACTTCTTCAACAAATAGAAGAATGTAATCACCCTGCTGGTAAAGCAATGCTACAACAAGAACTTAAAAGATGCCTTGAAATTATCCAAAAGTATGACAAGTCTATACAGGCTATAAATGTCACTGTTTAATTCTCCAATTATTTCAATACCTTCGCTAAGAGTTCTAGCGAAGGCATGACCTTTTGGTATTATCTTTGTTCATACCTTATTATATCTACTGCACTTCAAGAACATTCAAATTGTAATAACAGATATGACAAACGTAAATTTCTTTTTGCTAGAGACTGCCTTTGCTTATGACACTTGTACTATATATAACACATACAGATGAAGCCTTTATAATCAATATTGGAATAGATTTAAAATTATATTTTTATGAAAGTAAACTCTTCCAACAGTTAAAACTATTATTTGTTCAATAATACCAATATTTAACAACCAACTCACTTATTTCTATAAATTCACCATTCATTTTCCTATAACTTATTCTATAATTTGATTCTTTTATCTGGTCACGTTAACTTCCCATTATAGATATAATTACGATTTCTACTTTTAAGCATCAAACTTCCTCTCCTCATAATACCTAAGCTTCTTATATTCCACAAATCAATAAATTCATCAATTTATGTCTAAGCATATGCACTTTATTACTTTCTTTATAATAAAATTCATAAAAGCTATTATAAATATCATCTTCATTAATTTCCATTTTTATATTGCCATTATTATAAAAAGCTAAAAATTCAGGAATTTTATAACTTTTGCTCATACTTGTATTTTCTATCATTTTCATAAATTCATGAGCTTTTGTATTTATTAATAACTCTTCACTTTTTGATAATTCTTTGATTTCTTGTAAAAATCCTAAATAATCATTAAATGGATTTAATGAGCTTTTTGTTTTCTTTATTGCTGAATAGATTTCATCATCAATATTATTGTAAAATTTTACTCTGCTTGGTCTATGTCCTAGAATATCTTTTACTCTATAAAATTCTTCTGATATTTTTTCTTTTATGTTCATTTCTTTATCATATAAAATTATACTCCAAAAGTTAATTATCTAATTTTCTTTATCACAATTATTTATAGAATCAAAGATTATATCAATTAGTTCTTGAAATACTTTCCAATCACCATCAGGTTCACTCCACCAATAATATTGCGAAAAATTTCCATTATTAAATACTGTAATAATATAGTAATGTCCATCTACTCCAAAATTTTCAGGAGGTTTTATTGATATTCTAGCATTTTCAATTATATTTATAATATTTTGTGCACAATCATTTGTAATCCTAATTTTTTTTGCTTCTTTAAAAATTTTCTTATATAAAATAAAATATTCTTTTTCTCCTTTTAGATCTTCTGAATATGCAAAAATTAAATTCATATTTCCTGAAAACAAATGAGTATATTCTAAAGAAAATACTATTTCCAAATCATCATCTTCATATTCATCTAAGAAATTAAAACCAGTATTATTTATAACCAAAATAATCATCTCACTCTCATATAAATTAACAGCCACCCCATAAATCGGTTCTATATCTTGTCTTTCATGATATTATATTGTCACAATCTAATGCATCCTTAAAAATTGTTATCAATTGAATAATCTAATCCCACTTAATGCCACCTCATAGACTTTTATTTAGCAATCTTCAATATACACATCACATTTTTCATCTATTGCACTTTTTAATAGTGATAAAATTAAAGCTTGTACTTCTTCTATTTCTTTCACCCATCCCTCATCAATATTCTTATAATCTGCTTCAACTAAATTTCTGCTATCAAAAATTGAAAATTCTTCAATCATTTGATTTATGTTATGAATTTTGCTTTTACTAGAATAAACATCGCACCAGCCTATACACATGTTCCATTCTAATACTATTCCGCCATCATACAAAGTACCTCTTTTATTAATCTCTGCTACCATTATTGCTTGCATCATAGGTTTAAAATATCCATCCCAAATGCTTAATTCATATATTTCTTCGTCTTTGAAATGAATATATAATATAATTCCAGGTTCACCTTCATGTCCATCATAATATTTAGTATTAGTCATTTCTTCTCCCAATCTCTTTTAATAAAATAACCTTCTTTTTATCTAACTTCTTATCTTAGCAATATTTTCTTCTGATTACTATATTTTCTTACAATGCTTATATTCTATAATTTTTTATATTTATTCAAAAGTAAATTATAATATTTATTAAGCCCTCCATTCATGCTAATTATCTTTATTAACTCTGTATGCTAAAGGAATACCTATTCATACAAACAAGCATTTCTTTTATATGGTAGAACCTTACTATATCTATACTATCATCATTTTCTTTTTTTATACGTATTGATTTATCCATATTACTTTAACATCATTAATTTTTATGCCTTAATATATTAATGTACTTCTTGATTATAAATAAGTAATTAATTCCTTATAAAAGCTCTCAACATCGTAATCCTGCAATCCAGAGACTTATCCATCACCTAACTCCATTATAATCCATTCTCCATCATATCTTTTAGCTATATCAGCAGTAAAGAAATTGCTATTTACATTTCTAAGTTTTTCTAAAATTTCATCTATAAATTTAGGATATTCATTAATTTCTATGCCATCCCAATAACTTATTAAACATACAACTTTATAGTCAAATATAAACAATCTTAATTCATTGGAAATTGGCATCCCACTCTTTTCATGAAATCCAATTGATTCTAAATTAACAAACTCTCTTAAAACTACACCTTGGTTTAAATCTTCTCGCTGTCCTTCAATAAAATTATTTACCACTTGTAGTGCTTTTTTTGTTTCAGATGCATTTTCAATGTAACAGCTTTTATACCATTCATGCTTACGAGATTTGACGTAATCTTTAACTATTACTGATTCTTCTCCAAATTCTTTTAACAATCTCACTGTTTCTTCTTTCTCAGGAATACCATCACTCCATATTGATTTAGGTGTTAGATTCTCTACATGATTATACCAATTAGGTAAGTAATGTGTATTCACATATTCTTCTGGATTATTTATAAGATAATAATTTTTTTCTGCAAGCTTATTATAAAGACATTCATAATCCTTAGGTTTAAGCATCCAGCCTCTATAAATTACCCTGAAAATTTCTTCACTTAATATTATATTTACTTTACCAAATTGTATTAAATCTTCATAACTAAATAAAAGTACCTTAAATCCATTAGCTTTTGCGGCTTCATATTCTTCAGCATAATCCATATCTGGTTTTCTTTTATTCAATGGATCACTGCAAAACAAAAAGCAAGTATCATATCTATTAAAGAATATTTTTCCCTTAAGATCTGTGTTTCTGCAAGCTTTTGCATCAGTTAATATACCCATATGATCAATTTTTTCTGTAGAGCACGGTTTTAATAATTCTATACCTAAAATTTCAATCTTTTCTCCTGTTAATGACAATAATTCATTTCCAATTCTTGCAACTCCCTTATATTGTCCAGAAATAACTGTTCCGCGTCCTTTAATATTAAATATATTTTCCACCTTAAATACAAAATTGTTTTCCATTTCTTCACCCACTATACTCATAAAAACTCCCCTCCTTGAATTCTGAATTTTATCTACTCAATTTTAATTCTTCGTAAGTCATTTTTCTTACAATCTTTAATTTATCATGTCCATCTCCATAAAATTCAGTACCTAGATCATCTGCTAAAAATGGTTCTCCTTTGTCAAAACCCATCCATTTAAAGTTCATTTACTTTCCTCCAAATTCATAATCTAAATATAGATTTTCTAATTAAACCTCATCCTTATTAAAACAAATTAGTTACTATTCCAAACCCCTGATTAACAGCAATATTATAAACAGGATAAACTTCCTTTTTAATCATCTTAAAAAATACCTCTTTAGATTCTCTCTCCAAAAATCTTTTAGGATCTGCTATCTTTAACATTTCTCTATATTCTTCAATCTGATTTTTCTTTTTTGTATTGACAACAAAAGAAAAAGCTTCATACTGAATATTGCAGAACTTGTCTATATAAGTATCATAATCTAATAAGTTATCATTCTTTTTGCTATTTATATTTTTAAATGTAGGTACTAAATTCCACATTTGATCATGAAGAACAAAGCTCCATGGTATAAAATGATCTAAGCTTAAAACACCATATAATTTATAATTATCATCTATAAATTCTTTATCAGTATAAATATCTACTATATGTTTCCTTTGTATTATTTCCTTCCATATAGCAGTTTGTGCAGTTAGATTTCTGCTTTTAGGAGCTTCTAGTTTCATTGCTATTCCTGGAGTGTTAGGATTACGCTTTTGCAAGAAGCATACTAACTTATAATAAGCCCATCCTTGAATTATTTTATAATTGTATTTTAAATAATTACCCCAGCCATTATTTATCCTAATATAACTTTCATTATCTTCATTTCTATATATTGAATAAACACAAGTTTTGCTTTCCTTTGAAAGCTCTTCTATTATCTTTTCTACTTTAGTTGTCTCACCTTTAAGCTTATCTTGAAAGAATGGCGATAAAAATCTATAAGGAACATTATAAGTTAAATCCTTCATCATCTTAGTTAAAGTTTTATCTTCATTATTATATATAAATTCTAAAAGCTTCTTTTCATTATAATTGCTCCCTAAATTATATGTATCTGCAATATAATTAACGACCTTTACTAAATTATCACATAATCCAAAGCTAAGCTTATATGCTAAAATTGGATACCATGCATATGTTATCATTCTGCTTATTAATTTTCTAAAGCTTATTTCTACATTTCCCATAGCAGCTTCATCTAACAATCCTAAGAGCCAGTACATTTTATAAGTTGCAACAACTTTACTGTCACTTAATACTCTTGAAAATGTAGCATAGTCTACTTCATTACTATAAGGAACATAACTTATCTCATTAATTCCAATATTATTATGAATTTCATGAATATTAATATTTTCTTCATTATTATTAATTTCATGAAAATTTATATTTTGTTCAAAACTACTATTTTTATGAATTTCTAATTTTTCTATACTTTCTTCATTTTTTAGCTTTTTATCATTTTCTTCAAAAACTAAACTTTTCTCATTTTTATTAAAAACTTCACTTTTTATATTTTTCATAACATTAAATCCCCTAAAATCATTTTCGCCTAGATTCCATTAAATAAAGAAACTTTTAAGAATTATATAATTCTATCTTATCACCACAATGAGGACAATATTGATCTTTATCAAAATTTTGTCTTAGATCTAATCCATTTTTACAATAAGGACATCTATAAAACTTCCATTCAAATAATAAATCAACTATCGCTACAGTTAATGCTATTCCTATCTTGCCGAATATTATAAATAATACGCCTATTATACTTAAAACTGTACCTATACGTTTTATTAATTTTAAATTCTTCTTGAATTCCTCATAATCTTTCATAAAATTTACTCCTATTAGTTCTCCCCCTATAAAGTCAATGTCACTAAAAATATATGCATTGAACATATAAATATTAATTTAATAGTTATACTACCATCAGATTATATTTTACCATATTATTGCAGATAGTTTTCTTAAACTTCAATAAATTCTTTTTTTTACTATTTTTAAATTTTTGTAACTTTCTTCTGTTTTTCATCTTTTTATGAAAAACATCTAAATCAGTATTTTTTATATTTTTCTAAAAACTACTTTAATAACTAAAAAAGCAGATAAGACTATTTTTGATTTAATCTTACCTGCCTTTTACTATTAAACTAATAAATATTTCATCATTAACTTCTAATTTAGTCTATAATTAGGTAGTTAATCTTAACTACCTTTACTAGATTATCCTCTAGAATTATCTGACTTCTATATAGTTATTACCTTTTATGCACATAAAATTCAATAACTTTTTTCTCATTTCCATATCTAAACATGCTATCTTCCTTACAGTATTCAATGTTAAAATCTTTAAAGAAATATCTAATATCTTCTTCATCAAAAAATCTTTTATAACCATCTTTAGTTAAATAATAATGCTTCTCTATTTCTTCACCCTGACTAGCTCCATAATTAGTATCATTCATAGAATTAACTCTTCCAATAAGATATCCATCAGCTTTTAAGATTCTCTTTATTTCTTTAATTATTTCAATAGTTTTTCTTTTCTTAAAATAATGAATACTTAAATCAGCTATAACTAAATTCATGGATCCATCTTTATATGGAAATCTTTTTGTTATGTCATGCTCTAATAATTTTACGTCCTTAAAATTATTTCTTACTATCTTAAGTGCTTCTTCTGAATAATCACAAGCATAAATATCTTTGAATCCTCTTTCTGTTAAGTATAAAAGATTATTTCCTGTACCACATCCCATATCTAGAACAGGTTCATCTTTATATTTACTAATTATATCCTCATACTTATCTAACCATAAATCATAAACTATCTTATTATTACTTTTTTCTTTGTATATGTTGTTCCAATAATCTTTATTACCTTTCATGTAATTTATCTCCTAAATTCTAATGGTTAACTTGTATTTTTTCTTCTTTGTGAAATATACAGCTATCATATAAAATTAAATGCAGCCCTTCAAATATTATTAACTCAATTATATAGTACAATATATAATATCAACAATATTAATTTTGTATTCTAAATATAAGGAGCCAACACAGCTAACAGCAAAATAAAGATAAATTTTCTCATATTAAATCAAAATTCTATCGAATACATATATAAAAACATTGAAATATATTATTTTTCTGCAAATTCTTAAGCAGAGAGCCCAAATCTTGCATTTGGTGCGAATCGCTTACACCTATGAATGTATATGAGTAGGTGTTTCCTTGGCATATAATGCTTTATGAGGTACGGGCTTAGCAGTATAGCCCATTTTCATCTACTGATGAAGATGTTTCCTTTAAAATAAAAAATATATATTCTTAAATTCTAAAATTCTTAAGAATATATATTCTTTACATTATTTTTTATTTAACAGATTTAAGAACAATTCCATCCTTAAATCCTTCACGCTCCTTAAGTTTTTTATTTATTCCTTTAAACCTCAAACTTCTTAGCAATTATATGAATTATCTGACTAGTGAGCCTCTTTAAATCTGAACATAAAACTACAGATGGATAAATTAGTTTTAATTCCTCGTAGCATCCCTCTTCATCACTATCATTATCATCATCCAGTGCTACTGCTATTATTTCAGTTCCACGTCTTAATATTTTTTTGACTGCATTTTTTGTGTCCTCTATTGATACTGGAGGAACATAATAAGCTTCCTCACATGTATGTAGTGGAACTCCATCTGATACAACAATCATAAGTTTGTGTTCATCAAAGGATGTATTATATTTTAAGTATTTTTCTGCCCATAATAAGCTTAAGCCATCACGATTATCTCCAGAAGCTTTCATTTTCATAACATTATATTTCTGATCATCTCTGCCATTAAAATCTATTAATATATTACATGTTATAGATGGTTCATCAAAAGATGCCCTATGTTCTACTATTGAGTGCTTAATTTTTTGATTTTTTAGTACTTCATGAAGAATCAAAGCTGTATTTCTTGCACTTTCACATCTTTCACCACTCATTGAGCCTGAGCCATCAATTAATAAAAGTAGAGAAAGCTTTGGAATATCAATTCTTTCTATATTTTTATACCAGTATCTCTTTTTTACGTCACCCATGTACTTTGATGTAATTCCTGTTCCAAATTGTAATCTTTCTTCTCGCCCTGATACTCTTGCTCTTAGTATTGCACTAAATTTTGCATTGTATGAATTAATATTTATACTATAATTTTTATATATATTATTGTAGGCTTTTTTCAAATTCAAATTTATCTTTGGCTTAATTACTTTTATTTTTACATCTTTATGAATTCTGCTGTCATTAAAGACACTTCCATATAATTCTTCATATTCGCCTTTCTTAAAAAACAGTCTTAAAACATTTTCCTTTTCTGAATTTAATTTATTAATTATCTGCTTCCATTGTTCATTATTATTATCACTGCCACCAAAAAGTACTTTTGTTATTTTTATTTCTTTCCCCTGACTGTTAATATCCATATGGGAATCATTCTTTGATTCATGAGTTTTAATAGCCCCTAATTTCTGCCTTAATATAGTTTCATCTATATTTTTATCATCTTTTGGAATAAGATTTTCAATTATATCAAATATTTTTTGTACGTACTTATGCCTTTCATAAGGATTTCCACAAATCATTCCAGAGTGAAATAATTCCTTAGTAGCATTTACATACTTTCTTATTGCAAATATTGGTGCAGGCTGAATTACCATTGGATATAATAAGTCAGTAGCCATATAATCAAGATATATCATTAATAATTCACATTTATCTTTATGGAGTTTCTCTACAATATTACTTAATTTATTCTTCAATTTAAAACTTCTTACCATATGCTTTTTTAAGCCAATAGATTTATTATTTATGTTTTGGGATTTTTTATAATCATGCATATGATCATTATGAAATGCTTTTTTTACAGTTCCTTCCTTAGGATTGCTTGCAAATAATCTTGAAACTCGTCCAAATTTCAAATAAAATTCAATGTTATCAAAATAACTGCCCCCTGCTGCTTCTATAAATGCATCTTCTATTATATTTGCAATCAAAGATAAAGTTTTCAGTCTTGCATTTGTTATACTTCTTACATCATTTACACAAAACAATGGAAAATGAGTAAATATAATATGAAGGCTTTCATGAATACTCTGACTTCGTGTAACTATTTTTAAGGCAAGCCATTTATCTTCACATAATTTATGCTCACATCCAAGATATTCTTCTGCTTTATAAAGAGCAGTTCTGTCTTTGTACATTTCATCTAAAGCAGGATCTACAATTATATTTCTGCCATCTGTAAAGGCTTCATTTTCATTGATGAAAAATAATTTAAGATATTCTGTATCACATAGCATATTTACAAAGCTTTCTTCAATTTCCCTATTATAATCACTTTGAAAAGCATCTAATATTTCATTATCATCATATTCCATCTTCTATTCTTCCTTCCACTTATATAAAACGATAATGCTTCTTATTGTCTCTTCAAATATTCGGTCACATTTTGCAATAGGTATTATTGTCTTTTCAGCAGCTGAAACATATCCCTCATACTTTGCAAGCTTTGCCCAGTTTTCAAGATTTCTTGGTGATATGACCATATCAAGTTCTTCATTTTCAATTTTTCTCTTAATTTTATTAAAAACACTTATTATTTTTTCTACCATTGGTTCACATTGAGGTACACGCGATATAAGCATCCTTCTTATTGATTTATCTGAAAGTTCTCCTATTTCAATTATATTATTGAATCTGTTGTATAGTGCTTGGTTCAATTCTCGTGTACCGTAATAACCTATATTCATTGTTGCAAAAAATCTAAAATTCTTATGCCTTTTAACAATTTCACCATTATCAAGCCTTACAAATCCATTATCATCTAATAATGAATTCAAAAATGCCAGATACTGAGGCTTTGCAAAATTTATTTCTTCAAATATTACAGCTCCGCCTTCCCTTACTGCCTTTGTTACAAAACTTTCCTTAAATACTATCTTATCATCTTCAGGTATATACTTTCCAAGTATGTATTCATCAAGATTTTCTGTGCAGTTAATTGTATCCATTATTGGAATGCCTGTCTCCTGACATATAAGTTTACAACTTATTGTTTTTCCTGTTCCAGATGGTCCATGAAGCAAAACAGCTAAGGTATCTCCTTCAGTTACTGCATTACATACACTTTTTAACTTCCATGGCAGAATAAATTCATCTGATAGCTTTGGTATGAGGTTTCTGTATTGTTCAGAAAATTCATCAACATTGAACTTTATTACTTTTTCAGGTAATCTTATGCTATTATCTTCTTTATTATCCTGAACAATTTTATTTATGCTGCTATATGATTTTAATCTGCTTATATCATAATCAGAAATATCTTCATATATAACATTGTAATCATAATTTTTATGATTTTGATAAATATCTTCATGGAGATTGGCAAACAGATCTACGGAAGGACTCTTTATATATTCATTAAATAATTTGCTGTAATCTTCATTGAATCTGCTTTCTTTAGCAATAATAACTGCAATACATGGCAAGAGCTTGTATAGTGAATGAAGATGCTCCATATCTCCACGTATATATTCATTATTCATATCATAAGCAGCAATTCTTATAGTTTCCATATCAAAAAATGCTTTATAATTGTAAATGTTGTACTGTACCACCCCATTTTCACGCCAGTCATCCTGTATATTTATATTTGCAAAAAATATCCTGTTATCATCTGAAAAATATATATCACCACTTTTTTCTGTGTTCCCTTTGTTTATTTCCACAATCATTGATGATAATAATGAAAGAGCTTCTCCTATGGGCTGACATAAAGTTGTTTTTGGTGGAATCAATTCATTCTTCGGATGAATATAGTACTGTGTCGCATCAGACAAATGCCTGAATCCAAATCCTTTATAAATGCTGTCACTGTTTTTTCTTTTTATTCTATAAGCTGTCTTAAAAATGTACATTGATGATAGACCTCTCTTAAATTCTAATTTATCGAATATAAATTTTTAGCATAATTAAAATTAATGCATAATATATGAATATTTTACCACATAATTTATTTAAATTTTAATTATCATTCCGCATTTTAATTTGTATTACATTGTTGTTTCAATTTCAAATCCATATTCATGTAATATAAAATCATCATCAATTACTTCATCATAAATTCCCTCTGCCTTTTTAAATCCATTCTTTATATAAAGATTTATTGCAGGTTCATTTTCATCAACAACAAACAGCCTCAAATATTTAGCCTTTTTATGATTTGCAAGTGCAATAGCCTTCTTTAACATTACACTTCCCATTCCTTTTTTTAAATAATTGACATTAATTCCAAAACGGTCAATATATAAGGCTTTAGCATGTTTATTCTCCCATTTTATATATTCTTCGCCAGCATTTGAATCACATAAAGCAAATGCTCCAATTATTTCATTATTTTTTACTAAAACATAAAGACGATTATTTTCAATATCCTCCTTAAGAAATTCACATGGATAAATGTCATCCCAAATTTCTAAATTGTTACTATTCATATTATCAACAATCTTTTTGTATATAAATTTAAGTTGTGATAAGTCATCTATACTGGCTAGTCTCAAAAACACTTTTAAGTACAATTCCATCTTTAAATCCTCCACGCTCATTAAGCTTTTTATTCCTAGCTTTTAATAAATCTTCTTCACTATATCCAAGTGCTTCTGCAAGTCCAAATAAAACTTCCATAACATCTGCAAGCTCTTCTAAATTTTGTCTTCTAGATATTCATTTACTTCTTCCTTTAATTTATCTTCTAGTAAACTGTACTTTTCCTTTTCATGGGCAATTATAATTTCACATGTCTTTCCTGAAGATTTAATTATCTCTGGAATTTTATCACGTACTAATTTTTTATATACTTTTTTATCTTGACTCATATATTTTATCTCCTGCAATGTAAAATATTAAATTTATCGAAAAACACTATAATTTCTTAAATTCATAATTTTATGGTTTTTGAACTTTTAAGAGTTTTCTTTAAAAAATCATGTTTTTTCATTTTTATCAAAAATTATATAAATCAGCTTTATTTATATTTTATCATGAATAACTAATATATCTACAAATATTAAAAGCAGATAAGATTAACTTTTAATACTCTTACCTGCTTTTTTCACCTTATTTTAATTTTTCTCACATTCTTGCCTAATTTTTTTAACTAAATCTAGTGAAACATTTGCAATTTTACAAATAATATCATCATTTAATCCATTATTTATGGAATTTCTAACAACTTCTAGTTTGCTTTTTTCAATGCCTTCCTTCCTCCCCTCTTTTCTCCCCTCTTTTCTTCCTTCTTTTCTTCCCTCTTCTATTCCTTCCTCTCTGCCTTCTTTTTTAGCATTTTCTTTCATTTCATCTAATATAAAAGCATTTCTTGCAACCATAAGTTCTACCTCCCTTTTATCCGCTTCTAAAATCTTTATGGCAGATTCTGCAAGTGGATCAACTACAGTGTTTTTTATCCATTTTTTAATTGCTTTAATTTCAGCATCACTTAGTGAATTAAAATATAGTGCTATCACCTTTATTCTTTCTAAGAATTCTATTGCATCCATCTTTTGATCTAATAAAAATATAGCTGCAGTTACATTTTTTAAATCTATAAGTGCATCTTTCTTTAATTTTTCATCATTACTTATATCAAAAATATCATATTCAAAATTTAAAATATTATTGCCAAAAAGCTCTTCATTATAAATCATCTTTCTAAACTGATTAGGTACATCCCATACCTGCTCACCATTATACAATACTATTGGAACTATAGCTGGAATTTTCACATTTTTATCGTACTTTTTATGTTTAGTATTGACTGCATATTCTTTTAGTATTTCACACATATAAAATAATAATCTTAATGGCATTGTATAATCTACACTTGATTGAAATTCTAAAAGAATATAAAAAACCACTTCACTATTATTTATATTAGCCTTATATACTATATCGGCTTCCCTTTCTTCATAATCTGCTGTTATGTATGTGTTATTAACTAATGTTAAATCTTCAGCCTTAAGATCTTTGCTCCAGTTAGCATTACTAATATTTTTAAATAAATCTAGAGCAACTTCACGTTTTGAATATAAGTCTTTATAGCTTTTATCGTGAATATGATGTATGTTCTTTTTATATTTTTCTTCGTTATTCATTTTTTACTTCCTCAATTTTATCTTTAGTGTAATTCTTAACTTAATTATAACTAATTAAACAACTCTGTTCAAGATTGACTCATATGAAGAACAGTCTCCATATCATCTGAAAGTTTATCATAATTATTTTCCTCTATACTAGATAAATACTCTTTTGAAAAATTATATTGTTCAATTGTCCCATTCCATTTACCTACAATAATAACCTCATTTTTATATTTAAATGCTGTATGGCTTAAACAAGTTCTTGCTACTAAATCATATTCTTTATTAGAATATGCTCCTGCTTTTCATGTCAGATACACAAGTATGTTGTTTTTATATTCTCCTTTATCAAATTTACCTTTTTGATATAACATAAATAATACAATTAGTATTACAGGCAAAAATAATAACTCCATACGATCGCCATCTTTTCTAATTATACTATTTTTTGTATTTTATAGTTTTTTATATTTTTCTTAAAAAGTTACGTTTCTTCACTTTTATCAAAAATTATATAACTCTGCTTTATTTATATTTTATCATGAATCTCTAATATATCTATAAATATTAAAAGCAGATAAAATTAACTTTCAATAATCTTATCTGCTTCTTACACTTTATTTTTTAAGCTTAATTAATTTCTTTTTCTGATAAACCTGTCCCTTCACTTATTAACTTAATTTACCAGTACTTGCTACATGTTTCATGTCCAGAAGCTTCCACCTGTCCAACTATAGTCTAAGCAGTTTCATTTCCTACCAAACATGCTACACAAAATATCTTCCGCACAAAAATAATTCTGCTTCTGCCTTTCTTCTATTAACAAGCCCTGGAATCACTTTCCCATCATAGCCTTTAACATATCTTAAGAAGTTTTCTTTTATTATAGAATAATCTCTTATTTTATTTTTTATATTTTTCCATAGAGTAGAATTTTCAAGTGTTATTATGCCACAATTAAATGAAAATGATATTAATGCTTCACGCTGAAACTTGTTTAGGTTAACATTATTTCTAGAGCATAAAATATCAACTTCTTCTAAAAAGTTCTTAATATCCTTTCTAAATTCTTCATATGCTCTTTCTTTTGTAATAGTACCAAGTCTTGTCACTTCATTTCTTGTACATCCAATTCCTATTGTCTTTACACCGCTTGGACAATAATATGCATTGAGTCTGCAGCCTTCAAAGAAAGCTACAAATTCACAAAACTCGTCTGAAACTTCGCCTTTACTTGAAATATTATAATTTAAATCCTCCTCTAGCCATACTCCATTATAATCAAACTTTTGATATTTATTATTTATAAAAAATGTTCCATTACAATACATTGCTCCTAGATTTTCTTCATCATATTCTTCAAAGTAATACCATACATCTTTTAATTCAAGCCATCCTGTACATATCTGCCCTTCATAAAATACTTTATTATCCTTAACTATTTCTTCATAAAATGCATAATACCAATTATTATCTCTTGTAGTCTGGAACCATCCTTTTACCATTCTTCCGTCTTTCTCTAAATAATACATTCTATTTTCATGCTTTACCCATGTTGCATTAAGCTTTTTGCTGTTTTCATAGAAATACCAGTTTGCATCTTCTTTTACCCATTCTTTGCTCAATACCTATTCCCCCCATATATAAAAATTTTTAATTTATGTTAAGCAACACTCTTTTCATTTTTTCATCATATATAAGTTCTAATAAATTTTCTACGTTAAGCATATATAATCTGTCTTGCTTTGGTGCAAATTTAAATGAATAATCATAATTAGAAGATATATATTAACCTTCACATTAATGAAAGCCTCCAAAATATAACAACATTTATTTAAAACATCTGCATATAAGTAATTACGTTACAATATCCCAATTTTAAAATTTTTATGATCAGTATTAAAACCTGTTTATTACTTCCACCCTAGAAGTTTCTCTTCAAGATCATCATAATCATATTTCCTGGCTTCAAAATTGTTAAACCTAAGTTTAGGCTTTTCTCTAGATATTTCAATACAGCCATCAGATGAAATACCAAGCTCTTCTTCTGGATATCCGTTTTTTGTCCAGTTTTTCAATATGCCTTTTACATAATTTATATCATGCTTATTTTTTTCAATTGCTTTTATTGCTGCAAGAAGTATATATCTTTCATCATGAACATCTAAAAGCTTTTGAAGGACAGAGACAGATAAGCCTTTTGTATTAATGCCAAACTCTTTAAGCTTTTTTAATAAATCATCTGTATTTTTCTTTTCTTCTTTTTCTTCTACTAATTTCTCATTCTTAATTTCTTCATTCTCTTTCTGAGTCTCTTTCTCTTTCTCATCCATTACATTACCATTACAATCATCATTACAATTTTTATCTATACTTTCTTCCTTATTCTCATTACCTTCATGACCCTCAAGTTTCTTCTTTTCTCTAAATCTTTTAACTCTTTCTTTATTCATTTCCTTTGCACGCTTCATGCCTTCAACATTTTGATACTTTTCCCAATTGCATATTGTTATGATATTGTTTTGTGATACATCTATCATTTTTAACGATGATAGTGTCTTTAAGGCTTCACTTATTTCCTCAACAGTTCTATCAAATACTACACTTAACATTTCATTTGTATATGGAATATCTTCATTTAAATAAATAAATCCATAATCATTAACCTTTCCAGCCTGAGTGAGAAGTTTAAGCCATATCAAAAGTTTTATTGCTCCATCTGGCATTGATAATATTATTCTTATCTTTTCATCTTCAAACATTCTAGTTGAAAGCTTTATCCAGTCTATCATTTTATATCTACCCCTCACTTTTATATAGTAATTTTTCACATAGCTTAACTAATGATACCTGCTAAGTATACTTTTTTCCTGCCCTTTACATACTAATAATCAATGCAATAATTCAGCCTTTAAAAAAAGACCATCTTAAATCTGTTTTCATATACAAAGATATATTATCTACATATTTAAGATGGTCTAAAGAGTATTTTTTAACCTAGTTTTACATTTTAGAATATCGTTCAAATCCATTCCATGAAGGTATAAGATTTAAGGTATTACATGCTTTTATATATTCTCTAAATTTCTTTGACTTTATTTCATCTATACTTTCTTCACTTATTTCATCTTCTGCATTTTCTAATTTTTCAATTGTTTTTTCCTTTGCAGCATCTTTATTTGCAATTTTATTTTTACTTTTGCTCATCTTTTTATTAGCTTCAGGAACATCTACCAAAAGCTCAATTACTTCTGTTTCATCCTCTTCATTTATTTCCCCAATTCTGTCTCCAATCATTATTACTGATTCAGCATCTTTATTATCTTCTAAGCCTAAATCAAATGATTTAATAACTGTTTCTGTATTTAAACTTTTAAGATCGTTTACTCCACCCATAATAATTCTCCTTACATACCACAACAATTTCTATTTATCTTCTATACCATTATCTTTGTCCACTTAATTTACCTATTAATATAACTTACTAAAATATTTTTAGAATCATACACTCCCTAACTTACAGCTTTTTATTTAATTTCAAAAATCGTTTACAAATATCATAAATAATCATACAGGACAATATTAAATCGTAGTTTTATTATGACACTGTCCCGTGATGAAAAATCAGCTCCTCTTCCATTTAAAGCCTTATTTATAAATGACAGTGACTTTCCTAATATTTCGGCTAATTTCTTTTGTGTTATTTTCATTTTAGATAAAAATTTTTTAAAATCTTCATATGGCTTATTATTATTCACATAGACTCTCTCCCTTCTATATTTTTTATAATGATTATTAAGTTAACCTCCTTTCAAATATTCCTCTTATAGCTGTTATTTTTTATAAATTATTCAAATATTTGTGTCACATTGGTTAATTTAAATTATACTGATTTTTGTGTCTATGTCAACAACTTTATTGAAATTTTTTCCAATTCCATATTGCTTTTTAAAATTTATAAATATATACTTATCATAGTATTATTAATTAATAATTAATTGTGGAGGAAAAATGAATATTACAGGCACTATTCTAAAAAATTTAAGAATGAAAAAACATCTTACACTTGAAGAATTAGCTAACGAATTAAATGATAAGTTTGATATAAACATAACACGCAGTATGTTATCTAAATGGGAAACTGGGAAGTCAGCCCCTGTATATGGGCATTTAAAACGTTTAGCTACATATTTTAACGTAACTACTGATTTTTTGCTTGGTTTTAGTGATGATAACTTTCAGAATATAGATATTGACTTAGATACTCCCAAACGAATAAGAAAGACTAAAAAATCTTATGAAATAGACAATATCATTGAAACTTTGAACAATGATAAATTTACTTCAAAACATATAGCCTTAATACAATATTATATACGCTTTTTAGAATATGAAATCGATAATAATATAATAAAATAGCTCTATTTAACATATTTCTTAATAACAATACTGTGATATATTTTTTTCAGTATTGTGTTTACATACCTATTAATTATTCTTTTTAATACTTTTTTTAAAAAAGTGTTTACTAAAATATTCTTAAATCATATATCCCTAATGTAAGCAATTATAAAAATTTAGGAGGGATTATGTGAATTATGAATTTATAGAATACATTGTTAGAAACATTAAACAAACTGACAGCAAAGAATCTAAAGAAGATTTAGTAAATGAATTTCTCCCACTTATTAATTCAATATGTAAAAGAACCTTTATTTCTGGCTATGACATAGCTGATCTTCAAAACGAATGCATAGTTACTCTGCTTGAGTGTATTTCAAAATATAATGTAAATTCACACAGGTTTGTTGGCTATGCAGGTAATTCAATAAAAAACACTTTGAATCTTCTTATTCGTGTATCTGCAACAAGGCAAAAATACAGTTGTCTTTCTGACTTTTCTTTAAGTAGCACCATTAATGATATTTCATCTGATGAAGCATCATTAGATGAAATTATTATACTTAATAATGATAATAAACTGATTCAAATGGCTATTGAAAAATTAAATACTGAAGAAAAATTTTTATTTAATTACTTATTTATCAATGAAAATACCCTTTATGATTATTCCTGCATAAAACATTTTTCATATACTACAGCCAAAAAGAAAAAAAAACAGCTTTTAAATAAGCTTAGAAAAAATATTTCTATATAAAATATTTCTTACTAGGGGGTAGTTTATTTATGGACTTTGAACAATTAATTGCTTTAATTTCAAATACTGGCTTCCCAATAGCAATTTGTGCATATCTGCTTTTTCGTTTAGAAAAACAGCTAAACCTTCTATGTTCTACAATAATAAAGCTTAATACCATAATATCAACAAAACTTGGAATTGTTATAGATACTGATAAAGATGAAAATAATTAATAAATTTCAAAATTTTATTCATAAGGTGTTTCCTTTTTCTCATCTTAACCATATATATTATATGTAAACAAAATTTAGGAGGTATTTAATTATGGCTGTAAACAAAACTGTTGAAACTGCATCTATTAGTATTGAAATTCAAAAAGGTGTTGATCGTGCTGGAGATCCAGTGTACTCAAAGAAAAGCTTTTCTAATGTAAAACCTGAAGCTTCACCTGAAAATGTCTATTTAGTAGCTCAGGCTATTAAAAATGTTATGGAAGCATCTACACGAGATTCTTATCTAAATGAAACATCAAGCTTGACTGAAAATTAATTTATCTTTTTAGGCTGATATTGAAGTCCACATTTTAACTTTTCATCTCTAAAAATATGTCCAAATTATAATTTTATTAAATTTTAGGAGGATTAAATTATGGATTATACTTTAACAATGACATTTTTAACTTCTGGAGGCCAAAAGAGTACTTTCTCTATAAGTGGTATAAAGCCTGATATTACTACAGCTGAAATACAAACACTAATGAATACAATAATAGAAAAAAATGTATTCTTTGCTCAATCTGGAACACTTGTAGCCATCTCAGCTGCACAGGTTACTCAAAAGAAAGTTACTAAGTTTGAAGTAGCATAAACCTAAAAATGAGGCTGCCCATTAAGAATCAAGCTCAGAGTATATTCTGGCCTAATTTCTTAATGGGCGCCTTATTTTTTAAGCTTCATTAATTTCTTTCTCTGATAAACCTGTCACTTCGCTTATCAACTTAATTTCCATGCCTTTTGCTTTCATATTTTTAACAACTTTAATTGCTTTAAATTCTATGATTTCCTGCATAAAAATATAGTATTGCTTTTTTATATCTTTCCATTCTATTATTATGATGCCCATATTCATCCCATTCCAAAGATACATTAGATTCATCATTAACATTTGATTTAAATATTTCATATCCCTTTTCAACAGAGGTTACTGCATTTTTTTGGATTGTTTTTTTTCCATCAGCTTCTTTAAGTCCAGATATAAGTAATATATTAATATCTTTATTAATTATCTCATTACTTTTAATGAAGTCTATCCAACCCTCGTACCATTGTGATCCACAAATACTAACTACTTTATCAAAACAGGCGTGCTTGTACATAGCAAATAATGATATTAAACCACCTAGCGAGAATCCCATTATTCCAGCATTATTTTCGCAAGTATTATAAGTTCTATCTATATACGGTTTTAATTCATTTACTATAAATGATAAATACTCTTCACCCTTTCCTCCAAATGCCTTGAATTTTTCAACTAAAGGTGCAGCTGGCCATGGAGTGTATTCATCCAATCTATTTATAGGAGTGATACCCACTATAATATGTTCACTATAATTTTCGTTCTCAAGTTCTTCTGCAAAACTCATAAGTTCCTCTAAAATATCTGCAAATGAGTCTCCATCATGAACATATATAACAGGATACTTTTTACCACAATTATATGACGGAGGTAAATATATAAAAATATTTCTATTAAACTCTTTATTATAAACTAATTTACCATTCATTATTTTCTCCTTCTGTAATTACACTTATGTTTTTATTTTTTATTTTACTTGGAACTACTCCAACGTGTTTTTTAAATAATCTACTAAAGTAAAACTCATCATTATATCCTACAGCTGATGCTACTTTTTTTACTGAATTACCTTCCTCTAAAAGCCTAGTAGCAACTGCCATCCTATACTTAATTAAGTAATCAATAGGTCTAATTTTAGTATACTTATAAAATACATATGAAAGATGATTTATAGATTCTCCATATCTTCCTGATAATTTTTTTAGTGATATATCCTCCATATAATATTTAGATATGAATTCTATTATATCAGAAACTAAGTCACTTTCACTATCATGAATTTTATAGTTTTGCTCACTAAATAGTTTTCTTAGAAATAAATTAATATGTATTTGTAATTTTAATTTTGATGTTATTTCTGATTTATTGGAAATTTCTAATATATTATTTAACGACTTTATTACTAAATCGTAATTTTTTATCTTCATTTCAAAAACAGAATGTATATAATCAGTATTTGTACAATTACTATAAGAAATATAATATATATTTATATATTTAAATTTTTCATTGCCTAAGACATTAAACGAGATTTGTTTATTTTGACATCCATGAATAACCTTTCCTGGTTCAGCAACATAAATTTCATCATCAAATTGAATCTTAGCTAGGCCGCTTATTGGAAAAATAAATGCTGAAAGATTAGTTTGATAGCTATCTTTTTCTAAATTAGGTTGTTTTTCGAAGTATCCAACTCTAACTACTTGAATAGAATTATCACCAAATTCATTAATTAAGTCACTTGCTTTCACTATTGTCATTTCTTTACGATCTCCTTTCTTAATACTTACAGTTCAAAATATATACTAATATGATTAAAATTTCATAATATCATTAACTCATATTTTTATTTTGATTCATATTAATACTTTAAATACATTTTTAATAATTGTCCATGTTTTTATAATTGTATATTCATTTACTTAAAAATGTATATTATAATGTTTTAAGCAGTTGAGAAATATTCTCAATCAAATTCAAAATCATATATGCTAGGAAGGAAAAACTTTATGGACAGTACATCTTATACTTCTTTTGAAGATAATGAAAAATTTAAGAGAAGATTTTTCATTCTTTTACTTTCATTAATTGTAGTATTAATAATTTCAGTTATATTATCTGTATCTGTTGGTTCATTAAAAATTCAGCCTTCAGTTTCCTATAGGATTCTTATTAATAAATTATTAGGTATTACTATTGGAGATCAATCTGAATTAATAGGAAATGCTAACTATAATATAATTTGGATGATTCGTTTTCCTAGAGTATTACTTGCAATAATTGTAGGTGCAGGTCTTTCTCTTTGTGGAACCATAATGCAAGCAACAGTTCAAAATCCATTAGCAGAACCATATATTTTGGGTATTTCATCTGGTGCATCTTTAGGTGCTACTTTTTCAATAATGCTTGGTATAGGTTCATTTAATTTATTAAGTATGCAAGGTACTTCATTTTGGGCTTTTTTAGGCGCATTAATTTCTGCAGCTATGGTACTTCTTCTTGCTTCATTTGGTAGTAAAATATCTTCAGCAAAACTTGTACTTTCAGGAACTGTAGTAAATGCACTTTGTAATGCACTATCTAACTTTATTATTTCTATAGCCAGCAATGCTGAAGGTATGCAAACAGTAAAGTTTTGGACTATGGGATCTCTTGCTGGAGCCAATTGGGGTAATATTTTATTTCCAAGTGTAGTTGTAATATTATGTTGTATTTTTTTCATTATTCAAAGTCGTACTTTAAATGTATTACTAATGGGTGATGAATCAGCAATAACACTTGGTATTAATCTTAACTTTTATCGCAAACTTTATATGATAATAACTTCTCTCTTAACTGGAGTATTAGTTTCTGTTTGCGGTATTATAGGCTTCGTAGGTCTTATTATTCCTCATATTGTTCGTTCATTAGTTGGCTCTGATCATAAAAAGCTTACACCTGTTTCAATTTTACTTGGTTCTATTTTTATGATATGGGCTGATGTATTTGCTCGAACGTTAATACCAAATTCGGAACTTTCAATTGGTATTATAACTGCACTAGTTGGTGCACCATTCTTTGTTTACATACTACTAAGAAGAGGTTATGGATTCGGAGATAAATAGGAGGTTACGTATGAATTTATCTGTCAAAGATTTAAAGGTAGATATTGCTACTAAACAAATTGTCAAGGGAATTTCTCTATCTGTTAATGATAATGAATTTATTGGTCTTATTGGTCCAAATGGTAGTGGAAAATCCACATTATTAAAAGCCATATATCGTGTTTTAAAGCCTTCTTCTGGCTCTGTATTTTTAGATGGAAAAGATATGAAAGATATTAATCCAAAAACTATTGCTAAAAATCTAGCAGTTGTAAGTCAATTTAATAATATTAATTTTGACTTTAAAGTTATAGATATTGTTTTAATGGGACGCTCTCCACATAAGTCTTTACTAGAAAGTGAGAATAAAAATGACTACTCTATCGCAACTGAGGCTTTAAAAAAAGTTGGAATGGATCATTATTCTAATAGAAGCTTTACTTCTCTTTCTGGTGGTGAAAAACAAAGAGTTATTCTTGCTAGAGCATTAGCTCAAGAGCCTAAAATATTAATATTAGATGAACCAACTAATCACTTAGATATTAAATATCAAATTGAAATTTTAAGTTTAGTTAAAAATTTAGGTATTTGCGTGTTGGCAGCATTACATGATTTAACTTTGGCTTCTCAGTACTGTCATAAGCTTATAGTCTTAAAAGATGGAGAAATAGTAGCAGAAGGCATACCAAAGGAAATAGTTACTTCAGAAATGATTAAGGATGTATATGATATAGATAGCTATATTTATACTAATCCAATAACTAATAATATATCAATTGATTATTACCCTAGTAACCAATACTAAAAAATTAAATACATCCGTGTACAAACAAGTACACGAGATATGACAAGGAGATTTATAAATATGAAAAGAAAAAAATTAGTTCTTATTACATCAATAATGATTATAGCTACTATGCTATCTGGTTGTGGGCAAAGTCAAAAAGATAACAGTAGCGATACCAATAATAGTTCAATATCATCTAATTCTGAAGCTAGTGAGACTTCTTATCCTCTTACTATTGATGCCTTTGACAATGATGGTAATACATATCCTCAGACATTTAATAGCATTCCAACAAAAGTGGTAACAAACAATCAATCATCTACAGAATTACTTTTAGAATTAGGCTTAAAAGATTATCTTGTTGGTACAGGTGATTTAGACAATAAAGTATTAGATAGATTACAAGCTGATTATGAATCTATTCCTGTCGTATCTGAAAAAGGGCAAATTGCTAAAGAAGCTATAGTTGGAACAGGTGCTGATTTTGTAATAGGAAGATCTGCATCATTTACAGATGAAACTTACGGTACTATTCCAAATCTTAATGCAATGGGTATTAATACATATACTCAATTAGCTAGTAAAATGAATACTACTCAATCTTTAGATAATATAATTTTAGATGTTAGAAATGTAGGTAAAATTTTTGACATACAAGATAAAGCAAATAGTTATGCTGATAATCTTCAAAAAAGATTAGACACACTTACAAGTAAAATTTCAAACATTAATGGAGAACCAATTAAAGTTATGCTTATGGTTAAATATATTGATGGCCAATTTGGTGTATACGGAGCAAATGCTTCTTTACAAACAGAGATGCTAAAAATTTTAAATGCTAAAAATGTTGCTGAAAAAGGCGGAACACTATCTACTGAAAACTTAATTTCACTAAATCCTGATGCTATTGTTTATGTACATGCTGATAAAAATGCAAGTACTGATAAAAATGCCGTTGAGTCACTTTTGTCAAATGATTTAATACAAAGTGTTAATGCTATTGCTAATAAGAATATTATAGAAATTGATTATACAGAACTTATGGGCTATGGTTTTAGAACTTTTGATTGTTTAGAAAAAATGGCTAGTGCCCTATATCCTGATTCATTTTAATACTATAGGATAGGACTGTGTATAATGAATAAAAATTCATTATACACAGTCCCTTTTGCATAGTTTATATGAAATGATATATATTTAATACAAATATCATTAACAAATAACCGTTTGCAACAACCCAATCTTTTTTTCTGTGTGAGCCATATATTCTGGTTTTTGAATATTGTATTCTCTTCTACCCTTTCTCAAAATTCATGTAAAAAAATAGTATGCAGAGATTTTTTACTGTATACTGTTTTTTAAGAAACTTGTAAAAAATTCTATCCTAATTTAACTGTTATTTCAAATGATTTTAAAACGGAGGTTTCAATTGGGCTTGCTAAACCAACCAATAATAACTTACTAAGTATTATTAATAAAGCAATTTATAGTTTATCAGAAGAAGAAATTAAAGATATTATTTATCTGAATACAATTAACATTAAACACTCTGTTACATTAAAACAATTTTTCTTTGATAACTTAGCTTTATGTATAGCAGTAATTATATTATTTTTAAGTTTAATATCTATAATTACTTATCTATTGGTGCGAATAAAATTTAAAAATTTAGTATTATCAAAAGAATTGTTACTAAAAAAGTCGCAAACAGATCCATTAACAGGACTTTATAATCGTGACGCATTTGAACAATCAGTTATAAATTATTTAAATACGAAAAATCCTATATTATATGGTGCGTTCATTATTATCGATATAGATTATTTCAAACAAATAAATGATTCTTTAGGGCATAAAGTAGGTGATGATCTCTTAAAAGATTTTAGCCAATTATTAAAGGAATTTTTTTCACTAGAAGATATTCTTTGTCGATGGGGCGGAGATGAATTTATTGTCTTTATGAAAGATATTGAAGAAAATAACCTCCAAATTGTGAATCAAAAGTTACAACAACTATGTCAATTAATGAATAAAGACATAAGCTATAATGGTTGTAGTAAAAAAATCTCTCTTAGTATAGGTTCTACCGTTATTAAACAAAATCTCGACTTCAATGAAATATATCAACAAGCAGATACATTACTTTATGAAGTAAAACGTAATGGAAGGAATGGATTTAAAGTAAATATTAATTTCTAAATCATATTTTTTTCACTTTTATTAAAAACAAAAAACCTAACTAAAATCCTTTATCTATATTTTAGTTAGGTTAATGTTTGAGGCTAACATACATTTAAACTTCACTATGAAAGCCTCCAAATTTATAATAATCTTTTTTAAATCAATAATTTATTCTTCAACACTCATATAATAAAGTTTAGCAGCATCACCTTTTTTAATAGTATGATATCCAGCTTCTAATTCTACAGTAACTGTACCTTTATCAGCTTTGTATTTAACTCCATCTACAATTATATATTTTGAGAAATCTGAGTTAAGCACTAAAGTTAAAGTTGAAGTACTATCTGTAGTAAACGAGATACTCGTACTAGTTTCAATCTTTAAATATTCAGTTAAAAATAATCCATCATATGACATTCCAGTTTTATTTGTTCCTAAGTTACCTTTGATAGTAAAATATGAACTTTCCTTACCATTCTCTGTGAAATTATGCACAGTGTCTTTAGATGTATCTGGTGTTTCTGGAAGCTCTGGTGTCTCTGGTACCTCTGGAACTTCCGGTACCTCTGGTGTTTCAGGTACTTCTGGAATTTCTGGAAGCTCTGGTGTTTCAGGTACTTCTGGTACTTCCGGAATTTCTGGAACCTCTGGTACTTCTGGTGTTTCAGAATTATCACCATCTGGATCAACAACTACTGAATTTCCTCCAATAGAAACTACATCAGACTTATAGCTTAGAAGTTTTTTCATAAGATCTTTATTTAGTGAAGATGATTCATCATCTGCTTTTGTAAATGTCCATTCAAAATCTCCACCATTAGTTCTTCCTGCATAAGTAGTAACATTATCTACTACATCTTCTACATCGTCTGCTTTATATTCATACATTTTTGAGCTTGTATCAAAATTATTATAAGTTGTTTTTCCACTTACTGTCTTATAAGAATCTGGTACAACTTCATCTCTTGAATTTGCAAGATAAGCATCAAATTGAACAGCATTATCTTGTGCATAAACTAAAGCTTTTTCTCCAGTTATGCTATTATTATAAGCCTTAATCATTCCCCCTGATTCACCTGAGAATGTTCCAGTAGAGCTTCCTGCAATATCTGATCCTTGAAGCGAACTAAGCATTGGATATTTACAGTTTCTAAATGCATTTGCTTCTACAAAAGCTGATGCTCCCTTTGTAACACCAACATCATATTTTGAATTACCATCAAAATAATTATTGTAAATGTGTATTGTACCTACTCTAATACGAGGATGTCTTGAATCTGAATGATCAAACCAGTTATGATGATATGTTACAAAAAACTCATCTGTATCACTCATACCACAAAGTGAAGACTTTCCAGAATCCCAAAAATGGTTATATGAAACAGTAACATTAGTTGATTTTCCCTTAACATCTACTGATCCATCACCCTTAGCTTGGTCTGCATCACTTCCTGCTGTTCCATAGAATATATCATTATTATGAATCCATATATTTTCATTATCAGTATCTAAAGAAATTCCGTAATCTGGGAATAGCATTATTCCCAGGTTTCTAACTTCTACATTTCTTGCTCCTCTTATAAGAATTCCCCATCCATTTATTGTAGCATCTTCACCTACACCTTCAAGAGTAAGATTGTAGCATCCTTTTAATTGAAGGTATCCACTACTATTAAGCCCAGATATATCTGATGCTTTAATTTCACCAATTACACGTATAATAAGATGAGACTTATCATAACCTTTTTGACGCTTTGATAAAATGTCGACAAGACCAGTACATGTAGTTTTAGCTCCCTTTGAATTTGTTATAACATCAGCCTTTACTGTATTTATGTTATCTGCTGTAACATAAAGTATAGTAGCTTCTTCAGCTACAGTTCCATCATCATTATATCCACCTGATGCAGTACCCATGGCAGAATCTTTTGAAAAAGCAAAACCTTCTCTTGTATGAGATTTTACATCAATTGATGATGTAACTGCAGATTTTGATTTGCTTTCTTTTCCATCAAATAATGGAACTACCTTTATAACATAAGATCCTTCTTCTACTCCAAGTACGTCAGCTCTAAAATAAGATGAATATTGTCTTATTAATTCGCTATCTAATTGTCTGTATTTAGAATCAGCTTCCCCATCTTCTTTATAGTACACATTATAACCTGATGCATCTTTTACACCTTGCCATTCAACACTTGCAGTTTCTAAATCCCCATAACTATTTAAAATAACTACATTCTCGTTATCATAATTACTTATAGATATTGAATCCACACTTCTATCTAATGCATAAGCATTAATTGAAGCTCCCTGTCCAATTATAACTGATGACACTAGTGCAATAGCCATAACCCTTTGTGCTAATTTTTTAGACATACATCTGTATTTCTTTTCTTCTGGTTCTTTAAACATTTTTTCATTCCCCTTTAGTATATTTATGTAAAAAAGTACATTAAAAAAGTGACTGCACCACATTTTATACGTAGAATATAAACCTTAACACTATAAAATAGGCAATCACTAAAACACTTTTTTAAATAAGAAGCCACTTTTTTTACCCATGCAAAAGGTTCCAAAACTTGCTTTTGGGTTCTTTTGCGGGACTATAATTTATTTTTTAACGTATTGGACTATCTAAGTTACAGAAAACTCTATTCTAAAGGCTTTTGTTATTGTAAGTATTTTATACTTTCCAATACGTTAAAAAAGCTACTCATAAAGAGTAGCAGAAATAATAATCAAAGCCATTAATAAATACGATTATTAAACTATCATAAATATAATTATATAGATTTTAATATAGCAAAAAGTAATGCACTCTTTGGCAACTGGCTGACATAGTTTATTAAAACATTAGTCCCTATAGCTTTGCGCCCTTAGATTTCCCTAAGTTTGCCTATTAAATTTTACTTGCTAATTATACATTATCTTTTTAATATTGTAAATACTAATTTTATCTTTGGCTTCATCTGAATAATTCCAGGCATAAATATCTATAAATCCTCATTCTATTTGATTTTATCAAGCTCATCTATAAAAGCTGGTCTTTTGGCATACTTATCCTTTAATTCACTGACTATTTCTTTGACATTATCTTTACCTGCAATTTTTTTATATCTTTTAATAATTGCACACACACCTTTATACTGTTTCCTATTACTTGAACCTTCTGCTTCATATTTAATGTGCTCTTTATATATGCCTATAACTTCATCATAAAATTGATCTTTTATCTTTTCTGCATGTTCTTCAAAATCTCTTATATTCATATTTTCCCTTGCATTATCCTTATTATAATTAGTTAATATCAACCTCTGAAGGTGCCTTTAAATCTTTTACTTAATCATTTTAACCACTCAATCTTTTAAACTTTTATTAAAATAACAAAAATAGATAAGATTTTATTTTTTATCTTATCTGAATAAATTGTTTATACTAAATTTTGCTATTTATTTTAGCACATATACATAAATAATACTGAAATTATAGATATTGTTTTATAGCATCTATGTAGTCATAAAAATCTTTTAAATTATAAGCAATAATGGATTCAACAACTTTTAAATTAATAGATTGATAATCATGTACTACAATATTTCTAAAACCAACCATAGCTTTTAAATTTTTTGATAATTTATCATCAATTGTTTTACTTTTACTTAGAACATCAAAAGCATCTCTGCTAGTCTGAGGAATTCCTAATTTTTTCTTTGATATTATATGCATGGCTAAATCAATAGATGCTTCACACACTCTTTGTATATTAAGCATTATTGAATCCTGCTTCGTATAATCTTTTAAGTTTTCAGGATTATTTTCATATACTATATTAATTCTGTTTATACACCTTTCAATAGTTTCTATTTTATTTAACATTACATTATTTTCTTCCATATACAGTCCCGCTTTCCCTAATATTATCAACAATTTCTTTTCGCTCTTCATTAAGTATTGCATATTCCTTTAAAGTCTGCATTTCAAAAGCCATACGCTTGTTATTATTGCTACAATAAATTAATTTTCCATTATAAGTTATCTGTACTTTAAATACTGAAGATGCTGAATTTACATGAACTAAATCAACATCTCTTTTAAATATATCAGCCAGCTCTTGAGCTTTAATAAATTTATCATATTCATCTATTTGAGCATTATAGTCAGTTAAAAAACCTAAGTCTATATCACTATCTTTCCTAAGTTCGTTTCTTGATGCTGAACCAAATAAATATATTGCAATAGGATCAAAATATTTAACAATAATATCAACTGCTTCTTTTAACTGGAGTTCAAAATCCACCTTATTCACCACTTCCATTTAATCTGTATTTTGGTCTATCTCCTCTAAAAATCATTCTGATTATACTCTATAATAAATATTCTTAAAAAGAATATGAAAAAGGCCTGCATAAGTTACTTATATCAAATGTAAGTTTCTATAAACTCTTTTCTTACCTCTTTGTATTCATTAAGAATATAATTGTGCTTCTATATTAAAATTATATCCTATATTATTTATCTTTAAAACTTATTTTACAACTTGTTATAAAAAAGAACCTGCTGTTACGCAAGTTCTAATTCACAAATTTTTTATACCAACTTTATTATATTGTTTCTCCAAACTTTTCATAATATCACATCAAGTTTGGAGCTGCAGACGGGACTCGAACCCGCAACGTTCACCTTGGGAAGGTGACACTCTACCATTGAGTCACTGCCGCATAATAATAAACTACACTTCTATATTACTCTTGTCCATTTTCAAAATCAATCCTTTTCACCAAAATATAGGTTTTCATCATTTTTAATTTCTTCTGAAGCATTAGTATATTTCTTAAGTTTAGAATAAATCTCCTGGATCTCGTCCTTAGATAAAATCTCAGGAGAATTTTTTATGACTGTTTTTAATATTTTTGCAAGATCTTTTCTATTAAATACATAAACATCATTGCTTTTAATTGTTCCAATCTTAAGCGTACATTTCTCACTAAAAACTATAAGTGATTTCATTTTATTTTCATGAATATTTAAAACTTTAGCCAAAGATTTTATATGAGTCTTATTTTGAAATACAGGATTATAAAATTTTTCTTTCTTATTTCCACTATAAACCTGTGTCCAGTATCTATGACTTTCATCTCCATATATCCATCCACTATAATTTTTAGATTCAATAACAAAGATGCCATAAGGACATATATATATTACATCAATTTCAGTTGTTTCATGATCATTTTTGGGAATATATACATTAACAGCCATTCTATGTTCAATATCGAATCTTTCAAGTTCTTCAACTGTTAAAAATTCACCATATTTACCTTTGTCATTCATTACTTCGTTATATGTGTTACCAGTCAAATCTTTATAATTACTATTATGATATTCATATCTGTTTACCAAATATACAAATATCATAGCTACTGCTAAAAAAATTAATAAATACATCCAACACCCCTATCTAAAATTTATATTATACCATAGCAATATTGTACCATAATTTTACATTAAAATAAAAAAGTCTTTGGGATGCTTTTCTTTATTAATTTATAAAAATCATAAAAATAAGAGAATCAATAAAGATTCTCTAAAAACACATAAAAATAACACACATATTAAAATTAATGCTTATTTTAATTTTTCTCACATATCTTCATTATTTAACTTTTTATCATTTTCTTTGAAATCTATACTTTTTTTCAAGTTTCCATATAAGGTATTATCAAATGTACCACAGAACAAAAGCTTTTCTAAGCCGTTTTATAGCTTAATAATACTTAGGAAACATCAAAGTACTCTGGTGTTCCCGAGGTATTATTTTAGTTTTAAAACATTTTACTATATCAAAATTTGTTTCATTGATTTATTTTGTTTAAAAGCCAAACTATATTATTAATAAATCTAAAAAAAGAACCTGCCCTGTCTCTTATACACATCTG